>ENA-UOJV01002031-UOJV01002031.1-human-gut-metagenome-genome-assembly--contig:-C82-NODE-2031-length-18585-cov-18.082677_pt1 | contig 18585 bp, 15 predicted proteins | sample MGYA00242356_ERZ723903 | MGnify/ENA metagenome assembly ERZ723903
TGGAGTCCAGCGAGTTCTTCTATGAGGACACCGAGGAGGGCCGCGCCGCTGCCGCCAAGAAGAAGGAGAACGACTGATGCGCATTCTGTTCATGGGCACGCCCGACATCGCGGCGGACTGCCTGAAGGCCCTGTATGAGGCGGGCCACGACATCTGCGCGGTCTACACCCGGCGCGACAAGCCCGTGGGCCGCAAGCAGGTGCTCACCGCGCCCCCGGTGAAGGAGGTGGCGCTGGCCCACGGCACCCCCGTCTTTCAGCCCCGCACCCTGCGGGACGGCAGCGAGGACGGGAACATCCGCGCACTGGCCCCGGAGCTGATCGTGGTGGTGGCCTATGGCTGCATCCTGCCCAAGTCGGTGCTGGAAGCCCCGAAATATGGCTGCATCAACCTCCACGTCTCTCTGCTGCCCAAGTACCGCGGCAGCGCCCCGGTGCAGTGGGCCGTGCTGAATGGCGACGCCGAGACGGGCGTCTCCATCATGCAGATGGACGAGGGCCTCGACACCGGCGATGTGCTGGCCTGCGAGAAGATCGCCATCGACCCCGAGGAGACCAGCGGAGAGCTGTTCGACCGGGTGACGGCTGTGGGTGCCCGCGTCCTCTGTGAGACGGTGCCCGCCATTGCGGCGGGTACGCTGAAAGCTGTGCCGCAGGCCCATGAGAACGCCTCTGCGGCCCCCATGCTGAGCAAGGAGATGGCCGAGTTCCACCTGACCGAGAGCGCCGCCCATATCCACAACTGGGTGCGGGGGATGAATCCGTGGCCCGGCGCATGGTTCGTCACCTCCGGCGGCAAAAAGCTCAAGGTGACGGAGTGCCGCGTGGCAGACAGCCACGGGGAGGCCCCCGGCACGGTGCTGGCGACCAAGCCCCTGACCGTGGCCTGCGGTGAGGGTGCCATCCAGCTGCTCCATGTCGTGCCGGAGGGCAAGAAGCCCATGGACGGCACTTCCTTCGCGGCTGGTCTCCGCCTCAAGGCGGGGGATACCCTGTGAGCGGCCCGAACCCCCGCGCGGCGGCGGTGGCGGCGCTGGTGCGGCAGGAGCAGGACGGCTTTTCCAACCTCATCCTCGACGCAGAGCTGCGCCGCCAGAAGCTGGAGGGCCGGGATAAGGCCTTCGCCAGCGCGATCTTCTACACCGTCCTCGAGCACCGGGGGACGCTGGACTATATCCTCGGGCAGTTCCTGCCCAAGGGTCTGGCCAAGCTCGACCCGCAGGTGCGGGAGATTCTCCGCGCCGCGCTGGCGCAGGCGCGGTATATGCAGGTGCCCGCTTCGGCGGCGGTCAACGAGGCGGTCAAGCTGACCCGCACCTTCAAGAAGGCCAGCGCCTCCGGCCTCGTGAACGCCGTGCTGCGCCGTGCCATCGCCTACGACCTCGACACCGCCGTCTTTGCCGACGCGGTGGAGCGGCTGATGGTGCTGGGGTCGGCGGGCCGGGATGTGGCCGCCTTCCTCCACGCCAGCTACCCCGACGAGGCGCTGGACATCCTGACCCACACCGCAGACGGCGGCCTGACCAGCCTCCGGGCCAACCCCCGGAAGGGCACGCCAGAAGCCCTCTGCGAAAAGCTGCTGGCATCGGGGGCAAAGAGTGCCGCGCCGGGCCTCGTGCCGGGCAGCGTTCTGGCCCGCTTCGAGGGCAGCCCGGCAGAGAGCGGGCTGTTCCGGGAGGGATACTTCCACGTCGAGGGGCAGGCCAGCCAGCTTGCCGCCCTCTGCGTGGAGGCAAAGCCCGGAGACACCGTCCTCGACCTCTGCGCCGCCCCCGGTGGCAAGAGCCTGCTCCTCATCGAGGAGATGGGAGATGAGGGGCGGCTGGTGAGCTGTGACGTCAGCGAGAACCGCGTCCAGCTCATCCGGAAGGCCGTGGAGCGGATGGGCTTTGCCCATGTGGAGCCGCGGGTCTCGGACGGCACCAAGCCGGACGCAGACCTGCCCATGGCCGACCGCATCCTTGTGGACGCCCCGTGCAGCGGCCTCGGCATCCTTGCCAAGAAGCCGGACATCCGGTATAAGACCCTCGAAAAAGCGCGTCACGATGAATTATTGGCCACCCAGTCGGCCATTCTGGATACAGCCGCCGCCCATCTCAAGCCCGGCGGGCGGCTGGTCTACTCGACCTGCACCATCGACCCTTCCGAGAACGAGGAGCAGGTGAGGGCCTTTGTGGGCCGTCACCCGGAATTCCGGGTGGTGACGCCGGAGGTGGCCTTCCCCTCCGGGATGACGGTGGGGGACTGGGGCGCTCTCTCGGTGCCCACCCGCACCGGCATGGACGGCTTTTTCCTCTGCGCGATGCAGAAAGTTCCCTGATAAAAGGAGATTCCAATGGATACAAAACGCTGTATATCCTCCCTGACGCTGGAACAGCTGACGGCGGAGCTGAAAGCGATGGGCCAGCCCGGCTTCCGGGCCAAGCAGATCTTTCACTGGGTGCACCAGAAGCTCGTGACCGACTTTTCGGCCATGACCGACCAGCCCAAGACCCTGCTGGCAAAGCTGGAAGAGGCCTTTTACATCGCCGCGCCCATCATCGAGCGGCGGCAGGAGGCCAAGGACGGCACGGTGAAATACCTGCTGCGGATGGCCGACGGCAACTGCATCGAGACGGTCGTGATGCGCTACCACTACGGCAACACGGTCTGCGTGTCCACGCAGGTGGGCTGCCGGATGGGCTGCCGCTTCTGCGCGTCCACGCAGGCGGGCCGCGTCCGCAACCTCGAGGCGGGCGAGATCTGTTCCGAGATCTATACCGCCCAGAAGGACATCGGAGAGCGCATCTCTCACATCGTGCTGATGGGCATTGGCGAGCCGCTGGACAATTTTGACGAAGTGATGCGCTTTCTGGAGAACATCTCTTCCCCCGAGGGCGTCAACATCGGGATGCGGAACATCAGCCTCTCCACCTGCGGCCTCGTGCCGAAGATCGACCAGCTGGCGGAGAAGAAATTGCAGCTGACCCTCTCCGTCTCCCTCCACGCCCCCAACAACAACATCCGCAGCGGCATGATGCCCGTCAACGATGCCTACCCGGTGGAGGTGCTGATGCAGGCGGTGCGCCGCTATCAGGACACCACGGGCCGGCGGGTGAGCTTCGAATACTCGATGGTGCGGGGGGTCAACGACTCGGACGCCTGCGCCAAACAGCTGGCCGACCTCATCCGGGGCATGGGCGCCCACGTCAACCTCATCCCCATCAACCCGGTGGATGGCAGCCCCTACTCGGCCACCGACGCGGCCAACGTCCGGCGCTTCCAGCAGAAGCTGGAAAGCCTCGGCGTCAACGCCACCGTCCGCCGCCGTCTGGGCAGCGAGATCAGCGCCGCGTGCGGCCAGCTCCGCCGCGACGAGATGAACGGCAAAGCCTAAAAAGGAGAAGCCTATGAAACTTGCAGGAAAAACAGACGTCGGCAGCGTCCGGCAGGAGAATCAGGACGACTACCGGGCGGGGGAGCTGCCCGGCGGCGCGGCATGGGGGCTTGTGTGCGACGGCATGGGCGGCGCAAGGGGAGGCCGTGAGGCCTCGCTGAGCGCCTGCGACGTCATCGAGCACTGCTTCCTCGAGCAGTACGCCCAGTGTCTGCCCGGCGACGAGGAGAGCTTCCTGAAGCGGGCGCTCATCAGCGCCAACCGCTTCGTCTTCCAGAAAGCCTCCCGGGTGGAGGAGCTTGCGGGGATGGGCACCACGGCGGTCTGCGCCCTCGTGCGGGGCGGGACGGCCTACCTCTGCCACGCAGGCGACTCCCGCGCCTACCTCTGCCGGGAGGGGAAGCTCACCCAGCTGACCCACGACCACTCCTATGTGCAGGAGCTGGTGGACTGCGGCACCATCACCCCCGAGGAGGCCGAGCATCACCCCCAGAAGAACATCATCACCCGGGCGCTGGGCGTGGACTACCGCCTTGAGCCGGAGTTCACCAGCTGCCCCGTCCAGCAGGGTGACCTGCTGCTGCTCTGCACCGACGGCCTCACCAACGTCCTGCCCAAGGACAAGATGGAGGAGCTGCTGACCAAGGGCGGGTTCTACGACATCCCCGACCGGCTGGTGGACGCCGCCAATGCGGGCGGAGGCCCCGATAACATCACCGCGCTGCTGCTGGGTGTGGAGCCGCTGGAGGTGAAGCATGGATAATCTCATCGGGAAGACGCTGGATGGGCTTTACACCATCCGGGAGCTGATCGGCACCGGTGGGATGGCCAACGTCTATAAGGCTGTGGTGACGGCCCCCGGCGGGCCTGTGCCGGAGGGGACGGTCGTGGCCGTCAAGGTGCTGCGGCAGGAGCTGATGCACGACGCCGACCTCGTCCGCCGCTTCAAGAATGAATCCAAGGCCATCTCCCTGCTCAACCACCCCAACATCGTGAAGGTGTATGACGTTTCCGTCAGCGAGAACTTACAGTATATCGTCATGGAGTGTGTGGAGGGCATGACTCTCCGGGAGTACCTCAACGAGCGGGGCGGTAAGATCACCAGCCGCGAGACCGTCCACTTCATCGGCCAGATCCTCCGCGCCCTCGACCACGCCCACCGCAACGGCGTCGTCCACCGGGACATCAAGCCCCAGAACATCATGCTGCTGGACAACGGCCAGCTGCGGATGATGGACTTCGGCATCGCCCGCATCTCCCGGGCGGAGAACCAGATCCAGAACGGCCGGAAGGCGATGGGCAGCGTCCACTATATCAGCCCCGAACAGGCGAGGGGAGACGAGACCGACCCCAAGAGCGACCTGTACTCGGTGGGCGTCATGATGTACGAGATGCTCTCGGGCAAGCTCCCCTTCGACGCAGACGACATGGTGGAGGTGGCCCGCAAGCAGATCACGGACGACCCGAAGCCGCTGGCCGAGCTGGCCCCCGAGGTGCCGCTGGGCCTTGTCCAGATCACAGAGCGCGCCATGGCAAAGCTGCCGGTGAACCGGTACGCCAGCGCCGCCGAGATGCTGGAAGCGCTGGACGCCTATGTGCGCGACCCGTCCATCACGTTCGACTATCAGTATGTAAAAGAGGAAGTCCCCGAAAAGGCGGTGAATGAACCTATGGCAGAAAAGCGGACCATCCGCAGACCGCCCGAGGCGCAGAAAACGCGCACCAAGGCGAAAAAGAAGAAGAGCGGCGCCTTTATGCCGGTGCTGCTGGGCATCACGGCGGCCTTTGCGCTGGCCTGCGCGGCCCTGTGCTGGGTCATCCTGAGCGACTCGAGCAACATCATGAACAAGAAAGCTGACATCGTGCTGAGCGATTTCAGCGGCATGACGCAGGACGAGGTAAACGCCTCCCCGCAGGTGGCCTCCGGGCAGGTGGTCGTCAACTGGGAGCAGGAGTACAGCAACGACTACGCCGCCGGTCATGTCTACAAGCAGTCGCCGGTGGCGGGCCGCACCGTCCGCGAGGGCCAGAGCGTGACCCTCACCGTCAGCCTCGGCATCCACTATGTCACCGTCCCCGACCTGACCAACTACGTGCAGGCCGACGGCGAACAGCAGCTGAAGGATCTGGGCGTGTCGGTGCTGGTCACTCAGGCCGTGGATGAGTCGGTGGCCGCAGGCTCCATCATCCGCACCGACCCCGCCGCAGGCAGTCAGGTGGCCGCAGGCACCACCGTCGTCATCTACGTCAGCCGCCCGCAGGTGGCCACCACCACCAAGGTGCCCAGCCTCATCGGCATGAGCGTGAACGACGCCCGCACCCTGCTGGTGCAGAAGAAGCTGGGCCTCGGCGGCCAGACCGAGCAGTACAGCGACCAGCCCGTGGGCACCATCATCAGCCAGTCGCCCGGCGAGGGCGCATCGGCCAAGCTCAACACCCGCGTCAGCGTGGTGGTCAGCGCAGGGCCGGAGCCTGCACCGGAACCGGAAACACCCAGCGAGAGCACCAGCAGCTCCGGCAGCTCCGGCGGCGGCTGGTGGAGCGGCCTGTTCGGCAGCGGCAGCTCGTCCTCGTCCAGCACTGCCGCCAGCGAGAGCAGCAGCGCCTCCTCCGGGAGCACCGGCGGCGGCCTCGGCGACTGGTGGACGTCGTGGCTGGGGTAAGGGAGAGACTATGACAGGTTATATCACAAAAGGCATCGGCGGATTTTATTACGTCAAAACGTCGGAAGGCATCGTGGAGTGCAAGCCCCGGGGCATCTTCCGCAAGCAGAAGCTCACCCCCGTGGCGGGCGATGTGGTGACGCTGGAAACGGAAAACGGCGCGGCGGTCATCGCGTCCATCGCGCCCCGGCGGAACGTCTTCGTCCGCCCGCCGATGGCCAACCTCGATGTGCTGTTCCTCGTGGCCAGCACCACCCAGCCCACCCCCAGCACCCTCGTGCTGGACAAGCTCTCGGCCATCGCCGTGGACAAGGGCGTTCAGCCCGTCATCGTCTGCACCAAGGGCGACCTCGCCGAGGCGGAGTTCCTGCGCAGTGCCTACGAGAAGTCCACGCTGCCCTTCATCCGCATCGACCACCGGACGGGGGAGGGCCTCGACGAGATCCGGAACTGGATCAATGGCCGTCTCTGCGCCTTCTGCGGCAACTCGGGCGTGGGCAAATCCACCCTCCTGAATGCCCTGCTGCCCGATGTGGAGCGGGAGACCGCCGCCATCAGCCAGAAGCTGGGCCGGGGCCGCCACACCACCCGCGAGGTGACGATCTTTGAAGCCTTTGGCGGGCGGATCGCCGACACCCCGGGCTTTGCCAGCCTCGAGGCCAGCCGGGCGGGCTTCATCCCCAAGGAGAACCTGGAGCACGCTTTCCCGGAGTTCGGCCCCTACCTCGGCGAGTGCCAGTTCACCGGCTGCTCCCACCGCTCGGAGAAGGGCTGCGCCGTCCGGGCCGCGCTGGCCGAGGGCAAGCTCTCCCAGACCCGCTACGACAGCTACTGCACCATGTACGACGAGGTCAAGGACGTGAAGGAATGGCAGAGGCCGAGGGGAGTGTAAGGCAAAGCCTTCCCGTGAGCAAAAGCCTCTCCCTTTGGGAGAGGTGTCTGCGAAGCAGACGGAGAGGGCAAGCCAGTTACGACAGAGCTGCTGCGCAGCGATAGGCAGCCTTTTTGTCAGAGCAATACGATCGCTGTGTGGAGCTGTCTTGTCAGCGTCCTTGCCCTCTCAGGCGCTCCGCGCCAGCTCTCCCAAAGGGAGAGCCTTTGCTGTGACCTCACCGACCTCAAAAAGGAAGTGTATCAATGTCCCGCTGTGTTATTTTGTCGGCCTGCCCCGTCAGCCCTGCGCTGGCGGCGGCGCTGCGGCCCGACGACACCATCATCGCCTGCGACGCGGGCTACCGCAACTGTGAGCCGCTGGGCTGCCGCCCCGACATCATCGTGGGCGACTTCGACACCGCGCCCTGCCCGGCGCAGGAGGAGGACGACATCGTCGTCCTGCCCCACGTCAAGGACGACACCGACACCGAATATGCGGCAAAGCTGGCCTCCGAGAAGGGCTTCGACGAGGCCCTTTTGCTGGGTGCGCTGGGCGGCAGACGCCTCGAGCACACGCTGGCGAACCTCTGCACCGGCCTCGGCCTTGAGCAGCGGGGCGTCCGGGCCACGCTCCTCGACGAGCGCAGCCGCATCACCTTCGTGATGCCCGGCGAGACCCGCCGCTACCCGAAGGGCGAATACTTCTACCTCTCCGTCTTCCCGATGGAGGGCAGGGCCGAGGGCGTCTCGGAGCGCGGCTCGTTCTACGAGCTGACGGACGCCGTCCTCACCACAGGCTACCCCCTCGGCGTCAGCAACGAGTACGCCGACGGCTCCGACTGCATCACCATCTCCACCCGGAAGGGTGCGCTGGTGGTGGTGGAGACGGTGCCGGATGGCCCAATCCTGAGCTGAGAGTCACATTCTGCGCCCCGCCCGCCTATAATGGTATAGAAAACGAGAGAAAGGTGGTCGGCGCTATGCAGGTGGTCGTGCTCAAAAGCCCCAAGTGTCTGAGGGGGCTGCTCCGCAGACTGTTCGGGATAAAAAAGGAAACGCAGGACTAAAGAAAACAGAAGCCGCCGTGCCGCCCGGGAAGACCGGGGGCGCGGCGGCTTTTTCTGCGGTCTGGGAGTGGAATGATAAATCTAGGTTGAATTTATCCTATGATTTGAGTATACTAAAGACAGAAGGGAGTCTGATGTTATGAATATCAATACGGATACGATGGTGCCCATCTCGGTCGCAAACCAGAATTTTTCCAAAGTTGCGCGTCTGGTAGACCAGTTCGGCTCAGCGGTCATCCTGAAAAACAACGCACCCCGGTATATCATCTACGAGTTCAATCAGGCAGATGCCATGCAGGCCGCAGCAGACGACGATGTACTGGCTTCCTCGCTGAAGCTGATGGATCGCAACAAGCGTGTCTATGAGGAGCTTGCCAAATGAAGGTGTTGACCAATGACCGCTCAAAGCTCAATATGGCATAAAATATAGTGCCCTGCTACAGAGGGCAGCAGCTTCGGGACAATATCCCTTGTCAAGCTGTTGTGAATCTCTGTAGCAGGGCACTACTGTTTCCGAAAAAATCAGACTTTGCTCGTCCCGCGTGGGCCTGACCGACACGCCAGTGGCTCCCCCTTTGGGGGAGCTGGCATCGCGCAGCGATGACTGAGAGGGCAAGCCTGTCTCCCGAGAGCCGCAATATAGCGATAGGCAGGCCCTTCGGTCAGAGCGATGCTATCACCGCGTCTGCGCTTCCCCGCCAGCGTCCTTGCCCTCTCAGGCGCTTCGCGCCAGCTCTCCCAAGGGGAGAGCCTTTTCACCCCCCAAAACCTGCGCGAAAGGCCCTGAAACCTGCGTGAATCGCACTTGCGGGGGGCGGTGAGGCAAGCTATAATAGAGTTACCGAAACACATCACACGATTGGAGGTAACGACCATGAAACGGAAAAAATTCCTTGCCCTCGCCCTCGCGGGCGTGATGACCGCAGCGACCCTCACCGCCTGCGCACCGCTGGAGGACCTCTACGACTGGTTCTTTGGCAGCGGGAGCAGCAACGCTTCCCACGGCAGCGAAAAGGGCCGTGTGACGGAGTCCGAGGCGCTTGAAAATAAGCTCAAGACGTATTTGGAACTTTCTGGAACCACAGCAAGCGACAGGGCCAAGGAGACGCTTGAGAAAGTGGCAAAAGAATTTGACGCGGAATGGCTCATCGACGGCGAGTTGTCGACCAATACGGCTATAGCTGCGCTCGGATCCATCGCGAACGACTTAAACCAGCAGTTATGCGTGGACGTGATGGAGTGGCCTTTCTCCAGCGGGACAGCGGTTACTGATCCGGGTCACAGGATGATTTACGTAGGTGGCTATGAGGATCGAGGGGCTGATACTGGTGTGCCTTCCCATTACTCTCGTCTGACAAAGTATTCTTTCTTAAAAGGTCAATTGAAATACCTCAATATAAATGACGCTGAACTATACGCTGGTACGTTCCAGAAAGGCGATAAAACATACGCCGCGATGGTCATCATATTTTAGGAGTGAAAGCAGTGATTAGGCTCTGCTTTACACACCCTTTTCCGGAAAGAAAGCTTTTCCCCCTCGGAGCGCAGGCCCGGGGGGCTTTTTGCGCCTGCCGGTAGGCCAAAGCCTCTCCCTTTGGGAGAGGTGGCATTGCGAAGCAATGACGGAGAGGGCAAGCCCGTCTCCCAAGAGCCGCCGTGCAGCGATAAGCTGTCTCTTTGTCAGAGCGATACTATCGCCGCGCCTGCGCTTCTCCGCCAGCGTCCTTGCCCTCTCAGGCGCTTCGCGCCAGCTCTCCCAAGGGGAGAGCCTTTTTACCTTCACGATACGGCTCCACTGCGGTGGAACAAGTGGCGAAGTTCCTATAAATTAAACGATACATCATTAAATATTAGTTGTTCGCCAACGTGGCGAAGTTCCCCCCATTGGCGAAGTACCTATTTCGCCAGCTGGGCACAAGTTCGCCACCTTGGCGAAGTTCGTTTTATGGCGTTGGTACGCTGATATTTTGGAACTTCGCCAGATAACCTGCATGGCTCGGAGGTGCAGCTCCGTCATACCGCCCTTCCTGCCCGCATACACTTTCCCAAGAGCAAGGACAGGAAAGGAGCATCACCATGGAGCTGAAAGTGTTCCGGGACGTTCTGCCTGCGGCGGGTGCGGACTGCACGGCCAAAGCAGAGCTGCCCCTTGAGACCGAACTTCTCATCTCGGACTATCTGCCGCCGGTGCAGCGCATCGTCAAGTGCTTCGCGCAGCCGGTGGTGCTGCAAAAGCAGCTGGCCCCCGGGCGGCTGACGCTGGAAGGGTATCTGCGCTGCACCGTCTATTATCAGGGCGAAGAGGGGGCGGGCCTGTGCCAGACCGAGCAGAAGCTGCCCTTCACCAAGACCCTCGAGCTGCCCAGCTTCGGGGCCACCGCGTGGACGGCCTGCGTCGAGGGCCAGACCGAGTACCTCAACTGCCGGGCCGTCAACTCCCGCCGCATCGAGGTGCGGGGGGCCTATGGGCTGGTGGTGAGCGTCCATGCCCAGCTGTCCACCGAGGTCATCACGGCCCTCAGCGAGGGGGGCATCGAGCAGAAGCTGACGACCCTTGGGGGCGTGCGGCGGGCCGCCACCCTCGAAAAGCTCGTCACCATCGAGGGGGCGCTGACCTTCCCCAAGCCCCCCGCCGCCATCCTCGACATCACCGGCACCGCCGAGGTGAGGGAGCTGAAGCGGATGCAGGGCAAGGCCGTGGCGAAGGGGACCCTCCGCGCCCTCTGCGCGTGGCGGGCCGAGGGGGACGCCGCCCTCCTGAGCCAGACTGCCGAGCTGCCCTTCCATCAGATCGTGGACGTGGAGGGGCTGAGCGAGGACTGCCAGTGCCTGTGCACCCTTGCGCCGGTGGGCTTTGCCGCCGCCGAGGGGGAGACCGCCGAGGACGGCAGCGCCTCCACCACCCTGACGGCCACCGCCCTGCTCCGGCTGAGCGGCTGGCGCCCCTACCAGCTCCAATGCGTGGCCGACGCCTTTTCCACCCGCTTCGCCGCCGAGGTGACGCCCCAGACCCTCGCCACCGAGGGGCTGCTCTGTACGCTGGACGAGACGACGGTGCTGCGGGGGTCCGGGCCGCTGCCCGATGCGGGCGCGCACATTCTGGCCTGTTTTGCCTCTTTCGGGCCGGTGAGCCTGACGCGGGGCGAGGGGAGGGCCGCGCTGACGGCCCGGGCCGTGGTGTCGGCTTTCGCCGAAAACACCCTCGGGGAGATCGAGTGCTACGAAAAGGCGCTGGACTACGCCCTGCCCCTGCCCGCCGACCTCCCGCCTGACACCCAAGGCTACCCTGAGTGCTGGCTGACGGTGCAGGACGTGCAGTGCACCAGCGCGGGCGGTGCGCTGGAGGTGTCCCTCACCGTCCGGGCCGAGGGCGCAGTGCTGGTGCGGCAGACGTGGCCGCTGGTGGGCGGGGTGGAGCTGGGCGACCCGCTGGCCCCCGCCGACCCCGAGGTGTCGCTGCGCATCTGCTACGCGCAGGCGGGGGAGGAGCTTTTCGCCATCGCCAAGCGCTACCACGTCTCGCCGGGCCAGATGCTCGCCGCCAACGATCTGCCCGAGGGCACAGAGCGCCTCGATGAGGCCCAAAGACTGCTGGTGCCGGGGGTGTAGGGGAGCGGGAGAAGTACGACTTATGACGAAAAGAGGAAGAAAAACTTCGAAAACATCTACCGTTTCCGCCGCTGGTCTGCTATAATTTTCTATGCTTGTTACAAAACCCGGAAGTGAAGCAAAGGAGCTAGGATATGATAAAGAGCGCTGAACTGGAAAATTCGGCATATGATTTCGAGGCGAAGATGCCGCTGCGCCACGCCGTCCCGCTGGGCCTGCAGCACGTTTTCGCCATGTTCGTGGGCAACCTCACCCCGCTGCTCATCATCACCAGCGCCTGCGGCATCGCAGGCGGTGAGTTTGCAGACCTGCAGGTGAGCCTGCTGCAGAACGCCATGTTCGTGGCGGGCATCGTCACGCTGGTGCAGCTGTACGGCCTCGGCCCGGTCGGCGGCAAGGTGCCCATCATCATGGGCACCAGCTCGGGCTTCCTCGGCGTCTTCAACAGCGTCGCGGCCACCATGGGCGGCGGCGTCACGGCCTACGGCGCCATGATGGGCGCATCCATTCTGGGCGGCCTGTTCGAGAGCGTGCTGGGCGTCTTCCTCAAGCCCCTGCGCAAGCTCTTTCCCCCGGTGGTCACGGGCACGGTGGTGCTGTCCATCGGTCTGTCCCTGATCTCCGTGGGCGTCAACTCCTTCGGCGGCGGCAATGCGGCCAAGGACTTCGGCTCGGTGGAGAACCTGCTGCTGGCCCTCTTCGTGCTGGTGGTCATCCTCTTCTTCAAGCACTGGACGAAGGGCTTCCTCAGCTCCTCCTCCATCCTCGTGGGCATCGTCGCGGGCTATCTGGCCGCCATCGTCATGGGCTTCGTCCTGCCCACCACCGGCGTCACCGCCGAGGGCGTGGAGTTCACCAAGGCATGGGTGCTGAACTGGCACAAGGTCGCCGAGGCCAGCTGGTTCGCCATCCCGAAGCTGGTGCCCGTCAAGATCGTCTTTGACCTTCGCGCCATTCTGCCCGTCATCATCATGTTCATCGTCACCGCTGTGGAGACGGTGGGCGACATCTCGGGCGTCATGGAGGGCGGCATGGGCCGCGAGGCCACCGATAAGGAGCTGTCCGGCGGCATCATCTGCGACGGCCTCGGCTCCACCGTGGCCGCCTGCTTCGGCGTCCTGCCCAACACCTCCTTCAGCCAGAACGTGGGCCTTGTGGCTATGACCAAGGTGGTCAACCGTGGCGCACTGGCCACCGGCGCCATCTTCCTGATGCTCTGCGGCCTCATCCCCAAGCTGGGCGCACTCATCTCCATCATGCCGCAGGCCGTTCTGGGCGGCGCAGCCGTCATGATGTTCTCCTCCATCGTGGTGTCCGGCATCCAGCTCATCACCAAGGAGAAGATGACCCCCCGCACCCTGACCATCGTTTCTGTCGCGCTGGGCGTGGGCTACGGCATGGGTGCGAACGCCAGCATCCTCGCCAACACCCCCCAGTTCGTCCAGCTCATCTGCGGCGAGAGCGGCATCGTGCCCGCCGCCTTTGTGGCGATCATCCTCAACTGCCTGCTGCCGCGGGAGGAGAAGTAACGCTTTCTCTGGAACATAGCAAAGCCCCCTTTCGGAACGCTCCGAAAGGGGGCTTTGTTTGTCACCGGACGGCCTGCTTCAGCCGCGCCAGATCGTCGGCATCCGGGTGAGAGAGGGCCTTGTCGAAATTCTCGATCAGCATATCCAGATTCGGCATATGGATGGGCTGCTTCTTCATCGCTTCATACCGCTGGCGCACCGACAGCGGCATCTTGCCCTGACACATGAAGCTGCCGATGAGGGTGTTGCTGCGGTCGAGAGACTTTTGGACGGTCTTTAAGATCTTGTTGAAATAGCCCTCGCTGCCGCCAAAGCCTGCTGTGCCGAAGAGAAAGACCTTCTTTCCGTGCAGCTGTTCCAGAAATTCCAGAATTGCGGCGTCGGCGGTGCCTTTGTCCGTCCAGAAGCCCACATAGAGGGTGTCGGCGTCCAGAGCGGCGGGGTCCGGAGCGCCGAAATAAGAGCAGGCGTCCTGCGGCAGACTGTCATGGAGGGTGTCTGCCAATAATTTCGTGTTGCCTGTTTTGCTGCTGAATACGATGGCGTAGCGCATAGCTTCTCCTTTGGAGCCGTTGGCTCTCTGAAATGATGATGGTACGGGCGGCTCAGGCTTCTTTCGCCCGCAGCGCATCGTAGATGCAGCGGGTGCCCTGATGGGCCATCAGCCCGCCCAGACACTTTTTGTTGCAGCGGACACAGCGGTGGATCTGTGCCGCCTGCCCGTTTTTCAATTTGTTCACCAAGTCCGGGTCAGCCAGAAGCGGACGGCTCATGGCGGCGCACTGGATGCGCCCGCTGGCGAGCTGCTGCTCCACGAAATCGGGGTCGTTCAGGCCGCCGACCCCGCAGAGGGGCAGGGCGGTATACTGCCGCACCTCGTCGCAGAACTTGAGGAAGCACCCCGGCTGACCGAAATAGGGGTGGCTGGCCGGGGGGATGGTGTTCTCCAAGGCCGAGTGGTTCGCCAGCGTCACATGGAAGCTGGTGACGCCCGCCTGCTCCAGCAGCGGGACGAAGACCGAAAGCTCTTCCTCCGCCACACCGGCGTTGCCAAAGTGCGGGTCCTCCTGCCGGACGGCCAGCTTGTAATCAATGGGCATCCCCGGGACAGCCGCCCGGACGGCCCGGACGGCCTCCACCGCAAAGCGGGCGCGGTTCTCTGCGCTGCCGCCGTATTCGTCGGTGCGATGGTTGAAGAGGGACGAGCTGAAGCTGCCGCACATCCGGTCGCCGTGCACCTGCACCATGTCGAAGCCCGCCTGTCTGGCCAGCAGGGCGGCTTTCCCGAAGCCGTCGAGGATGGTCTGGATCTTGCGCTTGGGCAGCTTGGTGATGTAGGGGCCGACGGCTTCGTTCAGCTTCTCCCGCAGCTGGTCGGGGGTGAGCTTCTTCGTCAGGAGGGCGGGAAGGTACTTGAGCATCGCCAGCAGGTCGGAGTCGCTCTGGTGGAGCTGGGCGCAGAGCTTGCAGTCTGCGGCGTGGGCGATCTCTGCGAGCTGCTGATAAAAGGCAAAGCCCTTGGCATCGAAGAGCGACTTCTCAAACCTGCTTTTGCCCACCGGGACATCCCCGACGATGATCATGGCGCAGCCGCCCGCGGCGAGTGCGCGGTATTTTGCAAGGGTCTCCTCGTCCGACAGGCCGAAGGTAGTGGGCGCAAAAAGAATGCGGTTCTTCAGCCGCAGCCCGCCATAGTCAACGGGGCTTAAAATCGTTTCGTACATCGTTTCACGCTTTCTTTTTTGCTGCTTTTTGCAGGAGGGCCAGCAGCTGCTGCCGCTCCGGGGCCGTCAGCCCGCTCAGCGCCTCCGCATCCCAGTCGGCAAAGACCCGGTGACAGACCATAAAGGCCTGTTCGCCCTGCGAAGTCAGCCGCAGACGGTAGCTGCGCCCCAGCTTTTCCCTCGTCAGAAAGCCGTCCTCGACCAGCTTGACAAGGCTGCGCTGGGAGTGTCCCCAGTCCAGATGCAGCTCCTTGGTCAGCTCCGAGGGGGTGCAGTCCGGGTGCTTTCCGACATAGAGGATGAAATACATCTGCCCGAAGTTCAGGCCCAGCTCCTGCAGGCGCTGGCTCGTATAAGCGGCGAAGGCTCTGTGCAGGGTCAGGATGCGGGAGGATACGGTATAAGGCTCCATGTGCTCAGCTCGCTTTCTTCTGCTTTCTTATCTAGGATGGAATGCAGTATAGCACATTAACTTGACAAAGTCAAGTAATGCGGCATCAAAAATCGCCGGGGGTGCTGTCGGGCAGCTCCCGGCGATCTTGTACAGCGATATTCCGGCGCGAAGACCGTTTTTTACAGCTCCGCCAGAGCGCGCTTGAGGTTCTGGGCGATCTGGTCGGGGCAGCTGGTGGGACGGGGGCCGCAGGTCGTGCCCTCCATCCGGGCGATGGCGTCCTCCGCCTTCATGCCCTTGAGCAGACGGCTGATGCCCTTCAGGTTGCCGTTGCAGCCGCCGACGACTTCGATGGACTCGATGGTGTGGTCATCGTTCAGCACGATGTGGGTCTCTTTGGAGCAGGTGCCCTTGTTGGGGTAGCTGAAAGACTTGCTCATATTCATACATCCTCTCTCTATGGCCGATTGACAGTCGTATTATACACCCGCAGGGCAGAAAATGTCAATGTGACCCGGTCACAGTGTGCCGCCCCGGCGCTGGCGGGCCAGCGCTTCCACCCGGGCGATCTGGTCGCCGGCGGTGACACAGGCCCCCACAGGGTGGGGCTTGCCGTGGTTTGCGCCGTGGAAGTCGCTGCCGCCGGTGACGATGAGACCGTGGGCCGCGCAGAGAGCAGCGCACTCGGCCCTGTCCTCGGGGCTGTTGCGGGGATGGTCCACCTCGATGCCGTCGATGGCCCCTTCGGCCACCAGCTCCCGCACAAGGGGCATACTCTTGTACACCGTCGGGTGGGCGAACACCACCACCGCCCCGGAGGCTCTGGCCGTGGCCAGCACCTCCCGCACCGGCGGGTAGGCGGGGGAGTGGAGGCATCTGCCCCGAGGCTCCCAGCCGAACAGCTCATGGTACAGCCCGGTGTAGATGCCGTCGCACAGGCCCAGCTGCTGCAGCGCCTGCATGATGCCGCTTTTGAAGAGGACGCCGCTGTCCTGCGCGTACTCCAGCGCCTGCTCGGTGCGGAACTGGGGGTAGAGCGCCTCGATCTCCCGGCAGCTCTGCAAGGCGCATTCGTTGCGGCGCTGGCGCATGATGTCGCAGTGCCGCCGCAGGGCGGGGCTGTCGGGGTCGGGCCAGAAGGCCAGAATGTGGACGCGGTGGCTCCGTTGGAAGTCGTAGCCGGTCAGCTCGGCGGCGGGGATGAGCCGCACGCCGTCCTGCACCGGGTGGTCGTAGGCGTACTGTGCGCTGAGGATGGTGTCGTGGTCCGAGAGGGCCAGAGCGCTCAGGCCCAGCCGCGCCGCCATCAGGGGCAGACGGTGGATGGGCACAGAGCCGTCAGAGCAGGTGGAATGGGTGTGAAGATCGCCAGCCATAGTTTCTATTCCCTCGATTTGCGTGTGATTTTTCTACGCCCATAGTGTAGCACAAAACGAATCGGGGGACAAGAGCGCCTCAACCCACGGTGAGGCTGGAAGCGGTGAGCCGGTGGGTCAGGACAGCCTCGGCGTCCTCGCCGCCCATGGCCAGCAGCTCGTCCACCGAGAGGGTGGTGGAGCAGAGGATGGTCTGGAAGGTGATGGTGTCGATGCCCTCAGCCCGCAGCTGACGCAGGGTGGCCAGCGAGGCCCGGAGGGAGGCCGTGAACCGCCCGACGCGGATAGAGAGGACGTTGTTGCCCCGGATGCTCGTGTAGGAGATGCGCTGGCCGTCCTTGTCGGTGACGACGAGGCCCGGGAAGACCGACTCCTGCACAGAGGCGTCCGCAGAGCCGCCGCCCGACGCGGAGGGAACCGCAGGAACAGGGTCGGTGGGGAGGGTGATGTTGTTGCCCTCGGAGTCGGAGCGGGTGATGGAGCTGCCCTCAGCAAGGCCGGTGAACTCCTGCTCGATGCCGTTGGCACCGATGGCAACATTGTCTTTTCCAGCGGTGGCTGTGATAGTCACTTTGCCCTCAAGGGTGATGTCGGCATCTGCAACGCTTTCGCAGCCAGCACCGATGCCTGCGCCGCCAATAACGATTTTTTCCTTTTCATCTGTACCGCCGCCGACCGCTTTGACGGCGGGACTGCCGTTCGCATTGCTCTTGATGGTGATTTGATTGCCCTTGTTATCGCTGTTGTTTTCAGCGCCAGCACCGCCGCCGATGGCCGCGCCGCCTGCGCCTCCGGCAGCGTTGACTTTGGTGTTGCCCTCGATGGTCACATTGCCGAGACCATAAACACCACCGCCGATGCCTGCGCCATAGGCGCCGCCCTGCACATTGTCGATTTCGGCATTCTCCTTGATGACCACGTTGCCGTTGCCGATTTTATCGGGGGAACTAAATGCGCCGCCGCCGATGCCTGCCGCACCGTAGCCGCCGGTCGCATTCTCGATTTTTGCATTGCCGGAGATGGTCACATTGCCATCGCTGCCATTGCCGCCGCCAATGCCTGCACCGTACTTCGTGCTAGATGCATTTTTAATAACAGCGTCGCCGGTTATCGTAACGGTCGCACCGTTATAATAACCACCGCCGATGCCCGCAGCGCCATCACTGCCTGCGGCAGTGATGGTGCCGCCGCTGATGGTCACATTGCCGCTGCCGTTGCAGCCGCCGCCGATGCCCGCGCCTAAATAACCGCCGGTTGCATTGATCTCGCCGCCGGTGATCTCTACCGTGCCGGTGCCGTAGGAACCACTGCCAATGCCTGCGCCCCAATCGTCACTGGTGGCCGTGATATTGCCGCCAGTGATTTTCACCTGAGCGTCATTGCTGCCAGCGCTGCCGATGCCAGCGCCTTTGAATCCACCGGCAGCCTCCAGACTGCCGTTATTATCTTTGTCCTGAATGGTCAGTTCGCCGCTGGTGTCAGTCTTGTTGTGCTCCAATCCGGCATGGCCAGCGCCGCTCTTCAGCTCGTTGTCGCCATCCAGCTCGATATTGGTATCGCCCTTGCCGGTCACGCTCACGGCGGCTTTGCTCTGTTTGCTGGTGTCGATGTTCACATCCTTGAGCGTGACCTCGACCTTATCGTCCTCATCTTTGGCCTCGATGGTCACGGTGTTCTTGTCTGATTTGCCGGTGATGACGGTGTTGGTATCTTCCTTGTCGATGATCGTGCCCTGTGAGACCTTGTTCGTGCCTTCGGTGTCGCCCGCTTTCACGGTGATGTCACCTTTTTCGATGTCCCATGTCTCGGCAAAAGCCGGGGCGTTCAAGGTGGTGAGCATGGCGGCGGTCAGAACAAGCGCCGCTGCCCGCTGAGAGGCCGGACGGGGTGAATCGTTACCCCTCCCCCGTATGGAGAGGCCGACCCAGAACACGCATCGCAAGCTTACGATAAGACAGCATACAAAAACCTCCTT
>ENA-UOJV01002037-UOJV01002037.1-human-gut-metagenome-genome-assembly--contig:-C82-NODE-2037-length-18500-cov-5.604120_pt1 | contig 18500 bp, 14 predicted proteins | sample MGYA00242356_ERZ723903 | MGnify/ENA metagenome assembly ERZ723903
ACCCGAAGGTGACAGGACTTCTTCTTTTTTGGCGCATCCACCGCGATTCGAACGCGGGGCCTTTCGCTTAGGAGAACTCGTGTCGTACTTTTTGTCCATCTCATCTCGTTCGATTTCCTGCCATTTCACCTTGATTTGTCAAGAAATTCTGCGAGTTTTCCTAAACGACAGACCGGTTTAATCGTTGGTTTTGTGTGGTTATTCCGCACACCTCTATTAGCAGAGTTCCAACTTTTTCCGATTCCCAGAAAGCCAGCTATTCCTTCGTTACCGCAGGGTAAAGAGATGCAAAGCAGGAAAGAACGCTTAGCACTTCTATGCCCTGCGGCCTTTTTCCTGCACATGAAATGAATCTTTTTCAAAAAGAAAAGCAGAGTGACCGATACCCGGCGCATCCGAAAGACCCTAACTTTCGGACACGCCATCGTCACTCTGCTTTTTGAATTGAATTTTGGAAAGGATCATTATGGAACACAAAATCATAGCTGTCGCCAATCAGAAAGGCGGCGTTGGAAAAACGACCACTTGCGTGAATCTCGGTATCGGTCTGGCACGACAGGGGCGCAAAGTACTGCTTGTCGATTTTGACCCGCAGGCGAACCTGACCATCAGCCTGGGCTATCAAATGCCCGACGAGCTGCCCGTAACGCTGACAGACGCGGTTTACAACCTTCTGAATCGAGGGACAAGCCGCGGCAAGGACGAACCGCTTCTGGATATCCGCACCGCTATCCTGCATCACGAAGAAGGCGTTGATCTTCTCCCCTCCAGTCTTGGATTATTCAGTCTGGAACTGACGATGACCGGCGCAAACGCCCGCGAAACCATTCTCAAGCGTCTGCTTGCGCCGCTGAAATCTCAATATGATGCGATCCTCATCGACTGCGCGCCGACACTCGGCATGTTCACGCTGAATTCACTGTCCGCCGCAGATTCCATCCTGATTCCCGTTTCCGTAAACTTCCTCTCTATCGAAGGCATTTCTCAGCTTCTGGATACCGTCATGTTCATCAAGCAAGAGATCAACCCTGATGTTATCATAGAGGGCATTGTCCTGACAATGTTAGACGCACGCACCAGCTATGCGCGCGGCATGGTATCCCTCATCAGCAATACCTATGGAAATTCCCTCCCGATTTTCAATGCGCAGATTCCCTATTCCGTCCGTGCTTCGGAAATCAGTGCGCTTGGATGCAGCATCTATGCGCATAATGCGAAAGGCAAAGTTGCGCGCGCTTACGAGAAGCTGGTGCAGGAGGTGATCGGGCATGGCATTTGATACCAGCGGCATACGCCTGAAACCCTGCGTCGATCTGTTCTCGACGGAAGCCAACCGTCAGGATGCGAGTTTGGAGAAAATCCGCGAGATACCGCTGGATCAGCTCATTCCATTCAAAGACCATCCGTTCAAAGTCATTGATGATGAATCCATGATGGACACGGTGCAGAGCATCCGCGAACACGGTATTCTGCTTCCGCTCATTGCCCGCCCCATGCCGGATGGCAAATATGAGATTGTATCAGGCCACCGCAGAAGCCACGCTGGAAAGCTGGCTGGTCTGGAAACCGTGCCGGTCATCGTCCGAGAACTCGACGACGATGCCGCCGTCATCCTGATGGTGGATTCCAACCTCCAACGCGAAAACATCCTGCCCAGCGAACGCGCTTTTGCCCTCAAAATGAAGCTGGAAGCAATGAAGCATCAGGGGCAACGCCTTGATTTAACTTGTGGTCAAGTTGGCCACAAGTTGATTGGCACAAAGGCGAGGGATGTTTTAGCCGAGCAAGTCAACGAAAGCGCTCGAAATGTTCAGCGTTACATCCGTCTGACCGAGCTTCTGCCCGAATTGCTCGATCTGGTAGACGAGCGAAAATTTGCGTTCAACTCTGCCGTTGAAGTGTCCTATCTGAACCCGGAAGAACAAGGCTGGCTGGCGGAAACCATCGACAGCGAGCAGTCCACGCCGTCGCTCTCTCAGGCGCAACGCCTGAAACGCTTTTCGCAGGACGGCAAACTAACCGAAGATATGGTGCTGGCGATCATGTCTGAGCAGAAAAAGCCGGAAACCGAAAGGGTCGTGCTGCAAAGCAGACAGATATCCCAATATTTCTCCCCATCCGCAACGCCGAAAGAAATGGAAACCTCGATTCTTTCCATGCTCGATACGGCGAAGGAATGGCGCTCCTATTTTCCAGAGGACAGCACGCTCGACGACGTAAACCGCCGTATGCGCAAAGTACTTGAAGGGATGAAGCGCACGAAATCCCGTGCGCCGGAGCGCTGAAAGCTGTCAAGTTTCCAAAAACCTTTTTTTAACAGTTGACAGGGAGGATTATCTATGGCTATCATCCGCGCCGCGCATGAGCGCGACTTCACGATTATTACCAACGCGGCACTCCGCGACACGAACCTTTCGCTGAAAGCCAAGGGGCTGCTCGCGCTGATGCTCTCCGAACACGACGGCTGGAATTTCACGATCAAGGGGCTTTCGGCCAAGTGCAAAGAAGGCGTAGACGCTGTTGCCGCCATCGTCAAAGAGCTTGAAGCACAGGGCTATGTGGTGCGCCGCCGTGAGCGCAGCACCACCGGCCACTTTGCCGCGGCGACTTACACCATCTACGAAAAGCCGATACGGGAAGCACCAAAACCGGAAAATCCCGTACTGGATAAACCCGCCGCGGACAAGCCGTCCACGGTTTCACCTTCAACGGTAAACTCCGTGCAAAGAAGTACCCTCGTTCCCAAAACCATCGTCACCAAACCCTGCGTAAGAAAAACCTTACCGTCCATCCATCCTATCCATCCCGAACCCGTTGACCTTCCCGAAAGCCCGGATGGGATGGATTCGATGGAACAGCAGGAATCTGCTGACGATGCAGGCGGCAGCACGGATGCCGCGCCCATAGACTGGCTGGACGAAATCCTGCCGATTGACCCCGACGAGGACGAATACATGCCCTGGTGCTGGAACGAGCTTGAAGCCCGAAAACCCTTTACGACCCGTCAGGACTTCGAGGATGTGCGCAATCTGGTCAAGCGGCAAATCCAGTACGACGACCTGCTGAAAAACCAGTGGAAATACAATCGGGAACGGCTCGATGAAATCGTGGAAATCATGGTCGAGCTGCATACCACGCCGGAAGCCGCTATTCGGATCAGCGGGCGGGAATGGCCTGCATGGGCGATTCAAGACCGGCTGAAAAAACTCACCTACGATTCGCTGATGACGGTATATTACAACCTCGACCGCACGAAAAACGATATCCGCAACATCAAGAACTACCTGATTGCTACCTTGATGAACACGCCGATTACGCAGGAAAGCCAATTTACCGCCGAGTATCGCGCACACCCTGTATGACGATATGTTGATCATCGGTTATGGGCTTAACCGTAAATTATCGAGTTGCAAAAGGCTTCATGCTCCACAATGTTATGTTGTTGGTCATGGAGCTTTTTGTTCGTACATGTCAGCACGTTTGAACAACCGATTGTCGTCCTGTGCAGGCTGTCCATTTGCCGGACGATATGAAGATGAATTGACCATGCTGCATCAATACGAATCAAAACTCGCGAATGCTGTTGAACATATCTTCTCACCAGCTTATGAATATACGCGTGCTTATCGTGATTATAAAAAGCAAAAAGAGAACTTTATATAATCCGTTAGCTGGTTATGCCCAAAATGCACATCCTTTTCACTCATGCTTGCCCTTATTTTCACTTTTATAAAATCTTATTTTCAGATACAATTCAATCAGCAAGAGAGCAAAGCTGGCCAGCATTCTCTAGCAGAAATATCAAAAAAGGAGAATGTAAAAATGGCTTTTGAAGCAGGTAAAATGATTAGAATTAAGAGTTCTTCCACTTTGGTTAGACGTGATCCGAGTACCGCTAATCCTTATATTGGCAGATTCTACAGCGGAAACATGTTTCTGTGTGCAGGCACTTCCGGCAACTGGATTAAGATTCGTTGGGGGAATCGAGATAAGCGAGAATATGCATACGTTCCTATGAATGATGCTGAAGAACTCTCTGTCAGCACCTCTTATCCTCTTGTTCCTGTTCTTAACATGGCACTTTCCTTTGCTCAGAATGGCGGCAGCCTTAGCGGAAAGGAAATCGAAAGTGGCAATTTGGAACTTGGCGGCGAATGGTGTCAGACGTTCCTTTACTGGCTCTGCAATGCGGCCGGTCTGTACAGAAGTTCGAACTTCCCCGCTTTCAATAAAGCCCTTTGCCGCGAATCCAAGGAATTCTTTGAGAATAAGAGGCGTTACTATGCCGCGTCCGGTTTCCAGCCTCAGTTGGGTGACTGGATTTATTACAAGAAGAATGGTAGCGCAGATGCAGTCAGCCATATCGGCCTCGTAAATGATTACTACAACAATAAAATTTCCACTGTTGAAGGCAACTGGGGAAACCCCAGGTGTGTTAGAATCTTCGATGATGCTGCTGCGGAACACAATGGCTACACGATCATTGGTTTTGCTCGCCCCGTATATGCATAAAACCACATTCCATGTATTCGAAGCCGAGTTTATTGCTCGGCTTCCTTTTTTGCAGCATTTCAAAAAAACTCTTTTTCTCTAATGCCAGAGGAAGAAAGTGTCAACCTGTTTCGTCTTAATACTATCAAGGAAGGTGATAAAATGCCGTGCTTCATTATTCTGCTCTGTCTGTGCCTGTTTCCATTTTCAACTGCTCAGTGCGAGGGGCAGACAGTTGTCGAATCCTTGGACGCATCCATACTGACCATCTGGGGTGGGAACGGGGACGAATCCCTATCTTCGACCTATCATACTTCCAATGGTGACATCGTGTTGTTGGCGCAAACCGACAGCACATTGGGTACGCCTGCTCTTTCTTCGCGCACGGCGGGCGGGACACGCGATGGCTGGATACTGCGGGTTTCCAACATGGGAGAATTAAAGTCCGAAACCCTGCTTTCCTGGGAAGGCACGCCATTCATCCTTGGTGCGGTAGAAAACCCAGAAAGCCTGTGCATGATTGTCGCGGAATCCATTGACAGAACAGAATACGTTGAAGACACCGGCTATATCGTGAAGTACAATATCGCAAGTAAGAGCATTCAAAGGGAAGAATTGCCCGGCTTGCCGCATGACGTGTATGTTTGTGATCGTGGCTTGCTCATTACAGGGGCATACATGACCGATTCTTCTCATGTGGCAGCATGGAGCACCTTTGTCAACACAGACGGTCATATATCCTGGTCATATTGTAGCCCGGAGCTGTACTCTGAAAATGAAATCGTTTTTCAAAAAGGCGTATTGCGGCAGAATGAAATCATTCTATATTATAGAAAGCCGACTGAAGCCCCGGAAAAGCGATATCTTAGGATTTTAGATCAAAACGGGCAGTTCCTCCGCAATCTTCCTCTGCCAGAACTGGATAATTTTAACATTCACGGTATGTTGCCGACGGATGAAGGGCTTCTGATCTATGGCTATAAATTTGAGAACAATGAACATGCTCCGGTGGTTTTTCTTCATGTTGCTCTCGATGGTCATATTCTCTTTTTCAAGACGTTTTCGGATATGCAGAATGTTCTGTCCGTATGCCCTGCCTCACAGGGCGGATACTATTTTGTTGAAAATACCGACGATGGTCTGAATCTGTTTTATCTGTCCAGCGACGGAGAAACAGAATTACAGCAAAGTTTCTCCTATGATCATTTGATTTCGTGCAGGAATATCTATGAGGAGGCTGATGGAAGCCTCACCTGCGTGGGGGAAATGCGCATCCCGACATCTGATGATCGTGTACAAGACAAATTGTTTATTCTACATTTTCCACAGAAAAACAAGCAGCCTGCTTGATGTCGCTTGTTGCAATACAGTTTATGATGCCATGCGCCGCCCATCGCGAGCGGCGCATTTTTATACCCTTTTTTCTTTCACCACATATAAAAAACGGAGGATTTATCATGGAAAACCATCTCGATTTTATCGTCATCAAAGCCGAACCCAAGTTCCGCGCAGACTCCTTTGCGCTGGATAAAGCCGATTGCTCTGCCGCGCCAGTTGAAACCGGCATTGTTCCCGTCACCCTGAGCCTGTATGCCTGCGATAAGCGGGATACCGCCGCCCGTCGTGCATGGGACAATTTCGGCGTAGTCACCGAAATGGTGCCGCTGGGTCTGCTTTCGGGCTGCCTGCTTCTGTCGCAGGCATACGAAGATGCCGATGCGCTGATTGACGACTGCCTGTATCTGGATCAGCCACTCGGCGAAATGGTTGATCAGCTTACGGCACACGGTTATGATTGCGAGAACACCTTCATCATCACAGACGTTCTGCTCACGCCTGCCGCACACAATCAGGATGTATTGGATGCCATCGTGACCCGCCTGCCCGAAACGCTTTTTCTCACGCACCATGTTTACCCGCAGGTGCTTGCTTATCAGCCGGAAGACCACGGCGACCCGCTGACGCAGCCTGTCGAAAGCAATGGAAAATGGCTGAACGATCAGCTCGAAGCGGCGTTCTGGTCGGATGATGCCTGCTGCGAGGTTTCCCGCTGCGGAAGCATCATTTGCCGCAGGGTGGCTGGCGATGCCTAAAACGGATGCAGCAAAGCTGCCGATCATCACCTTCAAGCCCTTTATTTCCGAAAGGGGCTTTGAGCTTCTGGCAAATGCCGTCGTCGAGCAGGCTGTCCACGACTATAAACGTCTGCTTCACCGCATCTACGTCAAAAGTGAACACAATCCCAAAGCCTGGTATGACCTCGTGGAGCTTGAGCAGTTTTTCTGCTCTAAGCGCTTTTCGCAGTTTACCGCGCTCGATGGCCGTGCGCTGATCGAACGCATCCGCGGAGAAATGAACCTGTAAGGAGAATACACCATGAAAAAGTGGATTGGAGCAGCTGTTGCGCTGCTCTTTTTTGTTGGCTTGCTTGCATTCCTGCTGCCGATTCTCGGCTGGCAGAAGCAGCTCGATCAGGAATCGGCGGAGTACGAAGCGCTGAGTTCCGCCGTGCAGCTGTCGCAGGCATCCGAACCGCCTGTCGTCACGCCGTCCGAAGCGGATTCTTCCGTTTTGAACGACCTTATCAGCTCGCTTGACGGCGATGTTTTGAGCGAAGATATTCCCGCATCTTCCGCGCCTGCCCGCACATCGAGCATTGACCTTGAAGCCTGCAAAGCGCAGAACAGCGACTTTGCCGCATGGCTGAGCATCCCAAACACGCCCGTCAATTATCCTGTCGTGTTCACCTACGATACCGCTTATTATCTCAAACACAGCTTTACCGGCTCGACCAGCTCTCTGGGAACGCTGTTTGCCACCGGCGATACCAGCTTCAGCCGACCATCCCGCAACATCGCCATCTATGGTCACAATATCCGCTCCAAACCGACCGTGATGTTCAGCCCGCTGATTTCCTACAAGAAAGCAGAGTTCTATCAGGCGCATCGGACAATTCATCTGGACACGTTGAACGGCGCTTATATCTACAAGGTGTTCGCCGCGTTTAATATGCGCTATGATGATTTCACGCCGGAAAAAGCCGATTTTGAAACCGAAGATGATTTTGCGCGCTTCATGAATTTTGTGAAGTCCGCAAACCTGCATGAAAACGATATGACCGTAACAGGCGATGATCACCTGCTGACGCTCATTACCTGCGACCGCACCTACGGCGGCGCGGATGGGCGGTTTGTCGTGATGGCGGTTCGAGAGGATTAAACGATGTGCATACGTTTTTAGGCATGAGCAAAGTATTTTTGAACCATGCTCAGATTTTCAATCATAACTGATAAATCTCATAGCATATGAATCAGACATCTTCTACTGCCAAATGTTAGAAAAATCAACATTTGATGTTGACTTTTCCAACATTCATGATATACTATATTAGTTAAGGGGGTGGATAATCTATGAAAAGTATCTATGAAAAGTTACGAACTGCACGTGTTGAACTCGGCTTTTCGCAAGGGTATGTAGCAGAATGCCTTGGGATTGGTCGTTCAACTATGACTCAAATCGAGTTGGGAAACCGCAAAATTTCTGCCGATGAACTCGAAAAATTCTGCAAGCTCTATCATTTATCAGCGGATTATCTGCTTAATTCCGAAGTAGCAGACAATCCGAAAACCGCAGTTTTTGCACGCGGCTTCGATGAATTGTCTGAAAATGACCAGCAAGAGATACTCAACCTTATAGCATTCAAAAAAGCAATGTCAAATCGCTAAAAGGAGTAACGTATGCTGGAAATTAACGAAGTGCAACAATACCGAACTGATGCCCAAGGTTTAGCAGAGCGTTTTTTAAATGACTATGCAAGCGATCATGAAGTGAGTTATCCTATAAACCCATTTCAGATTCTAACGAGCCTTGGCATCGGTTTTGTTTTTAGAGCTTTTGATGGAATTGAAGGTTTGTATTTCCCAAAGGAAAATACAGACGATGCAGATTTAGTTGTCATTAATTCTAAAAGACCAATTACCAGGCAACGATTCACAGCAGCACATGAATTATGTCATTTTATCAAAGATAGAAATTCCTGTGTGTGTATGATGAAAACCAACGCTCCTATTGAAAAGTATGCTGATCGTTTTGCATCGGCATTGCTAATGCCTAAGAGAGAACTGCTGCGAAAGATTGATGAACGGCTGGAAGAACATAATCTTCTGAACGAGGACGATGTTCTTATAATCGCAGATCACTTTGGTGTAAGTTTTAGCGCTTGTTATTATCGTATCCGAAACTTATTTGATTACTCTTTAGGTTTTTTAGAGAACGATAAGAAAAAATTCAAACCTGATCATAGGCGTCAAGAGCTTGGGATGAGCTATTTACCCTTATATGAAAGTCTATTTGATGCGTGGACTTGGATCAAAAATAGCGTTGAAACAGAGTATGCCAAACATATTTTCAAAGCGAATTATGTTTATAACGATTCACGTTTAGAGGGTGTTGCAACGACAAAAGAAGCAACCGCAGAAATTGTCGAAGATTTAGAAAACAACCGCCAAGCAAGCGTATATTGCGATGAATCGTATGACGCATATTGCCATGTAGCAGGTCATTCGTCAATGTATGATGCTGTCTTTTCAATGAGTACCAGCGAACATTTCGACGCATTTACGTTAATTCCGCTAAATCGTGCCTTATTTTCATGTATGCCCCATCCTGAATATGGTGGAATGATTCGGACAAGCAATCCCGTCGTTTTAGGGGCTAAATTTGAAACTGTTGACTTTCATGATATTTATTCAGAATTATCAAAACTGAATGGCACGGTTAAAGAACTTGATTCTAATTTTTCTCATATGCGAAAAAGCGAAATCATTGAATCTGCACTACGAATCCATCATCGAATTACAGTTATACATCCATTTGGAGATGGAAACGGAAGAACCAGCCGAGCCTTCTTGAATCTAATGTTTCTCAGATATGGATTGATTCCAACTTATACAAAATTAGAGGTAAAAGAAGAATATTACACTGCTTTAGAGTCAGCAGATAAATATGCTGATTATACTAGGTTATACGAATTTTTTATGAAAGCACTGATACGATCCCATGTAGAATTAGGAAAGAGATAACCAAGAAGAATTTTATTTTCAACCCGCTCTCCTCACGGATGAGCGGGTTTTCCGTTTCATGGAAGATTGCAATGACACATTTTTCTGGAATTATGACATCTATTTTCGCACATTTTTCCGTTTTTTCAGCGCGTGAAATTCCATTTTTTCCATTTTCACTTTCAAAGGAGGTTGTGATATGCGCAAACCCCATCGAAAACAACTGCTCGCATGGCTGCTGACAGCCGCGCTCCTGCTGACCAATCTTCCGATTTCCGTCCTCTCGGAAGAAATTATCGAAAACCCCATTCAGACGGAAATCGTCGAACAGGACGAATCGGAAACCGTCGAAGAACCCAATCTCTCCGATTCCCCAGCCGAAGAAACCGGCGAGCCAACCGAACCGCCCTTTTCAGAAGAACCCGATGAAACGGTGGAATCCGGCGAGCAATCGGAAATCACGGAAATCCCCGCTGACGAGAATACTCCCGATATCCCCGATCAGGATAAATCGGAAACGCCCGAACCGTCCGATTCGGATATCGAGGAAACCCCTTCTCCCGAAGTCCCGGAAGAAATGCCTGATACAGACTCGACGGACGAACCGCCTGCTGAAGAAGTTCCTGCCGAAGAAACGCCCATCCCCGAAGAAAGCCCGCTTCCCGACGACGAGGAAGCGTTTTCCGTATCCGAAGCGATTTTGGAATACGGCTATGCGTATGCCGCTGCTTACGCAGAATCCGTCATATACGAAGATGCCGCCCTGACCGCGCCGCTGTTCACCTTGAAAGAGGACGGCGGCGTTTTGCTTATCACCGAAGAAACCGAAACGGCGTTCAAGGTCTGGTGGATTACCTATGCAGACGAACCCCTTTCCGGCTATATCGCCAAATTGGATATATCCGGCATTTCTATTTCCGAAGAAACCCGACAAATGCTCAAAGAACAGCGTCCCTGCGGCTTCATCACCTCCGACATCGGCTATATGGATGCATTCGTTCTCCTTGGCGAGCTGACCATAAGCGAAGAAGCCCCGGAAGCAACGCCTGCGCCCGAACCGCAAGCACCGCTGCTGCAAACCGGGGATTACGCCGCCGTCACCACCGAAACCCGCGTTTATCTTTCCATCGACGAAACCATGACGGAAGATGATAACGGCGACGATTGGCAGGGCGTATTCACCCGCGATGCTGTTGTTTCTGTGGAATCCGTTCAGCAGGACTCTTCGGGGCGCAACTGGTGCGAGGTGCGCTATCTGTACGGCGCGGACGACGCAGACGGCAAGCTGATCTGGACGGACACCGACACGCTCTTTGTCCCGATGGACGATCTGTCGCCCACCGATGCGCATGAGCTGACCGTCACCGACTATGCCTATCCGTTTGAGCCGATTGCCCCGTATGCGTCCGCGGATTTCAATCTGCGGAACCACAACGCCAGCGTCAAGACCTTCTATCCCGGTCAGCAAGGGCTTCAGGGCAGTTCCGGGCATGACAGCGAGTACAAGCAGATTGCCAAACTCGACGGCTATGGCACGATCTATGCCACACCGCACTATCTGGAAGGGCAGACGGTTTACTGTCTGGAGCATACCATGAACAGCCCCGGCGCAAAGGATAACCCCACAGGCCCGTTTGAGGTCGTCGATCTGGACGGTTACGCGGTCAAGCCGGGCTATTCCGGCGATATTTACAGCAGCCGCACCATGCACGCCATCGGCTGGGTGTTGCGGCACACTTACCCGTACATGATCGTAGATACCGGTTACGAGGACAGCGACGTGTGGTCGCGCGTCGCCGGGCAGTTCGCCATCCGCGAAGTCGTCAAGCAGCTTGAGGGTGACTGGTATGTCCGCGACTACTGGCGCATGGATGAGTTCTACCGCGCATCCGGTCAAGCGCCTGCGGATTATCTGGAATATGCACGCTGGCTGGCTTCCTGCGCGATTCGGCGTTCCGGCATCACCGGCGATATCGGCATCGGCAACAAATCCATGACCATGCAGGGCGGCAGCTACGTCGGCACGGTGACCTTGACGACGGACGCAGACCTCATCCGCATCAGCCGAAGCGTCGGCAGTCTGACCGGCAACAGCGGCGGTTCGGATGGCGAATATTACTACCTGCGCAGCGGCGACACGATTTCCGTCACCTCCACACAAAGCGCCTTCTCGATCACCGCAGAGTCCGTTTCTTCCCAGGATGAAGAAGCGGCTTTTTTAATCGGTATCCCGGACGCGGACATTCAAAAGGTCGTCATTCCGCAGTACGGCTTGCCTGCGAAATTCAAAGCCGTGCGCATTGAGTTTGAACAGCCGTATGGCGCAATCGTCGTCACCAAAACCAGCGCCAGTTCCGGCGCGGCACTTTCGGGCGCTGTCTTTGAATTGCTGAACAGCGCGGGCGCTGTCCTGCAATCCCAGACGACCGGAGCGGACGGCTCGGCGACCTTCTCCAATGTGCAGGCGGGTACATATACCGTGCGCGAAAAGAATGCACCGCAGGGATATCAGGTTTCCATACAAAGCAGTCAGACTGTTACTGTCGCTGCCGGTGCAACCTCCCGGATTTCCTTTGCCAATGCGCCGATTCAGGGCAAAATCCGCATCGTCAAGACGGACAGCCTGACGCATGAACCGCTGGCGGGCGTGGTGTTCACCGTCACCCGGCTTTCCGCGCCTGCCGGTTCAAACGGAGCGGCTGTCGGCTCGGTCGTCGCCACGCTGACCACCGGCGCAGACGGCAGTGCGGAAACGGACTGGCTCGAATGGGGACGCTATCGCATCTCAGAAGTACAAGCCCCTGAACATTACGCCGACAAGCTGTTCTCTGCTGAGCTTGACTGTACGGAAAACGGCAAAACTTATGAAATCGCCGCGACGAATGAAGCCAATCCCGGCTACATCCGCATCAGCAAAACCGCAGCCGGAAGCCGCGTTCCACTTGCAGGGATTCAGTTTGACATCTACTACAACGACGAATACGGTTCTGGTCTGGCAGGGACGATGACCACCGATGAAAACGGTGTTGCAACTTCCAGTGTGCTGCGCAAGGGCAAGTATCTCGTCCGCGAACACGAGCTGCCGCAGGGCTTTTCGGGCTATCCCATCGAGCTGACCGCAACCGTGTATTCGGATGAAACCACCCGTTTGAGCGCCGAAAACCAGATGATTCAGGGCAAAATCCGCATCGTCAAGACGGACAGCCTGACGCATGAACCGCTGGCGAGCGTGCAGTTCATCATCACGCGCCTGTCTGCGCCGCCGTCTGCCAACGGCGCGGGCGTTGGCGAAACCATCCTGCTCACCACCAACGAGCAGGGGGCTGCGGAAACCGGCTGGCTCGACTATGGCAGATACCGCATCGAGGAAACCGCCGTACCTGCGCACTATGTCGATGAACCGTTCCGAACGGAAATCGACTGCTTTGAGGGCGGCAAGACCTACGAAATCGCCGCGACGAACGAGCCGACAAAGGGCTGGCTGCGCCTGACCAAGACGGATCGCAAAAACGGAAATCCCGTTGCGGGCGTGACCTTCGACATCTACGAAAACGACGCTTATGGAAATGCGCTGGTCGGCAGCATGACGACCGATGAAAACGGCGTCGCCGTATCCGAGCCGCTGCGCAAGGGACGCTATCTCGTCCGCGAGCATGGCGAAACGGCGGGCTATGTTTTTGAAGAAATCACGCTGGACGCGGCCGTGAAATCAGATGAAACCACCGACCTGTCCGCAACCAATCAGCCCGTCATGACGCGCATCCGCATCAAAAAGCGCGATAAGGACGAATACGCGCAGACCGACGCGCCCTCTGTCCGCGGCGACGGCGAGCTGATCGGCGCGACGTTCCGTGTGCTGGCGGGCGCGGATATCCTCGACCGTCAGGGCAACGTGATCTGGCTCAGAGGCGCGACGGTCATCGACGCCATCCAGACATCCGGTGAGGATGCAGCAGCGACCACCGACGAGCTGTGGCCTGGGCTGTATGAGATTGTCGAGATTGCACCGCCTGTCGGTTATCTGCCCAGCGGCGAACATGTGCTGGTCGATACTGCCAGCGCCGCCGCACAGTCCAGGGAAGCCGTCGTCACTTACGATGCACTCAAGCTGAACGAGATCAAGCTCGGCGTGCAGGCTATCGTCAAGGTGCTGGGCGACAACAAAACCGACAACCAGCACACCGAAACCCCGGAGGAGGGCGCAGAGTTTCACGTTTACCTGCGGAAAGCGGGTTCGTATGAAAACGCGCGCGAATTTGAGCGCGACCATCTCATCACCGACAAAAGCGGGTATGCCAAAACCAAGCTGCTCCCGTATGGCGTGTATGTGCTGGAGCAGACGGTCGGCAAAGACGGGTTTGAAATCAAAAAGCCGATCCTCTTTGAAATCACCGGCGAGGAAAATCCCATTCAGCCGCCCATCCTGACACTCAACGACCGCCCGATTCTCTACCGCCTGCGGCTCATCAAGACGGATGCACGAACAGGCAAAACCATCACGCTGGCGGGCGCATCCTTCAAACTCAAGGACGCAGACGGCAACACCGTGACGCAGACCGTCTACTACCCGAAAAAGCAGACGCTCGACACGTTTACCACCGATGAATCCGGCTGCGTAACGCTGCCCGAAGAAGTCGGCTGGGGTCTGTATTCCATCGAGGAGATTCAAGCTCCCGAAGGATATCTGATTCGGACGGAAAGCCTGCCCGTATTCGTCGGCAAGACCGGCGACACCGCCGATCAGGTGTACGAGCTGGACATTGAGATTCCCAATGAAGCCGTCATGGGACAGATCCGCCTTGAAAAGAAGGGCTTGCGGCTCGTCGGCTTTGAAAGTAAAACCGAAATGGGCTTTGAGTACCAAGCGCCGATTTTCGAGGAACGCTACCTTGCAGGAGCAGTCTTTGAGGTACGCGCCGCGGAAGAAATTGTCGGCGGCGACGGTACAATTTGGTATCAAAAAGATGAACTGGTGGACACCATCACGACCAGCGGAACAGGAGCAGATTGGTCGAAGGATCTGCCGTTGGGTAAGTACAAGCTGATGGAGATTGCCGCTCCAGAAGGATACGCACTCAGCGATGAGGTGTATGAGGTCGAGTTGAAATCCATCGACGGTCACACGCCGCTGGTGACCGTCAACGTCGAAGCGCATAACGAATATCTGTCTGCCGAAATCCAACTCGAAAAGGAAAAAGAAGTCCTCAAGCCCTATACGGATGCAGACGGGTACATCCGTCAAGAGCTGACCACAACCTATGGTCTGGGCTTCGTGTTCGGTCTGTACAATGCCGACGACATTCATTATGCAGACGGTATGCTGCCCGCCGATACGCTTATCGCTGTCGGTATGACCGATATGCACGGCAAATTGACTTTCTCCGGCAATCTGCCGCACGGCGCATATACCATTCGGGAGCTGGACGGGCCGAAAGGCTGGAAGCTCAATCCGAACCGCTTTGATGTGCGGATTTCTCCCGAAAAGCAGGCGGACGATGCGCATGTCATCCGCGTTTCGCTGGATGAAAAGGTGCATAACGAGCTGATTTACACCAAAGTCACGCTGACCAAAACCGATATTACCGGCGCAGAAACCATTCCGGACGCAGAAATCGAAGTCAAGAACGATCAGGGAGAGGTCATCTACCGCGCTGTTACCGATGAAAATGGCGAAATCCCCGATATCCCCGTCACACCTGGCCGCTATACCTTCAAAGAGGTACTTGCCCCCGAAGGCTATGCGCTGAACGAAACGACCTGTTCCTTTACCGTGGATGAGGACGGGCATGTTTCCGAGGATGCCGTCCTGCGCGACGATTTCACGCGCTTCACACTGAAAAAAATCGGCGAAAACAACGAGCCGTTGACTGGCGTGGAGTTCTTGTTGAAAAACGAACGCGGCGCAGTCGTCGCTACGGTGCTTACCGATGCGGACGGCATCGCCATGTTTGAAAAAATCCCGTATGGCAGCTATACTGTCGTCGAAAGCAAGCCGCTTCCAGGTTACCTGCCCAGCGGCGCGCAGGTGACATTGACTCTTGACGGTACGTTCGTCAATCCGACCGAACCGATTGCCGTCGTTTCCAACGAACGCATGAAACTGACCTTCAAGAAGGTCGATACGGCAGGAAACCCGCTGGCGGGCATCGCGTTCTCTCTCATCGACGCGCAGAGCGGAACGGTTATTGCACACGCCGTCAGCGACGAAAAAGGCGAGTTTGAAATCACAGGCTTTGCAGTCGGCGACTGGATTCTCCGCGAGGATGAAGCGCCGGAAGGCTTCAACCTGATGGACGACTACACCTTCCATGTCGGCTACAACTGGAAGAACGATCAGACGGTTACGCTGGTCAACATCCCGAACCATTACGAGTTCGAGAAAACCGATCACCGCCACAAACCGCTTTCCGGCGTTCGCTTTGGTTTGTATGACGACAAAGGGACATTCATCCGCGAGCTGGTTTCCGATGAAAACGGTATTGTGCGCGCCGATAACCTCGTGCCGGGCAACTATCTGATCCGCGAAACCCGCCCGCTGGACGGTTACGCCAAGACCAACGAGGAAATCACATTCACCATTGACGAATCCTATGTCCCGCCGCAGAAGCTCGTGCGCATTACCAACACGCCCGTCATCCAGACCGGCGTTGACTTCCCGGTTACGCCGACAATGGCTGCCGGTCTGCTGATGATGGCGGCTTCCGTCCTGCTCGGTCTGACGCGGCTGCTCAAGAAGAAACACCGATAACGATACGGAGGTGCAGAATATGACGTTCCTGCTGAAACTGGTTTGTCTGCCCCTGATTGCCCTGCTGACGCTGATGGAATGGCTCGGCATCTTTGCGCTTGGCAGTTCGCAGTTCATCACCAATAAGCTGGCGGCGCTGATTTTCTTCATCGCCTGCTGCTGTCTGCTGTTCGGCAAGGTCACGCTCAGAGAAGCCGCAGCCATGTTTGCAGGGAGCTTCTGCGTCTTTGCTTTGCCGTATGCCGCCGAATGGATTTTGGAGCGGATTTCCGATTTCAATCGGTGCGTGAAGGATTGGGTGCGCGGTTGAATTACGATGAATTTTGTGATAAAATAGAAGCATCAGGAGGGAATTGTACGATGGCTTTGCAGGATACCGTAACCAAACAGTACATGTCCAAAGGCGAAATCTTCGCCGACGCTTTTAACTACCTGATCTATTCCGGCAGGCAGGTCATTCGTCCCGACCAGCTCAGCGAAATGGACACGACGCAGATCGCTATTCCTTTTGCGCCGCAGGAGCAGGGAAAGCCCGAAACCACGCAAAAATACAGGGATGTCCTCAAGACGCTTTCCGTCAAGAAAGACAAGACCTGTACCTATCTCGTTCTGGGCATCGAGAACCAGTCGCGGGTGCATTACGCCATGCCCATCCGCAACATGCTTTACGACGTGCTGCAATATGAAAAGCAGGTGCGCGAGCTGGCGGCAAAGCATCGGCAGAACCGCGATGCCGAAAACGCGGACGAGTACCTTTCCGGGCTGACGAAGGACGACCGGCTCATTCCCGTGATTACGCTGGTCATTAACTTCGGCGACAAGAAGTGGGACGGCCCGCTGACCTTCCACGAGATGCTGACCGAGCAGCCGGAAGAAGTGCTTGCGCTGCTGCCCGACTACAAAGTTTTCCTCATCGACCCGATGTCGATGGAAAGCGAAGATTTTGATAAGCTCCACAGCAGTCTGCGCGAGGTGCTGCACTGCATCAAGGTACAGAGGGATAAGCAGGAAATGCGGGAGCTGCTTCAAACGGATGACCGCTTTGCGCGCCTGGACAGGGACGCGGCGATGGTCATTCGCACCATGACCAACACTAAATTTAAGATTGACGATCATTCGGAGGTGGTCAATATGTGTGAAGCTATTCAAGGGCTGATTGATGATGGCATCAGAAGCGAGAAAAAAGAAACGGCACTGCGCATGGTCGAGTTGGGATTTTCCACTCAACAGATTGCACAGGTGCTGAAACTTTCCGAAGACGACGTACTGAAACTCATTCAGAAATAATCCTTATTCACGCACTGGCGGTCAGTTGAAGCTGGCCGCTTTTTTCATACCCATCAAACAAAAAAGGAGGGTTTCATGCAGGAAGAAATCGAGCAGAAAAGCGCAACCCTGATGATTAACGGCACTAAATTCAGCCTCCGTACCCTCAAGTCTGCCGCGCTCAAGCTGCTGGCACACCGTCAGAATCCGTCTGCGCCCGGCGTAAAACACCGCGGCAAACAGACGGTCAAGCAACTTATCGGGCAGAATCAGGGCGTAAGCAACATCGAGCTGTCCGGGCAGGACTTGAAGGAGTTCCAGCGAATCACCCGCAGATACGGCGTGGACTATGCAATCCGCAAAGTGGACGGCGACAAGCCGCGTGTTCTGGTGTTCTTCAAAGCCCGCGATTCGGATGCTTTAACCGCTGCGCTCAAAGAGCTGGCAAGCACAAAGGCTCGAACGCAATCCGAGCGCCCTTCCGTTCTCCAAAGGCTGGAAAAAGCGAAGGAACAGGCGGCAAAGACCATCGGGAAAATCCGAAACAGGGAGCCGAGCCGATGAGCAAGCGTAAGAAACGCACTTTCACGATTTCCGAAGCAGCGAAAAAGAAACTTGCGCTGAATCTGCCTTACTTCATAATTGGCTTATACGCCACCAAGCTGGGGCAGGCGTGGCGCATGGCGGAAGGCGCAGACTTTTCCGAGAAACTGCTGCACCTGGGCGACGGCTTTGCCGCCGCTTTCGCTTCGTCGTTGCCGAGTTTTCATCCTGTTGATCTGCTCGTCGGTCTGCTTGCAGGGCTGCTGCTCCGGCTTGCCGTCTACCTCAAAGGCAGAGATGCGAAGAAGTTCCGCAAAGGGCGCGAATATGGCTCGGCGCGCTGGAGTGCATAATTTTAAGTGTAAATGACACATACATGGACGCACAGGAGG
>ENA-UOJV01002042-UOJV01002042.1-human-gut-metagenome-genome-assembly--contig:-C82-NODE-2042-length-18439-cov-3.744832_pt1 | contig 18439 bp, 13 predicted proteins | sample MGYA00242356_ERZ723903 | MGnify/ENA metagenome assembly ERZ723903
ACAGCTTTTTCCACACTATTATCATTCAGTCCGCTTTGTGTGGCTTCAATGGCACTTTCAAAGCGAGCGGCCATAGTATTCTTAATTGCAGCAATACCTTCTCCTGCATCAAATTCGTGATAATCATTATTATTTACACTTGACTGTGCAGCAACTAATTGCAGCTTTAAATCACTGAATCCATTAGTACCAATTTCTCGACAAAAACGGACGATAGTTGCAGTACTAATACCTGTATCTTTAGAAAGTTTTTGAATTGAGGAAGAAATAACATTTTCAGGATTTGCAATAATATAATCGCCTAAGAGTTGTTCTTTTTTAGGTAATTGTGATTTTTTACCTTTAATTATTGAAAAAATGTTTTGCATATTTATTTACTATTCTTTAAATAGATAAAATTTCTGACTTGGTTTAATCTAATCGATTAAAGGAAGAGAGCCATTAGTCACTTTTCCAACTACATTTACCTTCTTATTCATAGTGAGAGCATCTTTAACTAGTTGAATTTCTCCCGCATATCGCTCATAAAGACAATTGTTTAAAGTAATGCTCCCCACTTCTCTTAAAATTGTATTTTCTGGAGTAATCCTTGGTGCAGCATGCATCCGTGAATCTTCACAACGGACAACATGTTCTGCAGGATCAGGACGCTGGTTGTGTTTCCCTAGAATATAATTGTACATTTCTTCAGAAATATTTTCTGCTTGTTTCGTATAAAGAATAATACTGTCCGTTTCTTGATAATTCTTTATCTGATCAAGAGCTTTATCACTTATTCCTGGATCTCCCAAATAAAGTAAATCAGCTCCTAATTCTTTTAATTCTAAAATACTAGCTAAGGGATCATAATTTCTTTGATACTCCAAAGTTGGTAATCCTTCGTGTAATGGTCCTCGTAGATTTTCATCCCCAGCGAAAAATGCTTGTACCTTCAGCCCATATTGTTTAAACATTTGCGTCTGTTTTCTAAAAAATTGTCGACTAATACCTGTATCAGGACATGGATAAAAATTAAACCATGCCTGAATATTTTTCATTTCTGCATTGAAAGTACCCAATTGCTTTAACTCTTCTTCTGTAAAAGTACTTCCGTTTATTCCAATTTCAATTTTTTGCGATAATTCAGCAATCTGCTTAGGCGCTAACTTGTCATCAATTCTTAACCCAATAATACCTCTTCTTTTCAAAGAATCTAAACTACTTAATGAAATATCTAATTTTTTCAAGCTAACTTGATCTATATCAACCATTACTTTTAAATTATTATTTTTGGCTAAATTTCCTAAAGAAAATAATCTTTGTTGATATTTCTTAGGATCTTCTTCAGGAATATGAGCTGAGGTAAAAATCCCATCAAACCCATTTTGCTTTAGTCGATTAATATATTGTTCAGTTGCTGAAGTAATATCGTTATTTAAATAAATCGAAAATCCTAACATAATTTTTTCCTTCTATGAAAAAACAAAGCCAAAAAGCTAATCGCTTTTTGGCTTTTAATTAATTGTTTTTAATAACTTCACTGACATTACCGTTATATTGCTCTAATAATTTTTGAGCTTCATCTTTATTAGACTCGGTCTTGATCATGGTAATGGCAAGCGGAACATTATTTTCCGCTTTCTTTAACGTCTGCAACGCTTCTTCTTGTGTTGCATCTGTTACAGCAGAAATAATTCGACTTGCCCGATCAACTAATTTAGAATTTGTCGGCATTACGTCAATCATTACGTTTTCAAAAACTTTTCCTTGTCTGATCATGACCCCAGTTGAGATCATATTCAAGATCATCTTCTGCGCAGTTCCCGATTTCATCCGTGTAGAACCGGTTACTATTTCAGGACCAACTACAGCCTCAATTGCGACCTCAGCATGTTTACCAATTTCAGAATCTTTAACGCAAGCAATTGAAATGGTGAAGGCACCAATTTGATTGGCATATTCAAGACCACCAATTACATAAGGAGTACGACCACTAGCTGCAAAGCCTAAGACAATATCTTGACTATTTAAGTTCAAATCTTTAAGATCTTCAGCGCCTAAATTAGTATCATCCTCAGCACCTTCAACAGCTTTATACATTGCTCCTGGACCGCCAGCAATTAGACCAATGGCTCTTTCTGGTTTAATCCCATAAGTTGGAACTAATTCAGCTGCATCTAACACGCCTAATCTTCCACTGGTGCCAGCTCCAAGATAAATTAACCGACCACCCTTTTTATAGCGGTTAGCTGCCTCATCAATTGCCCTTGCTATTTGTTCATCTTGATTGCCAACAGCTAAGGCAACTTTTTGATCTTCCTCATTCATAATTTTTACCATTTCTACAGTAGAAACAGTATCAATATGTATAGAAGCAGGATTACGTTGCTCAGTAGTTAAATTTTTTATTTCCATTTTATTTTTCCTCACTTACTGGTAACTTCTAGGACGGACTCTCCCGCCTTAACTTCTCCAAATTGTAATAGCTTCATATCCTGAACAGTATCCTTATTAGTTACAGCCATCATTACAACTGGATCTTTACCTGCTTCTTTAATCTTATTGATATTCATTGTTCCAAGGCTTTGACCAGCTTTAACTTTTTGTCCTTCTCTTACGGTAATATCAAATGGTTCACCTTTTAATTCTACTGTATCGATTCCCATATGAATTAAGATTTCAAGGTTACCTTTTGCGGATGTCATAGTCAAAGCATGTTTAGTAGACATGACACTAACTATAGTTCCATCTACTGAAGCCACAATTGATCCATCAGTTGGAATAATTGCGAACCCATCACCTAACATTTTTTGTGAAAATACTTCGTCATTTACTTCTTCTAAACCTTCAATTTGTCCAGAAACTGGGGCTGCAATATCTTGGGTAATTGGCTTAGCAATTGTTGATGTAGTAGCAGGCTTCATATCCAAGTTAGTTGCTTCTTCTTCAGCTTCTCTTCTTTCAGCAACTTCAGGACCAGCTTGACCATCTGGAAGCATAGCTTCTTTTGGCACGCCCCAGAAGTAAGTAGCAATAAAACCACCGATATATGCAGCTAGAAGTCCAAGTACATAAGCCCACCACATGTTATGAGCAATTAATGGAATTAAAGCAACGCCAGATGGTCCAATAGCAATTGAGCCTACTTGACCAAAGGCTGCAACTACAGCACCACCAATACCACCACCGATACATGCGGTAATAAATGGGCGACCTAATGGCAAGGTAACACCATAAATTAACGGTTCACCAACACCAAGAATACCAACAGGTAAAGCACCCTTAATCATATTAACAAGTTGCTTGTTCTTACGACATCTTACCCATAAAGCGACGGCAGCACCTACTTGGCCACCACCAGCCATGGCTAAAATTGGAAGCAATGGTGTAAATCCTAATTTTTGAATCATTTCCAAGTGAATTGGTGTCAAAATCTGGTGTAGTCCCAGCATTACCATAGGTAGGAAGAATAGCCCGAGGATAAAACCAGAAACAGGTCCACCAACTTTAAGTACCCAATTAATTGCGCCGACTAATGAATTTGAGAACCATCCAGCCAATGGCATAATGAGAAATACTGTAAACAGCCCCATTATTAGAATAGTTAAGAAGGGAGTAAAGATAATATCTACCGAATCGGCTATATGTTTATGGAAGAATTTTTCAACATAAGATAAGAGCCATACTCCAAGTAGAACTCCAATGATACCACCTTGACCAGCAGCCAGTGGCTTACCATCAAAAATATTAGGAATAGTTACCGGAGCAACAATACCTGGCAAGTATACAATACCGCCGATGATACCACCCAAGCCTGGTGTAGCACCAAATTCTTTAGCAGTATTAATACCAACATAAATATTCAAGTAAGCAAAAAGCGCACTTGAAATCATTGCTAAAACAGTAACACCTAAGTTCCAAGAACCTGGCAACATTTTCGCAGTGAGCATGTTTCTTAAAATACCTGCTACACCTGAAATTAAACCGGCACCAACAAAAGCTGGAATTAATGGAACAAAAATTGCTGAAATGTGTTGTAAGGCAGCTCTCCACCAAGTCTGTTTAAGTGAGGCTTTGTGTGCAGCATGAACTTCCGCAGCCTTTCTCTCTACTTCACTTTTATTAGCTTGGTAAGAATTAGCTGGGAAAATTTCGCCTTCTTTAACCCCTGCCTTGTCATTCATGATCTTAGCTACCTTGGTATTAACCCCAGGGCCAAGAACGATTTCTAAAGTATCTGCTTCAACAACACCTAAAACACCGTCAATCTTCTTTAACGCAGTAATATTCACTTTTGACATATCACGTATTTTAATTCTTAGACGAGTCATACAGTGAATAATAGATTCGACGTTGTCTATGCCACCTATTTGTGCATAGATTTCATCACTCAGGCGTTGATATTTATCCTTTTCCATGATGTGTTCCTCTATCTATAAAAAGTAACAATATTTCATTTACCAGCTATTAGAATCTTATAGGAAGATATGTAATCGCTTTCTATAATTAAATGTTAATACCTTAAATGGGTATTTGTAAAGCTAAATACTGTGGTTTTGATCAAAATATTTTAAGTTTTATGATCTTGTATAATGAAATTTTGTTTCGTCTTATATTGGATAATAAGTGTTGATTAACAATATTTGACTTAAATAAGAACGCATCCCCGAAAGGATGCGTTCTTAAGTATGAAATAATAAATTTCTATTTTTAACTACAAACTTCTATGAATATGCCTAGCCACTAATTCAAATAATCCACCGGTATATCAGCTTTAAAAGAAAGCAATTTCTGATACCAATAATAGGAATCCTTTAAATACCGCTTGCAAGTACCCTTACCCTCATCATCCAAATCAACATAGATCAAGCCATAGCGTTTAGACATCTGAGTGGTTGATGCAGAAACCATATCAGTAGTTCCCCAGATCATATATCCCATTAATTCAATGCCATCTTCAGTTAAGGACCTTAACATTTCATTGATATGAGCACGTAAATAATCTATGCGATATTGATCGTGAATTTTAAAGTCGTAAGTTAATCTATCCCTAGCACCCAGCCCATTTTCAACAATAAAAACAGGCTTTTGATAGCGATCATACAAATTAATCATAATAAGACGCAACCCAACTGGATCAATTTGCCAGCCCCATTCACTTGTCGGTAAATATTTATTATAAACACCAATGGTTCTATTAGCCTTGGTAATCTGCAAACCTTCAGTATCATGAGCTGTACAGATTGAAGAATAATATGAAAAGGCAACAAAATCGGCCGTATTTTCCTTAATGAGCTGCAAGTCTTTATCGCTCATTTTCACATGAATCCCCATCTCCATCATTTGCTTCAAAAGCACTTGAGGATATTTCCCTCGTAATTGAACATCGCTAAAATTATAGCTTTCTCGCATAATTTGCGTTGCTTTAAGCATATTACGAGGATCACTATTATATGGATAGACCATAGTGCTTGTTATCATACTGCCAACTTTATGACCCAAATAATTTTCATGAATATATTTAGTGACTTTAGCTGCAGCAACAAATTGATGATGCATTGATTGGTAAATAACTTCTTTAAAATTTTTATTTGGAAAACGGTCTTCAACTAATCCAGCTGAGGAGTAAGGATGTCGAATAATACTATCGATTTCATTAATCGGAAGCCAATATTTCACTTTATCGTGATAACGATCAATTACAGTTTTTGAAAAACGATAAAAATAATCAATTATCTTAGGATCATACCAAGAATCATAATTAAGAACTAAATTTAGCGGCATCTCATAATGAGAAAGTGTAACGACTGGTTGAATTCCTAGCTCATGCATTTTAGTAAAAAGTCGATCATAAAATTCCAGACCTTTTTGATTCGGCCTTGCATCATCGCCATTTGGAAAAATACGACTCCAGGCAATCGACGTTCTCATCGAATTAATTCCCATTTTAGCTAACAGTTCTAAATCTGATTGATAATAATGATAAAAATCTACACCGTGGCGTTTACCCCATGATTTACTGCTTTTATCCTGCATTGCACTTTCTATCTCAGCAGTTGTCATGTCATTTACCTTACGATAATCATCTAAATCTTGATTGGGATTAAATCGTTCGCAATCTGCAATCGATATTCCTTTGCCCTCTTCATTCCATGCTCCTTCTACTTGATTAGCTGAAGTAGCAACTCCCCATAAAAAAACATGTGGAACATGATATGTATTCATATTGAATAACCTCTAAGCTAAAATTATTACATTATCTTGGTTGGTAACTTCTTTAGTTGCATCTTTATCCTTTAATACAGTAAGTACTTCTAAAAAATCTTTAGAATTAGTTACGATCATAACAACAGTCGGATCATAACCATTCTTTTTAATTTCATCAATATTGAAATCAAGTAATTCTTGACCGGCGGTAACTTTGTCTCCCTTTTGGACCAGTTGTTTAAAACCTTTTCCTTTCATTTCAACCGTATCAATACCCACATGAATCAAGACATCGGCATCATTACTTAGATGTAATCCAATAGCATGATGAGTATCAAAGATTGCGGTAACTACACCGTCTTCCGGCGCAAAAATTTTTCCTTCACTAGGAACAATAGCAATCCCTTTACCCATAACCCCACTAGCAAAAGTCGGATCAGCAACTTTTGAAATATCTTCTAATTGACCTTTAACAGGTGCATGCAATTCATGCTTTTTATGATCTTTGTCAAAATTTTTCTTTTCTTCTTTTTTAGCATTCTTAACTTGATCCTCATCTATTGGATCATCAAAACCAATTATCCAAGTGGCAATAAAAGTGGCAACACTTGCAACAATAATAACGATAATAGCTTGAACAACAAAGTTCTCAGTCTTTGAAATCCACATTGGTAAACTTAAAAAGGCAGGTGTTACATAAATGAAGGCTTTTAACTTCATGAAGCTGGCAACAATACCGGCAATCGCTCCACCAATCATTGCACCATACATAGGCTTCTTTAATCTTAAGTTAACACCGAACAGAGCTGGTTCAGTAATACCACCAAGATAGGCGGTTACACTTGATGAAAGAGCTAATGACTTTAACTTCTTATTCTTAGTTTTCAAGCCCACTGCAAGTGAAGCAGCAGCTTGAGACATATTCGAACATAATGCGACAACACGAATAATTGGGTCAAAGCCTTGAGTAGCAACTAATTGAATACTAATTGGAGACAAAGCTTTGTGAATACCAATAGATACAAGCCAAGGATATAATGCAGCCAAAATTGGGATAGCAATGACACCAGCATTGCGGAAAAGCCACATTGCAATAAAGCCAATACCTTCTGAAATCCAATTAGAGATTGGCCCAATGATCAAGAAAACTAATGGACCAGTAATCAACATAGTGAGCATCGGTTCCATGAAGACTTTAACCATGCCCGGCGTAATCTTTCTAACAAATTTATAAATATAAGACATAATCCATACAGAAAGAATCGCAGTAATCAAAGTAGACGAATATTGAACCAATGGAACTGGTAATCCTAAAATGGAATGGTTTATTAGTAGTTACGATCTGAACCCAGCTTGGATGAACAGTCATTAACCCGATAAAGGCACCAAGCATTCTGTCAGTATTAAAAATTTTTGCAGCTGAAAAACCAACGTAAGCTGGCATGAAATAATATCCAGTATCAAAAATCAAGTTTAATAGTTGATAAGTTTGACTCTTATCTGATAAAACATGACAAATGGTTAAGATTAAAAGTAAAACCTTACCCATACCGGCACCAGCAAGTAATGGTATCGCAGGTGCAATAGAACCGGTGATAGCACCAATGATAGCATCAAATAAATTCTGTTTTTTCTTAGGCTTATTACTGTCACTAGTCTCTATATGAATCATATTGATTAAATCATCATACACATCTTCAACATTATTGCCGATAACTAATTGATATTGGCCACCTTTTTTAACAACTTGTAAGATCCCATCAATCGCTTCAGCTTTTTTATCATCAGCCTTACTTTCATCCTTTAAGACGAATCTCAATCTAGTTGCGCAGTGGACAACTGATTGGATATTCTCTTCTCCGCCTATTGCTGCCAGAATTTCCTGGTTCATCTTTTCATATCTCATCTTTTCCTCCTTAGATCAGAAGTGATCTTATTAATGTGGATCGCTAAATACATTATTTCTTCATTGGACAAATCATAATTATATTTCTCAGCAATAAATTGCTTTATCTTTAATGAACATTTATATGCATCAATATCACTGGATTTAATGACTTTCAAAATCTCATAGCTTAGATCACCCAATTTACGTTCTCCTTTTCGATACATCATGTATCGCCAAAAGAATTTAAGATGTAAGGCAAAACGATTGTAAGTAACTGATTGATAATCAATATCTACCTTGAAATAGTACCGAACTATTTTGGTGATTTCTTTGATAAAATCTATCGACTTTTTAAAATCATCAATATCATTTTCCAATTCGCCACTAATGATATGAACTGCAATAAAACCAGCTTCATCTTCAGGAAATTGCAGATCAAATTGTTTATTTAATAACTGCAATGCCCAAAGACCATAACGATATTCTTTTGGATAATAATTTTGAATTTCCCAAAGAAAGCTATTACTGAGATACAATCCCTTCTTTCCTCGTTCTACACTTGTTGCCAAGTGATCGGTCAGCGTAATATAAACACTATCTGCTAGATCGATGTTTTCTTCCTGCTTTAACCGATCCACAATTTTTTCTGATATTTGAAAAAATATTGGATCTGTCTCATGGATTGTCTTTAATAACGTGTTACGCTGAGCAGCATCAAAAGGAGTGAATACCTTATAGATCTTTGTTTTATCAACTTCATCACCAACTTTTTTAGCAAAAGCTATTCCTTTTCCAAGAACAACTACTTCTTCACCATCCTTATTGGTAGTGACTATTGCACCGTTATTAAGAATTTGTTTAATACGCATAGTATCCAGTCCCCCCTTTTGCAAAGAAAAAAGGCCCACTCATCCCTTCAAAGGGATAAGTGAGCCTGCACCAATTATTGGCTAACAATTTCACTCATTTTCACTTGTTATAATCATGATAACGCTTTCATTATATAAAAGCAATTGTTTTTTATCTCCGTTTCCTATCAGTAGCAAAGACTACACTTCCAGCAAGAGTGGCAAATGCAAGACCAATCAACGCCATAGCATTATGATCTTCACCAGCTTGTGGTAATTCTTCATTCTTACCTTGAATAGTCATACGGCGATTTTTAGCTTCACTAGCTAATTTAAGTGCATCATCGCTTCGTCCAGCTCGCTTAACAGCATCTCTTCCAGTAGGTGTATTTTCTTTACCCTTAGTCTTGCCATTTCTCTTCTTATCAGTCTTTTCCTTATCAGGTTTATCCTGTCCCCTCTTAATACCAGGATATTCAGGATGAACTGGATCATCTGATGGCTTGGATGGATCGACCGGCTTATCCTTACCATTATCAGGGTTTGGTTCCGGTTGAGGCGTTGGAATGACTGGATTATCTGGATTAGTTGGAGTTACCGGTGTATATGGAACTTGTGTATCCTTGCCAGGGTCAGTTGGAGTAACTGTTGGCACACTTGGCTTGTAGCCTGGAATATTTGGCACCGGTACATTAGGAAGTACCTTAGTCGGATCCGTTGGATCGTTAGGATATTGTGGAGTTGGTGCATCTGGAATTGGCTTACCATTTGGATCAACTGGAACAATCCTACCAATTTGCTTATAAGTTACTGTTTTTTCAATATCATTTTGAGTTACAGTCGTTGCCGGAACATTAGCTTGATCAGCATAGTAGCCATTAACTACTGGCGTATTTACTTGAGCATACTCGGTCTTCTCACCCTTTGGAATTGTCCAATCAGTTGTATATTGACCATTAGGTACAACTTCTTTAGTTACCGCATCAATAGTAATAGTGCGCGTCCACTTCGAAGTTTGCACATGATCAGCAGGAGTCTTATCGCCAGCACCTACATAATGAACTGTTTCTTTAACCTGCTTCTCAATCTGGCTTCGATCTACGCCATGCTTATCAAAATTATCTGGTCCAATTGGGATCAAATTATGATCGTAATAAACATTAACAGTAGCGTCTTTGGTACCACTACCAACAATTACTTCGTCAACTCTAGCAGCTGAAGTACCATTTTCAAAACGTGGAGCTTTATAACCCTTAGCTGATAAATCAGGTGAAGTTACACTTGCCCACTTACCGTCGACTACCCAATCATTGTTAATAGTGTATGATTTACCATCTTTACTGATTGTACCGTAGCCGATCACCTTGCCGTTGTCATCAATAATTTCAGTACGATGCAAATTAACTGTTTGTGCAACTGGGTTAGTTGCAATTAAATCAGTTGGTATCTTTTCGCCAGTCTTACCATCTAAATAATTAATGGTGCGAGTTACACTCTTAGTTTCAGTCTTACCTGCATGGTAGATAGCTTGCTTGGTATAAACAACATTAACAATTAAGTTTTGTGGATCAGTACTATTCACACGATAACTCGATACAGCACCATTGCCAGCATTGTAATCAGCGGGAGTAGTAGAAGTAAAGTTGTAAGTAGAATTATTGTGATCAATAGTTGGTCGAGCAGTTGTTGCGCTAAATGTGTAAGTATCACTTTTTTGTACAACACCGCCATCAACTGAGTAAGTCCAAGTAAGCTTACCGTTTTGGTCTTTAATCGAACCGTCGGGATGTAAGTTCACTAAGTTACCGGTTACGGCATCTACAGTACCAGTCCCTGTGAAAACAACTGTGGAAGTCACAGATTCTGCAATCTTGTTGCCTTGATCATCAACATAATTAATCGTACGAGTAGCTGTTTTTTGTAAATCCTTCTTGGTGTACTTATCAGTTGGGTTATCTGGATCGATTGTCTTAGTGCCATGCTTTACGTGAACTTCGTAATTACCACCATTTTCAGGCATAGTAGTTACATTGAAGTTATCACTTACTAATACATACCCTTTATTCTGGAGTTCTGTAATTGAATCTTTAGTAGTATAGTTAAGTGCTTCACCTGGCTTAGCTGTAATTGACTTGTTGTACGCACTTAAGTCATCGCCAGCAGTATCATCGATATACTTAATAGCTGCTGTCACATGGTTGCGAACATAGACTACCTTAATATTTTTGCCAGGATCATGTGGGGTAATCTCTCTTTGAGTAGGATCCTTAATTGTATAACCAGCAATAACTGGCGAATCGGTTACAGCAGCCTTAGTTGGATCAGTACTATTATTGAATTGGACTAAGTCGCCAATTACGTTACCATCTTCATCGACTGGAACAATGGAACCTAATTTATCGTAAATAAATTGTACTTCATGTGGTGTTTCGGTCACATATGGATTACGAGCAGTATAGTTACGACTGGTAAAACGAATAGATCTACCTGGACCCACCCTTCTTGATTCAATAGGTGTATTATTGTCACCTCTAAAGAGACTAACATCCATTGTGCCGTCAGGTGAAACTTGGTTATATACTACGTAATAATCCACATCATCTGTACCATAATCATAGTAGACTTTCTTATAATATTTCCCCTCACCAAATTGAGAAATCGTTCCCGTGAAATCACCTGTAGGCAAATTATCTGAATTTAAATAACGTCCCTTGATAACCCGCTTATATTGATCCACATTAGGAATTACAAATTCTTGACCAGTAAGACCCGAAACGTTTACGTTAGGATACTGATCAGAACTTTCAGCTTCTTTTAAATTACCATTTTCATCACGATAGTAATACTTGATTACTGAATTTTCAGTGTATACTGGTGGGATTTCACCAATTGCGGAATAATCACCACGAGTAGTATTACCTAATCCATAGATTGGACTAGTAGTACCATTACCCGAAGTAACAGTAGAAGTATTCTGCGTTGGCACTTCTTTGCCATCTACAATGACATTGCTACCGCCGGTATTAGAAATTTGATATCCGCGACCATTCACACTAATAATAGTATGTTGATCTACACCAACTGTAACTGATTGACTTACTCTTCTATTATTTCTATCAACTACGTAAGCATAGATATTCTTGTCATTATGATCATTTCTATTAGTGGTAAGAACCAGCTTCGAATCAGAAGGTCGGCCACTACGATCATTAAGCGACAAAATTTGATAAATATATTTATCTTGATCAATGATTTGACCAACTTCAGTTGGATAATCAGTCGGATCAGTAGCCTTAACTACTTCTTTTCCTTCCGACTTAGCTTTTACAACAACTGGAGCTGTATTTTCATTAAGTTGTGCTGGTGTTGCAGAAGTAGCATTTTGCTTTGTATCTTTATCAGTTGTTTCAGCTGCTTGATTACTCTTATTAACCTCTAACTTTTGTGGAACCTGCTTATCTGCTTCTCCTTGAGGGAGCTCAACTTTCTTATTATCTGAAGTTTCTACTGCATCTTTAGCTTGAGATGTTGTATCAACAGACGGCATTTCTGTCTTAACTTCAGTAGTAGTTTCGGAAGTAGAGCCATTTTCTTCATTAACGGTATTTTCCGAAACAGTATTATCAGCCTGTACTTGAGAGTCAACATTTTGTACAGCCTGTTCACTAGCTGGCTCTACACTATCTGCTTGAACCGTTTGTCCATTTGTCCAAAAGAAAATTGATCCTAAAAATACTGTCGCTAAGCCTGTGGATAACTTCCTAAAACTAAACCTATTTTTCACTTCTTTCTTATCCATAATTCTTCTCCTTATATCACTTTTTTAAGTATTCTATCTATCCTTTTAATGATATATAGAAATAAGCGCTTCCACCATGTCGTAAAAAAAGACAAAAGGAGATAAAATATGGTATTTTCACATATTTTGTATTTTTATAAGCAATATGTTAAGAGAGAACTAGCAGACAAGATGGGTGCAAAAAAAATAGACAGATATAAATATATATCTATAAAAGAAAACAAAATGCATCCCTCAATAGGATGCATTTTTAGCCCGTAATAATTAATTCGGCTTATCTAACTAAGCTTTTACTTCAATAACAACATTCACTGCTTTTACATATTTATTATTTCCAATTCTGTAGAATTGCTTACCATGAATCTTAGTCAAACAAGCATTATCCAAAAGCAAAACTTTGTGACCTTTCTTGAGCAAAATCCGCTTGTGATTTTTCTTTAAGGCTTTACCACTCTTAGAGTATACAAATGAATTATGCTTCAATATATTCCAATTCAAAGTATTGTTTACTTTAACATATTGGTTATCTCCAATTTGATAGAATTCTTTATTATTAAGAATTACTATTTGTGACTTATTAAGTGCATGAATTGTTTGTCCTACCTTTAATGTCACGTTCTTACCATCATTAGCTTTAACCGTTGTAATACCATCATTTTCATAAATATAAGCATTATGAGTAAGAACAATATCAACAGTAGACAATAAAGTATCTGTATTATTATCTCCAATATTGGTGTTTACTGGCGGATTGATTATGCTTGAACTATCATCTGGCTTCGCTTCTTTAGTTGAAACTTCAGCAACTAATGTACTCAATGGTTTCAAAACACTTTCTTTGCCAATCTGAGTATTACCATCACTATCCAGTAACTTAGTAGCTACCGATAAATCAACGTTTTCCAATTTAGCATCTTTATCATTAACATTAAATGCTACATATAGTTTCTTACCATTAGTATTATATTCAAATGCAAATACACCATTTTGCCCGTCATTAAGAACTTTTACATTCTTATTGATTTGACTGTAATCATTTTGTCTAAATACTGATTGACTCTTACGAAGGTTTACTAACTTCTTAAAGTAGTCAACCATATCTTTGTTTTCTTTTACCCGGCCCCAGTTAATCTCATTTACTTCTACGGAAGCATTGTAACTATTTTCATTACCATCTTTAGTACCAAGACTTTCTTGTCCCGCATGGATAAAAGGAATACCTTGAGATAGCATCAACATTGATGTAGCTAATTTATAACGCTTGATAATATTAGCTTCAGATTCATCAGGCATTAAAGTCTTCAACATATCGTACAATGTACGGTTATCATGGCAAGCTACATAATTAATTGTTTGTTCTGGTGCTTGATATGGGTGCTTAGCATCCTTGCCATAATTCTGACCGCCTAAGAAACCATCTATAAACTTCTTAGCATCTTCCTTATAGTTCTCTTCTTTACCGTTTCCTTCAACCAAACCTGGAGTTACTCCACCAAATTCGGCACCTTTGATTGCGTTACGAATATCATCTGAGAAGAAGCCAATTGATTTATCAACCTTGTCGGCATTATACTGACCTGCACCAATATCATGATCGGTCTTTCTCATATCCCAGCCTTCACCATAAACTAAGATGCTCGGATCAATCTTATTAAGTTCAGATCTAACTTCATTCATCGTATCAACATCTAGAATACCCATTAAATCGAATCTAAAGCCATCGATATTGTAGTTTTTAGCCCAGTATTTAACAGAATCAACAATATACTTACGTGCCATCAAGCGTTCACTAGCCATATCATTACCACAACCAGTACCGTTAGTTGTATGACCTTCAGAATCATATTGGAAATAATATCCTGGAACAGTCTTATTCAATGATTGCTCGTCCGTATTGTAAACGTGGTTATAAACTACGTCCATCACTACTCTAATGCCGGCTTTATGAAGGCCATTGATCATTTCCTTCATTTCCATAATTCTGGTAGTAGGATCAGCTGCATTGCTTGAATAGCTACCCTCAGGAACATTATAATTCTTAGGATCATAACCCCAATTATAGCTATCATCTGCCTTACTTTCATTAATACTTGCAAAGTCAAACATTGGCATAATTTGTACATGGGTTACGCCTAATGACTTCAAGTAATCCAAGCCCGTAATTTGACCATCTGGAGTTACGCCAGATTCAATCATGCCCAAATACTTGCCTTTATCTTTGATTCCAGAATTCTTGTCACTAGTGAAGTCTCTAATGCTGGTTTCATAGATAATTGCATTAGTTGGTGCAGAAAATTGTGGCAATCTTGAGAAATCATTTGGTTTAATTGCATCAACGTCTTCAATAACAGAACGATCACCGTTAATAGTCACGGCTTTAGAATATGGATCGTTGGTTTGGGTAGTTGTGCCGTTACCGAAGGATAAACTATAATCGTATGCCCAGTTCTTGTAATCACCTGGAAGAATAACTGACCACACACCTTTGTCTCCTCTGTTCATTACAAAAGTCTTTGTAGCTGAAGCATCGTTGTTTAGTGAATCATAAAGATTTAAAACAACTTTCTTAGCGGTTGGTGCCCATAACTTAATTTGACTTTGCTTTTCAGTGTAAGTAGCACCTAAATCATCACCATTATAGTAATATTTCGTATCAAAGTCTTTGGATCTTACATAACTACCAATATCAATAGACTTGTAGTTACCATAAATACCAATTTGATTATTATCTAAAATACTCAAATCTTGTGCTGTGGTAATTGTGAATTGCTTACTCTTACCATCTTGATCTGGATTAACTGCAACTACATTCACAATAGAATTATCCTTTATTGAAAGGTTCTTTTTTGCTTCAGCAGCTGTCATTTCCTTACCAGTTTGAATATTAACAGTCTTGCCTGAATCCATTGAGGCTGAAGTTAAGCTTTGAGTAGCTAAAGCAAAACTCTTAGTATAATAAACAGTTGGATCTTTAGTCACTAGGTAAATATCTGTAGCACTTTTACCAGGTAGTGGAGTAAATTCTCTTACTTCTGTATCAGTACCAATAGGTGCTACAAAGATACTATTGAATTTAGTATTTGATAAATCGAACGATCCCTCTTTTTCTTGAACGTCAGATTTCGATAAATCGATAATTTTCTTATTTTGAGGATCTGTATTAGTCCAATAACTAATAGATGTTACGTCATCATTACCCTGATAATGAATATTAACTTTAGCCGAATCATATGTTGGCTTTACATCTTGTGCTTCATCGCTACCTTCTTTATACCAAACTTCAGCTTTACCATTATCACCAACTTTTACGATTCTGTCGTTTCCTTGACCATCTTTATCCCAAGAATCTTTGCCCTTAATTAAAACACCCATTTCTTGTTCATTACCATCAACTGTAATGTTGGAATAGTAGCCATAGTCATCTTTACCATCCCACTTGTATTGATTACCATTGCCATTTGGTTTTTTACCCCAAATATACGGAACCCACTTAGAACCATCACCCTGATAATGGACTACAACTTTAGTCGTATCTTTTAATGCTTGTTGCTTAGCTTCTTCAACTTGAGTAGTTTCTTCCGATGGAGTTGCACTAGCTAATTGAGTATTATCTGTATCCTTCTCATCAGTTTGAGTATCCTTAGCTGGCTGTACAACAGTCTTTTTCTCATTTTCAGTGATAACTCTCTGACTCACTTCAGTAGATGCTTGATTTCCAGCATCTGGTGTTTCTGCTGCTTGCACATTGCCATCAGTCCATGTTGCTCCTAGCCAAACACTTAAAAGTGCTGAAGCACAAATAAAAACACCTTTTGTTCCCCATTTATTATATTTTTTCATATCCTTTTCCTCCGTTATTCAAATCAAATTAAGTTTAATATAAAAGCGCTTACATTACTATAAACAATTAAATTGTTACCGATAACATTCGTATAAGACTATAAAAAGCTATACATACAAAAACACCCCTATAAAAAGGGATACTTCTGTAACGACCTCACATAGAGTGTCTACTGCTACTATTTTTAACATTTATTATAAAAAGCCCTACAGCTACTGTAGGACTTTTTTCATAATTAATTACCATTGCCAAACTAACTTATAAAGCTTGAAAGCTCTACTTCTTTTTTTATCAGCCTTATGGTTTCTTCTGGCTGCGGACTTACTCTTGTAATATGTATCTACCCACATATTAATACCGACATAGAGTTTCTTGCGATTACCAGTAACATATGCAGCTGCTGTTTCACCATTTGGATAGCTCATCAACATTCTGTTGCCTTTACTTTTAATTAATTGGTGTGAATTATAATCTGCATGTGACATATGTGCTGGTTCAGTGTACTTATAAGTTCTAGTCTTCACGCCTGCCTCGGCATAGCCAGCTAGCACAATCTTAGTACTTGTAATCTTGAATCCCTTGAGCTTGTTGTTATAGTCATAGCCATACCAAGTACCACGGAACTTCTTAGGTACCGAAGTCTTTTGAAAAACAGATGCGCTAACTTGCTCAGGTTGATTAGTTATCCAAATTGCTGAAATGGCAAACAATATTACTGCTAAAAAAGCCAAAACTCTTTTGATTTTCATATCTTTCCCATTATATCCCTAATCAACTTACTATGAATTACAACTCGCCATTCCACTTCTTGGCCTTAATGGAATTCTCGGGTGTAACAATATATTGATTCTTCTTAGTGAAGTATGAACCGTAGTTGGCAAAGCCAGTTTGACCATCTGCATAGCCCACTTTGCCGTCCATCTTTAATTTACACCATTGGTGAGTGTAAGCATTCTTATTGACGTGTTCAGCCTTAAATCCCATTAATTGTAAAACCATGCGCAAAGCATCTGTACTGCCCGCACATGAATATTCTTTAGCAACAAAAACACCATATGCTTTATTGAAATATCGGCCTCGCATCGTGTATCGATCACGATTGCTGAAAAGCGATACATAATATGCGGCCATATCTACTCGTTCGAGCTGAGTACGACCGGTACTCCATTTTGCAATTACTTTTGCGACACGTTTAGCATCAGCAACTTGGTTGCCTGTCTTCTTAACTGTAAAATGGTGTCTATTGCCGTTACGGTCAATTAGATAATTACCAACTAATGCAACTCTAACCATCTTTCCTTCAGTATCGTAGTAATGATACTTGCCATTTACTTTCTTCCAACCGGAACGGGCCTTGGCCTCTTTCGCCTTTTGTAATTCATCTTTTACTTCTTGCGGAATATTTGATCCCTTGGGTTTATTAGTATCGTAGGAACACAACCATTCGTTCTTTCCTATTCGGTACCAAATCGCACCAGTATTATCTGCCTTTTCTTCGTACACCTTAATACTTATGCCGCCTACCCATGTGTCAATTGGACCTTCATTAGGCTTTCTATAGACTTGTCCTTCTTTTGGCAGACTGTCGTTAGTTGCAACTGTGAACAAGTACTTTTTGGCAGCTTGTACTTAAGTTTGATTTTGTAGGGCAATATTAGTAAAAGTTACTCCAACACTAGCTAAAGCAGCGATAATAGCTACTTTGCATACTCCTCTTGTTAACTTCATCATTTAACCTCCAAAAGTAAAAAATTCCCCTTCAATGAAATAATAATGGATCTATTTTTCTTTGGCTAGGTGAAAAATAGAAATTTAGTTTAATCAGTAATCTGAACTTTATAAAACAACATTTTAATAATACTTACAATCTCAAAATA
>ENA-UOJV01002049-UOJV01002049.1-human-gut-metagenome-genome-assembly--contig:-C82-NODE-2049-length-18339-cov-24.770182_pt1 | contig 18339 bp, 18 predicted proteins | sample MGYA00242356_ERZ723903 | MGnify/ENA metagenome assembly ERZ723903
AGGCCGGCAACGAGAAGATGGGCATCGCGCTGGCAAAGCTGGCCGAAGAGGATCCTACCTTCAAGACCTACACCGACGAAGAGACTGGTCAGACCATCATCGCCGGCATGGGCGAGCTCCATCTGGAGATCATCGTCGACCGTCTGCTCCGTGAGTTCAAGGTCGAGGCGAACGTCGGCGCACCTCAGGTCGCTTACCGTGAGACCATCCGCAAGGAGGCCAATCAGGAGACCAAGTACGCACGCCAGTCCGGTGGTAAGGGCCAGTACGGTCATGTTAAGATCAAGATCGAGCCCAACGAGCCCGGCAAGGGTTACGAGTTCGTCAACGCCATCGTTGGCGGTGCCATCCCGAAGGAATACATCCCGGCTATCGACAACGGTATCCAGGGTGCTATGAAGTCCGGCGTTCTGGCAGGCTATCCTGTCGTTGACGTCAAGGTTACCCTGTGGGATGGTTCTTATCACGAGGTCGACTCCTCTGAGATGGCCTTCTCCATCGCAGGTTCTATGGCCTTCAAGGATGCTATGCGCAAGGCTGATCCTATCATCACTGAGCCTATCATGAAGGTCGCTGTCATCGTTCCCGATGAGTATCTGGGCGATGTCATCGGCGATCTGAATGCTCGCCGTGGTCAGATCCAGGGCATGGAGGCAATGGCTGGCACCCAGCGTGTCAACGCCTTCGTTCCTCTGGCTCAGATGTTCGGCTACGCCACCGACCTGCGTTCCAAGACCCAGGGCCGTGGCCAGTATGTCATGGAGCCGTCTCACTACGAGCCGGTGCCTAAGAACATCGCTGATCAGATCATCGCAGGCCGCACCAAGGGCTGATCGTTGAAAAACGGATAAAGATTTTGCCGGGGTAGTGTAACTCCGGCAAAATTTCCTGTAAAAGCACTTGATTTTACAGGACAAATTTAGTAGAATAGCCTTGCAATGCAATGTCTGCATCTTGCAGGGTTGTTGTAACCAAATATCAAAACCTAAATTAAGGGAGGATATTCCAATGGCTGAAAAGGCAAAGTTCGACCGTTCTAAGCCGCATGTTAACATCGGCACCATCGGTCACGTTGACCACGGCAAGACCACTCTGACCGCCGCTATCACCAAGTACCTGGCTCTGAAGGGCGACGCAGACTTCATGGATTATGCCAACATCGATAAGGCTCCTGAGGAGCGTGCTCGTGGTATCACGATCAACTCCGCTCACGTTGAGTATCAGACCGACGCTCGTCACTATGCTCACGTTGACTGCCCGGGCCATGCTGACTACGTCAAGAACATGATCACTGGTGCTGCTCAGATGGACGGCGCTATCCTGGTCGTTGCTGCTACCGATGGTCCCATGCCCCAGACCCGTGAGCACATCCTGCTGGCTCGTCAGGTCGGCGTGCCCTATATCGTCGTGTTCATGAACAAGTGCGATATGGTCGACGACGAGGAGCTGCTGGATCTGGTCGAGATGGAGATCCGTGAGCTGCTGAGCGAGTATGACTTCCCCGGCGACGACACCCCCATCATCCGTGGCTCCGCTCTGAAGGCTCTGGAGTCCACCTCCAAGGATCCTGATGCACCCGAGTATGCTTGCATCAAGGAGCTGATGGACGCTGTTGACACCTATATCCCCAACCCCGATCGTGAGGAAGACAAGCCCTTCCTGATGCCCATCGAGGATGTCATGACCATTTCTGGCCGTGGTACCGTTGCTACCGGTCGTGTTGAGCGTGGTATCGCCAAGGTTGGCGACGCTATGGAGATCGTCGGCATCAAGCCCGATCGTCTGAACACCACCATCACCGGTCTGGAGATGTTCCGTAAGTCTCTGGACTTCGCTGAGGCTGGCGATAACATCGGCGCTCTGCTGCGTGGTGTTGACCGTACCCAGATCGAGCGTGGTCAGGTTCTGGCTAAGCCCGGTTCTGTCCATCCCCACAAGGTCTTCGAGTCCCAGGTCTACGTTCTGACCAAGGACGAAGGCGGCCGTCACACCCCGTTCTTCTCCAACTATCGTCCTCAGTTCTACTTCCGTACCACCGACGTGACCGGCATCATCACCCTGCCGGAAGGCACCGAGATGTGCATGCCTGGCGATAACGTCATGATGCACGTTGAGCTGCTGACCCCCGTTGCTATGGAAGAGGGCCTGCGTTTCGCTATCCGTGAGGGTGGCCGTACCGTTGGTTCCGGCGTCGTCGGCAAGATCATTGAGTGATTATGTCCTTGAACGTCAGTTCTAAGGTGAACTAAGCACTTATAAAGACCTTCCCATTCCGGAGAGTGGGAAGGTCTTTTTTGTTTGCATCCTCTGCCTTTCCCGACAGAGGATTTTTTGCGGCGCATAGCACAACTTTATGGTTTACAAAGATTGGTTGTCGTGGTATACTGGCGATGAAAGAACAAGCAGCACTGGAACTTGGTTTGGGCCGACGTGAGCTGTCGGACACACTGACGAAGGAGCTGCTGGACAGGCAGAGGAGGTCAGCGACGATGGCGTTTGATTATAAAAAGGAATATAAGGCACTCTACCAACCACCTCGTGAGCCGCAGTTTGTCACCGTGCCAGCCATGACCTTTGCCGCAGTGCGAGGGCAGGGCGACCCCAACGACCCTACAGGCGAGTACAAAGCAGCCATCGAGCTACTGTATGGCCTGCTCTACACCATCAAGATGAGCAAGAAGGGCAGTCACCGGGTGGACGGTTACTTTGACTTCGTAGTGCCTCCGCTGGAAGGGCTGTGGGAACAGACGGGGACCGGGAAGGAAAGCTTCCACTGGACATCCATGCTCCGCCTGCCGGAGTTCGTGACCCGGGAAGAGTTCGACTGGGCGGTCCGGGAAGCGACAGCCAAAAAGAAAAAGGATTTCTCCAAGGTCGAGTTCTTCACCTACGATGAGGGCCTCTGTGTCCAGTGTATGCACCTCGGCTCTTACGACGACGAGCCGGAGACGCTGGCCCGGATGAATGCCTTTGCGGCAGAGCAGGGCTATGCGGTGGACTTCTCTGAGACGCGCTTTCACCACGAGCTCTATCTCTCCGACCCCAACCGCACCGCACCGGAAAGGCGGAAGACCATCCTGCGACACCCGCTCAAATCAAGCTTGTAATCCAGCCCCAAGGCCGCTATAATAGAAGAAAAAGCCGCTGTCTGGCGGCGGAAAACGAGGAATGGATATGAAGCTTCCCGAGAAGAAACAGCGCTGGGTCTATCATGCAGAGGCTCTGCCGCAGACGGCAGGCGAGGGCGTCACCCGCCGGGTGCTGGCCTACACCGACGGCCTGATGTGTGTGGAGAACACCTTCGAAAAGGGGGCCGTGGGCGCACTGCATCACCACCCCCACACCCAGATCACCTATGTGGTGTCGGGTGCGTTCGATTTCACGGTGGATGGCGTGACCCGCACTGTGCGGGCAGGGGATACCATTCTGAAAGAGGACGGCGTGGAGCACGGCTGCGTCTGCACCGAGGCCGGCATCCTGCTGGACATCTTCACCCCCATGCGGGAGGATTTTGTCTAAAATAAAATGAGCCGCAGCCCATCCCACCGGGGAAAGGCTGCGGCTCGTTTTTATGCACTGAAACTCAGGCGGCAGTGGAAGAAGCGGCCTCGGAGGAAGCAGCCTCAGAAGATGCAGCCTCGCTGGAGACCTCGGATGCGGCCTCAGAAGAGGAAGCCTCGCTTGCAGCCTCGGAGGAAGCGCTGTTCTCCTCAGCGACAGCGGAGGAAGCGGAGGTCTCGGACTGAGCAGAAGCAGCCTCAGAGGTAGAAGCAGCAGTAGAAGAAGAGCTGCCGCAGGCAGTCATGCTGACAGCCAGGACCAGAGCAGCAACGGTAACACAAACATTCTTGAGTTTCATATCGAAAATCTCCTTGCTTTTGAAAAAATAGTTTCGCGGAAGGCTGTACAGGTGAAACCTTTCCGCAAAAAGATATTCTAGTCCGTTTTCGAAAAAAATCAAGCCCTTTTTTGACAAAGATTCTATTTACCGAAGAGATTCTACACTTTTGTTATAACTTATCGCCAAAAGTCAAAGATTTTTGACGTGCAAAAACGAAACACTCCGGGCTTTTCCGGGAGAGAAAAACATGGTATAATATCGCTAACGCGATATTATAGTTTTTATGCGCAGCGCCTCGCCGCTTGCTCCTGCGGAGCTGCGCGGCAACCGGCTTTGGATGCGCCATTATACCATTTCACTGCGTTCATGGTATAATGGGACCTATAAAAGAGAACGATGGCAGGTCTGGTTACAAAGCTGCAGAAATGAATCCCGCAAATCATGCGGACGATATTGAGGTGGAACGATATGGACATCAAAAAAGTTGCAGTTCTGGGAGCCGGTGCGGTCGGCTCCTACGTGATCTGGGGGCTTTCGGCCCGCGGGGACATTGAGCTTGGCGTGGTGGCCGATGGCCCGCGCGGCGAGCGCCTGAAGAAGGATGGCTGTGCCATCAACGGCAAAATCTACCGCCCGGCGGTCTGGACGCCGCAGGAGGCGCATTACGCTGACCTTCTCATCGTCTGCCTGAAATACGGCGCACTGCCCGGCGCACTGGACAGCATCAAAGCCGTCACTGGCCCCCATACCACCATCATGAGCCTGATGAACGGCGTGGACAGCGAGGACATCATTGCCTCTGCCGTGGGTGGGGAGCATCTGCTTTACTCCCTCATCAAAGTGGCGTCTCACAAGGAGGCGGACGGCTTCCATTTTGACCCGGAGACCACCGTTGGCATCATCTTCGGCGAGAAGGAGCCGCCCTGCGACAGCCCCCGCGTCAAGGCCGTGGAGGCCCTGTTCGGCGGCACAGAGCTGCACTTCCGGGCCACCGACTGCATCCAGGAAGAGATGTGGAGCAAGTTCCGCCTCAACGTCTGCAACAACCTGCCCCAGGCCATCCTCGGCGCAGGCGTAGGCTGCTACCGTGACAGCGTCCATATGAAGGCCATCAGCGACGGCCTCCGCCGTGAGCTGGAAGCCATTGCCGCAGCCAAAGGCATCGATATGCAGAAGGTGGATGCCGTGTCCGGCAAGGGCTGCGCCGTCAAGCCCTCGGCCCGCTACTCGACGCTGCAAGACCTCGACGCCGGACGCCATACCGAAATCGATATGTTCTCGGGTACGCTCATCCGGATGGGCAAAGAGCTGGGCATCCCGACGCCCTACAATGAGTTTGCTTATCACATGATAAAAGCGCTGGAAGAAAAGAACGACGGTAAGTTCGATTATACCGGTCCGAATCAGGAAATGACATGGGCAAGATAACGGAGGAAATGCCGATGAATATTACGGTCTATCTGGGGGCCAACGAGGGCAGCGACCCGGCCCTGAAACAGGCGGTGGAGGAACTGGGCCGCTGGATCGGCGAGAGCGGGAACGCGCTGGTCTACGGCGGCTCCCGCAGCGGCCTGATGGGGCGTCTGGCCCACAGCGTTCTGATGGCGGGCGGCGAAGTGACCGGCGTCGAGCCCCAGTTCTTCATCGACTCCGAGGTGCAGTATGACGGCCTGACCAGGCTCATCGTCACGCAGGACATGACTGAGCGCAAGACCAGGATGATAGAGCTGGGCGACGCCTTTATCGCGTTCCCCGGCGGCACCGGTACGCTGGAAGAGATCGCCGAGGTGATGTCCAAGGTCTCGCTGGGTCATCTGGACGCGCCCTGCATCCTCTACGACCTCGACGGCTACTACGCCGGGCTGAAAGCTTTGCTGGCCCACATGGTCGAGATGGGGCTGTCCAGCCCCGAGCGGCAGAGCGGCATTTATTTTGTAAAGAATCTGGACGAGATAAAGAGCATCCTGAAACGGGCATAAGAAAAGCGCTGGAAGCGGTGTAAAGGCTTCCAGCGCTTTTTGTTATCTGCTTACATGGAGATGACGCCCAGCGCGTTTGCCACCGAGCTGATGAGGATGATGGCCGCGAAGATGGGGCAGAGGTACTTTATCATAAAGTTGAAGATGCGCTTGCGGCGGAAGGGCTTGCCTTCCAGCGTGACCTCTTCCTCAATTTTCTCCACACCGATGACCCGGGACACCAGCAGGCAGGTGGTGATGGCTGCAATGGGCATCATGACGGAGTTGGTGAGGAAATCGAAGAAGTCGAGGAACTGCATCCCGAAGACCGTGAACCGGGCCAGCGGGCCGTAGCCCAGAGCCGACAGACTGCCCAGTACCAGCATGATGATGCCGATGAGGACGGTGGCCTGCTTACGCTCCCAGCCCAGCTCGTCCTCGAAGGTGGAGACAGCGCTTTCCGTCAGGGCGATGGAGCTGGTGACAGCGGCAAACAGCACCAGCGTGAAGAAGAGGATGCCCACCACGGTGCCGAGGCCCATGCTCTCAAAGACCTTCGGGATGGTGATGAACATGAGGGCCGGGCCGGCCTGCAGGGTGTCCGGGTCGCCGCCCGAGAAGGAAAAGACCGCCGGAATGATCATCAGGCCCGCCATGATGGCAATGGCCGTGTCGAAGATCTCCACGTTCTCGGTGGACTCCTCGATGGAGACATCCTTCTTCATGTAGGAGCCGAAGGTGACGAGGATGCCCATTGCGATGGAGAGGGAGTAGAACATCTGCCCCATGGCGGTCACGACGGTCATCCAGGAGAAGTTGGAGAGATTCGGCACGAGGAAATACTTCACGCCCTCCAGCGCACCCGGGCGGGTGACGGAGTAGCCCGCGATGATGACGGACAACACCACGAGGATGGGCATCATCACCTTGGAGACCCGCTCTACGCCGTTGCGCACGCCTGCAAAGATGATGGCGAGGGTGAAGATGGTAAAGATGACAAAGCATATCTCCGCCGAAGCGCCGCTGGAAATGAAGGCCGAGAAGTAGCCGTCTGCGGCCAGCTCACTGCCGTGGCCGCTGATGTAGTCGGCCAGATACCGGATGACCCAGCCGCCGATGACCGAGTAATAAGGCACGATAAGGATGGGGATGATGGCGTTTATCCAGCCGCCGAAGGAGCGCTCGCCCTTGCGGACGGCGGCGAATGCGCCCACCGGGCTTTTCCTGGTCATCCGGCCCAGCGCCGTCTCGGCCACGATCATGGTGTAGCCGAAGGTGAAGGCGAGGATGATGTAGATGAGCAGGAAAATGCCGCCGCCGTACTTTGCTGCGAGATAGGGAAAACGCCAGATATTGCCGAGGCCTACCGAAGCGCCTGCCGCCGAGAGGACAAAGCCGATTTTGCCCGAAAAGGCGCTTCGCTTGTGCTGATTTTGGTTCATTAGATTCTCCTCTTTTCACAAATTTGAATAAGTCCAGTGTAACACTGCCGCAAGCGGGATTCAACAGATTTTCCGATAAAAACCGCGAAATGCATCGAAAGAATCGAACGGCAGCATTAAAAAATAAGCACAGAGGCCCAGAGACCTCTGCGCTTGAAGATGCAGATTCAGTCCACTACCGGCACATCCAGCCCGAATTCCAGCGGGCGGAAACGGGGGCAGACATTCTCCGTGATGCAGATGACCGACGCGGCCAGGCGGCTGCCAATCTCACAGGACTGGGCCAGATTCTTGCCGTAGGTCAGGCCGATGACCGTACCGGCAAAGAAGGCGTCGCCTGCGCCGGTGGTGTCGATGACGTCCACCTTCTTGGCGGGTACGACGCCGCACTCGCCGGTGTGCTTGGCGTACACGGCACCCTGACCGCCCATGGTCACCACCATGCTGGGCATGTTGGCGCTGTGGACGTTCCGGGCCAGTACCTGAGCCATCTGGCTGGGGGCGAGATGCTCGTAGTCGTCCGAGAAGAGCAGACCGGCCTCCTGCTGGTTGCAGACGAAGCAGTCGATCTGCTGCAGATAGTCGCGGCGCTCCATGGCGATGCTCATGTTGGAGACTGCGGCAAAGACCTTCTTGTTGTATTTCCTGGCATAGCGGAGCACCTGCTTGACCGTGTCTTTCTCGAGGTCCAGCTCGATGGCGATGGCGTCGCAGTCCTTGAAGATCTCGTCGCCCTTCTCCTTCAGCAGGGTGGTCAGCGGGGTGGTGTCAGGGCGCTTGGAGATGGCGGCGTGGACGTCGCCGTCGTTGTCAAAGATGGCCAGCCATGTCCCCATGCCATCGGGGACCTTCTGGATGTACCTGGTGTTGACCTTGTGGTTGTCCAGTTTATCGATGACGTCCTGGCCCATGCCGGTGTCGTCCACCAGACCCACGAAGGTGGGGCGCAGTTCCACATTGGCGATGTCCTCCGCCACGTTTCGGCTCACACCGCCATGCACCTGTTCAATGCGGCCGGCGTTCCGTCCGCCGGGGATGTAGGTGGAGAGGGGATAGCCCTTGATGTCTACGAAAACTGCGCCGATGACTACGATTCCCATATTTGAAATTCCTTTCCTGAATAAGAACTCTCTTTGACTTCTATCCTATTTACGCTTCTTCTGCCTTTTGCGCCCGAATATCGTCGCCCATAAAGAGGAAGGGGACAAAAGAGGAGAGGCGGCTGGAGATTTTTTCGGTGTAGAGCTTTTCCAGCAGAGCGCCGTCGGTGATGTTGGTGGTGACGATGGTGGGCAATTTCGCGCCCAGACGGTTGTTCAGCAGGCTGTAAAGGGTGCTGATGAGGAAGCTGGAGTTGAACTCGGAACCCAGGTCGTCGAGGATGAGCAGGTCGGCCCCGGCGGCGGTGCGCAGGAGCATCTCTTCCTCCCCGGCGGGGTCGGAGCCGAAGTGCAGGGCCTCAAGCTTCGAGAAAAAGTCGGGGCTGGACACATAGATGACGTCGAAGCCTTTTTCCAGCACCTCTCCGGCAATGGCCAGAGCGGCATGGGTCTTGCCCAGACCGGCGTTGCCGAGGAGCATCAGGCTCTCGCTGGTGGTATCGAATTCGTCGGCGTAGCCGCGCAGGTCGTCCAGGAGGGTGGACATATAACTCCGTATCGGCTCGCCGAGGGAGGCGTCCATCCGGGCGGGGTAGTAGCGCAGCTCCATGGTATCGAAGCTGGAAATGGAGAGGCTGGACAGAGCCTCGATCTCCGACCGGCGGAGCTGCTGCATCACCTTGTGGACGCAGCTGCAGGTGCGTCCGTCCACAATGCCGGTGTCTTCGCAAAGCCTGCAGGTGAAGTGCGGCTCCAGTGCGTCGGCGGGACGGCCGCTGGAGGCCAGCAGGTCGGCCAGCTTTTTGCGGGCATCGGTGAGGGCCGCAGCGGCATCGGTGCGGTCCTTGCCCGCCGCCCCGGCCAGTGCGCAGCGGATGCCCCGCACCCGTACCTCTTCTTCGGCGTGGCGCAGCCCGGGGACAGCAGCCTCGGCCTCAGCGCGGGCGTCCTCCGCCTTGGCCCGTGCGGTCTGACGACGGCGGGCGACGGTGCGCAGGGCTTCCTGATACAGTTCGTTTTTGGTACGCATAGTGTCTCCTTATGCCGGGGGTCACTCGGACTTTTTCTTGAGGGTGCGTCGGCGGGCAGCGTTCTTGAGGAAGTCGTTGCCGCTGGGGGTCTCGCGGTCTACCCGGATGTTCCGGCTGGCGCCGGCAGCGGCCACCGGAGTGCGCACATCGTGGATATTGCGCAGTCCCTTGGCGTTCCAGGTCTTGAGGATGCTGTTCCAGTACCACAGGTCACGCTTCGGCCCGGCCTGCACAGCGGCCTCCTGCACCATGGCGTCATCGTAGCCGTAGACCTCATACCACCGGGCGATGGCTTTCCGCCCGCCGAGGGTGAGCTCGCTGTCCGGGATGCCCAGCAGGGAAGCAACATACTGTTCCCGGGTCTGGCGGAGGGCTAGCAGCTTGAGGTGGGCGTCGGCCTGTTCGCCGGTCTCCACGCCCTCGGCCCGCCAGACTTTCAGCTCGTGGAGGACGGCGGCCATCGTCCGCTTGCCCCGGCTGGCCACATAGGCCACGCAGAGCATGACGGTCTCGGGGGCAAAGCCCTCCTGTACGTAGAGATTGACCAGCTTTTCCATCTCGCTGTGAGTCAGCGGGCGGGCAAAGCCGGTCTGAGCGCAGTCGATGAGGCTCGAGATCATGGGGTCGGTGCGGCTTGCGGCGGCGATCTCCGCCCAGGTCATGGGGGCAGGAGCGGAGGGCTCTGCTCCCGGCGCGGCGTTCTCGTCGTAACGCTCGAGAAGCCCCGCACCGGCCCAGAAGGAGAGGGCGCTTTCGGCAGAGATGCGGCTGCGCAGTTTAAGGTCGGCACAAATTTTTTCGGGGTCAGTGATGCCGGTGGCCAGCACATACAGCGCTACCCGGACGTTGTATTCCTCGGCGATGCCCAGCTTGGAAAAGATGAGCTGCGGCACCGGGATGGTGTCGCCCTTGAGCTCTTTGAGACGGTATATCATTTGCTTTCCCCGCTTTCTGCGTCCTCGTCCTTCGGCGGCGGTGACCAGGGCTCACAGTCCAGGATGGAGGGCCGCTGCTTCCAGAGTGCCAGGTCAGTGCTGTAGGCAGAGGACAGATACTCTGCCGCTGCGGCCCGGCCCTCGTCCGTCAGCGGAAAGACCATCTGCCGGCGCAGGGCGGGGTCGGTGCGGTCCAGCGCCCAGGGGTCGGGCCAGATGTCCACCGTGAGGATGGCTTCCTCTTTCTGTGCACCCTCGCCGCCGTCCGGGTCAGGCACGCTGCGCTTGCCGGGCGAGAGCAGATAGCGCATCCCGTCTTCGTTGCCGCTGTATTGATTCTTGCACTTGAAATAGTGCAGAAGGGGTACAAAAATCATGACGTCCCTCTCAGTTTTAGACTTGCTGAAATGATAAAAGCGCCAATTCTTGACGAATCAGCGCTCTTTTTGTGGAGCAGGATACGGGACTCGAACCCGCCGCCTACTGCTTGGGAAGCAGTCGCTCTACCGGATGAGCTAACCCTGCGTTTACTCATTTATTGTAGCAAAGGACACGGGTTTTGTCAACCGCTTTTTGGCTCGATTTTGGTCGGTAGCAATTCAACTTTTTAATGCAACAGCAACAGCGTTGAATTGCATATCGTAAATATGCCGTTTCGATAGGCACTATTTTTGAAAAATGCGATAAACAAAAAAACCACCGTTCTGCCCGCAGGAAATAAGGGCAGGACGGTGGTCTTTTGAACGGACTGTGAATTACAGCTCAGCCAGAGCGCGCTTGAGGTTCTGGGCGATCTGGTCGGGGCAGCTGGTGGGGCGGGGGCCGCAGGTGGTGCCTTCCATGCGGGCGATGGCGTCCTCAGCCTTCATGCCCTTGAGCAGGCGGCTGATGCCCTTCAGGTTGCCGTTGCAGCCGCCGATGACCTCGATGGACTCGATGGTGTGGTCATCGTTCAGCACGATGTGGGTCTCCTTGGAGCAGGTACCCTTGTTGGGATAGCTGAAAGACTTGCTCATATTCAAACATCCTCTCTTTATATCCGACTGACAGGCGAGCGGACTCGCGCAGTATCTTTATTATATCCTTGTCAGACGAGGAAGTCAATGTGACCCGGTCACAGAGCGCCGCCCCGGCGCTTGCGGGCCAGTGCCTCGATACGCGCGATCTGGTCGTCCTCGGTGACGCAGGCACCCACCGGGTGGGGCTTGCCGTGGTTCGCGCCGTGGAAGTCGCTGCCGCCGGTGACGATGAGGTCGTGCTTCTTGCAGAGCTCAGCGCACTCGGCCATATCCTCGGGGCTGTTGCGGGGGTGATGCACCTCGATGCCGTCGATGGCCCCTTCGGCCACCAGCTCCCGCAGCAGAGGCATACTCTTGTACACCGTCGGGTGGGCGAACACCACCACGGCCCCAGCGGCCTTTGCCGTGGCCAGCACCTCCCGCACCGGAGGGTAAGTGGGGGAGTGGAGGCATTTGCCCCGCGGCTCCCAGCCGAACAACTCGTGATAAAGCCCGGTGTAGATGCCGTCGCACAGGCCCAGCTGCTGCAGCGCCTGCATGATGCCGCTCTTGAAGAGGACGCCGCTGTCCTGTGCATATTCCAGCGCCTGCTCGGTGCGGAACTGGGGGTACAGCGCCTCGATCTCCCGGCAGCTCTGCAGAGCGCACTCGTTGCGGCGCTGGCGCATGATGTCGCAGTGCCGGCGCAGGGCAGGGCAGTCGAGGTCGGGCCAGAAGGTCAGCAGATGGACGCGGTGGCTGCGCTCGAAGTCGTAGCCGGTGAGCTCGGCGGCGGGGATGAGCCGCACGCCGTCCTGCACCGGGTGATCGTAGGCGTACTGGGCGCTGAGTGTGGTATCGTGGTCAGAAAGGGCCAGAGAGCTCAGCCCCAGCCGCGCTGCCATCAGGGGCAGACGGTGGATGGGAACAGAGCCGTCAGAACAGGTGGAATGAGTATGAAGGTCGCCAGCCATAAGTTACTTTCCCTCGATTTTTACAGATTTCTGTGCCTAGTGTACCACAAAAATCATCGGGGAACAAGGGAGCCTTACACGGCCTTGCCGCCCACCGTGAGCGTGGAAGAACGGATGTGGTGGGTGAGAACGACTTCGGCGTCCTCGCCGCCCATGGCCAGCAGCTCGTCCACCGAGAGGGTGGTGGAGCAGAGGATGGTCTGGAAGGTGATGGTGTCGATGCCCTCAGCCCGCAGCTGACGCAGGGTGGCCAGCGAGGCCCGGAGGGAGGCCGTGAACCGCCCGACGCGGATAGAGAGGACGTTGTTGCCCCGGATGCTCGTGTAGGAGATGCGCTGGCCGTCCTTGTCGGTGACGACGAGGCCCGGGAAGACCGACTCCTGCACAGAGGCGTCCGCAGAGCCGCCGCCGGAAGAGGAGGGAACCGCAGGGACAGGGTCGGTGGGGAGGGTGATGTCGTTGCCCTCAGGGTCGTAGCGGGTGATGGAGCTGCCCTCAGCAAGGCCGGAGAACTCCTGCTCGATGCCGTTAGCGCCGATGGCCACGTTGTCTTTTCCGGCGGTGGCCGTAATGGTCACTTTGCCCTCGAGGGTGATGTCGGCATCTGCATTGCTTTCGCAGCCAGCACCGATGCCGGCGCCGCCAATAACGATTTTTTCCCCTTCATCTGTACCGCCGCCGACCGCATTGATGGTGGGACTGCCGTTCTCATTGCTCTTGATGGTGATTTGATTGCCATTGTTATCGCTGTTGTTTTCAGCGCCAGCACCGCCGCCTATGGCCGCGCCGCCTGCGCCTCCGGTAGCGTTGACCTTGGTGTTGCCCTCGATGGTCACATTGCTGAGACCATAAATACCACCGCCGATGCCTGCGCCATAAGCGCCGCCCTGCACATTGTCGATTTTGGCATTATCCTTGATGACCACGTTGCCGTTGCCGATTTTATCGGGGGAACTAAATGCGCCGCCGCCGATGCCTGCCGCACCGTAGCCGCCGGTCGCATTCTCGATTTTTGCATTGCCGGAGATGGTCACATTGCCATCGCTGCCATTGCCGCCGCCAATGCCTGCACCGTACTTCGTGCTAGATGCATTTTTAATAACAGCGTCGCCGGTTATCGTAACGGTCGCACCGTTATAATAACCACCGCCGATGCCCGCAGCGCCATCACTGCCTGCGGCAGTGATGGTGCCGCCGCTGATGGTCACATTGCCGCTGCCGTTGCAGCCGCCGCCGATGCCCGCGCCTAAATAACCGCCGGTTGCATTGATCTCGCCGCCGGTGATCTCTACCGTGCCGGTGCCGTAGGAACCACTGCCAATGCCTGCGCCCCAATCGTCACTGGTGGCCGTGATATTGCCGCCAGTGATTTTCACCTGAGCGTCATTGCTGCCAGCGCTGCCGATGCCAGCGCCTTTGAATCCACCGGCAGCCTCCAGACTGCCGTTATTATCTTTGTCCTGAATGGTCAGTTCGCCGCTGGTGTCAGTCTTGTTGTGCTCCAACCCGGCATGGCCAGCGCCGCTCTTCAGCTCGTTGTCGCCATCCAGCTCAATGGTGGTGTCACCTTTGCCGGTAACACTCACAGCGGCTTCGCTCCGGCTGCTGGCGTCAATATTCACATCTTTGAGCGTGACCTCAACCTTATCGTCCTCATCTTTGGCGTCGATGGTCACGGTGTGGGAAGAAGCGCCCTCCTCACGATTTGTGATGATGGTGTCATGGTCATTTACGGTGGTCTCCTTGTTCTGGGTGACGTTGTTGCCGCTCTCGCCCGCCGAAATCGTAATGTCACCATCTTCGATGTACCATGTCCCTGCAAAGGCCGGGGCGGTAAGGGTGGTGAGCATTGCGGCGGTCAGGACAAGCGCCGCTGCCCGCTGAGAGGCCGGACGGGGTGAGTTGATACCCCCCCCCGTATTAAGAGGCCAACCCAGAACACGCATGGCAAGTTTACGATAAGAGAGCATACAAAAACCTCCTTTGGATGTTGAAAAAATATGGACTTTCGATTAATACAATTATAACATTTCTGGGGAAGTAAGCAAGCAAATCTGCGTGAAATGCTGCTTTTCGTGCGTGAATGACAAAAAAACTATGAAAAACGCCGGGTTTTGCTTTTCTGCACATGGCATGGTATACTGGAAAAGAAAAATCCGCCAACCCGGCGGGAAAAAGGAGAAACGGAAACATGAAAACGAAATTTGGCATCGTGGGCTGTGGTTTCCTCGGCAATATCGTGGCCGATGCGTGGAAGAAGGGCCTGCTGGAAGACTACGAGCTGGTGGGTGTCACCAGCCGCACCTTCGCTTCGGCAGAGAAGACGGCGGCAAGCGTGGGTTGTGCGGCCTGCGCGGACGTGGATGCTCTGCTGGCGCTGGAGCCGGAGTACATCGTGGAAGCCGCTTCGGTGGAAGCGGTGCGCGCAATGGCCGTTCCGGTGCTGCGCCGGGGCGTGAACCTCGTGGTGCTGTCCATCGGTGCATTCGCCGACCTCGCATTTTATGAAGAGGTCAAGCAGGCGGCCCGGGAGGGCGGCGCAAAGGTGCATCTGGCCAGCGGCGCCATCGGCGGCTTCGATGTGCTGCAGACCGTCACCCTTATGGCTGAGGCCCTGAAGCTGGACGAGAAGGCCGGCATCGAGACTCACACCGGTGCGAAGGGCTTCCGCAACACCCCCGTCTGGGCCGATCATCTGCTGACCGACACCGAGAAGACTACCGTCTTCACCGGCAGCGCCAAGGAAGCCATCGCAACCTTCCCGCGCCGGGTCAACGTCGCTGTGGCCACCTCGCTGGCCACCACCGGCCCCGACATCACCGGCGTGACCATGCACTCTGTACCCGGTTGGGTGGGCGACGACCACTGCATCACTGCCGAGATCGAGGGCGTGAAGGCCGTGGTGGACATCTGCTCGTCCACCAGCGCCATCGCCGGTTGGAGCGCCGTGGCGCTTCTGCGCAACCTCGCCTCGCCGGTCTGCTTCTATTAAAAAGGAGGGAGTCTCATGTTCAAGAAACTGGTAGCCATCGAGCCGGTCAGCCTCATCCCCACAGCAGAGGAAGCGCTGCATCAGTATGCCGAGCAGGTCGAGCTTTACCGCGATATTCCCGCCGACGACGAAGAGATCGTTCGCCGCATCGGAGACGCCGACGCGGCGCTGTTGAGCTATACCTCCCGCATGGGCAAAAACGTCATCGAGCGCTGCCCGAACCTGCGCTACATCGGGATGTGCTGCAGCCTCTACTCGGAGGAAAGCGCCAATGTGGACATCGCCTTTGCCCGGGAAAAGGGCATCAAGGTGCTGGGCATCCGGGACTACGGCGACCGCGGCGTGGTGGAGTACGTCCTCCACGAGCTGACCGGCCTGCTCCACGGTTTCGGGATGCCGATGCTCCACGACGAGCCCGTGGAAATTTACGGCCTCAAGGTGGGTATCGTGGGTCTGGGCGTTTCGGGCCGGATGATCGCCGATGCACTGACCTTCCTCGGCGCGGACATCTCCTACTACAGCCGTAGCCATAAGCCCGACGCCGAGGCCGCAGGCATGAAGTATAAGCCGTTGGACGCTCTGCTCCGGGAGAGCGAAGTGGTCTTTACCTGTTTGAACAAGAATGTTCTGCTCTTGGGCGAGCCGGAGTTTGAGGCGCTGGGGGAGGGGAAAGTCCTTTTCAATACCTCCATCGGCCCCGGCTTTGACTCCGCCGCGCTGGAAAAGTGGCTGGATAAGCCCGGCACCCACTTCTTCTGTGATACCTACGCCGCCGCAGGCCCCGTCAGTGAGGGCTTTTTCCAGCGGCCCAATGTCCACAGCCAGGGTGTCTCGGCAGGCCGCACCAGGCAGGCTTTCGTTCTACTGAGCAAGAAGGTGCTGGCAAACATCGAGACGGCGCTGGGAGAATAAGCTATAACTTTTGAAAAGCCGCTGCATGGGAGACCGTGCGGCGGCAGACGACAACCCCATGAAGCTCATGAGCATTGCCATGAAGCCGCTGTGCGCTCCGCCGTTCCCGCTGGATTATATTGAGGAAATGACCGCCTTGATGGGCGGCGATGGACGGATGTGGTAAGCCGCAGCCAAAAACGAAAAGGTCGCTGTGCCGGAGAAGGTATGAAAAAGTACAAAGATAGGGGAGAGTGCTTCGATGGACTATATCAGAGTTACCAAAGAAAACATCGACAGGGAACACATCTGTTGTGCCATGTCCGGCAAACAGAGCCTTGCCAAGAAAGAATGGCTCAAGCAGCGCTTTGAGGAGGGACTTGTTTTTTACCGCAGTGCAGAGCGCGGCAAATGCTTTATCGAGTACATCCCGGCAGAAAACGCATGGGTACCCATTGATGCAGCAGGCTGGCTTTATATCAACTGTCTGTGGGTCTCCGGTTCCTTGAAAGGTCACGGCTATTCCAGCGATCTGCTGGAAGAATGTCTTCGGGATGCCAAGGCGCAGGGCAAAAACGGCGTTTGCATTCTGTGTGCAGAGGGACGCAAACGGGAATTTCTCGCTGACCCCAAGTTTTTGACCCATAAGGGATTCAAGGTCTCAGACATCTCCGATTGCGGCATCAACCTCATGTGCCTGCCCCTTGCAGAGAATGCCCCGCCGCCAAAATTCAAAGACTGTGCCAAGCATCCCAAGATGGAGGAAAACGGCTTTGTCCTCTACTATACCGACCAGTGCCCCTACACCTATTATTGGGTGCCAAAGGTGCAGGAGACTGCAAAGGAACATGGGATCCCGTTCAAAGCCGTTCACATCACCGAGAAAGAGACGGCCCAGAATGTGCCTGCACCGGTCACAACCTATGCTTTGTTCCAGAATGGTCGGTTCCTGACCCAGAGCATCCAGTCGGACAAGAAATTTTTGAAATTGGCGGCAGAATAATTGAATCAAGCAAGACGCCAGACGCTCAGACGCAGTGCAGCCCATAGAATTGGGGTGCGCTGCGTTTTTTGGAGGATTTTATATGGAAGAAATTGTTGTATATGTTCACGGAAAGGGCGGTTCGGCACAAGAGGCCGAGCATTATAAAGCCCTATTCCCTAATTGTGAAGTAATTGGTTTCGACTACCACGCACAATCTCCATGGGAAGCCACGGAGGAATTTTCCGGATTTTTTACGGCAGTGCGGAAACGCTGCGGGAAGCTCACACTGGTGGCAAATAGCATTGGTGCGTTTTTATCTTTGTCCTCGTTGAATGAGAAATTGGTGGATACCGCTTATTTTATTTCTCCAGTAGTCGATATGGAGCAACTGATTTGCAACATGATGCAATGGGCTGACGTCTCCGAAGCAGAACTTGCAGAGAAACTGGAAATTCCCACAACATTTGGAGAAACACTGTCGTGGAAATATCTCTGCTATGTCCGAGAGCATCCGGTTTCATGGAAAATCCCTACCCGCATCTTGTATGGGGAAAAGGATGCTCTGACCTCCATGGAAACCATAAAAGCCTTTGCGGAAAAGAGCAACGCAGAGCTGACCGTTATGCCGGGCGGAGAGCATTGGTTTCATACGAAAGAGCAGATGCAATTTTTAGATTACTGGATAAAGAATAGGAGACCCTGTAATGAAACAGAAAATAAGGACGGCCTTGCTTCTCCTGCTTATGGTTCTGGGAACTGGGCTGGTGCTGATGGCTTGCGGTGCTAAAAACCTTGCTGACAGCCGTACCGCAGGCTCGGATCCTTACGGACTGAATGTTGAAAGCATGACAGGAACAGACAGCTGCCAGATGAAACTGCAGGAGAGTGAAGCGCTGCTATCCGTGCCCATCTACCGGTGGCTGCGAAAGCAAGGCGTTGCCCGTTTTTCGGCTTTGTAATGGCAGCATTATAGGAGCTCCGATGTGCGATATTGCGCCAGCTTCCCATTATGGGAGGCTGGTATTTTTGCGCTTTTGCTGGATCAACCTACGATGGTGCAGAAATTTCCACTCAAAAGGGGCATAAAAGCGATGCGCTTGCCCTGCTTGCTACAATGGTGTTGGTTCTGAGAAGTTTACAGCCAGTGAGCTATACAGATGCCCAAACCTAAGCTACAATGAAGATGTGCTGA
>ENA-UOJV01002050-UOJV01002050.1-human-gut-metagenome-genome-assembly--contig:-C82-NODE-2050-length-18337-cov-11.774095_pt1 | contig 18337 bp, 17 predicted proteins | sample MGYA00242356_ERZ723903 | MGnify/ENA metagenome assembly ERZ723903
CATCACCCGCTGTCCCCCGAAAGGCAAATTTACACACTAATCCGGACTTGACTAAATTATCAGCGGCATTATTGCGCCTACGAAGGGGCGGGTGCTGGTTAATTGGCAGTATAGCGCCGCTTATTGAACTGGGTGCTGGTTTTGACTGTAATTTGACGGGCAGGGAAAACATCTTTTTGAACGGAGCTATCCTTGGCCGTTCGAAAGAGATGATGTTGGAAAGTTACGACGAAATAATTGATTTTGCCGAATTAAGGCAGTTTGAACACGTGCCTGTAAAAAATTATTCTAGCGGCATGCTGGCCAGGCTCGGATTTTCCATAGCGACCATTGTAAAGCCGGAAATCCTTATAGTTGATGAAATCCTGGCTGTTGGCGATGCTGCTTTTCAGAAAAAATGCGAAGAACGCATGCATGACATGATGAGCGGGGGCACTACTGTGATTCTTGTTTCGCACTCCGATGAAACGGTACGCAAAATCTGCCGCCATGCTGCATGGATTAACAGGGGGCAGCTGATGTGCGTCGGAGAGAGCGAAGAGGTCCTTGAAAGGTATAATGCCGGCCGGTAGGGCATGTCAGTACCAGATGACAGCAAGAGGCGCCGCCCTGGCTTAAGGAAGTTCCTTATGCCACGGCGGCGCCTGTATGTTTTTTCGATGGGGAATAGCCCACAATCCTTAATTCATGGCCTCAGCCAGGGCCACCAGCTGCCTGGCATCCAGAATGTCAATATGGTTACGCCTGACCTGCAGTAATCCTTCCTGCTGCAGCTGTTGCAAGCTAGAGCTGATGGTTGGCTGTGTCGATCCGATAATGGATGCTATCATCTCCTGGGAAACAGGGATGCTGGTTCGCACCTTGTCCGGCCAGTCAGGGCTCGACAGGTCCTTGGGCAGGCTGTCGAAGACAAGGTAGACCAGGAGCCGCAGCAGGCGGTCCCGTACAGTGGCTGTTGTCAGGGACTGTATCTGGTCATTGAGATAGCGCAGCCTCATGCCAAGAATATTGATGACCCTGAGGCACATCTCAAAATGCGTCTTCAGCATGTTGCGGAATGCTGCCGAATCGCAGGCATAGACTGTTGTGGGCATGATGGTCTGGGCATTGGCCATCCTGATGCCGTCATTGAGGATTTCAGCAAGCCCGAACATTTCTCCTGTGCGCCGCAAAAAGAAGACAGGCTCCTTGCCGCTCCCTGTTACGCCATAAATGCGGACAAGCCCTTTCTCTATGAAATAACACGAGCGGCAGGGTTCGCCGCTTTGGAAGAGTGTTTCCCCTTTCTTTAAGCACATACGCTTGGACTGGGAGAGAAAGAGTGTTTTTTCCTCCTCACCAAGCCCTTCAAAAAAGGAGATTCTGCGCAGGAAAAGCATGAAATCCATGACGTTTATCTGGTTCCCCTTATTACTGCCTTAATGCGTCCTGTTCTGGTAGCGGTAGGTCGTCTCCCTGCCATAAATGTCGCGGCATTTCCAGGTAATGCTGTTCTTGCCCATAAAGGGCTTAAGCGAGGCTCCGTAATAGCCTAGCTGGTATGGCAGGCGCAATGTCAGGGCGCCCCTGGGGCAGGCCTTGATGCAGGACATGCAGTCCCAGCATTCATTGGTGGCACGGCAGAAGGCCTTGCCAGTTTGTGATGAGACGGCCATAAGATCGCCGGGGCATACATTTTCACATGCGGATTCTTCCCTGCCGGCACAGCCTGTGCACTTATGTATATTAACTACCGGAGGCATGTCTATTCTCCTTTTTTCCAAAGAATGCTCTTTTAGCCTTTCATCCTGTCGCCTGGCAGGATTTGTTCATAGGGGCGGGTGAAGACACGTATTGCACCGGTCTCAGGATCCCTGACAGATTCCACAAAGCAGTCAAAGTTTTTGTCATCCCTCTCAGGATAATCAGTCCTTGTCTGCCAGCCGCTCCATCTGGTTTCCTTACGGGCTTTGAGGTGATGGACGACAGCTTCTGCCACATCAACTCTGTCCATTGTTTCATGCGCCTGCATGAGCTCATGAAAGTCCCGGGCCCTGAGCCAGACGAACTGCTTTTGCAGCATGCCTATGTGCTTTAAGGCATAGTCAAGGCGTTCCTCGTTGGTACGGTAGTACTGGCTCACGCCGCCTGCATATTCGTCCATTAGTCTTTGCAGGCGTTCCTTCATTTCCACGGGCCGGACGCCGTCTTCATTTCTGTGCAGAAGCGGTGCATATACGCGGGCACGCTCTGCCTTCATGTCTTCATCATCGGCATCAATGTGCACGGCCTCAAGATCCTGCATGTAGTCTATGGCTCCCCTGGCAGCAATCTTGCCCTCGGCCGCACATCCGCCCACAAACTTGTTGGGGTTGCCTCCGGCTGTTTCCCCTGCAGCAAAAAGCCCAGGCAGGGTGGTCATGCGGTTTATGTCCACCCAGTAGCCGCTGCCCGTATGGCCGCCTACGATATAGGGGTCAGAGCCGTAGATTTCTATGGGCTCTTGGGTGATGTTCTGTCCACGGCTTGCCAGAAAGAGCACAAAGGAGGGTCGTTCGTTAAGGTAGTCTTCCAGCATTTCCCTGGCAGACTGCTCTGAGAGCTTTGTGGTATCGCAGTAGCAGGGGCCGCGCCCGTTCAGCCATTCCTCCATGGGAGCATTGGCACGGATGTAGCGCGGTGCCGCATCGCCGCCGAGATGCTTGTAGCGGCTCATGACGCGCTCGCCCTTGGCATTGATGATGGCAGAATGGTAGCCCACGGAGATGGTATCGACAGGACCGCAGAAGTCCTTGGTCCTTGTTGCGACCCAGCGCTGCTCAAGGCTGGTGAGCTCGGCTCCCTTGCGGTAGCCTATGGCATAGCCGGATCCTACACAGTAGGGGCACATCCAGATCTGGGCCCCTGAGTCCGTGGAGTCGGCTGTGTAGGACTTGTAGAGCGTTCCTGCGCCGCCTGTGGCGGTGATGGTTGCTTTGGCACTGAAAATATAGAACCTGCCGTCCCTGACGCCCATTCCGGTTGCGCCAATACAGACGCCGTCGCGCACAATGAGCGAAGTGGCAGCAACACGGTTGTAGACATCGGCGCTTTCTATGGCTTTTTCAGCCATGACTGGCTTCAGCTGCTCTCCATGGATGGAGATGTCCCACCTGCCGCGGTAGTGCTTGTTCCCGTCCTCGTCTTTCAGGAAGGGGATGCCCCAGCGCTCAAGATCGTCCACACATTCGTTTAGCTCGCGGGCATTGGAGAGTGCAAGATCCTCGCGCAGGGGGCCTCCGCCCACCTGGGCACGGCTCCAGCGCACCAAATCCTCAGGAGTCTTGTCGTCAGGAATATAGGTATTGATGGCATCCATGCCTGCAGCGCAGGCGCCGGAGCGCATGATGTCTGCCTTTTCCATGATGACCACTTTCAGTGAGGGGTTTTGCTTTGCAGCCTCATAGGCAGCAAAGCAGCCTGCATTGCCGCCGCCTATGATGAGAAGGTCGCACTCTACTTTGACTGTTTCAATATCGGCAGGGCTTTGGGGAAATACTTCCGAAGCCCTTTTTGTCGGAATAGAGGCCATATGTCAGCTCCTTTGCCCCCTTGGTCTTCAAGGGGGCAGCGTTATTTCTTGATAGTTAGAATGGCCAGGCCGCCGAGGCGTCCCAGACCGGCATGCCCCAGAATGCATACCAGGGGGCCATGACCAGAATGCCGTAGGCTATGGCAATACAGACTGAGACCCAGCCAGCTTTGGCATAGTCGCCAGGGGTAAATGTATCAGTACCCGAAGCAATGACAGCGGCCGTGATCTGGGTCGGCAGGATGTAGGCAAAGGTGTCGGTATCGCAGACCAGCATAGTAAAGGCCACAGGGTGCAGACCGAGCTTAGGCGCCATGGCAAAGACAACTGGTGCCAGCATGGCCACGGCTGCCACGTTGGAGAGCATGCCGAGACGGATGATGTGGGTGCCTATCATCAGTGTGAGCACAGCCTGCCACCAGCTCATGCCGATAACAAATGTATGGATGAGGTCTGCCAGCCACTGGGCAAGGCCTGACTGCGTCATGGCCGTTGTCATGGTCATGGCGCCGCCAAGGAGCAGGAAGGTCCCCCAGATTGTCTTTTCGGAAATGGCTTTCCAGGTGCAGGGCAGAAGGCCGGGGATAAAAAGGATGAGCATGCCGAGCAGGCCTATGACGCCAAGGGGCTGCCTGTGCAGCTCAAGGATAAAGCTGCCCTTGCCTGTCATGAAGAGAATGCCGGCAAGAAGGAAGATGCAGAGGAGCACCTTTTCAGGGCGGGTCATGGGGCCAAGCTTTTTATACTGTTCCTGAAGAGCTTTTGCGCCGCCGCTGATATGCACATTGTGTGTCTTGAAGTGGTACCGTATCCATGCTTGCGTCAGGGCAAACATGCCGAGGTATGGAATCTGCAGCAAGGCCCAGTTGAGGTAGCTTAAGTTCTGGAAGCCAGCCTTGTCGAAAATGCCCACAAGGATCATGTTGGGCAGGTGGGCAGTCATGATGAACATGCCGCAGATCATGGAGCCGTAGACAAGGGACTGGATGACAATGGCTTTCTTGGCGTCCCTTTCTTCCTTTGTGTCGCCCATGAGGTTGCATATGCCCTGCACTACGGGAAGCAGTGTGGCTGCCCTGGCATTGGCTGCCGGGACAAGGAAGCCCAAGACGATGTTCACAAAGAACATGCCCCAGATAACGCGGCCTACAGAGCTTGCCTTGAGCTTTGCCAGGATGCCAAGGGCTATTCTCTTGTCCAGCCTGACCAGCTGCATGACTGCGCCGATAAGAAAGGCAAAAAGGCAGAGCCACACGATATGGTTGGTGAAGCCTGCAAAAATGACAGCCATAGGCGGCTTGCCGTTCTGCCAGGGAATGGCATGGGAGATAAGGAGCAGTGTGGGGATGGATATGCCTGTAATGCCGACTGGCATGGCAGAGCTTACCCACATGACAGAGGCCCAGAGGACAATGCCAAGCACGGTCATCCCCTCATGGGAGAGGCCTGGAAATGGCGGAAGGACTGTCCAGAAGAGAAAGAACAGGCACCAGGCCAGGAGAAAGCCAGAGAAAACATGGGATGGCCTGAGTCCCTGCCTTTTGATGTTGTCCTGCATGTAGTCCCAGAACGAACCTTCGCCTGACAAGCCCGTTGTTGACGTGGCTGCTGGTGTGCTGCCAGGCGTGTTTGCCGACGAGTGTGCTGATGCGCTTGTTTTCAATGCCGCTTCTTGTTCCAAACCGGACATGAAAAACCCCCTTGATAGAGTACTGTATGCTTCCTTTGCTGAAGCCTGGATAGGCGGCAACTATAAAGGCGCAGCGTTTTCTGTTCCATTGTCCAGCTTATAAAAGGCGCTTCCTTATGCGCAAAAAGGCCTCTTTTTTGTTCACTTCTTCACAAGAAGACGGCTTTTTATCTCAAGCCTGCGAGCGTATTTTCCGTACAGCCGCAGGCATGAGCCTCCTGGACGAGGTGTACCTCCGGCATCGTGCGGCTGAATAACGATCAGCCAGGGAAGACAGCCTGCAATCAGCAAAGACAGGATGAACAATGCCTGGTGTCGCTTGCCCTGACTATCCCTTTGTTCAGCGTCTTTGTGCGCAGGCTGCATGACTTAGGTTACGGCACCTGGCGTATTGCCTTTTTCTTTATTCCCGTAGTGCAACTTATATGCCTGTACTGGGCTGCCAGGCCGGGGCAGAAAGGGGAAAACAAGTTCGGGGAAGAACCAGTGGACTAAGGTCCATGAGATGTTTCTGGGTAGGAATCTGTGAAGCAGGAGCCTGCACTGACAATGAGGAAGGGGGAAGGGCTTTTGCCATTCCCCCTTTTCCGTATGTGCGTTAATCGTATGCCTGTTATTCTTCCGGCTGCATTTCCTTTTCTGCCTTCTCTTCATCTGAGGCAGGCTTTTCTGGCAGGGGCGATGGCTCTGCAGGAACGTGGAAGATAAGCACGTACAGGGCTGGAATAAAGACCAGTGTCAGGACTGTGGCAACGGCAAGCCCGCCCATGATGGCATATGCCATGGGGCCCCAGATGAGGTGGAGGCTATGGGGTACATGCACAGGATGGCTGCCACTGCTGTCAGCATAATGGGCCTGAAGCGAACCTCAGAGGCGGCAATCACGGCATCCATGGTATCCTTGCCGCTCTCCTTTTCCAGATCAATCTGATGCACCAGGATGACGGAGTTGCGCACTATCATGCCGATAAGGGACACGACGCCAAGCAGGGCCACATAGCCCATGGCACTGCCTGTAAAGAGCAGTCCTGCCACAACGCCGATGAGCCCCAAGGGAGCCACGTTCAAGACCAGGAAAAGATAGTGGAAGTTTTGCAGCTGTATCATGAGCACGAGCCGTTTGTCAGAAACCCGGAGCCATCGCGGGAGCGGAATCCGCGCGGGACATGCCGGGGATGTACCGGTTCTGGCCGCTGGCGGGGGATGGAAGGCGTCTGCCTGTGAGGACATCAGTCATGAGGCGGGTCAGGGATGTTTCGGGGGAAAACCGGGAAAAGGGGATGACGGCGGGAGGTTTCCCCGGTTCTTCGTACAGCGCCGGGCCCTTAGTGCCGAAGCTGAATTCTGCCTGTCCTTCCCGCCCCGGAAGGTCTTTCAGGAGCATGTGGACCGCGCCGTCCTTCAGGAAAATCCGGCTGACATGGTCCGCGGCCTGCGAGCCGCCGGCAGCGATGATCGTCTTTATGAGGAGTGTGGCGGTTTCACTTTTTCCTGTGAGGAGGCTTTCCGTCTGTCTGAGCAGGAGACCCGCCGGCGCCGCGGGACAGGAAGGGCCCTGATCCGGGCCTGAGAGACCGGCGCGGACGATTCCGAGAAACAGGGAACGGCCGCTCCGCGTGTTGAAGGCGCAGGCCCGCCAGACGATTTCGTCAAGGCCTGAATCGTAGGAAGCGGCAAGCCGTATTTCAGCCGGGGCCGTCCCGAATCCCCGGATCTCCCCGGCGGCGCGGGCCGAGCTTATCTGGAATACTCCGTCCAGCCTGTTTTCACGAAGGTGTCCGAGCCTCTCCACCGGACTGCCGGAGACAGCGGGAGACCCGCCTTCCGCCAAGGCGGAGAGAACGAGAGCTGCCGTTCGGGCGAAGTTCTCCTCTGTGCACCAGGCCGGGAGAGGGGAGCCTCCGTCACGGGGGGCCGCCTTCATGGGTCCGAGATCCAGATCCAGCCTTCTGTGCAGGGCAGGCCCGAGAAGGCCCGGGGGCCCGCACGCCGAGAGCGTGACGGCCCCGCAGTTTCTGTATTCCGGGTGTCCCGACAGGAAGGAGCGATCCAGACAGGCGGCCATGGCCGCTTCCATGCGTCCGTCCCCGAGAGGCCTGACTCCGCAGAGGAGCCGGCCAGGCACAGGTGAGCCCGGATTGGGACTGGATGCGCCAAGGCCGCTCCGGAACGTGCGGCTCGCGAGAAGGTCAACGGTGCCGAGATCAAGGCTGACCGGACGCCTCTGCGAGAGGCGGTGTTCTGCTTCCTCCCAGTCAGTGCGCTCCAGCCGTTCCATGACCGCGGCGCGGGGGACGCCCCAGGATCGTGCGCAGAGCAGGGCGAGTCCCGCGAGGTCGCGGGGCTGAAACCCTTCCCCGGCCGCCCTCAGGGGGGCAGGGGAGGCAGGTATGGGCATACTTCCTCCTCCCGCTTCAGACGCGGGCGAGCAGATATCCGGCCTCTCCGATGGTGCGCGCGTCATAGCCACGGGCCAGAAGGAGAATGATCTCCATCTGCAGGGGCTCGAGGCGGCTTGTCTCCACGTAGCCCTGCACGAGGTCGAGAACGGGAGAGCCCGGACCTGCCGGTTCCGGGGCGCTGTCAGCGATGAGGCTTGCGCGCCCAAGGTAGTAGCGGCACTCCGCCACGCCCTTCGCGTCGAGGCCTCTGGCCGCCGCGGCGATGATCTGCTCCTGATGACGCGTGAGATAGGGGGCTGCCTGCTCGAGGAAGCGTTCGGTCTGATCGCGGAGCCTGTCCGGCTTCGCGGGAGCGCCGGAGCTGTCTTCCTCCTGTCCCTGGCTTTCCGCACGGGATATCTTCTCAGGGATATCAGTCCGGGGAGCCCTGGCGTCACCGGGGAAATTCCCGAAAATGACGGAAGCCCCCCTGCCGGAATCGTTCTCTTCCGTAAACTGCTGTTCCGTTTTCAGTACGCTGAATGTGGCCGACATACGGTCTCCTTCCGGAACGCCGGAGCGGCGCCCGTTTAAAGGTCTGCGGAACGTGTATCGTCCCGTCTGCCTCTGTTTAAAGAAAATTTTTATTATCGTCAATAATTTTATATTAATACCGCAGAAGATCACAATGCGCCAGCTGGGAATCTATAAAAATTATTTGACATCATAAAAGTTTGTAGTATTTCCGCCAAAGGCTCCTTCCGCGTTCTGTCCCGCACCGGCTGCGGGCCGCTTCCGGAGCCCCTGAAGGGTGGCTGATGCCTCTGACACAAAGCGCTGCCGGCACCGCGTTCCGGCTTGTTTTTCTCTGTTCCGTATTTTTTTGCCTCAGTCAGGACGCCGCGGCTGTGGTGGCGGGAAGCGCCGGCAACCTTTATGAGCCGGGCGTTTCCTCCCTGCCATATCCCGGCAACGGGCGTGGCCTTTCCCTGGACGGTCTCGACGGTCCTGTCCAGCAGGCCGGAGCCGTCATGGATGAGCTTCTCTCTAATATCGCGAAGTTTTCGCCAGGAAATGGTGTGTCCGGCCGCGTCGGAGGTGACTGCTGGGGCGACAACCTGGCTTCGGCCACCAACCAGCTGCTCATGATGCAGCAGGCAGGGGCCTCGGCGCAGCAGCTTTCCCGGGTCATCGCGGAAGCGGCCGCGGCCATTACGGCAAAGATGCACGGCAGCGGTACGGCCCAGGACGTCATGCTGCGCGCTCTTCTGAAGGATATGGGACTGGCCCTCCGGGATCTGTCAGCCACCGTGGTTGGTGCCATCGCGGCGAGAGATCAGGATCCGGCACGCACGGATGGCGGCTGCGCCGATGCCGCGGCCTCGCTCGACAGAACGCACTCCGCCCGTTTCGGCGCTGCCATGGAGAATCTTCTTGCGGAGTCCCTCGCCGTCTCGGGAGGCAGGGATGCGTCCGTTTCCTCATGGGCCGAGGCGGACGCCCTCAGGGTGGCGTCCCTTGTGACTGGGAAAGGCATGGCAGCTGAGCCCGTCTTCAAATCCGACTGGCTCACGCCCTCATCCCGCCTGATCTCCGGCGCTGACCTCGATCGTACCGTACTTATGATGGCCGCGCTCTCCAATCCCCATCCCGCGCCGTCAGTGCCGGAGCGGCAGCGGGGAACCGTGGCTGGGCGCCGGGCTGATGCGGAAATCAAACTCAAGAGCGCCTCCGTGAGTGCGGCCCAGGCGGCCCTGGCAGATGTGGCCGCTGCCTACGCGCCGGCCGGATACCGGAACGCCGTGCCTGACCTTGAAGAAAGGAGCGGCATCGAAAGCGCGTCCCGGACCAGCCCGGACAGAGAAACGGGCAATTACAGCAGCATGCAGTATCTTGAGGCCAGAGCGGGGTATTTCAGCTCGCTGCGCATGGCCGATGACGTGAACCGCATGATCGCTGCGGACGTCCTGCGGAATATCTATCACATCGAGGCGGAAGCGTTCAGCCTGAATGTCCAGCGATACAGGGCGGATCTCCATAGAAACGCCGTGCTTTCCGCCATGCTCGGCATCATGACCGAAGCCCAGAACAGCCGCGTGGCCGGATACCTCGGCCAGACCAGGGAGAAATAGGATGGAGCTCAGGGCGAGGATAGACTTTTCCGGTTCCGTGCGCTTCGATGTCCGGGGGGAGGATACCGCTGCCGTGGCAGAGGAGGCCGCCGCGCGGGCGGGGGCCCTCCGTCTCCTTTTCCTGCTTGAGGGAGAGGACGGCCGTCCTCTCCGCGTATCAGGGCCGCTGCGCCTCCTCGATCACGGCAGGCTCGTCATCGAGGATATCCGGCCGGACGGGAAAGAAAAGGATGACTGACTCCGCGGAACCTGCCGGAGGCTTTTCTGCTTTCCGCCCTGCTGTCAGCATCTGACAAAACGTACCATGAATCCCTTTTTTCAGTAAAAAGACAGAGAACGAGCATCCGGCAGAGACCGGAGGCGCCGCTTTTTGCTGAAAAATATCCATATCTGCGTCATGAGCGTTTTTTTATTCTTCACCCTTGCGCCCGCGGGGTGGAACAGGTAAAGAAAAGCCCGCGCAAGGCGTCACGCCGAATGTCAAGCCACCGGGAGAAAACGCTCCATGTTTTTGAAATTATACCGTTTCTGCCTCAGTCAGTATCATCGCTACCGGGATATCATTTCGTATCTTTTCTGGGGCGTCATGACAACGGTGGTCAACTACGCCGCGTATTTCGTGTGCACGCTCTGGCTCCATATCAATTATCTCATCAGCAATGTTATCGCCTGGGTCGTAGCCGTCATCTTTGCTTTCGTGGTCAACAAGGTGTTTGTCTTCCGCTCTCTTGACTGGAGCTCGAAGGTTGTGTTCCGCGAGGCCTGGCAGTTCACGGCGGCGCGGGTGTTCTCGGGTGTGCTGGAAACGGGCGGCCTCAAGGTATTTGTGGACTGGCTGCATTTCAATGACGCCATCGTCAAGATTGTCGCGGGATTCGTGGTGGTGGTCACCAACTACGCCCTGAGCAAACTGGTCATTTTCCGCAAGCGCAGGCAGTATGACCGCGTGATCAATCCCCCGGTCAGGGCCGCCGCGGCCGGTACCGCTGATACCTCCGTGTCCGCCGGCGTTGCCGTGAAACCGGCGAAAAACCGGCCCGGGAAGAAGGGGTATTCCGACAGGCGCGTGGGACGGAATCTGAAAAGCAGGCGCCGCGGCGGCATACGCCATTAGGCCCGGCATTTCTCCTGACGGAGGAAACCGGGAGAATCCGGCTTTGCCGCGGGGGGTCCTTTTTTCTTTAACGGACGCCGGGGCGGCGGGTTCCTCAGGGCTGTTCCGGCTGGTTTTCCTCCCCGTCTTCCATAAGCGATGCGGCCGCGAGGAAGGCGGCTATGCCGAGAGACGCGGCCTTTCCCCCGGCTGCTGGGCCGGCTCCGTCAAGAATTTCCGTGAGCGCGCCGAGGCAGGCATCATCCCCGCCTCCTGCCGGCGGCGTGTTTTCCCCGGAATACAGGCAGGCCAGCGCCCGTTCCAGGCTGGCGATGCTTCCGAGACGCGCGCGCAGGACATCGGGGGAGGGGTCGTGCACCTTGAGGTGGCTTACGAGGCGGATCTGGCGGTTCATGTCCAGGGGCGGATTCGCGTAAAAGGTTCTGCCGCGCACCATCTCTCCCTTGAAGAAGGCCGTGATCTGGCCTTCCACCTGCTTCTGCAGGTCACGGAAGGAAACCCGGTCGAGCTCCTGCAGGGAAGCGTCCGGCCTGTCCGCGTAGCTTTCCCCGTTGCCCCTGGAGAACCCGCCGGACTGCATGACGAGCCCTCTGCCGGCAATGGACCGGATAAGCTGGAAGGTCTGGTTCGGATCCTCCTGGCACATGAAGATTTTGACCTTGCAGTTTGAGACGATCTGCTCGGCCGCCGCCTCGGAGGCGCGCTTGATGCCCGCGAAATCCTGCGAGGCCACCATGACCGCGATGCCGAGGCCGCGGCCCTGGGTAAGCAGGATCTCAAAACCCGGCGTCTCGATGGCCGCGTACTCGTCCACGATGACTCCGAACGGCGTGCGGGCGTCCGTAGGAAGAGAGCCCAGCACGTCGGAGAGCCGGCCCTGCACACGGCTGCCGAGACCCACGGCGCAGGCGTTGCGCACGGAGGAGAGGCAGATCTGCCCAAGGGACCTGAGCTCCTTCGGGTCCTTGTCCATGGAAGGAATGAGTGTGACGTAGATGCGGCGTCCCGTGATGACATCGACAGCGTCCACCTCGCCGTGTGTGGTCATGAAGATGCGCCCGTAGTTGTCTACGAGGAGGGACAGGGCACGGCCAAAGTAGGCTCTGGCGTAGCCGTACTGATCGCCGAAGGCCCGCGGCTGTCTGTCAAGGGGCAGGTTTTTGTCCCAGCCGACTGTGGCCAGGCCTGCCTGCAGGGCAAGCACGGCCTTTTCCGGAAGATCCGTCCGGAGGGCGAGCTTCGTGATGGCTTCCGTATCCATGAGATATCTGCGGATGACGTCGATGGACAGGGGAATCTCTCCGCGGTCGCGCATTTCCACGAGCACGAACATGAGACCCGAAATGAGGGTCTGCGCGTTGGAGGAGAAAATGGCGTTGCCGCTGCTGTCGTCGTCGCCGGGCATGAGCGAGAAGAGCAGCTGGGTGAGCTGGTTGGCGCCGCCCACGGCGAAGGGATTCTGGGTGTTGGACTCGTGCTGCGGCGTGCGCGTCAGTCCGCTTTTTCCGGACGGCCCGCCCGCGCGGCTGACCATGTACGAGAGGAGGAGAAAATCGTCGTCGCGGCCCATTATGCGGCACATGGTGTAGAGCTGGACGGCGAGCTTCGGCGCGGCCTTGGGGTCGACGTAGAGCAGTCCGCCGCCCACGGCCAGATAATTGAAGGCCAGGGACACGAGCGTCTCCGTCTTGCCGGATCCCGTTGTTCCCAGAATGAGCATGTGCGTGAGGATGTCGTCGCGTGAAATCCAGAGCTCGCGGTTGGCCTCGAGATCGTTGCCGATATAGAACATGCCCCGGGCCCGGCGGAAGGAACCCTGCGGCGTCATGTCTCCGTAGTCCTTTCCCTTCCAGGACTGCGGGACGCGCATGGGCAGGATATCGCGGGACACGGCCACCCTGCGGCAGAGGCAGAGCAGGGCGAGGAGCGGGAGGACGGGAAAGGCTGTGGCGGGCTCGAAGGCCATGAGCCCCATGGCCGCGCAGAAAGCCGCCGCGTATCCGCCCTGTCCGAGAAGGGCGCCGAAGAAACGGGAGGAGACGGGGCGTATATCCCGGATCACCTCCTCCCTGCTGTGTTCCTGGACACGGTCAACGCCGTAATAACCTTTGTGGGCGCGGAAGGGCATACAAACTCCTTCTACCGGAAGCTGCTGTCCGGTGACTCTGAATCCGGGGAGGATAACTGATCCGCTGCGATCCAGCCTTCCTCGTACATGGCTCTCTCAAGAGCCCTGACCGCCTCCTCCACCTGCGGCTCTTCAATGCCGCGGGATGCGGGATCGACACGGGATATGGCTGTCTCCGTCATGTAATGGGCCCACAGGCCGGCCGTCTCGGGCCAGGCTGTGCGGCGGCCGAGGTTGTTCAGGAGGTACCAGAGCTGTCTGTTGACGGGCCGCAGCCAGATGAACTCGGCAGTGGGAAGGACGCCTTTGGTGCGGGCTGCCTCGTAGAGGGCCAGCAGGGCCGTGTCCCGCCAGAAGCTGTGCGGCCGCAGGAATGCCGCAGCGCGGGGATCCTGCAGGAGCGTGCCCATGCGTCCGGCGAGCCCGCCGGGAAGATGCGTGTCGAGGACGTAGCCCCTGGCCCGGCGCGCGGGGCGGAAGAAAGGGGGCCTGAGGGAAAGAGAAGCTTTTCTCTCCTTCACGGGCGCGCGGAAGGAAAGGCTCATCTCGTCGAGGAGGCGCTGCGCTTCCTTCTTTCTGTCAAGCGCGTGCAGAACGAAGGCGCAGGCGAGCTTCTTCAGATAGGGCGGGAGATTTTCCCAGCCCCGCCACGGCTCCCTGAACGCCGCAGCGTAGTAGGCGGCAGCCCGCTTCCTGTCAAAAATGACCGTGGCTGAGGGATCGAGCCAGGGGGAGGAAGGGCTGGCGAGCCCGGTGGAGTCGAGAAGCTCGTCCGCGGGAATGCGTTTTCCCTCTCCGTTCCTGAGCAGCCCCTCCCCGGCGCAGAGCTGGAGAGGCTGCCTGCCCGCGCGCCAGGGGCCGCTGTCCAGCGGCTCGTTCAGGATACCGCCCGGCCAGTTTACGGCAGGGGCCACGCAGGGGTTGAAGGGCATATCCTCACGCAGAAGGCCGCGCATGCCGAGTGTGCGGCGGAAATGTTCCGCGGGTGAGATTCCGGAACCAAGCCGGAAAAGCAGAAAACCGAGCGGCAGGCCGAGAATCCAGACGTACCAGCGCGCCGACTTCGAGAGCACGGCGAAAGCGAGCGAGGGGCTCACGGTTCCGGGGTCGAGCGCGGAAATCCTGGACGCGGCTTCCGCATAGCCCGGAGCAAACAGCGCCAGGGGGCGGAGCAGGGCGGCCGAGAGCCTGAGCATGGCTTCGGAAAGGGCCGGCCCCCATGCCCTGAGGAGCAGCGCCGCCGCAAAAACGAGCAGAATGAAGAAAACGAGGGGCAGGGCTGTGCCCTGCCCCCGGACGTCATCAGCAGGCATATTCCTCCAGGGGGAAAAGTGTGTCCGGAGGAATAATAAAATATTTTTATAAGGTCAAAAGATTTTTATATAAGGATATGAAAAAGCGCCGGCGCAGGACCGGCGCTTGGGGGAACAGAATTAGTCCCTGTTGGGATTCACTTCCTTGAGCAGCTTCATTTTCATGGCGTAGTAACCGAGGCTCATGTCGAGGTAATGCTCGTGGGGATTGGTGAATCGCTGTTCCTCGGTCCAGATTTCATGATCGAGCTGGCGTTTCACGAAGGCCTGGATTTCGGAGAGGCTGGGCTTCGGGCTCACGCGGCGTCCCTGCCGCAGCACGGGCACCTGCATTTCCTTCGCCTGACAGTATTTGAACACGGGCGTTTTCCAGGGCCTGCGGGAATCCACGCAGCAGTATTCCTCGGAGAAGTCCGGTGTCTCGTCGTGGGCTGTGATGAGATCGGCCACGGCCTTGCCGTCCGGCCTGTAGACGCGCCAGACCTTCTTCCAGCCCGGATTGGTGATTTTGGCCGCGGAGGCGGAGACCTTGATGCGGGGCACGAAGACGCCGTTTTCCTCGACAGCGGACATCTTGTAAACGCCCTCGAAGACGGGATCGCTCTTGGCCGTGATGAGGCGCTCGCCAACGCCGAAACTGTCTATCTTCGCGCCTTCCTTGAGGATGGACTCGATGGTGAATTCATCGAGGCTGTTGGAAGCCACGATGGAGCAGTCCGTAAGACCGGCCTCATCGAGCATTTTGCGGGCCTTTATGGAGAGATAGGTGAGGTCGCCGGAGTCAATGCGTATGCCCCTGAGGCGCCTGCCCATCGGTTCGAGCACTTCCCTGGCCGTGCGGATGGCGTTCGGCACGCCGGACTTGAGGACATTGTAGGTATCCACAAGCAGGATGGTGTTGTCAGGATAGGTCTCCGCGTAGTGCTTGAAAGCCTCGAATTCGGAATCAAAGTACATGACCCAGCTGTGAGCCATGGTGCCGCTGATGGGAATGCCGAATTCCTTGCCCGCGAGCACGGTGGCCGTGCCGACTGCTCCGCCGATGTAGGCGGCTCTCGCGCCGTAAATGGCAGCGTCCATGTTGTGGGCGCGGCGGGCGCCAAAGTCGGAGACGAGGCGTCCCTGGGCAGCGCGCACGATGCGGTTGGTCTTGGTGGCGATGAGCGACTGGTGATTGGCCTGGGCCAGAATGGCCGTCTCCACGAACTGCGCGTCAATGGCCGGAGCGGCTACGGTGAGGACGGGTTCGTTGGGGTAGATGATGGACCCCTCGGGGAAAGCGTCCACATCGCCCCTGAAATGGAAATTCCTGAGCCATTTCAGAAATTCCTCGTCAAAGCAGCCGAGGGAGCGGAAGTAGTCTATGTCCTCGTCCTCGAAGTGGAGGCTGACGAGATAATCGATGATCTGCTCGAGGCCCGCGAAAATGGCGTAGCCGCCGTTGTCGGGATTCTGGCGGTAGAAGAAGTCGAAGATGACCCGGTTGCAGGGTTTCTGGCTGCGGAAATAGCCGTAGCCCATGGTCATTTCGTAGAAGTCCATCATCATGCTCAGGTTGCGTCTGTCTGACTGCAGCATGCTATTCTCCTGATTTCGGTGTCCCCGTTGTGCGAGGAGTGTGAGAGGTGTGCCCTGTCCCTGCGGCGGAAAGACGCCCGGCCGGGCTGAAAGCGTGTTCTGACAACAGAATAGAAAGCAGAACGGGGAAGTCAACGATCCAGGACACAAAGAACGGGCATCGGCTCTTTTCTGCGGCCAGGGAGTCCCCGCTGTGCCGTGGAAAAAGAGCGGGACTCCATCCCGTGTTCCGCGGTGTACGGGCGCCGCGCCTCAGAGAAAGGCTGCCTTCGCGGAAAACCTTTCTCCCGGTTTTCTCTTTGCGGTTTTTCCGGAGGGAGCGCAGGGAGCACTCCGCATCCGCTCCATGACGTCAGGCATTCTGAAAAAAGTGGCAGGCAGGGACTCTGAATTCCTGCCTGCCAGACCCTCTTTTCCACGAATCCGGAAAGGGACATGGGGCCGATGCCGGTATCCGTCCCGGAAAAGCGCGGCATCAGCTCCGGGGGAAGTTCTGCCGTAACTTTTCTGCGGAGGAGGGCGGGATGTGCCGCCCTGCTGTCTCCTCGGTTCCGCCCCGCCGGTCTTTGGCGTCTTCCGGCCTGGCGGAAATCAGAGTGCCGCTTTGGGGAAAGGTTATTTCACGAAGAAAACGCGGCCGGGCTTTCTTTCATGCGCTCTGGGCATTTCTCCGTTCGGATAGCCGAGTATGAGGTGTCCGATGCCTTCCCAGTCGCCTTCGATCCCCTGTTCCTTCAGGAACTGCTTCCATTCTGGGCGTTCAAATTCTTCTCTGGCCCTGTGGATCCAGCAGCTGCCGAGGCCCAGCGTGGAGGCGGCCAGCATCATGTTGCCGAGGGTCAGACTGCCGTCGTACACCCTGGTGGGCGAAGTCTTGCTGGCAAGCACGACGAGAACGACAGGAGCGCCGTAAAAGGGATCACTCTTCGTACCCATGATTTCGGCGTTGGCCGCGGACAGTCTGTCGCGCACCTCTTTATTGGTGACGGCGATGATGATGGTGTCCTGTCTGTTCATGCCGCTTGCCGCGTACAGGCCGGCACTGATCACGCTGCTGATAGCATCCTGGGGAACCATGTCAGGCTTATATTTGCGGACGCTGCGTCTTTTTTCCATAGCTTCGAGAATGGCGTTCATAACAAACCTCCTGTGTCTTATTGATTAACATACTCGGGATGCCTTCCAGCGGGCCGGCTGAGGACCACAGGGGAATCCCTGTCAGGGATCTGCACGTGACAGAAGAACGTGCAGAGGGAGCTGCCCGGGGTGGTCCTCTTCCGCTCTGCTGCCGCACAGCAGAAAGGGGGTGATCCTGTCAGAAGGTTTATTTCCTCTGCTGGTGGCCGTTTCCCCTGCATGACAAAAATCCAGCTCCGGCAGACACACGTATCCTGTCCCCATAACGGCGGTGCCTCTGCAGGCTGAAGTATGATGGAAACGGGCAGGCCCCGGAGCAGTTCCGGGGATTTCATTCACCAGGACAGAGGGGTGACAGAAATGTATCAGCGTATTCCTGCTTTCTGTATGTGCTGACCGGAAAGGATTGGCAGTATGTCCGCATGGGCGTGCGCACATATTGGACTGCCCTGTCTGAATGGATTCAGGGATGCGGCGTGGCGCACTGCGTTGGACACAGAGAATGAAATGATGCGGGGAAGCTTCTTCCCTGCGTGCTGACAGGAAAAAGCTTTTCTGAGCTGACAGTTTAGGTGACAGCCGGCCAGGTGTCTGAAAATAGCCGGAAAGGGGAGCAGGACTGTCTCTTCCGGTGCTGGCAGGGACAGCAGGCATGCAGGAAGAACTTCCTCTTCAGGCGGAGAAATATTTTTATGCAAAAGATGAAAAGAATCAGCTGTTGCTTATAATTTTCATTAGGATTAAAGCTCTGTGTCAGGGGTGCTCTGGATGAAATTTCTGTCTTTCTGGCGTGAAGCTCCGGCGTCGGTACCGTAAGATTTCTCTGTGCAATCCGGAGGAAAGACGGCATGCCCCTGATACTGTTTTAGATGTCGTATAGAGCAGCAATATTGTAATATTTCGAAAAAGTTTCCTCTTCGTGAATAATTCTTTGTTTGTATTACATTGATATTTTTTGCGTTGTGCGGTTTTTTTTGAAACAAAGTGTTTTATTTATTAGTAAACATAGTGCCCAATATATGACAATTACGCATGTTATATTGGATTGAATAAAAAATAATTTTTTGTTTTATAAACTGGAAAATTATTTATCGTATCTGTTTTATCTTTTTGTGTAAAATGATAAAAACGGATGTAGGGGAAAGATAAATTCCCCCGTGTGGGCTGCACGGTGATGAAACGTTCTGCCGCTGTTCCAACTGCAAGGCTGGCAGAGCCACCTGAGGAGATAACGTCCAGAATTTTTCGCACATTTTTTGGGGGGCTCGCCCGGTTAAATTCTCCTCTGCCTGAAATCCGGCCATCATGGGAGGC
>ENA-UOJV01002051-UOJV01002051.1-human-gut-metagenome-genome-assembly--contig:-C82-NODE-2051-length-18335-cov-8.732276_pt1 | contig 18335 bp, 14 predicted proteins | sample MGYA00242356_ERZ723903 | MGnify/ENA metagenome assembly ERZ723903
CTAATTCAATCTATCTGGTTCGGGCCGCAACCTCCGGTCCCGGGGGGGGTTGGGGGCAACCCCCCAACGTTTCTTTTTACCCCGGACACGCGATTTCAAGCACCTGCTCGATCATCTTGTGGAAAAGCTGCGCTTCGACTGTGTCGGCGGCGCGGTAATAGACCTCTTTGCCCTCGCGGCGGGAAACAATCAGTCCCGCCGCGCGCAGCGGGCGCAGATGGTGCGACAGCGCGGGCGAGGACATTTCCATGCACTCGGAAAGCTGAATGACGCATTTTTCACTGTGGCAGAGAATAAAGAACAGACGCACGCGCGTCGGATCGCTCAAATACTTGAAAAGCTGCGCGGCCGTCTGAAAGGACGCGGTATCCTGCGGCGCGGGATGCAGATGATGCTCGCTCATAGACCGTTCTCCCTTGACTTGCGTTTTCGCCCAAACGGAAGGACCTTTCGCCCAAAAGGAAAATGTTGCGAAAAAGGGCTTGCGTTTGCGGCTTAAACGTATTATACTACGGCCATATCAAATAAACAAGTGCTTAATCGATAAATCATTGGGCCGAACAGAAAGGAAGTCAACGAAGATGAAAAAGAGCTATAAAATCGAAGTGGACTGCGCTAACTGCGCCAACCTGATGGAAGAAGCCACCCGCAAGACCGTCGGCGTCGCAAACGCGACCGTCAATTTCATGACCCAGAAGATGATCGTCGAGTTCGCCGAAGGCGCGGACGCGAAGCGGGTCATGCAGGATGTGCTCAAGGCATGCAAGAAGGTCGAGCCGGACTGCGAAATCGAACTGGACTAAGCTTAAACGTTTTTCAGCGCCTTGTTTCAGACGGAATGAGGCGCAGTTTTTCCGAAAGACATTAAACAGTTGCTTAATCGAAGGAGGTTGAATCATGAACAAAAAGCAGAAAAAAATGCTCATACGCATTTTGATTGCTGCGGCGATGCTGATTGCGCTCAAGCTGATTCCGGTGACCGGCATTTTGCAGCTTGCGCTGTATCTGGTCGTTTATGGCATCATCGGCTACGACATCCTGAAAAAGGCGTGGAAGGGCATTCTGAACCGTCAGGTGTTTGACGAAAACTTCCTGATGGCGGTCGCCACCATCGGCGCGTTTGCGCTGGCGATTGATGAGCGCAGCGGCGACTATGTGGAAGCCATTGCCGTTATGCTGTTTTATCAGATTGGCGAGCTGTTTCAGAGCTATGCGGTCGGCAAGAGCCGCCGCAACATCAGCGCGCTGATGGATATCCGCCCGGATTACGCGAATATCGAGCGCGACGGCCAGCTGGAAAGGGTCGCTCCGGACGAGGTGGAAATCGGCAGCGTGATCGTCGTGCAACCGGGCGAAAAAGTGCCGCTGGACGGCGTGATTCTCTCCGGCACGTCCAGCCTGAACACCAGCGCGCTGACGGGCGAGAGCCTGCCCCGCGATGCGAAGGAAGGCGACGAGGTCATCAGCGGCTGCATCAACATGACCGGCGTGCTGCGCATTCAGACGACGAAGGAATTCGGCGAGTCCACCGTCTCCAAAATTCTTGAACTGGTTGAGGATTCCAGCTCTCATAAGTCGAAATCCGAAGCCTTCATTTCCAAATTCGCCCGCGTATACACGCCTGCCGTCTGCTACAGCGCGCTGGCGCTGGCGATCCTGCCGCCCGTCGTGCGGCTGCTGACAGGCAATTCCGCTCAGTGGGGCGAGTGGATCTACCGCGCGCTGACGTTCCTGGTCATTTCCTGCCCCTGCGCGCTGGTTATCAGCATTCCGCTCAGCTTCTTCGCGGGCATCGGCGGCGCCAGTAAGGAAGGCGTGCTCATCAAGGGGTCCAACTATCTGGAAACGCTGTCTCAGGTCAAGACGGTTGTTTTTGACAAAACCGGCACGCTGACGCAGGGCGTTTTTGAGGTCAGCGGCGTTCACCACAACGAGATGGAGGACGAGAAGCTGCTGGAATATGCGGCGCTGGCTGAGTGCGCGTCTTCTCATCCCATCAGCAAGAGCTTGCAGCGCGCTTATGGTAAGGAGATTGACCGTGACCGCGTGAGCGACATTCAGGAGATCAGCGGCAAGGGCATTTCCGCCAAAGTGGACGGCCATGACGTGCTGGCGGGCAACAGCAAGCTGATGGAGCTGAACCGCATTGCGTTCATCGATTGCCACAGCGTCGGCACGATCATTCACATGGCCATTGACGGCGAGTATGCGGGCCATATCGTCATCTCCGACGTGGTGAAGCCGCACGCGAAGGAAGCCATCGAGCGGCTCAAGTATTCCGGCGTGGAAAAGACGGTCATGCTCACTGGCGACACCCGGCGCGTGGCCGAACAGGTCGCCAAAGATTTGGGCGTGGACGAGGTGCACAGCGATCTGCTGCCTGCCGATAAGGTGGCGCAGGTGGAGAAGCTGCTCGCCGCGAAGGGCGACAAGGATAAGCTGGCGTTTGTCGGCGACGGCATCAACGATGCGCCTGTGCTGAGCCGCGCGGATATCGGCATTGCGATGGGCGCGATGGGTTCGGATGCGGCCATCGAGGCGGCGGACGTCGTGCTGATGGACGACGATCCGATGAAGATTGCGAAGGCCATCCGTATTTCCCGCAAGTGCATTGGCATCGTTTATCAGAATATCGTGTTCGCGCTGGTCGTCAAGTTCGCCTGCCTCGCGCTTGGCGCGCTGGGTATCGCGAATATGTGGGTCGCGATTTTCGCCGACGTTGGCGTGATGGTGCTGGCCGTGCTCAACGCGATTCGCGCGCTTCGGGTGCATAACCTGTAAGTTGCATTTCAATGAAAAATGCTTCTTCTGCGAAAAAACAGAGGAAGCATTTTTGGATGATGATTCGCAGTATCGTTTCGGCTGCCCGTCAAGAGCGGCCGTTTTCTTTTTTCTCTTTCCGATATTCGCTGGGCAGAACGCCGTAGGCGCTCTTGAACGCGGCGGTCAGCTTGCTCTGGCTTTCATAACCGACTTTTTCGGCGATTTCAGCGAGGGAATCGGTCGTCGTGCGCAGAAGACGGGCGGCGTATTCCATGCGGTGTTCCTTCATATGTGCGGCGAGGGGCTGGCCGTAGACGGTTTTGAACAGGCTCTTGAGCGTCGAAGTGTTGATGTGGTATTGCTGAGAGAGCATCTCAATCGTGCAGCGCTGGCTCATATCCGACATCATCTGGTCGTGAATCTGGCGGATGAGCGCGATCTGCTCGGTTTTATAGGCGCTCTGCGTGGCAGGGGGCGCGTTCGTCACGCTGAGCAGCAGCATCAGCTCCTGAAACTTGAGCTTGGCATAGGGAATCAGCAGCCGCTCCGGCAGAGTGTAGAGCGGGTCGAGCAGCGCGCCGACCTGCTCCGCCGAGGAGAACACGGAAAAGCCTTTTTCTCCGCAGAAGCGGGTGAGAATCTGCGCGCCGGTTACGCCCGCGTCGCGCATGAATTCCGGCGGATTTGCGTCCAGCTGTGCGGTGTCGATGCGGAAACTGAAGCCCAGATAGCCGTCGAAAGGGAACTGCATGACCGTTTCCACGCAGGTGTGCGGCCCGTGCAGGGAAAGATCTCCCGCGCCGAGATACAGTGCCAGGCCTGTGTCGCTGGTGCAGCCCACGCGCCCGGCATAGCAATGGTTGATTTCCAGCAGCGGCGCGCCGGGAACGTCGTGGTGAAAAGCGACGAATTTTGCGCTGTATGCTTGCAGCGTCAGTTCTACGCCGGGATACAGCGGCCAGATATCCAGCCGACCTTTGTCATCCTGTCCGATGCAGGCGCAGGCAGGCGGAGAGAAGAACAACGTGTCTGACTTGGCGCAGACGAGCAGTTCGCCCTTGGGCACATCCGCAAGGCGCGCTTCAAGCGCCTGTTTCCAATCTCCCGGCATAGAAGCCGCTCCTTTCATCCCCAGATAGACTCATTGTATCATATTTTGGGCCGACAAACCAGCCCGGCAGAGGGAAAAGAGAAACTGAGCGCAGATTGAAGCAGACATCATCAAGACGGTATAGTATGCGCTGGATAAGCCGGGCGTGCTGACGGTGCTCGGCGGGCCGGGCTTGGAGGATAACAACCGAATATAAAAAAACGTCGATCAGCATCAAACTGGTCGGCGTTTTGTCGTAACCTGTGTAGCGAAATCAGCCTTTCACGGCGCCGGCAATCACGCCGTCGATGATGTACTTCTGGCAGACCAGATACATCACGATGATCGGCAGAACCGTGATCATGATGCAGGCCATCATCGGGCCCATTTCTACGCGGCCGTAGCTGCCGCGGAAATACTGAATCGCCATCGGAATGGTGCGGTATTTCTTGATATCCAGCACCAGCGTCGGCAGGAGATAGTCGTTCCAGACCCACATGGTTTCCAGAATCGCGGTGGAAATCATCGTCGGCTTGAGAATCGGGAAGACGACCTTGAAGAAGATTTGCAGCGGGTTGCAGCCGTCGATCATCGCGGCTTCCTCAATCGCGATCGGGACGGACTTCATGAAGCCCGTGAACATGAACACCGCCAGACCCGCGCCGAAGCCGAGGTAAATCACGCAGATGTTAAACGGGGTGTTGAGCTTCAGCGTATCGGCCGTCTTGGAGAGGGTGAACATCACCATCTGGAACGGCACGACCATCGAGAAGACGCACAGCAGATACATCGCCTTAGAAATCGCGGAGGTCACGCGGGTGATGTACCAGCCGCACATCGAGCAGCACAGCAGAATCAGCAGCACGGAGGAAACCGTGATGATCGCCGAATAGCCGAAGGATTGCAGGAAGTTCAGCTGGGTGATGCCGTAGACGTAGTTGTGCAGCCCTGCGAAGGTTGCCAAGGTCGGCAGCTCAAACACGGTGGCGGTGGAGATGGCGAGCTCATCCTTGAGGGAGTTGATGAGGATCAGCAGCACCGGATAGAGCCACACGACGCACAGCACGCCGAGCAGTACGGTCAGCAGCACATCCATAATGCGGCGGGAGCCGGAAACAGCGCCGTCATGATATTTGGCCATTACTGCTGCACCTCCTTGCGACGGGTGAAATAGAGCTGAATGAGCGCGATGACGATGACCAGCAGGAAGAAGACGACGGCCTTTGCCTGGCCGATGCCTTTCCACTGTGCGCCGCTGCGCTGATAGAACGTATCGTAGATGTTGAGCGCGAGCATCTGGCTGGCCTTGGCCGGTTCGCCGCCGGTCAGCGAGAGGTTCTGGTCAAAGAGCTTGAACGAGTTGGTCAGCGTCAGGAACGAACAGATCGTGATGGACGGCATGACCATCGGCAGTTTGACCTTGAAGAGCGCCTGCGTGCCGGTCGCGCCGTCGATGGCGGCGGCTTCCAGCAGATCGCCGGGCACGTTCTGCAAGCCCGCGATGTAGATGATCATCATATAGCCGATCTGCTGCCAGCACATCAGGATGATGAGGCCCCAGAAGCCGTACCGCGCGTCCAGCGAAAGCAGAGGCTTGCCCAGGTTGGTCAGAATGCCGTTGAGCAGAATCTGCCAGATATAGCCCAGCACGATGCCGCCGATCAGGTTCGGCAGGAAGAACACCGTGCGGAAGATGTTCGTGCCTTTCAGCCCGCGGGTCAGCGCCAGCGCGATGGCAAAGGCGATGACGTTAATCAGAAGGGTGGAAACGACGGTGAATTTCGCCGTGAACCAGAAGGCGGAGACAAACGTGCTGTCCTGAAAGACTTTGAAATAGTTATCCAGGCCGACGAACGTCGTCTTGCTGATGGTGGTGAACTTGTGGAAGGACAGGAAAATGCCCCACAGGAACGGCCACACAAAGCCGATGATAAAGGCCGCCAATGTCGGCAGCAGGAAAAACGGCCAATACTTTTTGATTGCTTTCTCCATACTTGAATCCTTTCGGATGAGGGGAATGGGGCAGCCTGCAAAGAAGCGTGATGTGCACGCCACTTTGCAGACTGCCCTAGTGGGCAGTGCGTGAATGAAGAAAAAGGGGAGGGCGAAATGCCCGCCCCCTTTGGCGCAAGGTGATTAGTGGCTCAGCTGATACTCGGTCGCCCAGCCATCCACGAACGCGGTCTTGACAGCGTCCCAATCGCCGGTACCCGCCGCATAAGCGGTCAGCGCGGAGCCGACGCCATCCTTCCAGGCTTCGGACGGGATGGTCGCGAAGTTCCAGCTCACCGGAGTCTTGCCCTCGGCGGTGTACTGCGCGTCGATCTGCACGAACGGATTCGCAGACTGATATTCGCCGGTGAAGGTGTCGAACGGGGTAACGAAGCCCATGTCCTGAGACATGCTCTTGCGGCCCTCGTCGGAGGTGATGACCCAGTTCATGAACGCGAGCGTCGCGTCGATGTCTTCCTGCTCGGCCGTGCCGTTGACGCACCAGTAGTTCTCGGTGCCGGTGCACAGGCCCTGATTCTCTTCGCCTTCCGCGCCGATATAGATCGGGAGCATGGTCACGTTCTCAGCGCCGAGGGAAGAAACGTCGTTCCAAGCCCAGGTGCCGTTCTGATAGAACACGGCCTTTTCGCCGACGAACTCAGCCACGGCGTCGTTGCCGGTCTTGCTGGCCAGCAGCTTCGGGTCGCAGGTGGAATCGGTGATGTACAGATCCCAGATGGCCTTGTAGTTGTCCAGATAGGTGCCCTTGATGGCCTCGGTGGAGCCGATGCCGTCAGCCTTGTACTCGTAGTAGATCGGCATGTTGGCCAGGTGGGTCTTGAAGCGCCAGTCGGAAGAACCGTCCATACCGGCGGAAGTGAAAGCGCCGTCCACGCCCAGCTCATCCTTGCGGGCCTGAATGTCGTCGGCGACCTTCTTCAGGGTCTCAAAGTTGGTGATGTCGGAAGCCTTGTAACCAGCCTTCTCCAGCAGCTTGGTGTTGGCGATCAGGCCGTAAGTCTCGATGACGTAAGCCACGCCGTACACCGTGTCGCCTTCCTTCAGCGCGAAGGAATCGGAGGTCAGGTGCTTGGTGATGTCCGCATCCTTGAGATCATAGCAGTAGTCCTTCCAGTTGGCCAGGCCGACCGGGCCGTTGACCTGGAACAGCGTCGGCGGATCGCTCTTCTCGATCTCGCTCATCAGCGTGGTTTCATAGTTGCCGGAAGCGGCCGTCACGACGGTCACCGGCACGCCGGTCTGCTCGGTGTAGAGCTTGGCGAGCTCCTGCCACTGGGCGTCCTGCTCAGGCTTGAAGTTCAGATAGTAAACCGAACCGTCGGCCGAAGCGCTCACGGCCAGAGCAAGGCACAGGCACGCGGCCAGAGCAAAAGCGATGATTTTCTTCATGATAGTTACCCCTTTCGTTTTGTAGAAAATTTTTATGGTCGAAGCGTCCTCCCGCTTCAAACATACGTATGGATGACGTTAGCGAAACTCTGTGCAACGTCGATGCATTCATTATAGACCAAGCTCATCAGAAAAGCAAGAGTCTTTTTGGCCTTTCTCGGCTTTTTTTACAAAAGAGAAAGCTGAGAAATCGACATTTTGCGAATTCTTCGCCGGGAAGGAGAAAACAGACTTCGATCCCATTCGTCATCTTGCGCAAATTTACGCAAATTTATTGCGTAAATTGCGCCCGCATGATTGACATTGCGCGCGTCCTCTTTTACAATAAGGGCAGAAGCGAAAGCGGGCGGTGCATGCGCCGCTTTTGCCCCATCTTCTGCACAAAGGAGCGGTTTTTGTGGCCGTAACCATTCGGGATGTGGCGGCGCTGGCAGGCGTATCGCCATCGACCGTGTCCAGAACCTGCCGAAATAATCCCTCCATCAGCGAGGAAACCAAGGAGCGCGTGCGCCGTGCGGCCAAACAGCTGGGCTATGCGATGGAAGGAATTTCCACGCCCGCGACGCGCACCGTCGGCGTGATTCTGCCGCCGAGCGCAAGGGAAGTTTACGAAAATCCCTTCTATTTGGAAATGATCCGCGGCATCAATCAGTTCTGCAACGCGCATCAATACGTCAGCACCATCGTCACCGGCCGCGACAACGACGAAATTCTGTCGGCGGTTCGGCTGCTGGTTTCCTCCGGCGCGGCGGACGCGTTTATTCTGCTCTATTCCCGTCAGGGCGATACCGTCATCGATTATCTGGTGCAGGCGAACCTGCTGTATGTGCTCATTGGCAAAGCTTACGCCTATGCGAACAAAACGGTCTATATCGACAACGACAACTTTCTGGCCGGGCAGGAGGCGACTGAATACCTCATCCGCAGGGGACATCGGCGCATCGCCTATCTGGGCAGCGACAACGCCTATCTCTTTACCGCCGACAGAAAGCGCGGCTATCAGTCCGCCCTTGCGCTGGCGGGTCTGCCGCTGAGGGAGGATTACTGCGTGGAGATGACCGCGCTGGATATGGAGGACGCCGCCCTGCGCGCGCTGATTGAGCGGGCGGACAGGCCGACGGCCATCGTCGTCAGCGACGATCTGCTCGGCGTGACGCTGGAACGCGTGTGCCTGACGCGCGGGCTGTCCATCCCAGAAGATATCTCGATCATTTCCTTCAATAATTCGCTCTTCGCCAAACTGACCTCGCCGCGACTGACGTCGGTGGATCTCAATTCGTTCCAGCTGGGCATCGAGGCGGCCAGCCAGCTCATCAGCCATATCGACCATCCGGAACTGATGGCGACCAAGAGCATCATTCCGCACCGCATCGTCGAGCGGGAGAGCTGCGGAACCCGTTTCTGACGGGCGCGGAGGAAGACGACGAGATGTATTACAAAATCGGCACGCTGGCCAAGCGCTTCCGCATTTCGCCGCAGACCATCCGCTATTATGAAAAGCTCGGCTTTTTGAAAGTGGACCGGCGGGAGCAATCGACCACGCGCTATTATCATGCCCGAAACCTCAAATGGCTTTGCAGCATCCGGCAATATCACGGTATGGGCTTTGGCTCGGAGGAAATCTGCGACCTGTTTAAAACGGAAACGCTCACGGAATTGAGCGGTAAAATCGATCGGAAAGAGGTAGAGCTGACGGAAGAAATCCACCAGCTTGAACAGAAACTGCAAGCGCTTCAACAAAAACGCGCGGATATTCAGCAGTGCGGCGCGCTGCTGGGACAATGCAGGCTGGAGATATCGCCCTGCTTTCGGATGATCTTCGATCAGGAGGATCATCAGGTGTGGGAAAAACCGGAGCTGGAGGAACAGCTGGAAAGCTGGATCAACTTCCTGCCGCAGATTTACAGCGCCGTGCTCGTCTCGCGCGAAGTGATTCTGGCTGACGATGCGCACAGCGGGCGCAGAAGCGGCTACTGTGTGGAGGAAAACCGGGCTTGCTCGCTCGGCTTGTCGGACGGAAGCTGGGCGGAGCGGTTTGAGAGTCGGCTCTGCATCCACACCGCCATTTCGATGTCGCCGGGCGACGAATCGGTTGCGCATGCGCTTCGCTTTGCGGAGGAAAACGAGCTGGAAATCGTCGGCGACGCGCTGGAATGCTGTCTGGCTAAGGTCGGCGAAATCGAGTGCCTGAAAACCGACGTCATTCCCGGAAAAATCTACTACGAATGCTACATTCCTGTCAGAAAGAAAGCCTGACAGAGACAAAAAATAAATATTTTCGCCAATTTTCGTTTTGCTCTTGAATCTTCAACTGTTTGAGATGTTAAAATTCAGATAATCCGGTGAGGCGTGTTGAGCGCATCGGGATGAACGGAAACACATCAAGGAGGAAGAAAGATGGACAAGAGAAAGGCATGCTTGGCGGCAGCTGCGGCGCTCTCTTTGTCGCTGAGCACGGGCTTTGCGGCGGGCGACGGCGTATATGCCGCGACCGCCAAGGGGTTTGGCGGCGACGTGACCGTAACGCTCTCCATTCAGGATGGCAAGCTGGTCGATGTGACGGCGGAAGGCGCGGCCGAGACCGACGGTGTAGGCTCCCGCGCGATAGAGCTGATGCCGGGCGCGATGCTGGCGGGCAACACGGTGGAGACGGATGGCGTCTCCGGCGCAACCGTGACGAGCACGGCGATTCTGGAAGCGGCGAAAGCCGCGCTGGCGGAAAGCAACGTGACCCTGGCCGCGCAGCAGGCGGACGTGGAGCAGCACATGACCCCCGGCACGTATGTCGGCGAGGCCTATGGCAAGTGGAAAAAGGGCAGTATCGAGGGCGAGCGTTTCGGCTCCCCGGCGATCATCCAGCCGACGCAGGTTGCCGTGACCGTGGATGAAACCAGCATCCTCAAGGTGGAAGTGCTGGATTGCTCGGATACGCCGGGCTTCACCGATCCGTGCATCGAGCGCATTCCGGCGGCCATCGTTGAGCAGCAGTCCATCGCGGTGGACACGGTGACGGGCGCGACGCTGACCAGCCAGGCGATTCTCTCTGGCGTGCAGCAGGCGCTTGAGCAGGCGGGCGCGAACCTCGTCGGTTTCAGCAAGTCCGCCGAAAAGGTGAACGCGACCGAGGAATACACCGTGGATATGGCGATCGTCGGCTCCGGCGCAGCCGGAACGATGGCCGCGATTGAGGCGATGGAAGCGGGCGTGAACACAATCGTGCTGGAAAAGACGGGCAAGGTCGGCGGCACCTCCGTGTGCTCGACGGGCTTTGCGGCGATCAAGTCTCAGCAGCAGATTGACGCGGGTGTGGACAGCTACACCGTGGACAGCGCGTTCCGCGAGCTGATGGATTTCTGCAAGTGGCGCGCGGATGCTCCGCTGGTCTATAATGTGCTGGAAAACAGCGGCAGTGTGGCTGACCGCATTCAGGCGTATTGGGCGCAGACGGATGATCCCGGTGTGAAGAAGGCTGGCGTAACGGCGCACGACACGGGCAAGGGCACGCACAAGTTTGACGTACTCTATGACAATTTCCTCAAGCCCGCAGGCGTGAACCTGATGCTTGAAACGACGGCCAAAGAGCTGATCACCGAGAATGGCGCGGTCGTCGGCGTGAAGGCAACCCGGCAGGATGGCACCGAAGTGATCGTTCATGCCAAGAATGTGCTGGTCTGCACTGGCGGCTTCGGCGGCAACAACGAGATGCTCAAGGAATACTTCGGCCACGATAACTTCTACCTCAACGGTCTGTCCAGCAATGTCGGCGACGGTATCAACATGTGTCTGGATGTGGGCGCGGTGCTCTCCGACGAGGTGTCCCCGCATCTGGCTGAGTTCTGCTCCAACAAGAAGGTTGATTTCTACGCCGGATACATGAAGTTCATGAATCAGGCGGGCTTCCTCGCGCTGGATCCGTCCGGCGAGCGCTTTGTCAACGAGGAATTCTTTGTCACGCAGGCGCTGAGCTATGGCGCTTCCGCGCTGCGCCGCGTGGGCTATGCCTATCTGGTCTTTACGCAGGATCAGCTCGACGCGATGGTGGAAAAGGGCCTGTGGGGCGTACTCTCCGAGGACACCATCAACAGCCTCAAGCTGCGTTCGCGCATCATCGTTCCTTCTTATTACACACTGTATGACGAGATGAACGAGGCGTTGGCCGCGGGCGAAGCCTTTAAGGCCGATACGCTTGAAGGACTCGGCGAGGCCATCGGCTTTGCGGATCAGAGCGTCTATCAGAAGGCGATTGCCGATTATCAGACCGTGTTGGCCGCGGGCGAAGACCCGCTGTTCGGCAAGCGCGCGGATATGATGCCCAATCTGGACAACGGCCCGTACTACGCGGTGCGCGTCATCTCCGCCATCGACGGCACCTATAACGGCATCCGCGTCAATAAGAACATGCAGGCCATCGGCAGCGATTATCAGCCGATCAAGGGTCTGTACGTCGCCGGTCAGGACAGCGGCGGATACTTCAGCTATCCGTACTACGAAGGTGTCGGCTGGACGCAGGGCTATGCCTGGACCTCCGGCTCGATCGCGGGCAAGAGCATCATCGAAAGCATGAAGGAGTAATTCCTGCATTCATACGCGAAGCTATCAGGCATATCGCCTGACAGCTTCGTTATTTTGGCATTTTTTCCAGCAGCCCCATCACGGCTGCATTTTTCGGCGTGTTCTCGCGAAGAACGAAATAGACCACGCGTTTGGGCAGAGAATCGGCAATGGGAACGCGGGACAGCGCAAACGGCGTGAGCAGGCTTACATCCAGGCAGAGCGATATGCCTGCGCCGGAGGCGACCATGCCGCCGATGGCCGTTTCGTCATCCAGCTCATAGGAGATGACTGGCGCAAGCCCCGCGGCGGCGAAAACCGCCATGAGCAGATGGTGGACGGGGGAAATCGATTTATAAGTCAGCAGGGGATAACGCGCGATTTCATCCAGTGCGACCGGACGGCGCAGCTGGGCCAGCGGATGATCGGGCGGCGTGACGAGTACCCACGATTCCGTGTAAACCGGTTCAAAATGCAGCGTGTCGAACCCTGGCATGAAGGAGCAAAGCCCCGCATCCAGCTGGCCGGACTCGATTTGACTTAGAATGTCTTTGGAAGCGGCGACGCTCACGTTGATCGTCGTCTGCGGGTGTTCCGCGCGGAAATCGACGACCAGCTTTGGAATATGCTCCGCCATGGCCGTGGCAATCGCGCCGAGGCGGAGCACGCCGCCGCACTGCACGGCCTGAACGCCCTGAGCGATGGCTTCCAGCGCGGCCTTGGCATAGCGATAAAACGTTTCTCCGGCAGGCGTGAGGGAAATGCGCCGCCCCTCGCGCGCCACGAGCAGACAGCCCAGCTCTTTTTCCAGCGTGGAAATGGCATAACTCAGGCTGGGCTGGGCGACGAAAAGCGCCTGAGCGGCCTGCGTATAGCTCTGCGTCTTGGCGAGCATGCAGAAATAGGTCAGCTGATTGAGCGTCATGGGCGGCCTCCGGGAATAGAATTATCCACAGTATACCACAACGGATAGAGCGGTTCTATGGATTGATGAATTTTTTTATATTTGTTTTTGGCTGCCCAAATTGATAAAATAGTGGCAGGCACCAAGTTCATATCCGACCATTCATTTTGAGGAGGAAACACAGATGAACAAAAAGCTCCTTTCCGTGCTGCTGGCGCTCTCCATGATGACGGGCGCGGCGGCGCTGGCCGATGGCTATACTGCCGGTACGTATACGGGCAGGGCAGACGGCCGCAACGGCGAAATCACCGTGGACGTCACCTTTTCCGAGGACGCGATCACCGATATCGTGGTGAAGGATCATCAGGAGACGGCAGGCATTGCCGACGCGGCGATCAACGATCTGCCGGGCGAGATTGTCGCCAGCCAGAGCCTCGCGGTGGACGCCAAGAGCGGCGCGACCTTCACGTCCGAAGGCATTGTGAATGCCGTGGCGGACGCTGTGGCGCAGGCGGGCGGCGACGCGGACGCGCTGCGCGCGGTTCCGGTTGAAAAGGAACTCTCCACCGAAACCATCGAGATGACCACCGATGTGGTTGTGGTCGGCGGCGGCGCGGCCGGTATGGCGGCGACGGTTCGCCTGGAGCAGCTGGGCAAGAACGTGATCCTGCTGGAGAAGGCTTCCTTCCTCGGCGGCGCGATCTCCGTCAGCGGCGGCAATCAGGTCGTCATGGGCAGCAAGCTTCAGGCCGAAGCGGGCGTGACGGACGACTCCGTGGATTCCATGGTGGAGGATTTTATGAAGAACGGCGCGAACCTGAACGTGCCGGAGCTGCTCAACCTCTACGCGGAGAACGTCGGCGAGACCACCGACTGGCTGAACGAGGATTGCGGCATTGCCTTTGATATGGAAGGCGGCCTGCATCAGCTGGGCGAGTACAGCCACAACCGCGAGCTGGCTTATGTCGGCGGCGGCGCCGGCTTTGCGGCCAGCATGCGCGAGGCGGTGGAGAAGAGCGGCGCGACCGTGCTGCTGTCCACCCGTGCGCAGAGCCTGAACGTGGAAGACGGCAAGGTGACCGGCGTGACCGCGCAGGCCAACGAAGGCACCACCTACGTCATCACCGCTGAGAACGTGATTCTGGCGACAGGCGGCTACGGCGCGAGCGACACCCTGCTCAGCGACGAGCTGGCTTCCGCGCTCTACTACGGCCCGTCCACCTCGACCGGCGACGGCGTGATTATGGCGACCGCCGACGGCATTAACGCCGCGACCCGCCTGATGGAATACGGCAAGCGTTACCCGAACGGCGTGGAAGTGAGCAAGGGCATTGCGAAGTCCACCATCGCGGGCAACATTGCGGGCTGGACGATGAGCGCGATCCTCGTCAACGCCGAGGGCGAGCGCGTCGTCAATGAAAAGGCGAGCAACCGCACCATTCTGGAAGCGGAACTCGCACAGACCGGTTCAGAGCTGTTCCTGTTGATGGACAGCGAAACCTTTAACGTCTGGAAGACGAAGCTGGCTGCGGCCGGCCTGACCGAAGAGACCATCGACGGCTATGTCGCCGCCAATGGCACGACCACCCCGGTTTTCGCTCACGGCGATACCCTTGAAGAAGTCGCGGCGGCGGCCGGTGTGAACGGCGAGAATCTGGTCAAGACCGTCGAGCGCTACAACGGCTTTGTGGCCGCGGGCAACGACGAGGACTTCGGCCGCTCTGCGGATTATATGACAATGGCTATCGGCGACGGCCCGTATTACCTCGTCGAGCAGAAGCCGCGCTTTGCGACCACGATGGGCGGCCTTGTCGTGAACGCCAGCCTTCAGGTGGAAAACACCGACGGCGACGTGATTCCCGGCCTGTATGCGGCCGGCGAGGTTGTCGGCGGCGTGATGGGCGACGATTCGCCCTCCGGCGCGAACAACGGCTGGGCGCTGACCGCCGGCAAGCTGGCGGCGGAAGCCATCGCGGAATAAGGCATTCCGTTCATCCTTGAACTGAATAGAATCTGATAACGCGTCGCCTTGCTTTTCACAGGGCGGCGCGTTGTTATGCGCAGAAAACTGCGCAAAGATTGGACGTGTGTGCAGACCTTTGGAATTTTGAAACCTTTGGCGGAAGTGCAGGCGGGCTCAGCCCGCTTTTTGTCAAAAACTTTCTTGCATTTCAGCTTGAAAGCCGCCAGCGAGTTTGATATACTAAACAGTCGAAGTGGTTTTTGAATCAGGATTTGAGGGAGACAGGCACAGCCTGACGGAATGGAGAGAGACAGATGAATCAGGTCGGTTTTGACAGCGAAAAGTATATCCGGTTGCAGTCCGAACATATTCGTGAGCGGATCAACCAGTTTGGCGGCAAGCTCTATCTGGAATTCGGCGGCAAGCTCTTTGACGACTACCACGCGTCGCGCGTGCTGCCGGGCTTTGCGCCGGATAATAAGATCAAAATGCTGCTGGCCCTGCGCGATCAGGCGGAAATCGTCATCGCCATCAACGCGGGCGACATCGAAAAGAACAAGCGCCGCGGCGATCTGGGCATCACCTACGATACCGACGTGGCGCGGCTCATCGACGTTTTCCGCGGCTTCGGTCTCTATGTCGGCTCGATCGCGCTGACGCAGTATGCGGGTCAGCCTGCTGCGGACGTGTTTGAAAAGCGCATGCAGGCGCTCGGCCTCAAGGTTTACCGTCAATACCGCATTCCCAATTATCCCGCCGACGTGCGGCTGGTCGTCAGCGACGAAGGCTATGGCCGCAATGATTATATTGAAACCACGCGTTCGCTGGTCGTCGTGACCGCGCCCGGTCCCGGAAGCGGCAAGATGGCGACCTGTCTCTCCCAGCTCTATCACGAGCACAAGCGCGGCGTGAAGGCCGGATACGCCAAGTTTGAAACCTTCCCGATCTGGAATCTGCCCCTCAAGCATCCGGTCAACCTCGCCTATGAGGCGGCGACGGCCGACCTGAACGACGTGAACATGATCGATCCGTTCCATCTGGAAGCCTACGGCGTAACGACGGTGAACTATAACCGCGACATCGAGATTTTCCCGGTGCTGCGCACGATTTTCGAGCGCATTTACGGCGAATGCCCGTATAAGAGTCCGACGGATATGGGCGTGAACATGGCGGGCTTTTCCATTGTGGACGACGAGGTCTGCCGTGAAGCGTCCAGACAGGAGGTTATCCGCCGCTACTTCCAGGCGGCCTGCCGCGTCCGTCAGGGACAGAACGCGCAGAGCGAAGTGGATAAGATCGAGCTGCTGATGCGCACGCTGGATATCGAGCCGGAACGCCGCGCCGTCGTGCCCGCCGCCATGGCCGTGGCCGAGCGCACGGGCAAGCCCGCCGTCGCCATCGAACTGGCGGATGGTCAGCTGGTCACGGGCCGCACGACGGAGCTGTTTGGCGCGGCTTCTGCGGCGGTGCTCAACGCGCTCAAGACCATTGCGGGCATTGATGACGCCATCAAGCTCATCGCACCGGACGTCATCGCCTCCATCCAGACGCTCAAGACCGATTACATGAAGAGCCGCAACCCGCGCCTGCACACCGACGAGATGCTTGTCGCCCTTGCCATCAGCGCGGCCGGCGATCCGAACGCGCAGAAAGCCATGCAGGCGCTGGACAAGCTCAAGTGCTGCGAGGTGCATTCCACGGTCATTCTCTCCTCTGTGGATGACGGCGTGTTTAAGCGGCTGGGCATGCGCCTGACCTGCGAACCCGTTTACGAAAAGAACAGCCTGTATCACAAATAAGGCCTTCTCGCCCTGCCGCGCGCAGGGCGTTTTTCGTTTATCGGGAGGATAAGGCGAAGAACTTTCAGTTTTGAATTGATTTGACGCGATATTTTGAGCATCTTACAGGAAAATTTGTTTTTCTTCCAATTTAATCTTGAAATCCGGGCTTTGACTGCTTATAATAGGTCGGTAGTTTTTGATGATCGCGTTTGCGCGGACGGAAGGAAGGTACAGGATGCACACCAAGTTTATTTTTGTGACGGGCGGCGTGGTTTCCTCTTTGGGCAAGGGCATCACGGCGGCCTCGCTGGGGCGGCTGCTCAAGAGCCGCGGACTCAAGGTTTCCATGCAGAAATTTGATCCCTACATCAACGTCGATCCCGGCACGATGAACCCGTATCAGCACGGCGAAGTCTTTGTCACCGACGACGGCGCGGAAACCGACCTCGATCTGGGGCACTACGAGCGCTTCATCGACGAGAGCCTCACGCAGGCGGCCAACGTTACCAGCGGCCGCGTGTATTATACCGTCATCACCCGCGAACGCAAGGGCGAGTATCTGGGCGCGACCATCCAGGTCATCCCGCACATCACCAACGAGATCAAGCGCCGCATGCTGGAAGTTTCCCTCAAGGAAGACGCGCCGGACGTGGTCATCACCGAAATCGGCGGCACGGTCGGCGATATCGAGTCCCTGCCGTTCCTCGAAGCGGCGCGCCAACTGAAGAGCGAGGTGGGCCGCGAGAACGTGCTGTATATCCACGTGACGCTCGTGCCGTATCTCTCCGCGGCGGGCGAACTCAAGACCAAGCCGACGCAGCATTCCGTCAAGGAGCTGGCCGGTCTGGGCATTCAGCCGGATATCATCGTCTGCCGCAGCGAGAAGCCGATTCCCCGCGATGTGCGCGCCAAGATCGGCCTGTTCTGCAACATTCCGGCAGACTGCGTGTTCGAGAATCTGAACGCGCGCAGCATTTACGAAGTGCCGCTGATGATTCATGAAGAGGGCATGGACGAGCGCGTCTGCCGCCTGCTGGGCATCTCTGCGCCGGAAGCCGACCTGACCGAGTGGCGCGAGATGGTCGAGCGCCTGCTGACACCGCAGAAGGATGTGCGCATCGCCATCGTCGGCAAGTATGTCGAGCTGCCGGACGCGTATCTTTCCATCGTTGAGGCGCTGACTCACGGCGGCATTGCCCATCATGCGAAGGTGCGCGTAGAATGGATTGCGGCGGAGGAAGTCACGCCGGAAAACGTGCGCGAAAAGCTGGCGGGCTGCTCCGGCGTGCTTGTGCCGGGCGGTTTCGGCGAGCGCGGTCTGGAAGGCAAGATTGCCGCCGTGCAGTATGCGCGCGAGAATAACGTGCCGTTTCTGGGCATCTGCCTGGGCATGCAGATGGCCGTGGTGGAATACGCCCGCCACGTGCTCGGCCTGACCGGCGCGCATACCAGCGAGGTTGATCCCAACACGCCGTATCCGGTCATCGACCTGATGCCCGATCAGCAGAACATCGATGAAAAGGGCGGCACCATGCGCCTGGGCAAATATCCCTGCCGCCTGAATCACGATTCCATTTCCTACGCGGCCTACGGCGAAGAGAATATCTTCGAGCGCCATCGCCACCGCTATGAATTCAACAACGTCTACCGCGATAAGTTTGTGGAGAGCGGCATGCGCATCGGCGGCGTGAACCCGGATCGCGATCTGGTGGAGATTGTCGAGCTGCCGAACCATCCGTGGTTCGTCGGTGTGCAGTATCATCCGGAGCTCAAGAGTCGTCCGAACCGTCCGCATCCGCTGTTCCGCGAGTTCGTCGGCGCGGCGCTTGCCTACCAGGATAAGTAAACATACAGTTCTTCAAGGCCGTCTGCGCGCTGTGC
>ENA-UOJV01002058-UOJV01002058.1-human-gut-metagenome-genome-assembly--contig:-C82-NODE-2058-length-18284-cov-10.295463_pt1 | contig 18284 bp, 16 predicted proteins | sample MGYA00242356_ERZ723903 | MGnify/ENA metagenome assembly ERZ723903
GAAACTTCTGGGCTTTTCGCGCTGATATCTTTTTTGGTTCAGCTTGATGGTGGACCTGAAGAGACTCGAACTCTCGACCTCTCGGATGCGAACCGAACGCTCTCCCGAATGGTTCAGATATATGCACCCAAAATTCTTAAAAAACAACAGCAAATATAAGAATATCGAGAAAATCTAGTGATATGTCCTTTTCATACAAGACACTCTTTCGGCTGCTCCGCAGCAAGGAAAAGTGTCTTTTGTATTACGGTCATAATTTTGAGGATGCAACGCAAACGCCGGGCGTAAGAGACATCCTCTGCACAAGAAGATAACCGCCTATATATTCATATATAGTCTGGTAAGTAGAGTTTTTTATATTCCCTCTCGGCATACTGGTCTGTCATACATGCAATGTGATCGCAAATCATTCTGATGAATGTCTGATCTTGTTGAAGTAATGTGTCATCAAGCAAACTGCGCGAAAAACTACGACCACTCTTTCTGCAATAACGCTTTAGAATATAGTCTGGCAACTGCTTTGGATGCTTATAGTAAGCTTTGAATAACTGAGTAATCATGTATTCTGCTTTTGCATCAGACTGACTGATCAACTGAGACTTTACAACGCAATTTGTAATTAAGGCAGACAGTGCTTCAACTTTTTCACCCATATCTTTAGAAAAACCAATCAGCTTCTCATCATAAACGTCACTGAGGTTCTTGAACTCGGGCAAATCTTTCTCTTCCTTTTTTCTCCTATCATTGTAATTTATAAGATTATCAGAAGATTCGTTGTATACATTGCGAATCAATTTTCCTACCAAATTTTTCACGATGCTCATTCTCACATCCAATGCACAATGTAGGCGCGTAGTATCTATGTTTGACTCATCAATAACGTTCTGTATGAGTTCATTGTCAAGGATATCATCAATTCTAATGACCTGGGCGCGTACGCCATCCTCCAAGTCATGCGTACACTGAGCAATTTCATCCGCAATAGCCACCACCTGTCCTTCAAGTGTAAAAGATGGTTTATCTATATAAATATTTGTTAAATCCAACGAACTATACAACACAGTATCTTTACGATAGTTGTTCTTAATTTTTACATCCGTGTGTTTAAATGCCCCTTCACGCACAGCAAGGGATAAATTCATACCTATTTCATCTATACGTTCACTTTCAATGTTGTCAATAACTTGGAGCGCCTGATAATTATGCTTAAATCCCTCATTTGCACGTTCAAACCCATCTATTTTAATATCTCCATGCATTATTCCGTGAAGAGTTCTCTCACCAACATGTCCAAATGGAGTATGTCCAAGATCGTGTGCCAATGCTATCGCTTCAATTAACGTGTCATTCAAACGAAGTGCTTTTCCTATTGATCTGGCTATCTGGCAAACTTCAAGTGTATGCGTTAAACGATTCCTATAATGGTCTCCGTAGTTTGCGTTGAAAATTTGTGTTTTGTGCATTAGCCGTCTAAATGCACGCGAATGGATTATTCGATCTCTGTCTCTTTGAAATGGCGTACGAGATACGGGGTCATCAGGTGACTCTACTTCCTCATAAGCTAGTCTGCTGCATAAAAAAGTAGAGAAATCGGGAGCAGCAAAATTTAAACCATCGAGTTTATCCATGCTGAAGCCTCCATTACATTTTGTCGAATATACTCTTATTTAACTATATCACACAATAATTCGCGTTACAACACAAATAGTTTATTCACTATCACAAAATACTGGACGGAAGCGAGATAAAAAATGACGAAAGCTATTGCCTACACATATTTTTACGGCGAAGAATCCGAGCAGTTCAGTTACTTCCGGATTCCAAGATTGTTGGTACGCAGCAAGGAGTTCAAGACGCTCTCCACCGAAGCGAAGCTGCTTTACGGCCTGATGCTCGACCGCATGGGGTTATCTGCCAAACACGGCTGGTATGATGAACTGGGGCGCGTTTACATCTATTACACACTCGACGAGATTCAGACTGACCTCATGTGCGGACACAATAAGGCCGTTCGGCTGCTGGCTGAGCTGGATACCGGAAAAGATGGTTTTGGCCTGATCGAGCGCGTGAAGCAGGGGCAAGGCCGTCCGGCAAAGATTTACGTCAAAAAATTCGCCACGACCGATGTGCCAGAAGCTCCCATTTCTGCGCCCATTTCAGACTTCCCGGATTCGGAAATGCAGACTTCCCAAAAACAAACTTCCAGACTTCCGCTTTTGGGAAGTCAAGACTTCCCAAAACGGGAAGCAAGTTATCCTGATAATAATTATCCTGATTCTAGCTATCCTGATCCATCTATCTCTCCTGCGAAACCGCCGGGAACTGGAGATCGATTGATCGAGCGATGGAGTTTGAAAGAGCGCGTCAGAAATCAAATCGAATATGACGCGCTCTGCACGCAGTATGCCGCCGAGGACGTGGACGCGCTGGTGGAGCTGATCTCGGAAGTCCAGAGCAGCACCGCTGATGCCGTCCGGCTGGGAAAAGAGCAAATTCCCATCGAGATTATCAAGGAACGGTTCCGGCAGCTCACACAGATGCACGTTGCCTACATTCTGGACAGTCTGCGGACAACCACGACACAAATCAATAACATCAAAGCCTATCTTCTGACCGCGCTCTACAACGCGCCGACGACGATGGGCTTTTTTTATTCCGCTCAGGTGCGGCATGATCTTCGCAGAAAATAGGTCTCACGGTGAGACGTATTTTTTGATATAAAAATTCAATTTTGGAGGTACACACATGGCAGAAGAAAAAGCCCGCGACCCGACGAAGCCGGAAATCAAGCCGGTTAGCATCCCACTTTCCAAAATCCACGACCTGCCCGGCAGCGTATTCGCGCCGCCGAGTCCGAAAAGTCTGGAAGCGTTGACGAGCAGCATCGTCCTAAAAGGCGTTCAGGAGCCGGTTATCCTGCGGCAGCGCGAGGATGGCGAGTTTCAGATTGTTTCCGGCAACCGCCGCCGTAAGGCCAGTGAGCTTGCGAAGAAAACAGAGATTCCCGCGTTCATCTATGATATGACGGAAAAAGAGGCGCGGGATTTCCGTTTGCGCGGCAATGCGAAAGGCACACCGCCCGGAAAGTTGCTGTCTGAAAGTGAGATCGGCAGGAAACGTGAAGCACCCGCAAAAACGCCGGACAAGAGTGCGGAAAATAAGACACCGGTTACGCAGCCAAAGCCGTCTGAAAAGGCCGCCGAGGTAAAAGTCGCACCCACACCGGCGCAGAAGAAACAGGAGGAAAAACCGAAAGTGGCTGCACCTACGGAAAAGGCTGACGCAGACGGCAAAACTCCGGTCATGCCACCAAAATCGCCAGACAAGGCCGCTGATGCAAAACCTGCGCCAGCGCCGGAGGCGAAGAAACCGGAAGAAAAGCCGAAAGCGGTTTCGTCTCTGGAAAATGAGGATGCAGACGGTAAAAAACCGGATATATCTCCGAAACCGCTTGAAAAGCCAGCTGAGGTAAAACCAACGCCCACGCCGGAGCAGAAAAAGCCGGAGGACACGCCGAAAACGGCTGCACCTACGGAAAAGATTGATGCAGACGGCAAGAAACCGGACGTGCCGCCGAAACCGCCGGAAAAGGCCGCTGTGGAGAAACCCGCACCCACACCGGCACTGAAAAAACCGGAAGAAAAACCGAAAACGGACGCGCCCACGGAAAAGGCCAGTACAGACAGCAAGGGTTCGACCATACAGCCGAAGCCGCAGGAAAAGGCCGTAGAGGTCAAACCTGCCCCGGCAGTCATGCCTGGTCCTGCTGCCCTTGGTCCGACTGGAACGAAAATCACAAAGATTTTTGAGGATCGGCTCCTGCCCCCGGATGAAAAAGCCATGAAAGATTTGCCAATCCCCAGTGATGGTGAATCGTATTTCATCACGCTTCATCCAAGCTATTTGGAAAAATCGGAGCTGAATACCGTCTCTGTTGATGTGTCCAGCGACGATTACATGGAGCTGAAAAAGTCCATCGAGCTGAACGGTGTGAAAGAACCGGTTCTGACCAGAATCAATCCCAAGGGCGGCTTGGAAATCCTTTCAGGCCAGCGACGGCACATGATCGCGCGTGAGTTCAACTATCCTGTTCCGGCCATCATTCAGAAAATTGACGACAATGACGCGATGATCCTTGTCGCGGACAGCAATCTGCATCGACCGCATATTTCCACATACGATCTTTCGCGGACGCTGCGCAATAAAATGACCGCGATGAAACGCAAGGCAGGACGGAAGAAACGCGGCGTACCGGGAGCGGACGAGCTGCAAAGTGACGCAATGCTGGCAAAGGAAATGGGCATCAGCACCAGCAGACTGAACCGAATTATCCGCCTTTCCGAAGCAACCAAAGCTGTCTGCGATGCAGTGGATGATAACTCGCTGGAATTGTCGATTGCATCAGATTTGTCATTCCTGTCTCCAGAACATCAAAATGCAGTCATTGATCTGATGGGCCTGAACCTGAAACCAACGGTCAAACGTGTGCAGCGTTTAAGAGACGCAGAGAAACGCGGAAATCTGAACGATAAGACGATGCGGGCGATTCTGGAGGACAAAGATATTCAGCCGGTCAAGCCACCTGAGCCGCCGAAGCCCGCGCCGACGCAGCCAGACCCACCGTTTCCGGTTGCGTCAATGGTGACACCCAACGTGTCGCCAGCACCGGCACCGACCACGGGCACATCACCTGTCACGCTGGCACCGCCGAATATGAAGCCGGTCATGCCGGAACCGCCGAAACAGGAAAACACCGCGCGGCCACCCGCAACGCAGACGGTGGAAAAGCCGGAGACTGCACCAACGTCAGCCAGCAACGTCATTCCGATCTCCGCAGAGAGCAAGCAGCCGGGCGACTCCAAAGCAGCGGACGATGAACCGATTGAGTTTAATTCGCCGCGTGAAAATTTGTATTCGCTGAAAATCACGTTAGGTGGAGATCGACTACGCAGATACTTCCCGGACGTTACAATGCCAGCCTTGGCAATTACTGAGAGTATCTATTCTGCGCTGGAGGAGCGCCGTCAACGCGAAGCACGGATGAAGCAGAAAACGGAAATCCTGCATCCGGGCAAGCCTGCCCCCACACGCTAATATGCACCATCGAAAGCTGTTGCACCGCCTGGTGGTGCCGCCCTGACAATTATATTTAGGAGGATTCACACATGAATTACCACCCCAATCACAAATCCAACTCGCGCACCACCGCCTGGATCGGTGCTGGCGTTCTCGCCGCCGTTGCCATCGGCGCGATCATTTTCATCATCGTTACGCTCCGCTCTCCCATGACAAAGGAAGAAGCCCGCGCCAAAGCTGGAATCATTTATGATTCTTCTGCCACTGAGGGCGGCTGGGACAACCTTTCGCCGGAGGAGATTGAAGCACGTCTGAACGAAAAAGTAGCCGATGGTATGATTAACATTTCGGCCAACACCGCCCCCATCTTTGAAGATGGATCATCGGAGGGAAATTTGATGCTGGTTAATGAGAGCATCAATAACTATCCGCAAAAGGTTCAAATTGTCCGCAATGATACGGGCGAACAGATTTATGAATCCGGTGCGATTGCCGTCGGCAGCAAAATCGAGCGCGCGAAGCTGGATGTTGTTCTTCCAGCTGGTACATACGAATGTACCGCATATTTTCATAACTTGGACCCGGAATCTGGTGCAATCATCGGCACAGCTGGGGCCGTCATCACCATTACTGTAAAAAACTGATTTCACACCACCACAAACAATCAAAACTATAAAATTTTAAGGAGTATTTTACTATGAAAAACTTTAAGAAGATCGTTTCCCTCGTTCTCGCCGTCTGCCTGATGGCAAGCCTTGCAATCGGCGCTTCCGCTGCCAACACCGTTGACGCTTCGGGAGGCACCGGCACATCCAGTGTCACGCTCTCGTCCACCGCTGACGGCAGCATCGGCGGCGACCCCGCAGCCACCAAAATGAGCGTCACTGTTCCGACCGTTCTGCCCATCGCTGTTGGCACGGATGGAACGGTTTCTACTGCGACCGACGCGAAGATCGTCAACAACTCGTTCGGCGCTGTCAAGGTCAATTCCGTGAGCATCGAAGCCGCGCAGGGCTGGTCGCTGGCTGCGTTCGGTGACAAGACCACCCTTGCCCACGAAAAGGTCAACGCCAACAAGTTTGGCTTCTCCCTCTGCCTCGGCGACGGCGAAAAGAAGATGACCGACGACAAGAACGCTTCCAAGCAGACGCTTCTGGACGCTGCTGTTGAAGGTTGCTTCATGTCCGGCGTGGGCGACACCTCCGCGAACAGCATCGGCATTGCGTATGACGCCATCGTTACGCCGGTCAGCGAAGCCGTGACTAACACCGCCATCGCAAGCGTCCTGTTCATCATCGCTTGGGATGCGGTCTAATTCAATCGCCTATCGCACAGGGGAACGCGCAAGCGTTCCCCTTACCTGATTCTAGGAGGTATTCAACGTGAAGAAAAAACGAATCCTCGCATTGTTCCTTGCGGCAGTATCGTGCCTGTCGCTAGCCGTCAGCGCGTCGGCGGCAAACACGGCCAACCGCAAAGCCACGGATTTCCGCGATTTCGACCGTACCGCATGGTATGCCGAAGCGGTCACCGCAGCCGTGGATAACGGTCTGCTTTACGGCAAATCCAGCACCATTATCGACCCGAATGGAGATATGACCCGTGCGGAGATGGCTGCGATCATCAACCGCTCGTTCGGTTGCTACAAAACGGCGGACATTTCACAGTACAAAGACGTTTCCAAGAGTAAGTGGTACTACAAAGATGTAGCCCTCGCCGTGCAGATGGGTACTTATAACGGGCGCAGTTCTTCCGCAATGGCACCAGATTCGCCTATCACGCGGCAGGAAGCCATGACGGTTGTTGCCCGTGCGCTGGAACTAGACTACGATTCGTATTCCAAAACGGATTTGTCCGCGTTCTCCGACCGCAGCGAGATTTCCAACTGGGCGCTGCCCTATGTGCGCGCGATGGTCGGTGCAGACTACATTCACGGCCGCGGCAAAGTCCTTGCGCCGCTAGACAACATCACCCGCGCAGAATTTGCACAGATTTTTGCAAATATCATTGGCACTTACATTGTGTCCAAGGGTACTTATGACAAGGACATTAAAGGCAGCGTCCTGATTCGCACCGACGAAGTGACGCTCCAGAACATGACCGTGGACGGCGATCTCATCATCGGCTGCGGCGCGGCGGATGGAAAAATCACGCTCGACAACGTGACCGTCAAGGGCAGATTGCTTGTCTGGGGCGGCGGAACAAAAGCCGTGTACTGCAACGCTGGGACGAATATGCCCGCTGTTGTCGTGGCCCGCGTAGACGATGCCGTGAAAGTCATTTATGACAGAGATTCCACCCTTGCGGTCATTGACACGATCAAGGTTCGTATCACCGAACGTGCGAAGCAGCACAAGGAAACAGAAGTCATTTTTTACGATGTCAGCGGTCTCCGCGAAGCCCAAAAAGACCTCAACGCTATCGTCGCGGACAATCAGATTGCTCTTACTGCTCCTGCTCATTTATATGCTCTGGTCGGAGAATCCAGCGTGAAAGCCGAGTTCATCAACAATAGCAAGAATGACACATACAAAATCGAGATTCGCCGCAACAAGGACAATTCTCTCATTGTGGAAGCCTTTGAGCTTGCCGCTGGAAAATCCATCTCGACATTGACGTTGCTGGAAGCGCCGGAGTTTGGCAATGTGGATTGCACGGCCACGATCACAGCATTCCGCGACGGCAAGCAGATCGGCACGCTGAACACAGAGCTGACCTTACACACGGCGTACCTCTGGCCGAAGGAGGTGCAGTGACATGGTGAAAACCTATCAGAAAGCGGCGGCGCTGCTTCTGGCGCTGGCGCTCATTTTCGCGCTTCCCGTGCCTGCATCGGCAGCGGAAACGACCGAGGCCCGTGTGCCGGTGACGCTCACCGTGGTCAATGTGGCTGCTCCGATCTCTTGCACCGTTCCAGCTTGCTTGCCGGTTTCTCTCGTTGACGGCTATGTGGTCTGTGCCAACAATGCCGCGATTACCAACACTGGCAAAACCGGCGCAATTCGTGTGACCAAGGTAGATGTGCAGGCAGGTACGTTTGAAATCGGAAATTTTGACGATTTCAGCGCAGGCAAAAACAGCATCGCACTTAGCATCAATGGTTGCAGCACGAAAGGTGCGGGTGCTTTGACCCTCGTAGACGGTGCGTTCCCGGCGATTGCCGCCGAGAAAAATCTCGCCATTCGCTACAAGGCAAAGGTTTCCGCGAGTGAAGCGGTCACGAACATCAACGCCGCGACCGTGATCTTCACGATTGCGGCTGTAAACGAAAAGGAGGCTGCATAATGAAGAATTTCAAAAAATTCACCGCATTTGTGCTGGCTCTTTGTATGCTGTTTTCGCTGTCCGTCGCGGCATTTGCCGCCGACGCGGACGAACGCACGATCTATGACAGCGCGCCTGACGAAGAACCCGTGGTTTCCAGCGAAGCCGCCACCTCCGGCACGATCCAGAACAGCGGCATTCGCTGGTCGCTGGATGAAAAGGGCTGGCTGACCATCTCCGGCAGCGGCGAAGCACCGGTCTTTACCAGTGTGGACGATCAGCCGTGGGCGGCTGTCCGCGACCAGATCACCGAGGTCTGGTTTGAGGACGTAGAAACGCTGACCATCCCAGATCTGGCATATTGGTTTGAGGGGTGCTCAAATCTGACTACCGCCGAACTGCCGTTGACCCCGGTCATTGGTACGCACGCCTTTTATGGCTGCGACAATCTGAACACGATCACCATGTACTATGGCGAAACGGTTCTGAACAGCATCGGCGAGGATGCGTTCTGGCGTGAAACGGATTCCGGCGATACGCTCTATATCGCTTACATCATTGGCTACCCGGAATCGACCGTGCCGTTCTACACCTATGATTGGGCAGCAAGCAATCGAAACAGCCGGTATTTCTATGATCTGTACGGCGTGTATCCCAATGCGGACACTGCAAACACGGCAGTCAATACCGCATCCGTGTCCGGCATCCAGAAAGCCCCCGGCATTTCGCTGACCGCTTCTACCGGCATTGTCGGCACCTGCCCAAGCTGCAAACAGTATTCTTTGCAGGGCACCTACGTTTCCACAACGCACACCTCGCGCGGCCATGCCGAGTACTACGAGTGCTATAAATGTCATTACACAAAAAATCTCGGCACTTATGTGTATAAAGATCATGGTTCCGGCTCGTATGGTTCTTGGACTTGCCCGGACTGCGGCAGTCACACCTGGGTGCTGGACTATGAGCAGGACGCAACGTGTACGCGGAACGGCTATCGGGAATATAGCTGTGATTGTGGTCAGACAAAAACAGAAACCATTTACTCCAGCGGTCACAGCTACCGCTACGGTTCGTGGGAGGAATACTCCTCCACCCAGCACCGGCGCGAAGCCTATTGCCGCAACTGCGGCGACTCGGATTACGAATACGCCAGTCATAGCATGAGCTGCGGCTCGTGGAGCAATCATTCCGATACGCAGCACAGCCGGACGGCATCCTGCCGCACCTGCGGATACAGCACTACGGATTACGGTAATCATAGCTATTCTACCGGTGCGTGGAGCAAGTACAGCGATACCCAGCACCGCAGAAGCAAGACTTGTTCCGGCTGCGGCGCATCGACCTATGACTACGCCAATCACAGCTATTCCTATGGCTCGTGGGTGTCGGACAGCGAAACGCAGCATAAGCGCACCAAGACGTGCTCGGCCTGCGGCGATTCTGGCTATGAATACGCTGACCACACCGACGCAAACGGTGACGGCAAGTGCGACGATTGCGGCGCAACTGTTTCCTTGACCGTCACATGGGACGCAGGCAGCAACGGCGGCACCATCGACGGCAAGGCCAGCTTTTCCGAAACCGTGAAGCTGAACAGCAAGCCGACCACGCCGGGCAGCGTTCCGGTCAAGACCGGCTACACTTTTAAGGGTTGGTTTACGGCCAAGACGGGCGGCAGCCTTTACAGTACGGTCACGATCACCAGCAGCACGACATTTTATGCACAGTTTGAAGCGAACAAGTACGCTGTGACGTGGGATTTAGGCACGGGTCAGAGCGAAACGACCGAACAGACCTACGGTGAAAAGCTGGTGCTGCCGACTGAACCGGTTCGTAAAAATGCAGAGTTTTTAGGCTGGTTTACGGAGAAAGCCGGCGGTACGGAGGTCAATTCCAACACCACCTATTCAACGGATGGTGAAACGACCTACTATGCGCACTGGGAAATTACAGAGATCTTTTCTGTCACTGTACCGGTTACATTGCCGCTTGTCATTGACGAGAGCGGCGAGGTACACACAGGCACCGCAGAGATCATCAATGCGTCCACTGGCGAAGTTGTCGTGTCCTCCGTTGGTATCAGCACGAAGAATGGCTGGCAGCTCGTTCCCTACACGACTGACATGGCGCACGCCAAAGTCGATGCGAAGCAGCTCGGTTTCAAGATCAACGACGCGCAGACCAGCAAAACCGGCGATGCCGAAACGTTTGCACTGTCCTCTCCGTGGGAAATCACAGAGAACGGCAGGCTGCCTATCAGCTATGATGCTGTTGTCAGCGCCGTTTCCAAAGCAATCACCGAGCAGGAGGTCCTGTCCGTCGTATTCGTGCTGGAATGGGGCGGAGAATAACTGTATGGATGAAGAAAAAGTCACAGAGCAAATGACCGTGCTTGTTGTCGAGCCGGGCTATGCGCCCTATGAAAAGACGATTCCGCATGAGCTTCATGCCATGCAGGAGATCGTCGGCGGCCTGATTACTGCTATTTATCCATACGAGGAACCGGTCGGCATTGTTGCAAACGATGAAGGACTTCTTTTGGATATGGATTTCAACCGTAGTGTCGAGGGCGGCTATGGTGGTCTGGTGGGTCCTTTTTTCGTGTGCGGTTTGACGGAGGACAGCTTTTGTTCGCTCCCTCCCGACCAGATGGAACGCTTCAAGAAGAAATTCCATAAGGCTGAGATTCTGGTAGGCTTTTGCGGAAATGAACCAGTCACATTGAAGGTCGAGCCGAAGCAGAAGGTTTTGAACCCCGAAAAGCAGCGCAAACCACCGTCGCAGGAGCGTTGAAATGGGGTTTGAACTGACCGGTGCAACACCGGACGAACGTCTCAAAGAACTGACCGAAAAACTGGAACAGGGTGTCAGCGAGATTTTTACCAGTGGGCGCTACGCGGAATATCTGTCTGCCATGTCAAAATTCCACACATACAGTTTCGGCAACGTCATGCTCATTCTCATGCAAAACCCGGCTGCATCCTGTGTGGCCGGGTTTCACACATGGAAGAAAGAGTTTGGGCGCAATGTAAAGGCACATGAAAGCGGCCTGAAAATTCTCGCTCCGTGCCCGTATCGGCGGTTCATTGAGCAGGATAAGTTGGACAAAGACGGTACGCCTGTGCTTGATGCGGCGGGCGAACCGCTCCGGGAGCGGACGCTTGTGCAGTATATGCGTTTTCGCATCGTAACCGTTTTTGACATTTCACAGACCGAGGGCAAGGAGCTTCCCAGCATTGGTGTATCGGAGTTGAGTGGAAATATTGACCGGTTTGAGGAACTGGCGAACGCGATCACAAGCGTTTCGCCGGTTCCCATTTTATATGCCGCGCCGCCCAGCGCGGCCAAGGGCTGCTTCAATCATGTCACGGAGGAAATTCTCGTCCGCCCTGGCATGAGCCAGAAGCAGACCGTCAAGACCATGCTCCATGAGATCAGCCACGCCACACTCCACCGGCGCAAGAAAAACGAACCGCCGTCCAAAGACCAGCACACGCGCGAGGTCGAAGCCGAAAGTGTGACGTATGTGGTCTGTCAGCATTTTGGCATTGACACATCTGATTATTCTTTCGGCTACGTCGCCGGGTGGAGCAAGGGCAAGGAACTGGATGAGCTGAAAGCGTCACTTGATACCATCCGTTCCTGCGCCGCCGGTTTGATTGACGCCATCGAAAAGCAATGTCCGTCGTTAGCAGTTTCCAGGCAGCGTACCGTGTCTGCCACGCTGGAGCAATAGCGGGAGGTGCATGACGTATGCCCGTTTACACCCGGCAGGATTTAAGCATCATGCAGGCGTGGCCGCTGGAACGCAAAATTCGTGTGACACAAGCTAAAATTCTGGAATGGCATCACCACTATGGCGGCAAGATTGCCGTTTCCTTTTCGGGCGGAAAGGATTCTACCGTGCTTCTGGATTTGGTGCGGAGGGCATTTCCGGACGTTCCGGCTGTGTTTGTAGACACCGGCTTAGAGTACCCAGAAATCCGTGAGTTTGTAAAGACCGTTCCGAATGTGACGTGGCTGCGGCCGGAAATTCCGTTTTCAAAGGTTTTGACGACGTATGGCTATCCTATCATCTCTAAAGATGTTGCCAGACGCATCTATTACGCGCGGCAAGGCAGTCCGTGGGCGATCCGACACCTGAATGGCCTGAACGCAGACGGCACACCTTCAAAATACAACGAGCGATATGAAAAATGGCGTTTCCTTCTGGATGCGCCATTTCTCATATCAGACAGGTGTTGCGCTGTAATGAAAGAGCGCCCCTTACATAAGTACGCCAGAGAACATCATCTATATATGATCCTTGGCACGATGGCAAGTGAAAGCGTTCGCCGCCAGAGCAGCTATTTGAAAACCGGCTGCAATGCGTATCTCAAACGCGACCCAACTTCTCAGCCGATGTCATTCTGGACAGAGCAGGATGTTTTGGCCTACCTCAAAATGACGGGTATCTCGTATGCGTCTGTCTACGGTGAGATCGTCGAGGAAGCCGGAAAGCTGACAACGACCGGCGTAAAGCGCAGCGGTTGTATGTTTTGTATGTTTGGCGCACATCTCGAAAAAGAGCCGAACCGGTTTCAGCGCATGGAGGTCACGCATCCAAAGCAATACGATTTCTGCATCCACAAACTCGGCTGCGGCGACGTGCTGGATTATTTGCATATCCCATATACCACAAAGGAGAGAACGCTAAGCATGGAAAACGAAAAAGACTACCAACCGGACATCCTCAATTTTTTAGAAAAGATTGTCCAGCGGAACACCCTTGCCTACAAAGAAGATTTTGACGTTGACAAAGAAATTCTCTGGAACAGTGCGCAGGAATCCAGTTTGGAGCATCGTTCTTTTCTCTGGATGAGCCGTCCGTGTGGAACATGGTGTGTGCCGGAGCGCGAGACGTATTTGCAGGACAGCCGCGCTTACAAAACGTGGACGTTTTACGCAGACCAGCCGAACGGCATCAAAGCGTACCGCGTTGTGGTAGATGGTGTCCGCGACGGCAAGCTGGCGGGGAAGGTCATTCATCTGGACTATGCCAAACAGGTACAGCGTGTGGTCAAATCTGCGCTGCCCATTGCAAAGGTGCAATACCGCGATAAGGACGAGTATTTTTGCGAAAGCAGCCATGAAACATTCATTCACCGCGTATTGCGGCTGGAGGAAAACACACACGATATTCGATATGTACCGGAATGTGAAGCGGAATTGCAGCGCCTTTTATCGCTGGAGCACCAGATGGAAAAGCAGGATAAGCGCCCTCGACGGACAAAATCTGTTACCATGCAGCGGTAACGGAATCAGCACCGCCTGCGGTGCTGATTTAGCAAGTATGTCGTTTGTTAAACGACCCTTGTTAGGGGTGAACCCCTAAGACCCCCGCGTTTTGCGTCTCACGGTGAGACGCATTTCTATATGACGATGCGCCGGAAATGCGTCTCATGGTGAGACGCATTTCAACTGGACAGGAGGGATTTTTTGCGCAGTCGATCACATTTCACCGGCGTATGGCTGAACGACGCGGAATATCGGCAGCTCATGCAGCTCTGCCAGAGCAGCGGTCTGTCTGCCAGCGCCATGATCCGCAAATGTATTCTGGGGGAAACCGTCAAGCCGCGCCCACCGGACTGCTATGCGGAGCTTTTGCGTGTGCTGTCCGGCATCGGCACGAACATCAACCAGCTTGCGCACTGGGCGAACGGCAAGGGCTATGTCACACAGGCACAAATCCATGATGCCGCACGCTTTGCGCGAGAAGCGTGGGAACTGGTGCGGGAGTCGATATAATGGCATACGATAAGATTATCGTCATTCATTCCCGGCTGGATCGCTGCCTGGATTACGTTCAAAATGACGGCAAAACGGATTTGGGAAACGCCGTGGATTATATCTGTGATCCTGTCAAAGCGGGCTTCCAGACGGCAATCAACTGTACGCTGGATAAGTCTTTTTTGCAAATGCAGGAAACCAAACGGTACTGGGATAAGCACGGCGGGATTCTCGGTTATCATATCATTCACTCCTACGCTCCCGGCGAGGTCACGCCAGAACAGGCACACGAAGCGGGCGTAGAGTTCGCACGGCGACTGTTAGGAGACAAATACGAAGCCGTTGTCTGTACGCACACCGACCGTGACCATCTGCATTGTCACATTGTTTTCAATTCCGTTTCATTCATGGACGGCAAAAAGTACCGGAGTGATTTCAAAAGCTATTTCCACGATCTGCGCGGCATTTCCAATGAGGTCAGCTGGGAACGCGGATACTCCGTAATTGAACCGGACGGAAAAGGCGCGTCCTACGCCGCATGGAACGCAGAAAAGCGCGGCAGTGGTACGATCCGTGACCTTATCCGCCGCGACATTGACGCGGCGCTGGCTGGGAGCCTGACCTATGATACATTTTTGGAAACGTTGCGGCGGCAGGGCTATTCTGTCAAGCGCGGCCCAAATGTCAAGCATACCGCCGTCCGTCCACCGGGCGGGCAGCGGTTCGTCCGCGTGGAAAGTCTTGGCCTTGGCTATACGGAAGCAGAGCTGATGCAACGCTTGAACGAGCAGCGGCACGAACCGGAACCGACAGCGCCAGTTTTTTCAGCACAAAAGCGCTATACCATTCGCCGCCGTCCGCGACACTATCTACCCGTCAAGCGCGGCAGCTTCCGCGCTCTGTACTTATATTATTTGTATCTACTGTCACCGCGTAAGCGGAAACCGCAGAAAATCCCATTTGAAACGCGGACCGAAATCCGCCGGGCGAAGCAATACCGGCAGCAATTTTTCCTTTTACAGAAGTATCACATAGATACAAAGCCAGAGTTAGAAATGCTGTCCGATGCACTGTCAAATGAGATGCAGATTCTAGTAGACCAGCGCAAGGAGTTATACGCTCTGCGCCGGGAGCAGCCGTCTGAGCAGCTTGACGCGGACATTGACAGCTTGACCGCACAGCTCCGGCCCCTGCGTCGGGAACTGCGGTTATGCGGCAAAATCGCGGAATATTCGCCGCGGATGCTGCGGCAGGTGCAGGAAAGCACTTCACCATCAACAGAAAATCATTTGCCAAACAAGGCAAAAGAAAGGAGGCACGGCCTATGGAGGTAAGCGGCGAAGCTGCTGACCTTGTAATGAAGGAAGGCGTACAAATATCCGAAGAAGCAATTAAACTACTTGCGCGGGGCGCAAAGAATCTCGCGGCGCTGTTGTATGCACTGGCAAAGGATCAGAAAAAGCTTTACGGCAAGGTCAATATGAACCGTCTATTGAGCGAACAGCGGCCCATTGAGGTTCTACCCTTGCGCACAGAGGATTTTGATGATTTCAAACGGCGCGCTAAAAAGGTCGGCTTGTTGTTCTCGGCTATCGTGGACAAAAAGAGCGACGCGCCATACCTTGAAATCCTGACCAACATTGACCATCTCTCACAGGCAAATTATATCCTAGAGCAGATGGGATACCAGCCCAGACAGTTGGAGGACGCGCAGCCAAAAAAAGAGCAGACCCCTGCCCGACCAGAACCATCCTTGCAAAAGCAAAGGAGTGGCTTGACGCAGGGGCCGATTTCGACCAATGAGGAAAAGCAGCCCGTTCGCGGACGGCTGGCGGCATTGCGTGCCGCCGCAGAGCGGACGCGGCCAGAACCCCAGCGCGAGCTGGAGCATATCAGGTAATAGGAGTGAGTATTATCTTAAATTTAGCAGATTTAGTAAATGAAAAGAATCAGAGCAGCGAACTCTGGCAGGCGCAGCGGCAGGCTGACCGCGAAAACACAAACGCCATGCAGGACGCAGGTATTGTTCAGATCACCAGCGACCCGGACGCTTATTTGCGGTATCTGAATTGTCAGGCCGACAATCCGAGTTATAGCGCTGGCAATGTTGCGCTCGTTATGGTGCAGGATCAGGATGCAACCATTTTCGGAACAAAAGACCGCTGGAAAAGTCTGATGCGCAGCGTATCTCCGACCGAGGAAAAGAATGGCGTGAAAATTTACACCCGTTCCTCTTTCGGCAAAGGGTATGTACTGACGGACGTTTACGACGTGCGGCAGACAAGCGGGCGCGACCTGAAGCACACCGCATTGCAGCCGGACAGCAAGGAAATGACGGAAGCCCTCAAAACGCTCCTGAATTATTGTGTTGTGCCGCTGGTGAGTGATGAGAGTATCCCCATGCCTGCGCTCTACGACCCAAACCAGATGAAAATGGCGGTCAATCCGAAATATAACGATGCAGAAGCGTTCGCAGGCATCGCAACAGAGATCGCCCACGTCCGTTTTCATGCCAAAGGCTATAATCAGAACTATTCGCGGGATGATTATGAGCTGGATGCGCAGAGCGTCGGCTATATGATCTGTCGTCGCTTTGGTGTTCCGTGTGAAGCGCCCGACGTATCAAATCTGGCGGCGTTCTATGACGGGTTTGACCCGCAGGATCGGCGTCAGGCGCTTGGACAGATTCAGGACATGGCGCAGAAGATTGGCGGCAGCATTGAACGTGCAATCACGCCGCAGGTCCGGTCACGGAATATGAACCGCAGCGCACGTTAAAGAGGTTTGCTCCCCTCCGGGGGAATATCTTCCGCTGGCTGTCCGCAGTCAAGGCCGGTCGATGCTGACGCATCGGCCGCAGAGCCAGCCAGTGTGCGCACTGGCTGGGCCTTGACAGCAGCCACCCAGCGGAAGTGTGGCAGCCAAGGGGAGCAAACCAGAGAAGCCCGCTTGCGCGGGCTTCTCGATCATGGGGAGACGTGCGCGCCCGACCAGAAATGCGTCTCACCGTGAGATTTTTTTGCGTCCCAACTTGGGACAGAATATTTGAACTGGAGGTTATGCCTATGAAAAAACTGCTTTTTATCATTCCGTCGGTCCTGCTGTTGTTGGCAGCTGGTACGCTCGTTTTCTGTAAGCACCATGCTGAGCGCACCGGTCTGGCCTGTATGGATATTGACCTGTGAGGAATCAAAAGAAGTCATTTCGCAGCGCCGCCCCAGTGTGGGCGGCGTTTGTCGTCCCCATCATCTGGCTTGCGGTTCTCATGGCAGGATGCTATGAACCTGGCATGACAATTTTCACGCTGATGGATGCCTTTTCAGCCGCGACGAAGAATCCATTTTCTTTGCACTGGACAGCCTACACGCCAAAGTTTATCGGTATCTTTTTACTGCTCTATGGCGGCGCGATCCTGTTCTATTACACAGGACAAAAGAATATGCGGCCCGGCGAGGAACATGGCTCCGCGTCGTGGGGCAGTGTCCGGGAGCTGGACAAGAAGTACCGCGACAAGGATGCAGGCAAAAACGTCATACTGACCCAACACCTGCAAATGAGCATGAACGGTAAGCTGCACCGCAGAAACCTGTTGCAGATCATCGTCGGTGGTTCTGGTTCGGGCAAGACGCGATTCCTCGCAAAACCAAACCTCATGCTTGCCAATGCGAGTTTTATCGTCACTGACCCAAAGGGTGAAATGCTCCGTGCCGTCGGAAATCTGTTTCTGGAGGAAGGTTATGTTCTGCGCGTTTTTGACCTGATCGACCCGTCAAAATCAGACTGCTACAACCCATTTTGCTACATACGCAAGGACGCGGACGTGTTCAAGCTGATCGATAATTTCATCAAGAACACCACGCCAAAAGGTGCAAAAGCAAATGATCCATTCTGGGAGAAATCGGAAACAGCGCTTGACGCCGCGCTCATGCTTTACCTGCTCCACGAAGCACCGGTTGAAGATCAGAATATGGAAACCATTCTCTACATGATTGAAAACGGCGGCGCAAAGGAAGAAGATGACGATTATCAATCTCCGCTTGACCTGCTCTTTGAAGCCTTGGAGGAAGAACAGCCCGATCACATTGCCGTGCGGCAATACCATATTTTCAAGCAAGCCGCGGGTGTTGTATGCTCTAAAAGACTTCTTAATCAAGCAGTTGGGAAGTCTCTTAGAA
>ENA-UOJV01002059-UOJV01002059.1-human-gut-metagenome-genome-assembly--contig:-C82-NODE-2059-length-18276-cov-8.643214_pt1 | contig 18276 bp, 9 predicted proteins | sample MGYA00242356_ERZ723903 | MGnify/ENA metagenome assembly ERZ723903
ATCCGGGTTCTGAGCCATTGTGCAGAGGAGATATCCATCGTTGATGAGGTTCATGATCGCATCAGATTTATCGAAGCCTACGCCTACGATGTCTGTCTTTCCGGATGCCTTGATGGCATTACCGGTACCGGTTGTGGATCCCTCGTTGCAGCCGAAGATACCGACAACACCCTGTGTGATATAGTTTTCAGCGATAGTCTGGGACTTCGCTGCGTCACCTTCGCCGTACTGGGTCTCCATAAGCTCGTAGCCTTTTCCTTCGAATGCGGAACGGAAGCCGGCTTCTCTCTTAACTGTGGAATCTGTTGCTGCGTTTACGTTTACGATACCGATCTTACCGGATGTGATGCCTGCTGCCTCGAGAGCCTTGATCATCTCATCGCCTGCTGTCTTACCAGCTGCCTCGTTGTCTGTGGAGAAGGTTGCCTCTGCCTCTACGTTTGCCGGAGAGTCAACATACACGATCTTCACGCCTGTGGAAGCGGCTTCCTTTAATGCGGAAGAGATCGCGTCCGGGCCGTTTGCCGCTACGATGATCGCCTCATAGCCGCCTGCGACTGCGTTGTTCACGCACTCGATCTGCTGAGCATCATCCTTTGTGTTCGGGGACATGAAGCTTACGGTTACGCCAAGTGCCTTTGCCTCTGCCTGAGCACCCTCATTTAAGGTTACCCAGTGCTGGTCGATGGAGTCCATGGTGATCAGCGCGATCTTCCAATCCTTTGTTGCTGTCACGTCAGTTGTTCCTGCTGCATCCTCAGTGTTGCCTGCCTTGATGACAGAGACACCTGTATCCGTTACAAGACCGCCAAATGTCTCGCCCTGAAGCGCGCGGACAGCTGCCTCAACACCGTCTCTACCCATGAGATCCGGGTTCTGAGCCATTGTGCAGAGAAGATATCCGTCGTTGATAAGGTTCATGATCGCGTCAGATTTATCGAAGCCAACGCCGATGATGCCTGTATTGCCGGATGCCTTGATGGCATTACCGGTACCGGTCGTGGAACCTTCGTTACAGCCGAAGATACCGACAACGCCCTGTGTAATGTAGTTCTCAGCGATGGTCTGGGACTTCGCCGCGTCACCTTCGCCATACTGGGTCTCCATAAGTTCAAAATCGGTTCCTTCGAATGCCTTGCGGAATCCGGCTTCTCTCTTAACGGTGGAATCAGTTGCCGCATTTACGTTTACAATACCGATCTTACCCGATGTAACGCCTGCGTCCTTGAGTGCTTTTAACATCTCATTTCCTGCTGTTGTACCGGCAGCCTCGTTGTCTGTGGAGAAGGTTGCCTCTGCCTCCACGTTTGCCGGAGAGTCAACGTATACGATCTTAATGCCCGCGTCCTTTGCTTCCTTCAGTGCAGAAGAGATCGCGTCCGGGCCGTTTGCCGCTACGATGATCGCCTGATAACCGCCTGCGACTGCGTTGTTTACGCACTCGATCTGCTGGGCATCATCCTTCGTGTTCGGGGACATAAAGCTTACAGTCACGCCGAGCTTTTTCGCCTCTTCCTGAGCGCCCTCATTTAAGGTTACCCAGTGCTGGTCGATGGAGTCCATGGTGATCAGTGCGATCTTATAATCGCCGACTTCTTTGGACGGAGCACCTGTGGTGGACTCTGCCTCTGCAGACGCAGCTGCGGATTCTGCGGGTTTCTGGCTGGAACAGCCGGTGATGCTGGCTGCCGCAAGGGCTGCACAGCTTAACAGTGCGAACAATCTCTTTTTCATAAAAATCCTCCTTAAGATTTTCTTATATGTAACTCCCGTATACCATGGGAGTTAGATATCCATGTAACGATATTTCCGGACCAGCATCCTGCTTATTCTCATGCAGGACCGCGGACCGACTGTTGCTGCAAAATGCCGCAGACACAAAACAGTTTTTTCTCTGTCTTATTTGGATGCTTTCTTTCCGAAGTTTCCGGAACGAACGACAACATCAAGAAGTACAGAGAATACAACGATGATACCGATGACAAGTCTCTGGATGCCGACCTGTGCACCGATCATGTTCAGACCATTCTCCAGTGTCTGCCATACAGCCGCACCAGCAAAGGTTCCGAGCAGAAGTCCTGTTCCGCCGAGCGGGGAGATGCCGCCGATAACGCCGGCCGCAACGCCGTACATCTCGTACATGTTTCCTGCTTCCATGTTGCCCATTCCTGCCTGTGCGCAGAGGATATAACCAACGACACACGCGCAGACAGCACTTACCAGATATGCCTTAATTGTTGTATTTACAACATTCACACCGGACAGTTTCGCAGCATCCACGTTGGAGCCGATCGCGTAAATATGTCTTCCTGTGCGGGTCTTTGAGAGCAGGAAGAAGAAGATCAGAAAGATCACGAGAGCGATCCAGAAGGTGTTGTAAACACCAAGTGTCTTTCCATAGTAGAAGACGTTCTGGAACTTATCCCCTGCTTCCTTTCCGATACCTGTGGCGATGGCATCCGTGTTTCGGTTGTTGTTGACCATGTAGGCAACGCCTCGTGTCACGAACATGGTACCCAGGGTAGCGATGAACGGCGGAAGCTTGAACTTTCCGACTAACATTCCGTTGATCACTCCGGTAACCAGGCAGCACGCCATCGCAACCGCCATCGCAACGAACGGATTGACGCCCATCGCCATCAGGGTTGCCGAGATCATGGCGCTCATTCCGACCATGGAACCGATCGAGAGATCGATGTTTCCGGTGATCAGAAGATAGCTCTGTCCGACGCCGATCAGAAGGTACTTTGACATGGAACGCAGAAGGTTCATGACGTTCTGTCCTGCAAATACTTTACGGTCGATGAGACCGAATGCTACATAGATGATGATCAGTCCCGCGAATGCCGTGATGACCGCGCCCATTCCGCGTGTCCCCAGGATCCGCTTTACTGTACTCTGCTTCTTTTCATTCATTCTCCTGTCCTCCCTCAGCTAACCTGTTGTTTCTTCTCAAATTCGGTAGCGAACTTCAGAACCTCATTCTGGCTTGTCTCCTTCGCCATGACTTCGCCGGTGATCTTTCCGTCGCACATGACGATGACGCGGTCCGCGATTCCCAGGACTTCCGGCATCTCCGAGGAGACGAACATAACGGCAATGCCCTGTTTCTTTAACTGGTTCATCAGGTTGTAGATCTCGACCTTCGCGCCTACATCGATGCCTCGTGTCGGCTCATCGAAGATCACGACTCTGGAATTTCTCGCCAGCCACTTTCCGACAACCACTTTCTGCTGGTTTCCTCCGGAAAGATTGCCCGCGTTGACCTCCACCGTCGGGGTCTTGATCAGGAGGTCCTTCACCGCCTTCTCGCAGAGGTCGTCCTCCTTTTTACTGCTGATCACGCCGAGCTTGCTGCAGATGAGGTCCAGGTTCGGGAGTGCCAAGTTATGACGGATGCTGAGTTTCGTGCAGAGACCGTCTTTTTTCCGGTCCTCCGGCGCCAGTACGATCCCGGCTTTGATCGCGTCCATCGGACAGGTGATCTTCACTTCTTTTCCGTCCAGCCAGATCTCCCCGCTGGTCTTCGGGTCAACTCCGAAGATCGCTCTCGTTGTCTCGGTACGTCCCGCTCCCATCAGTCCCGCGAATCCGACGATCTCGCCCTCATAGAGGGAGAAATTGATGTCGCGGACGAGATGTCCGGCATTTAAGTTTTTCACCTCGAAGATCTTCTTTCCTTTCGGGCAGGAGACTCTCGGGAACTGTTCCTTGATCTCACGGCCGACCATGTTTGCGATGATCTGTTCCATCGTCATATCTGCGAAATTTCCGTCTGTGATATACTGACCGTCACGCATAATCGTCACCCGGTCCACGATGGCCTTCAGCTCCTCCAGACGATGGGAAATATAGACGATTCCGCAGCCGTCTGCCTTTAACTGGCGGATGATCCGGAAGAGCTCCTCGATCTCTTTTGCTGTCAGGGAAGAAGTCGGCTCATCCATGATCAGGATCTTCGCGTGGATCGAAAGTGCCTTCGCGATTTCGACCATCTGCTGTTTGGATACCGGAAGATCGCCGACGGTCTGTCTCGGGTCGATGTCGATCTTCAGATCTCCGAGGATCTTTGCCGCCTCTGCCTCCATCTCCCGGTCATTTAAGACGATCCCGTTGACCTTCTCTCTTCCGAGGAACATGTTTTCCGCAACCGATAAGTGGCGGCACATGTTTAACTCCTGGTGGATGATCGCAACGCCGACGGCCTGTGCCTGCTTCGGTGTCAGATTGTCATATTCCGTTCCGAATATGGTCATCGTTCCGCTGTCTTTTGTATAAACACCGCTTAAGATCTTCATCAGTGTAGATTTTCCTGCTCCGTTCTCCCCGAGAAGCGCCATGACCTCTCCCGACCGGAGTTCGAAATTTACATGATCCAGGGCTTTGACGCCCGGGAATGTCTTGACGATGTCTTTCATTGAAACAATTACTTCGCCCATCTTCTCCCCCGCTTTCCAGTTTTTGTTTCTCGTTTGATCCGGTCTCCCGGGTCGTTTTATGTATGCGAAAATGTGCCATGCACATCCTTTTGTGGCTATATTTCTAATGTTTTTCCTGTAACTGCAGGGATTCCGGACAGTTACATTCTTTTTGTGGTTTCTCCGCAAATCCCGGCATTTTCATCTTTTACAGGTTCATGGCAACACAGAGTGCCGCGATATCTCCGATCGATTCCCCGAGTCCCGCCGGAACGATCCGGCAGATCTCTACGCCCGGTTTCAGTGCTTCTTTCCTGATCTTTTCTTCCATGGAAGCTCTCAGATACTTCTCCGCCCGGACGAAAATACTTCCGATGACGATCACCTCCGGATTTAAAAGGTCGATCAGGATCGCCAGCATGCTTCCAAGATGTTCTCCTGTCTGCGCCCAGATCTGCAACGTCTCCGGATCTCCTTCTTCCGCCCGTTTTCCTAGCTCCGCCGCGGTTCCTTTTCCGTACTGGGCGATCCCGCCGCCGCTCACATATCCTTCGTACGAGCCGGACTTTCCGTAGCCAACGTGTCCATCCTCAAAAAGCCGTACATGACCGATCTCCCCGGCCAGCCCGCATGTTCCTTCGTAGAGCTTTCCGTTTAAGATCAGCCCCGCGCCGATCCCGGTCCCGAAGGTAAGAAAGATCATGTTCTCCGCGCCTTTTCCGGCTCCGAACTGCCATTCCGCCACGGCACAGGCATCCGCATCATTTCTTAAATATGCCGGAAGTCCGAACCGCTCCGTCAGCATATCCGTGATCGGAACTTCGTCCCATCCCGGAAGATTCGGAGGTCCCAGGATCACACCCGTCCTGCTGTTTAACGGTCCGCCGCAGCTGACGCCGATCGCTTTCGTCTGATCTGTTTTCAGATCCGCAACGCTCTGAAAGATCATTTCCAGAGTTTCTCCCTTCGTTGTCGTCGCGAATCGCTTCTTTTCAAGGATCGTTCCGTTCTCGTCTCCACGAACGATGGCTGTTTTCGTCCCGCCGATATCGATTCCTATGTACTCGTTCATATAGACCTCCCCTGTTAGTTCCATCTTACATGAAAAATGTCCCCCGTAACAGAGGACAATCCTACGGTTATGGGGGACAATATTTTGATGTATACAACAGGACGGGTCAGCTCCAATCCTACCTTACAATTCTCTTAAACTCACTCTTCTCATACACTGCCGCCACCTTCCCCTGCTCCACGACGAGCAGTCGGTCCGAGATATCAAGCGTATCGGAGATACTCGCGGTGATCATGAGTATCGCCGTCCCCTGTTTCTGGATCTGGCGCAGCACATTTAAAATTCTCATGCGGCAGAACATGTCGCCCTTTGCGAGCGGCTGGATGCAGACCATGATCCGCGGACGCAGAAGATTCATCTTATGATAGAGCAGGGCAAACTGGTCTTCCTGCGGAATATCGCGCACACAGGGCGCGTCGATCACCGGCCCCACGAGCGGCAGATATTCTGAATGGATGCTCCTATAGATCTTCCCCGGAATCAGGCTTTTTTTGAGTTTCCGGTCCAGGAGAAATGTCAGGTTCTCCATGTAGCTCCCATCCAGAAACAGCAGCCGGTTTACCCCGTCCGCCGGGATCACGGCGATCCCCTCATCGAGATAATCCGCCGCTTTTTTCTGCGTGTAGGTCACATGTTCCACTGTGATCCATCCTGATCTGCACCGCTTCTTCCCGGTCATCAGATCCATCATGTCCCCTGCGATCTTATTCTCCTTGTCGAGGATCGTCATACACTCACCGCGGTGCAGGATGAAGCGAAGACCATTTAAATTTCCGACTCCCACAGTGTGAAAGTGCAGGATCCCGTCATCCTCGGCATCCTGATCATTCTCCGTGGACATGATCTTCCATTCTGAGATGTACGGTGCCATCTTTTCGTCCGTCATCTCATCCCGCTCAAAGACCTTGTAGATGTGACCGTCCGAAAAAAGTGCGGTCCGGTCCGCGATCTTAAAGAGCTCCTGGTGGTGGTTTCCCACATAGAGCACGGAGATCCCCTCTTTCCGGATCTTCTTTAACATCTGCTGGAACTCGAAGAGCTCATACTGGCTCAGATAGTTCGCCGGGTTATCCACGATAATGAGATGACAGCCCGAAAGCAACGCCTTTCCGAGCTCCACAAAGCATCTCTCAAGCTCTGTCAGGTTCTCCACTCTCTTTTCCAGGTCCACTTTCAGCCCTTTTTCCTCAAAAAAGCGGACCGCCTGGCTGAAGATCACCTGCTCATTGATAAAATATTTCCGGAAACCTTCCCGCAGGATAAAAAGGTTGTCCACAACGCTGAGTCCCTGCACGAGATGGCTCTTCTGCTCGATCAGCGCCACCTTGTTGGACTCGCCGCTGCTGTAGGCGTAGCTATTTACAACGTTTCCGTCATACCACACGGATCCCAGGCTGATCGGATCGTTCCGGCAGATCAGATCCACCATCTCTTTCTGGCCTTTCCGGTTCCGCGCCACCAGGCCAACGATCTCCCCGGCAAACATCTGGAATTCCAGATCATCTAAAAGCTGCTCCCCGTCCCGTTCAAGATCGACATGCGATATCCGAAGAAGTTCTTTTCTCATCGCCATCCTCCCTGACGATCCCCGTCGCGCACCAGCGGAAGCTCCACTATGACATCAGTTCCGATCCCCTCTTTGCTGTAGACATGGATTCCGTACTCCTCGCCGAAGAGGAGCCTGATCCGCCTGTTCACGTTCACCACCGCGATCCCGCCGCGGGCCGGCTTCTTCTCCTCCTCTTTTTCCGGGACATCTGTCTCCACATCAAGACGGCGCAGTTTTTCATTCAGTTCCTTCAGTTTTTCGTCCGTCATTCCGCGCCCATCATCGGAAATCCTGATGTAGAGCCGTTCCTCACTCGCACTGATCCGGATCACAAGATGACCTTTTCCGATCTTTCGCTCGATCCCGTGGTAGATGGAATTTTCCACGATCGGCTGCAGTGTCAGCTTCGGAAGTTTGCACTGCAGAAAATCCATCTCCGTGAAATCGTCGTCCGGATCCCGGTCATACTGGATCTTCAGGTCCAGTTTGGAACCGAATCGGAACTGTTGAATATAGTAATAATTCTCGATATTGGCAAGTTCGTCCTCCAGCGTCACGAGATTTTCCAGGTTTGAGATCGTGTAGCGGAAGAAGGTCGCCAGCGCCTCCGTCATCTCCGCGATGCTGTCCAGCCCCGCGATCAGCGCCTCACTCCGGATCCCCTCCAGCGTGTTGTAGAGGAAATGGGGATTGATCTGGTTCTGAAGCGCCAGATACTCCGCCTGTTTCTTCGAGATCGCGATCAGGTTGTTCCGGTCGATGATCTCGTTCAGGCGCAGGACTGCCTGCTCACTCTCCGGTGAAAACGGATAGCGGACCTTAAAAAGGTCCTCCATGACATAGCCCATGACAAACTGCTCATAGATCTTCCGAGTCTCCCGGTATGGGATCAGCACCGTCCGGTAGACGATCACCGCCAGAGCAGCGGAAAGCGCCGTAAATACAGCCGGGACCATCAGGGACTGCATTTCCCGGATGCACACCACCCACATTCTCACGAGGAATGCCCCGATCAGCCCGGCTGCGAGAAGTGCACACCATTTGATCCGGACAGACAGGTAATTTTTCTCATCGGTATATTTCTTCTCCATCATGAGTACAGCTTTCTGTATTCCTTGGGCTTTAAGCCCGCATATTTTGTAAAGGTCTTCGTGAAATACCGCACATCGCTGTAACCGACCTTCCCGCAGATATCAGCCACCGTGTCATTCGTCTCCTTTAGGAGCTTTTTTGCCATGTCCATGCGAACCTTCGAGAGGTATTCCAGAAACGTCATCCCCGTATCCTTTTTAAAGATCGTGCTAAGGTACGTCGGGGAGAGATCCACAACCTGACTGAGTTCTTCCAGCGTCAGCGGCTCTCCAAAATGTTCTTCCACATACTTTTTCACCACGCGGATCGGCCGGTTTTCGTCCTGTCTCTTTAATCTCGCCGCCTTCTCGTAGGAGGTCGTGATCCGTCTCGTCAGATAATCGAAAAGCTCCGCCGCATCTGCACAGTTGTCGGCACTGACGCTGAAGTTCTCCATAAAGTTCTCTTCCACCGGAAGGCGGTACTTTTTCATAAAAAACAGGTACTGGTTGCAGATCTCCTTCGTCATCTGAAGGATCTCATGACCGCTGATCTCCTTTTCAGCCAGCATTTTCGTTTTCAGATAGATCAGTTCTTCCCGCACTGCAAAGGAATCCAGACTCTCGAGCGTGTGGGCGATCCGGTCATTAAACTTTGCGAAGATCTCACTGTCCGCGAAGGACTCCCCGCTTTCGATCTTTCCTTCCATCAGCTTTCCCGTTCCTGCGAGCAGCCGCTCCTCGATGAGGAGTCTGGCATTTTTCAAGGAACTGCCGATCTCCGGGAGACTTTCCACGCCCTCTCCGAGTGCCAGTGTCACCGACAGGTTCTTTAAAATATCCCCCTGGACCCGAATCTCCGAGAGCAGGGCTTTCATCTGTCTCCGGATCTGCATCCGGTCCTCTGCGTCATAATTTAACAGAAAGAAATGGAATCCGTTGAGCTCCGTATTCTCTGTCTCCATAACATAGTCTTTTAAAAATCTTTCCGCCGCAGACTGGACTTTCTCCGCCATAAACTGGACATTCTGCTCCTCGTCGCAGACACGCCCATCCAGTTTTAAGATGGCAATGCAGAATTCCCCCGGCTCAAAACGATAGTGAAATTCCCGGTTGATCTCCAAAAGCGGCTGCGACAGGGTCTCCTTATTTCTTCTCCCCACAAGATCCTGTAAAAAGGCCTGTCTCAGGTTCTTCTCATCGCTTCTGATCGCCAGTCTGGTCTTCTCCTCCTGGCTCAGCTGTTCCGTCTGTGCCCGGAAACGGGTGCTGAGGCGTTTTAATGTCTCCGTCAGCTCGTCCTTTTTTATCGGTTTTAAGAGATACGCATTCACCCCGTACCGGATCGCCATCTGCGCGTATTCAAAATGGCGGTAACCGCTAATGATCACAAACTCTGCCTTCGGAGCTTCCTCTTTTCCCAGCCGGATCAGGTCCAGCCCGTCATATCCCGGCATCCGGATATCCGTGATCACGATATCCGGGTAAAATTCTTTTATTTTTTCCAACGCCTCGATCCCGTTCTCGGCAACTGCGACAACCTCCATCCCAAGCGCATCCCAGTCCACAAGCTTCTCGATCAGCTGGCACACCTTGCTCTCGTCGTCGGCGATCAGTACTCTCAGCATCCGCAATTCCCCCCTGTTTCCCCCGAAAGTAATATAATTTCATTGTACCCCGCATGGGACATTTCCGTCAACCCATATGAATTACTGCCCTTTGCGTTTTTGGTCAGACCTTTTATTTCCACTTGACTTCCCCCACAACATCTGGTATATATAGCTTATACCGATCATATGACTGACGGATAAGTGGATAAACCACGTGAAGTATGATCGAAGAAAGCCGACCGTCTGGGCAATCATAGCGCAGACTGTGGGCTGTTTTTTTGCCCTTTTGTCTGATGGCGCATTCTGCGCCGCGCTGTGATTCTGTAACAGCTGAGATCTCCCTAAAGAGAAAATTTCCCATATGACAGATTTTGATAATGATTCTCATTTATAGTATTGTTTTTTCCTGTCTCGATCTGTTATAATGGCGAAGCATTTCTTCACAACCGAAGATTTCAGAATGATCCCTTTTTAACAATATGTAATAGTAATGGAAACAAGGAGGAACCACCATGTCTGAACAGAATACCAGAAACGGAAACGCTGATGTTTTCAAAAAAGCCTGGAGAGGATTTCAGGGCGCAAAATGGACCGACGAGGTCAATGTCCGCGAATTCATCCAGAATAACTATACCCAGTACGACGGAACCGAGGATTTCCTTGCAGCTCCGACCGAAGCTACCGATAAACTCTGGGGGCGTCTTCAGGAGCTCCAGAAAGAGGAGCGCAAAAAAGGCGGCGTTTTAGAGTGCGAGACTGAGATCGTGTCCAGCCTGACCTCCTACGGCCCGGGCTACATCGACGAAAGCTTAAAGGATCTCGAGACCATCGTCGGACTCCAGACAGACAAGCCGTTAAAGCGTGCCTTCATGCCTTACGGCGGAATCAAAATGGCTGAGGAAGCAGCCGAGACTTACGGCTACAAGGTAAATGAGAAGTTCCACAAGATCTTCACGGAGTACCACAAGACACACAATCAGGCAGTCTTTGACGCTTACACACCGGAGATGAAAGCTGCCCGCCACTGCCATATCGTAACCGGTCTTCCGGATACCTACGGCCGCGGACGTATCGTCGGTGACTACCGCCGCGTGGCCCTCTACGGTATCGACTTCCTGATCGAAGAAAAGAAGAAAGACCTGGATCTCTGTGGAAACGGCGCAATGTACGATGAGATCATCCGCCAGAGAGAGGAGATTGCAGAGCAGATCCGTGCCTTAAAGGGCATGAAAGAGATGGCAAAGATCTACGGCTATGACATTTCTGCTCCGGCAACAAACGCAAAAGAGGCGATCCAGTGGCTTTATTTCGGCTATCTTGCCGCTGTTAAGACTCAGAACGGCGCAGCTATGAGTGTTGGACGTATCTCCACCTTTATCGATATCTATGTAAACCGTGACCTCGAGGAAGGGACACTTACTGAGGCCCAGGCACAGGAACTGATCGACCATATGACCATGAAGTTCCGTATGGTGAAGTTTGCAAGAATCCCGTCCTACAACCAGCTCTTCTCCGGTGATCCGGTTTGGGCGACACTGGAAGTTGCAGGTCTCGGACAGGACGGACGTCACATGGTAACAAAGACAGACTTCCGTTTCCTCCATACTTTAGAGAACATGGGCCCGTCCCCGGAGCCGAACCTGACTGTACTTTACTCCTCCCGTCTCCCGGAGAACTTCAAAAAGTACGCGGCAAAGATCTCCGTTGACACATCCTCGATCCAGTATGAGAACGATGATGTGATGCGTCCGGTATGGGGCGATGACTACAGCATCTGCTGCTGCGTATCCGCTACCCAGACAGGTAAGGAGATGCAGTTCTTCGGAGCACGTGCAAACCTTGCGAAGTGCCTGCTCTACGCGATCAACGGCGGTAAAGACGAGAAGTACAAGACAAAGGACGGAAAGCCGATGCAGGCTGGTCCGGAGTACGCACCGATCACCTCCGAGTATCTTGATTATGACGAGGTGATGCATAAGTATGACCTGATGATGGACTGGCTGGCAGGAATCTATGTAAACATCCTGAACCTGATCCAGTATATGCACGATAAATATTACTATGAGGCAGCTGAGATGGCTCTCATCGATACCGATGTACGGCGTACCTTCGCAACCGGTATCGCAGGCTTCTCCCACGTGGTAGACTCCCTCTCCGCGATCAAGTACGCAAAGGTAAAGGTTGTCCGCGACGAGAACGGCATGGCGACAAGCTTCGTAACAGAGGGTGATTTCCCGCGTTACGGAAACGATGACGACCGTGCGGATGATATCGCGGTTTGGCTGTTAAAGACTTTCTTAAAGAAAGTGAAAAAGTACCACACCTACAGAAATTCCGAGCCGACTACTTCGATCCTTACGATCACATCCAATGTGGTTTACGGTAAGGCAACAGGCGCTCTCCCGGATGGCCGTGCAGCGTTTACACCGTTCGCACCGGGTGCAACTCCGTCTTACGGTGCTGAGCAGAATGGTCTTCTCGCTTCCTTAAACTCCGTTGCAAAGCTTCCGTATGAGTACGCTCTCGACGGAATCTCCAACACTGAGACGATCGCTCCGGGTGCACTCGGACATTCTGAGGATGAGAGAAAGAACAACCTTGTCCATGTTCTCGACGGATATTTTGATCAGGGTGCTCATCATCTTAACGTGAATGTATTCGGTCTTGATAAGCTGAAGGACGCGATGGAACATCCGGAGAAACCGGAGTATGCAAACTTCACGATCCGCGTTTCCGGTTATGCCGTTAAGTTTATCGACCTGACAAGAGAGCAGCAGCTTGACGTCATCGCAAGAACCTGCCACGAGGCGATGTAAAATAAGCAGCAATCGCTCACTAACTTTATCGATTTAAAATCAGCCGGGAATGTTGTTTATTCCCGGCTGAGTCTAAATTATGAAGTTTTTTTCTGGCTTGGCATTGAGATTTTAGTGTTTGCGCTTTTGCACCCACTACTCATTTTACCTTTATTTTTATCCCCGGCAGATTCCGGGAGAAGGGAAACTTTTATATGGAAACAACAGGCTACATTCACTCCATCGACAGTTTTGGTTCCGTAGACGGACCCGGAGTCCGCTTTGTGACTTTTCTTCAGGGCTGCCATATGCGGTGCCGGTATTGTCATAATCCGGATACATGGAAATTAGCGAACGCTGCTGCCGTTTCTGAGCAACAGATCTCCGAAAACGCAGCTCATGCGAATACTGTCCAAAATACAGCTTCTGACAGCGCAGCGCCTTCTTCCGTCTGTAATTATAAAGAAATGACCCCCTCTGCCCTGATCAGACAGGCACTCCGCTACAAGCGCTACTGGGGCAAAGAGGGCGGCATCACGGTCAGTGGAGGCGAACCGCTCTTACAGATTGATTTCATGAATGAGCTTTTCCGCCTTGCAAAAGAAAACGGCGTCGGCACAGTGCTTGACACCGCAGGACAGCCGTTTACAAGAGAAGATCCATTTTTCTCAAAGCTCACCGATCTCATGGAAAATACCGATCTTGTCATGCTGGACTTAAAACACATCGATCCGGAAAAGCACCGCGCTCTCACCGGCCATACCAACGAAAATATTCTGGCCTTCGCCAGATACCTGAATGAGATCGGCAAACCCATGTGGATCCGCCATGTCCTCGTTCCAGGCGTGACCGATGACAATGAGAATCTTCATGGAATCCGTGCGTTTTTAGATACGCTGTCCAATGTAAAAAAAGTGGAAGTTCTTCCGTACCATACACTCGGCATCTACAAATGGGAGTCCCTCGGGATCCCGTATACCTTAAAAGACGTGGATCCGCCGACAGCGGAATCTGTGAAGCGGGCTGAAGAGATACTTGGGTGTTAAACTGCCAGTTCCCCCAGCTTCCCAAGCAATTCCTTCGCCTTCTCCATCATCGGCTCGCAATCCTTATGCTTCTTTCCTTTATCCTGATAGAACAGCACCGGCTTCTCTCCCTGGGCAAAGCGTAACGCAGTCTTATACTCGGCAATAAGCGCCGGAATCCCGGTAACATCGAGCTTTGCCTTCGGGTAAAGTTCGATGCGGATCTCCTGGGTGTTGATATCCACCTCGGTCACGTAGGCGCGGTGGGCCAGGGCTTTTAATTCCGCTACACGCAGCAGGTTATCCACAGATTTCGGAATATCGCCGAAGCGATCAATCAGCTCATCCTGCATATCCATATACTCGTCGTCCGTCTCGATGGCGGAAATTCTCTTGTATACATCAAGCTTCAGATACTCATTCTTGATATATCCGTCCGGAATAAACGCATCGATATCGCAGTCCACCACGGTCTCAAAGGTCTCTTCCTCTTCCTGTCCGCCCTTTAAGGCAATAACCGCCTCGTTGAGCATCTTGCAGTAGAGGTCATATCCGACTGCCTCCATGTGTCCATGCTGTTCCGCTCCGAGAATATTTCCCGCGCCGCGGATCTCAAGGTCACGCATCGCGATCTTGATTCCGGAGCCCAGCTCCGTGAATTCCCGGATCGCCTGAAGACGTTTTTCCGCATCCTCCTTTAACATCTTATCCCGTTTATACATCAGGAACGCATAGGAGGTACGGTTCGACCGTCCGATCCGCCCCCGGATCTGGTAGAGCTGGGAAAGTCCCAGACGATCCGCGTCCTGAATGATCATCGTGTTGGCATTCGGGATATCCAGCCCCGTCTCGATGATCGTTGTAGACACGAGCACATCAATATCTCCGTTGATGAAATCCAGCATGATCTTCTCCAGCTGATGCTCATTCATCTGACCATGGGCAAAGGCCACATTCGCGTCCGGTACGAGGGATGCCACATGGTTTGCCACCTCATCGATGTTGTTGACGCGATTGTATACATAGTACACCTGCCCGCCGCGCCCTAACTCCCTGTGGATCGCCTCGCGAATCATCTCATCATTGTACTCCATGACATAAGTCTGGATCGGAACACGGTCCACCGGCGGCTCCTCGAGAACGCTCATGTCACGGATCCCGATAAGGCTCATATGCAGAGTCCGCGGGATCGGCGTCGCTGTCAGGGTCAGAACGTCCACGTTCTGCTTCATCTGCTTGATCTTTTCCTTATGAGTCACGCCGAACCGCTGCTCCTCATCGACGATCAGAAGCCCAAGATTCTTAAACTGCACATCCTTCGACAGGACTCTGTGTGTGCCGACAATAATATCCACATACCCCTTTTTCAGTCCTTCTACCGTCTTCTTCATCTCTCCCGGTGTCCGGAAACGCGACATCATGTCCACCCGCACTGGAAAATCCTTCATTCTCTGGACAAAGGTATTGTAGATCTGCTGTGCGAGGATCGTTGTCGGAACCAGATAGACCACCTGCTTTTCTTCCTGCACGGCTTTAAATGCTGCCCGGAGCGCGATCTCCGTCTTTCCGTAGCCCACATCCCCGCAGATCAGGCGGTCCATGATTTTCTTGCTCTCCATATCCCGCTTCGTATCGTCGATGGCGGTGAGCTGGTCGTCCGTCTCATCGTAGGGGAACATCTCCTCAAATTCCTTCTGCCACACCGTATCCGGTCCATACTGGAAGCCCTCCGCGTCCTGACGCGCCGCGTAGAGCTCCACGAGCTCCTTCGCGATCTCCCGGACCGCCGTGCGGACCTTTGTCTTCGTCTTTGTCCACTCGGTCCCGCCAAGCTTATTTAACTTCGGAACCTTCGCGTCAGCCCCGGCATATTTCTGGATCCCCTCCAGACGGGTCGCCGGAAGATAGAGGTTTCCGCCGTCACCGTACTCGACCTTGATATAGTCCTTGATGACATGGTCCTGCTCGATCTTCTCAATTCCCTTATAGATACCGAGACCATGGCTCTCATGCACCACGTAGTCGCCGACGGAAAGTTCGGAGAAGCTGCTGATCTTCTTTCCCTCGTAATTGTACTTTTTCCGCTTCTTCTTCCGTTTTTCCACGCCAAACATATCGCCCTCGGTGATGACGACGAACTTGATCAGCGGGTATTCAAAGCCCTTGTGAAGCTTTCCGTAGGTGACCATGATCTCCCCGGGAGCCACCGGGCGCCCCGCATCCTCCGGGCAGAAGGCACGGAGATCATACTCTCTTAAGTCCCCAGCAAGGCGGCTCGCCCTGGTTCTCGACGCGGAAAGGAGAACGACGCGGTAGCCGTCCTTTTTCCATTTTGTGAGATCCTTGATCAGGATCTCGAAGCTGTTCTGATAGGAGTTTAAATTTTTACCGGTCAGGCTGTATTTTGCCTTCGGGGTCATTCCCGGAAGACGCTGGTCGAGACCTGTCATAAAGATCGAGTGAGGCGTATGGCAGTCCGCCAGCACTGTCTTTGAAGCGAATAAAAGATCCGCCTGTCCCGGCAGGATGTAGCCCTGCTCCAGACGGTGGGACATGCTCTCCCGGAACTCGGTTTCCACGGTCTCCGCTTTTTCCTTCATGCGCTGTGGCTCATCTAAAATCAACGTGAGACCAGATGTCTGTTTTCCTGTTTCTGTTGTAGAAGACACCAAAGTGACCTTAGCGCCCACTTCTTTCATATAGTCAAGAAATGAAACTGTATCCTTACAAAAGTATCTGATATACGCGTCCAGCGTCTGAACATCAAAGCCCTCCTTTAAGGATTCCACAAGCTCCCCGACAGCCCGCCGGATCCGCTGTGCCTCCTCCGGCTTTTTCTGGTCCCGGAACGCTTTTTCCTGCTTTTTCTCGTCGGCTTCCAGGCACAAAATTCCCTCTTCGATATCTTTCTTCGTGAGGATCAGCTCCGCCGCCGGATAGATCGTAACTTCGTCCATCTGCTGGATCGACCGCTGGCTCTCGGCATCAAAGGAACGGATGGAATCCACCTCGTCGCCCCAGAGCTCGATCCGGACCGGAACCTCCTCCGTCAGTGGGAACACATCTAAAATTCCTCCACGGACAGAAAACTGTCCCATGCCATCCACCTGTCCCATGCGCTCATAGCCCATGCCGGTGAGAAGATGCTTAATCTCCTCCATATCAAGCGTCTGCCCCACCATGATATTCAGGCAGCTTTCTTTGATCATGGAAAGCGGCAGAAGATGGTCCATCAGACCATCCACCGTTGTCACAACAACTCCGCCTTCATCTTCCAACAAATGCTTAAAAACCTGCATTCTCTGTCTTGTCAGAAGATTTCCGTGGATATCCGAGCTGTAAAACAGAAGATCCCTTGCCGGATACAGCCAGGTATTCGGCTCAAAATAGCTGAAATCATCGAAGATCTCCTTCGCGCGGGTATCGTCATAGGTCACAACGAGCTGCCACGGATTGTCCTTTGAGAGTTCATGCATCACATGGACTTTCTGGGAATCCGTCACGCCGCTGATCTGGACCGGGCCTTTCCCCTGGTCCAGATCCTGCTTCATATCGGTATACTCCGCCAGATCTACGAGCGGATTTGCAAAAACTTCAGCCATGGTTCCTCCTGTTTTTTGTTAGCTCTGAATATTTCGAATTGCAGATTTTTTTGAAATAATTTTAATTATCAAGTAAATACCTTGCAGCGTCATACTCAACAATGATCCATGCAGGATTTTACCTGTAAAATACTATTTCTCTTCCTTTTTGCGGTTATGATCATTCATCGCCTGCGCGATCCCCACGTTCACGATCTCGCACACCGCGTCCGCCGCTTCCTTCACCGCTTCATCCATCGTTGCCTGTTCTTCTTTTGAAAAGTGACCCAGCACATAATCAGCAAGATCCATCCGGGATGGCTTCTCACCGACTCCGACCTTCACCCGCGGAAACTCCTGTGTCCCAAGATGAGCGATGATGCTCTTGATCCCGTTATGTCCGCCCGCGCTTCCCTTGGCGCGGATCCTTAACTGTCCCGGTGCAAGGCTGATATCGTCATACACGATCAGGATATCCTCCGGATCTACCTTATAATAATCTGCCGCTGCGCGGATGCTCTCCCCGCTGGAATTCATATATGTCTGCGGCTTCATGAGAATGACCTTCTCCCCGCCGATGATGCCTTTCCCACAGAGCGCCTTGTGCTTCTTCTCAGAGATATCTGCCCCAATCTTCTCCGCGAGGGCATCCATGACCATAAAGCCCGCATTATGTCTTGTATTTTCATATTCCTTTCCCGGGTTTCCGAGACCTGCAATAATTAACATTTTTATCTCCTTTTCGAATTTCCGCTGGCCGCCAGGTATTCCCTTCCGCGGTCAATGCAGAATCTTATTTTTCAAAACCGTAACGCATTTAAGGGGCCTTTTTCCAAAGTCCCCTGATTTCTACATTTTATCAGTTTTGAACGTCCAGTGCAAGGGGCAGTTATGACAAGAATCTGCCGCCAGCAGCTCCATCATGACACCCATTCAGTCCATGATCACAGCCGTTAGCGGCAGATTCTTTTATATCCTATACTCGTTTTTCATACTCCGGCAGATACCCCCTGATGTACCGTCCGAATCGTGCGGAATTTGCGCTTTTGCGCTCCTCCCTTATGTATTCCGCGTCATGGAATGCATCTACCAATACCTTACTATATTTTAACCGTTAATTCAATACTTTTTTGCTGAATACATATCCAGAGTTTAT
>ENA-UOJV01002074-UOJV01002074.1-human-gut-metagenome-genome-assembly--contig:-C82-NODE-2074-length-18140-cov-5.230854_pt1 | contig 18140 bp, 12 predicted proteins | sample MGYA00242356_ERZ723903 | MGnify/ENA metagenome assembly ERZ723903
TTCAGCCTAGGTGCAGCATATCCGGCGATAAACATGGGGCTTGGCGAAGCGCTGATGGCGGTCAGAAGCCGTTTTTCATGTGCCGAAAGCAGCGATTTCCGGTTAAAATCGGCGGCAGTTTTCATTCCCATCGGGTAACCGCAGAGCAGCCCGGCAAGCAGGGCATAGCCGCTGTAGACAGACATCCCAAGATGTTTCAAAACCGGGTGAAATGGCGCTAGAAGCAGCCGGACGCCGCCGTGTTCAGCTAAAAGCTTTGAGAAGAGCATAAAGGGAAATAACGTCGGAAAGACCGTATTGAACCATAAAAGAAGTCCTTTCTGTGCCCCATCCGCAGAGAGACGCGGATGCGAGAGCAGAAGCGACAGGATAAGTGCTGGGAACAGGGCGGATAATATTTTTTTTATATATGGCATGGGAGCGCCTTTCTATCATTAAAAAGTAATATAAAGATAGATTATATATATGTAGACAGAAAATGGATCATTCCTTTTGGAAGCCTGAAAACCGGCATACCGAACAAAGAAAGAACGAATGAGCGCGAAGAAAAAGTCTTTCGAATCACGATTATAAATGGATATACAGAGCAATAGACAAAAACAGGAGGAAAACGATTGGATTACCGAGAACTGCCGGAAGAATTTCTTGAAAAAATGAAACAATTTCTGGGGGAGGAATACCCTGAGTATCTGGCTTCGTATGAGGAAGAGCCGCGTTCAGGGCTGCGCGTCAACACGGGCAGACTGACACCGGAACAGTTTTTAGACATGGCACAGACGGCGGACTGGAATTTGAAACCAGTGCCGTGGACGAAGAACGGTTTTTATTATCAGGGCGAACGCCCATCCAGGCATCCGTGGTACTACGCGGGACTCTACTATCTGCAGGAACCGAGTGCGATGTCACCGGCGGCATGGCTGCCGATCAAGCCGGGCGACCGGGTTCTGGATTTGTGCGCGGCACCGGGCGGTAAAAGTACGGAACTGGCGGCGAAATTAGCCGGTACAGGTGTCCTGTTTTCCAATGATATCAGCAATTCGCGCGCAAAAGCGCTTCTTAAAAATCTGGAAATGTTCGGAGCGGGAAATATCTGTGTAACGAGCGAGGCACCGGAAAAAATGGCTGGCATCCTGCCGGAGTTTTTTGATAAGATTCTGGTCGATGCGCCGTGCTCCGGCGAAGGTATGTTCCGCCGCGATCCGTCGATGGTAAAGAGCTGGAACGAAAAAGGTCCCGATTATTATGCGCCGCTGCAGCGCCAGATTCTCGACTGTGCCGTGCAGATGCTTGCGCCGGGCGGGAAACTGGTTTATTCGACCTGTACCTTTGACAGGGACGAGGACGAGGGAACGATCGAGTATATTCTGGAGAAATATCCGCAGATGGCGGTCGTGCCGCAGAAACCGGAATATGGCTTTGAGGGAAGCCGTGGCATTGAGGGCTGTCTGAGATTGTTTCCGCACCGTCTGGAGGGCGAAGGACATTTTGTTGCGCTGTTGGAGAAGCGGACGGAGAAACCAGACGCAAATGTCAAGGATTTGGAAAATGCCGGTGAGAAAGCATTGAGCGATCCACTTTTGGTAGAGGAAATAGAAGCGCGGTTGTGCCGTGTGGCGGAAGACGGTAAATCCAGACAGATGGCTTCCGGAAAAGCGAAAGGGAAAACGTTTGGAAAAGGAAAAAACGTGGCGCAAAACCAGACCGCCGAGGACTTTTCCCCCTTGTTTGAGTTTCTGCGCCAGCTTCCGGTAAGAACCTGGAATCCGGAGCAATTCTACCGTGACAGCGAGCGCATCTATTACCTCCCGGCAGCGCTGGCAGGCGACAATACACGCTATTTTAAGCCGCTCCGCTGTCTGCGTACCGGGCTTCTGCTCGGAGAACTGAAAAAAGGGCGGTTTGAACCATCCCAGGCGCTGGCAATGAACCTGCGGATGCAGGAATTTGTAAATTACTTAAATTTTAAAGCCTCGGATGAGCGCACGATCCGCTATTTAAAGGGCGAGACATTGACAGCCGCAGAGGAAGAGGCAGCAGATGGTCTTGTACTAATCTGTGTGGATGGATTTCCGCTTGGCTGGGCGCAGAAACGGGGCGGTCAGCTTAAAAATAAATACAATCCCGGATGGAGGTGGCAGTGATGGGACAAGGTAAAAGTATACGTTTAGACCGCTTCCTGGCAGAGATGAAGCAGGGAACGCGCAGTCAGGTAAAAGAGATGATCCGCAAAGGGCGGGTTCTGGTCGATGGAACTGTCTGCCGCGAGTCTGACCGGAAAATATTCCCGGACGAAACCCGGGTTACACTGGATGGACAGCCGGTTGGCTGGGCAGACACGGAATATTATATGTTAAATAAACCGCAGGGCGTCGTTTCCGCAACGGAAGACGGGCGCTATCAGACTGTCATTGACCTTATTGATGAAGCAAAGCGAAAAGACCTCTTCCCGGTCGGACGCCTCGATATTGATACGGAAGGACTGCTTCTCATCACAAACGACGGTGCGCTGGCGCATGAGCTTCTGGCACCGAAAAAACACGTGGATAAGGTCTATTTTGCACGCGTAAAGGGAACACTGAAAAAAGGAATCGAAGCGCGCTTTCAGGCGGGACTGACGCTGAAGGATGGCACACCGGTACGACCGGCAGAGCTTGTGATCGAGAAAAAATGGAACGACGCAGGAGAAGACCTCTGCGAGGCGCGCCTGACCATCCATGAAGGAAAATTTCATCAGGTAAAGCGGATGTTTGAGGCAGAGGGCGGCGAAGTCATTTATCTGAAACGCCTTTCGATGGGACCGCTTGCCCTGGATGAGGCACTGGCGACGGGAGAGTACCGGGCGCTGACGGAAGATGAAATTAGAGCGTTAAAAGAAAGAACGCTAACCTCACAAAATTGTGTATCGAATGACGAAAATTTGTCAGACACCCCAAATAACACACCTCCTGAAATCAACTGGAACACAGTAGATGCCGTCCTCTTCGATCTCGACGGCACCCTGGTTGATTCCATGTGGATGTGGAAAGCGATCGACGTGGAATTTTTAAAGCGTTACGGCTATGACTGTCCGGAGGATCTCCAGAAGGTGATTGAGGGCATGAGTTTTTCCGAGACAGCAATCTATTTTAAAGAGCGTTTCCAGCTGCCGATGACACTGGATGAGATCAAGGCGATCTGGATTGAAATGTCGATCGATAAATACCGCCATGAGGTGCCGCTGAAACCGGGGGTTGCGGAATTTCTTCCATTTTTAAAGAAAAAAGGAATCCGCATGGGAATTGCGACGAGCAATGCACAGGATATGGTAGCAGCTGTGCTGGATTCTCTGGATATCCGTTCATATTTCGGTGTTGTGGCAACTGCCTGTGAGGTGGCGGCAGGAAAACCGGCGCCGGATATCTATCTGAAGGTGGCGGCGGATCTGGGCGTACAGCCAGAAAAATGTCTGGTATTTGAGGATGTACCGGCGGGGATTCTGGCTGGAAAACGGGCTGGTATGCGCGTCGGCGCGGTCGAGGACGTATTTTCACTTTCCATGATCGAAGAAAAGAAAGAATTAGCTGATTTTTATATCCGGGACTACCGGGAACTGATACAGGGGGCAAGATAAAATGATACATGATTTTTTACCGATCTGCAGGGCGGATATGGACAAGCGCGGCTGGGAGAGCTGTGATTTTGTCTACGTGTGCGGGGATGCGTATGTCGATCATCCGTCGTTCGGCCACGCGATCATCAGCCGTATGCTCGAAGCGCACGGCTATAAAGTAGGCATCATCGCCCAGCCGGACTGGAAGAATCAGGAATCCATTCAGATTCTGGGAGAACCGCGTCTTGGATGGCTTGTGAGCGCCGGAAATATGGACTCTATGGTAAACCATTATTCGGTTTCTAAAAAGCGCCGCGCAAAGGATTCCTACACACCGGGCGGCGAGATGGGAAAACGTCCGGATTATGCGACGATCGTCTATTCCAACCTGATCCGCACCTGGTCGAAAAAGCCGATCATCCTCGGCGGTATCGAAGCCAGCCTGCGGCGTCTGGCACATTATGATTACTGGTCCGGAAAAATGAAACGGTCCATTCTGCTGGATTCCCAGGCAGATCTGATTTCCTACGGAATGGGCGAGCGCTCGATCGTGGAGATCGCGGATGCACTGGCGAGCGGCATCGAGGCAAAGGATATCACCTTCATCGAGGGAACTGTTTATAAGGCGGAAAACCTGGATTCTGTTTACGACGAAATCCGCCTGCCGTCTTACCGCGAGGTTTCCTCCGATAAAAAGACGTATGCGGAGAGCTTTTACACCCAGTACAGCAACACCGATCCATTTTCGGGAAAACGCCTCGTTGAGCCGTACAGCGACCGCCTCTATGTGGTGCAGAATCCGGCGGCGAAACCACTGACCCAGGAAGAGATGGACGATGTCTACGCACTTCCATACATGAGAACCTGGCATCCGTGTTACGATGCAGCGGGTGGTATTCCAGCGATCACGGAAGTAAAATTCAGCCTGATCAGCAACCGCGGATGCTTCGGCGGATGCAGCTTCTGTGCGCTGACCTTCCATCAGGGACGCATCGTGCAGACCCGCAGCCATGAATCAATTATTCAGGAAGCAGAACTTTTGACCCAGGAACCAGATTTCAAGGGCTACATCCACGATGTCGGCGGTCCGACCGCAAACTTCCGTCACCCGGCATGCGAAAAACAGATGACCTACGGTGCCTGTCCGCACAAACAGTGCCTGTTCCCGCAGCCGTGCAAAAACATGAATGCCGATCACAGCGACTATATTTCCCTGTTAAAGAAGCTGCGGGCGATTCCGAAGGTAAAAAAAGTTTTCATCCGTTCGGGTATCCGTTTCGATTATCTGCTGGCGGAGAAAAACCGGGCATTCTTGCGGGAGCTTTGTCAGTACCATGTCAGCGGACAGCTCAAGGTAGCGCCGGAACATATATCGGATAATGTATTAAAACGGATGGGAAAACCGGAGAATAAGGTTTACCGCCAGTTCATGAAGGAATATGCAGCGATGAATGACTCGCTGGGAATGAAGCAGTACCTCGTTCCGTATCTGATGTCCTCCCATCCAGGTTCCACGCTCAAGGAGGCGATCGAACTGGCAGAATATCTGCGCGACCTCGGCTACATGCCGGAGCAGGTGCAGGATTTCTATCCGACGCCATCCACACTGTCTACGTGTATGTATTACACGGGATATGATCCGCGCACGATGGAAAAAGTGTACGTGCCGACCAACCCGCATGAGAAAGCGATGCAGCGTGCGCTGATCCAGTACCGCAATCCGAAAAACTATGATCTGGTGCTGGAAGCACTCCGTCTGGCAGGCAGAACGGATCTGATCGGTTTTGATAAGAAATGCCTGATCCGTCCGCGGCAGATCAAAGGACGCGATTTCGCGGCTGGCGGATATAAAGGGGCGTATCATGGCAGCCAGACGACAAAACCGGCTGCTGCCAATCGTGCAAAAGAAGCCAAAAGACCGGCTGTGGGCGGTATGACCGGGCACAAACAGACCGGCGTAAATGGAAATGGACGAAATGCGGAGGGATTTGGCGGCGCTGTAGGTGGAAAGAGCAGCGGAAGCGGAAAGAAAAAAACCATCCGGAACGTGCACAAGAAGAAATAAAACGTATGTACGCTCGGAATGAAGGAACGACTCCGAGCGTACATACTTGAGACGGGAGGGATTTCTCATGAAAATTGCGATAATTACAGGTGCCTCTTCCGGCATGGGGCGCGAGGCAGCCAGACAGCTGGCGGATCGCTTTTCGGGACTTCAGGAAGTCTGGCTGATTGCCCGCCGGATGGACCGGATGCAGGAGCTGGAACGGACGCTGCCGATCCCGGCGCGGTGTTTCGCCATCGATCTGACGGATGCATCCCAGCGGGAGACGCTGGAAAACGAGCTGGCGGCGCGCAAGCCCAACGTAAAGCTTTTGGTAAATTCTTCCGGCTTTGGTAAAATCGGAACGGTCGGGAACCTGCCGCTTGACGATGAAACGGGAATGGTAGAGCTCAACTGCAAGGCGCTGTGCGCGGTCACGCATATGGTGCTTCCCTATATGAGCGAAAACAGCCGGATTCTCCAGTTCGCGTCAGCAGCCTCCTTTCTGCCGCAGCCGGGATTTGCCATCTATGCGGCAACCAAGGCATTTGTCTTAAGCTACAGCCGCGCCCTGCGGGAAGAACTCCGCCCGCGCAGAATCGGCGTGACGGCGGTCTGCCCCGGACCGGTCAAAACCGAGTTTTTCGACATTGCCGAGACAACCGGGGAGATTCCTCTTTATAAGCGTCTGGTGATGGCAGATCCGCACAAAGTTGTAAAACTTGCCATTCGCGACTGTATGGCGGGAAAAAGCGTGTCGGTTTACGGCGTATGGATGAAGGCATTCTTTGTGATCTGCAAGGTAGTTCCGCATGAATGGATTCTGCGCGCGATGCAGGCGCTAAACCATTAAATCAGACAAAGCTAGTATCATTCAATAAAAACATGATAGAAAGGATTTTTACACCGTGAAAAAGATAAAAAAAGGCGATTATGGCTACCGCAATCATTTCAAGCGGAAACAGCTTTTTATCATCGCACTTCTGGCGTTATTTATCATCGCACAGCTGGTTGGGCGGTCTTTTACAGACAATGATTCCGTCAAAAAAATTCTGACGGTCATGGCGATCGTCACGGTACTTCCGGCGGCGAATCTCGCTTCCCCGCTGATTGCCATTTTCAAATACCATACGCCGGAGCAGGCGTTTCATGAGGCATATATGCCGTATGAGGAAAAATTTGAAGTTCTCTATGATCTGGTTCTGACGACACCGGAAGATGTGATTCCGTCCGATGTGACCGTCGTTCACCCGACCGGCATCTATGTGTACTGCATTAATCCAAAGCTGAATGTAAAGCGCGCGGAGGCAGGTTTAAATGAACTGTTAAAGGCGAACAAACTGGATCCGAACCTGAAAATCGTGACCTCACGCAGCACCTTTGACAAGCGGATTCACAGCCTGAAACCGGCGTCAGAGTATGAGGACGATGGAACTGTAGAGTACGGCGTGCGCGTAATAAAAGGATTATCGATGTAAAAAAGGGAGGCGGCAGCCATGCGGATGCTGACAGTATCTAAAAATGAGGCGGGGCAGCGCCTGGACAAGCTGCTGGCAAAATATCTGAATCTGGCGGGAAAAAGCTTCATTTATAAAATGATGCGGAAGAAAAATATTACCCTGAACGGAAAAAAATGCGACGGTTCCGAACATCTGACCGAGGGCGATGAGATCAAGCTGTTTCTGGCAGAGGAGACGATCGAGAAATTTTCGGAAGTGAAGATTCAGAAGGTTCAAAAGAAAAAGCTCGATATCGTCTACGAGGACGAACATATTTTACTGATCAATAAGCCATCTGGAATGCTGTCCCAGAAAGCGAAAGAGACGGATGAATCGCTGGTCGAATACCTGATCGACTATCTGCTGGATTCCGGCAAATTAAAGAAAGAGGACCTGGCGTGCTTCCGTCCGTCCGTCTGCAACCGCCTCGACCGCAACACAAGCGGCATCGTGGCAGCTGGACGTTCCCTGCCGGGACTGCAGATCATGTCCGAAGTCATCAAGGATCGGAGTCTGGGAAAATATTATGTCTGCGTCGTGCGGGGAATCGTAAAAGGCGAAGCCCGCATCGAGGGATGGCTGACGAAAAATGAAAAGACGAATCAGGTGTCGATCCGAAAAGAGGAGACCCCTGGAAGTCTGCCGATCCGGACCGCATACAGACCGCTGGTATCTGGAAATGGATATACCCTTCTGGAGGTTCATCTGATCACCGGACGCTCCCACCAGATCCGCGCCCACCTGGCTTCCATCGGACACCCGATCGCCGGGGATCCGAAGTACGGTGATCCCCGGGTCAATGAGGAAGTGAAGAAACGCTTCGGTGTCCGTTCGCAGATGCTTCATGCGTGGCGGCTGGTAATGCCGGAAACGATCTCCGGGCCGCTTTCATATCTGGCGGGCAAAGAATTTACCGCGCCTATGCCGGCGGAGATGAAGCGGATGGAAGAGATGATGAAATCAGCTCCAAAACGCCCAGCCAATCATCGCCCGTAAATTTTAAATTGTGCGAAAAATCAAAAAAATAAGTGGAGGAGCAACAACATGGGGACTTGGAACAGCCGGGGACTTCGTGGTTCAACCCTGGAGGATATGATAAACCACACAAACGATCTTTACCGTGAGAAAAAGCTGGCATTGATCCAGAAAATCCCGACGCCGATCACGCCCGTCTCAATCGATAAAACCAGCCGCCATATCACGCTGGCGTATTTCGACCAGAAGAGTACCGTCGATTACATCGGCGCGATTCAGGGCGTCCCGGTCTGCTTTGATGCAAAAGAATGCGCGGCAGATACATTTCCACTGCAGAACGTCCATCCGCATCAGGTCGCATTTATGCGGGAATTTGAAGAGCAGGGCGGGATTGCTTTCTTAATTATATATTTTTCACAGAGGGATGAACTTTACTACCTGCCATTTTTCCATCTAGACGCATACTGGGAGCGGATGCAGCAGGGCGGACGAAAGAGTTTTACATATGAGGAAATGGATAAAACGTGGCGCATCAAAAGCCACCGGGATATATTAGTCCATTATCTGGAACCGCTGAGCCGGGATTTAGGAGAAAGAGAGGATGATTTTTCATGACAACAGCCGTAGAACGTTTTTTGAAATATGTATCATATGATACGCAGTCAGACGAGGCATATGACACCTGCCCGAGCACGGAAAAACAGCTTCTGTTAGCCAATGAGCTGAAACGCGAGCTGGAAGAAATGGGTGCATCCGATGTGCGGATGAGCGAGTACGGATACTTGTTTGCACGCATTCCGGATAATACAGGCAGTACCTCTGCACCGCAAGAAGCGGAAGCTTCTTTCAGCACTGCGTCTGCTCACGGTGCATCCGGCGTTGGACAGAAAACCACCATCCCGGCACTTGGCTTCATTTCCCACATGGACACCGCGCCGTCCTTAACCGGAACAAACGTAAAGCCGCGCATCGTCCAGGCATATGACGGCAAAGATATCGTATTAAATGCAGAAAAACAGATTGTCATGAAAGTTTCAGAATTTCCGTTTTTAGCCGACTTAAAAGATCAGGATCTGATCGTAACCGACGGAACAACGCTTCTGGGCGCCGACGATAAGGCAGGCGTGGCGGAGATCATGACGATGGCAGAATATTTCCTGAGCCACCCGGAGATCCCGCACGGCGAGATCTGCATTGGATTTACGCCGGACGAGGAGATCGGACGCGGCGCGGATCGTTTCGATGTGAAAGACTTCGGTGCAGCGGTTGCTTATACGGTAGACGGCGGTCCGATCGGCGAGATCGAATATGAAAATTTCAATGCCGCTTCCGGCAAAGTCCGGATTCAGGGAGCCAGCATCCATCCGGGTGATGCGAAGCTCAAGATGAAAAATGCCCTTCTCATCGGCATGGAATTTCAGAGCCTGCTACCGGTCTTCGAAAATCCGATGTACACAGAAGGTTACGAGGGATTCTATCACCTGGATGAAATGAGCGGAAATGTAGAAGAGGCGCAGTTAAATTATATCATCCGCGATCATGACCATGAAAAATTTGAACAGAAAAAGAAATTTTTCGCCGAAGCCGCCGATTTCCTGAACCGCAAATACGGTAAGGGCACCGTGATCGCCGAAGTAACGGACAGCTACTACAACATGAAAGAAAAAATTGAGCCGTGCATGTACCTGATCGATATCGCCAAAGAGGCGATGACAGCCTGCGGCATTGAGCCGGAGGTCGTTCCGATCCGCGGCGGCACCGACGGCGCCCGCCTCTCCTACATGGGGCTCCCGTGCCCGAACCTCTGCACCGGCGGATATAACTATCATGGAAAATATGAATTTATTCCGGTGGATTCGCTTCAGAAGACGGCGGAGATACTGGTGGAGATTGGAAAGCGGTTTGCAGCCCTGGCTGATTGGAATAAATAGTAGTAGGAGACTCTAACCATTTTTTCTGTTAAATACTGAAAAATGTTGAAGAAACAATCAGTGTGTGATAAGATTATATATAGGAAAAATAAAAAGCATAGCACCTGTCAATGTGCTCCAACACATTGACAGGTGTGATAAGTGTTTTGGCGAACACGGATCACAAGGAAGCTACCCTACTACGCTCGTAGTCTATTATAATGCAAGCAAGGCATTTAGGCAAGACAAAAAACGGGCTGTGGTTTATTTGCTGTACATTTAGGCAAGGTGTGACGTGATGCGCGGAACACCTTGCTTTTTGTATATCCGATAGGGGAAGAGCTGGAAGTTGATCAGGACTCCCAGCTCTTTTTCTACTTGTTTTACGGAGGACAAAGGGATGGACGAGCAGCAGATTACGGGATTATTACGGCGATTTTACGCGGGAGACCAGAAAGCTTTGGAAGAGCTTTACCGGTTGACCGGTAAATTCGCCTTTTTTCATGCCCGGACGATGGTCCGGCAGGACGAAGAAGCATGGAAATTTGTTGAGACATTTTATACGGATTTATATAAAGCACAGGCAATACCCACATCGGAAGAAAAGGTTGACGGATGGCTTGCCAGCTGGATTCTGAAAGAAGGACAAAAGCTTCTGGCAGCCAGACAGGGAACGGTATCTTCGGTTCATGCAGGCAATGCCCCGACCCTTCCGGAGGAAGATAAAAGCGCGATCCTCGATGACAGCCTGATCCCGGTATTGGCGGAAGCATTGAATCAGCTGCCGCCGCTTCAGAAGACGGCAGTCTGGGGCTTCTATATGGACGGATTGTCGTTCGATGAACTGGCCGACTGTTTTGGATGCCAGAGCCAGACTGTCGAGACACGGCTTTATTATGCACAAAAGGGACTTCTGACGCGGCTTAGAAGCAGTGTTCCAGAACAGACATTTCCGGAAATCCTAAATACAGCGACGATTCAGCGGGGGCTTCTGGCACTCTATGAAAATACGGAATATCCAGAATACATCAGCGCCCTTGCCCTGGCAGAGATAGAAAAGAAGCTCGGTTTTATTTCGGACGAGGAACAGATGGAACATCTTTCCAACAACCTGGCATCGGAGATAAAGACGATAGAAAACCAGATGGTGTCGCCGGATGCAGCACGAAATGAATTGCAGAATACAGCGTTTACCCTGGATGAAGACAGTCAAGATAGCGAAGATACAGACGGCGACTATGAGGACGAGGAAGACTATGACAGAGAATCAAGAAATCTTCCCCACAGACGGAGAAAATCCTCATCCTTTAAAAAGAAAATCTGGGCGGCAGCCGCAGCTGTCCTCGTCTTGGCGGGTGCGGGCGGCGGATTTGCCTGGTATCAGCATCATACAACCATTGTCCGCCAGCAGAAAGAACTGGCAAGTCTGGTGGAAGCCAGTGGCGGACTCTATGGATGGCTGTCCGAACAAAAAGCCGTCCTTCAGGAATGCCCGCTGACGGAGGAAGAAAAAGAAAAACTGAATGCATTTCTGGATCAGGGAAAACAGATGCAGGAATCCGACTATAAGGGACAGATCGCATTTGTCCAGCAGATGGCAGATTTTGAGGCAGCCGTCAAGACCCGGCTGGACAGCGAAGAGACATCAAAACTGGAGGAGCTGACCGCACAGGATCCGGGCTATGCGACGGACGAACAGCTTTCCCAGATGTCGCAGTATTCAGAACAGGCGAAAGAATTGATTCAGAATGGAAAATACAAGCAATTCGAAGCTCTTGCAGCTGAGTGGAAGGAATACGCCGCACAGGCAGCTGCAAAGAAAACGGGATTGGATGTATCTGTCGTTCAGTACGATTTTTCGGAATTTCCAAAGATCCGCCTGTATCTGGATGTCCGCGATTCAGGCAGCGGAGAAAGTGTTAAAAATCTGGCTCCGAATATGTTCTATGTATCGGAGCGCGATGCAGCCACCGGCGATTTTCTGCGCCGTTCCGTGGAGAAAGCTGTTCTGATGAACGAGAACGAAGGCTTAAACATGGATCTTCTCGCGGACACCAGCGGAAGCATGCAGAATGGAAATATGGAAGCAGCGAAGGATGTCATGCATCACTTCATCGACACCGTACAGTTCAGTGCAGGTGACCGCGTCAAACTGACGCCGTTTAACAGTGATATCGATAAAACAGGCTATTTCACCTCCGATGCCGGACAGTTAAATTCTGAGATCAGCAGCTACGTGGCAGACGGAGGAACGAAGCTCTATGATGCGATCATCTATGGCGTACAGGATGTTTCCGGTCAGGAAGGGGCGAAATGCGTCATTGCATTTACCGACGGAATAGATGAACACAGCTACAATACGGCACAGGATGTCGTAAACGTCGTATCGAGATACCGGATTCCGGTCTTCATCGTGCGAATCGGTGATACATCCACCTCCGGCGCAGACGCAGAACTCCGCCAGATTGCCGAGGCATCCGGCGGAAGCTTTAAAAACATGGCGCAGTTCAATGCAGATATGAACGCATTTTACAGCCAGATTTACCGTCAGATCAAAGAGTACTACGTCGTAGAGTACGAAGTGGACGACGCAAAAACGATTCTTGACACCCGGGATGTCTCCGTCTATGTACAGGACGGCAGCAAGGGCGGCGAAAGCGAGATGAACATTAAAGCAGGCGATGAATTTTTCGAGTCGCTGCTCGGAAGTTATCTGAGAAGCTATATCACAGATATGAACAATCATCACTATGAGCAGCTCGAACAATATGTAGACAATACAGTAGCAGCCGACAACACATGGTCAATCCAGTGGCAGATGAAGAAACAGGTAACCGGCGGATTTTCCAACGTAGCCGAAGAGACGCTGATGGACTATGAGGTAACCAGTGTGACGGTGGAAGATGAAAATACGATTCATTTAAAAGCAAACGAAAACTATGACGTAGTTTACGATGAGGTGCTGGGAGATCTTAGAAAGAGCCAGCGGACGATGGCAGCCGATATCATCAGCTACCTGAATGCACGCGGCTATTCCAATCTGGACGATTCCACCACCGTGCGCGCATGGGCGAAAGTCAACCAGAAGCCGGAGTATATCCTTCGAAAAGGAAGCGATGGGAAGTGGAAGTTTTCGGAGTATGCCGGAAGTCTGACGCTGGATGAAAAACGGCAGTTGTATAGTGCTGAGATAACGGGAAGTACGTGGTAGGAGGAAATGGAAAAGGGTATGAAAAAAATAATTGTATATATTGTAGTGGGAATATGTCTTTTACTAAGCGGGTGTACACAGAAAACCAGTTCATCCGATTTATCAAATGCATTAGAAATGACATCACAGGATGCGGAAGAAAAAATCACAAAATCCTTTCGTGATGAATGGGACAACGGTGCAGCCAATATTTTATGTGATGATAATGGGGCGGTAGTTGGCGTAGAAAGCCGATCGGAAGAGGTCTCTGTATTTGATTTTGTTCCTGGTGGAAACGCAGATTCATATGCCGATCAAATGATTGAAGATCAATGGATACCTGTAAAAATTCTACTCTGGTGCAATCTGGATGGTGATAATACCTCTGCATATGAAACAATGATTTTGCGCAAAGAAAATCATGAAATTGCGTTTACCATTGATAAACGGGATGAAGATAGGAAAGTAAGTTCGATTTTAGGATTCTTAACCGATAAAGATGGTTTAGAGACCGAATTTGAAACATTGATTAACAACTCAACAGAGGGAGGTGAGATAAATGCTGACAATTAAAAAGAATAAAATAATGAAAATCCTTGCAACAGCATTCCTTTTTAGCTTATTTAGTATACGCATTAGTTTTGCCTCTACGCTTACAGGTTTTGGACAAGATGAAAATGGTAATTTTTGTAAAATTGTTTATGTTTATGGAGATAACTACGATCCTAGAGACTCTTATGAAGACTCTTCGAAAAAAAATCCCGGATTTGGTAAAGGAGATGAAAATTCGAAAAAAAATTACGGTTTTTATAAAGGAGATGAAAAAAAAACACCTACCAAAACGGTTTATGTGAATGAAAGTAAGGATTCAGAAGAGGGAACTTCTTTGGTGAAAATGTTCTTTGATGGGATTGGATGGGATAAAACAAAGAATTCTGCGACAAAAGAAGAAAAAAAAGCCTTGGAAAGAATCTTAGGATGTTCGTTCGAAGATATTGAGGAATTCTTTTATCATTGGGAAGATGTTGGAATGTCATATTATAACGGAGACAAAGAAGCGATAAATAAGGCTCTCGGTGAGTGGGGCTTAGAACAAGTAAAAGGAGAATTACAGGGTGAAATCGATTCCGCTGTAAATGATATATTAAATTCTAAATTTAAGCTGCCTATTGAGCTTGATTTTGCCGGGACTTGGAATACTGTAACTGGAAAATTGCAAGATCGCGGAAAGAGGGTAATAGAAAAAGGAAAAGGTGTAAAAAAATTCCTTTCTTCCAAATGGGATTCTTTTATATCTAACCATAAAACATCAAAAGAAAATAAAAAGAACACTTTACAAACTACAGGAAATACGGTAGGTGGAAGTATTGCTGAGACGCAAAAGATGCAAGAAACATCGCCTAATATAGGGTTCGACGAATCTACCATACAAAAAATAAAAGCTGCGGTACAAAACGGGAATTATGAAGATGCACTCAACATTGCACGGGAAGCTAAAAAGAATTTTGAACTTCCGCAAAAAGATGTTTGGACTTCAACCAACAATGGAGAAGGCTATGGCTTTTATAAGGTTACAATGATAAGTCACGGGAAGGACGGTATAGACGGCGGCGATGTTGAGGTTTCAAGAACCATGTTATATATTGGGAACTATCAAAATGGAAAAAGAATAGGGACTAATAGTATTTGGATGCAGTTTGGCGGACATGGTGGCACTATTTTAGTTCTTTGTGATTGGTCCAATGATGCACCAAATGGAAATGCTACTTTTTATAGAAGTATTAATGGCACAAATGATGAAAATGAACGACCGAATCCGCGACATATAAACCTGGTAAATGGATTATTTGATGGTGTGCTTATGGTGGATAATGAGGAAGGCATAACCTTTAAAAACGGAAAAATACAATACAAGTATGACGAAAAAACCGGGATATATGTTTTTCAGGAAAAAGATGGACACACTTGGGGGCACAAAAACAAGAATGTAATAGATGGTTTATATGGGGTTCCCGGCTTTGGTCATCATTTTTATTTCTATTAATACAAGAGGAGAATGGCAGGTATGAAAAACGAACCAAACGAAAACTTCTTATATGACCCGGAAACGGGTGAACCGATTTACCCACAACCAGAGGACGCACCGCGTTTTGACCCGGAGACAGGTCTTCCACTTGGACAAAATCAGCCAACCGATGCCGCACCGGATCTTTTCGATCCGGAGACGGGGCTTCCAGTCGGACAAGCTTCACCAAGCAACGCAATTCCCGATCGCTTTGATCCGGAGACGGGACTTCCACTCGGACAGAGTCAGCCAACGGACGTTGCCCCGGATCTCTTCGATCCGGACACAGGACTTCCACTCGGACAGAGTCAGCCAACGGACGCTGCCCCGGATCTCTTCGATCCGGACACAGGGCTTCCCCTTGGACAGGGCGCAGCCAGCCCGGACCGTTTCGACCCGGACACGGGTCTTCCGATCGGTTCAGCAGCCCCGGATCGCTTTGATCCAAACACCGGACGCCCAATCGGCAGAGGTGTTGCACGCGCGGCAGGCGCAGCTGGAAAAGGTTTTCTGCATGGCAAGACACTGGCGGTTGCAGGCGCTGGAATTATCGTGCTGGCAGCGGGCGGCACTGCCATCGCTGGCGGCGGACATCTGATGAAAAATAAGAAAGACATTGTCTCTGATGCCCTGACCGGAATCGTGGAGACGATGGATGACGGATACCTGGAGCAGACGTTTGGACTGAAAGATTTGCAGGAGCTGGCAGCAGGCGGAGATTGTACGATGGGTGTTTCTCTCGATTTCGACGGACTTTCACGCCTTGGTCTTCCAGATTCTCTCGCCGTCGATGTGAATCTGTCGAAAAATACCAAAAAGGATGCCGCTCTTCTGAATGCAGCTGTGAAAGCGGGCGGTATGGATCTGGGGACATTTTCCCTGTATGCGGATAACCAGATGTTAGCCGCTGCTGCCCCGGAGCTTATCTCACTGGTTCTCACATTAGACTATCAAAACCGCCCAGACAAGCGCGTCGAATCTTCCTTTATGGGGGAACAGCTGAATATCGAGTCCGGGGATTTCAAATATGCAGCAGAAGTAACTGGAATCTTCCATGATGCAGTTATGGGGAAAAAACGGTATTTTGATTTCAGCGAATTGTACGACCGTTATAAAGAGACAACCAAAGCAGCTGACACACTGAAAAATGCGATGGAAGTTGAAAAATTAGATTCCAAACGTTTTACCGTAGACGGAAAATCACAGAAATGCCGGGGCTATCACGTGGTTGTTTCCCATAAGGATCTGGCTGATTTTGTTAAAACTGCCGGAAAATATCTGGTATCCGATGATGAACTTCAGAATAACGAGATGGCTCGGCTCAAGGATGTATTAACAATTATCCGTATGCTCGAAGGAAATCATTATGATTCAGCGGATTCCCAGGCCGAGGAGCAGATGGATAAATTAAAAGATGCAATCCAGTCCGGCAGCGATGAAATCGAAGAGTTCTTTGACGACAACGTAGATGATCTCGACATGATCCTGTATGTCGATAAAAAAGGAAATGCCGCACATCTGGAAGTTACAACCAGTATTGATATGGGTAATCTCTATGATGTTGAAGCTGCTTTTGATTTTGAAGGCGGTTCCATTCCAACCCGTGAGATGAATGGTACGATAACCGCTGATTCCGGATCCAGCCGTCTTGGTCTTAAATTAGACAAGGCAGAAAAAAATACAAAGGATCTCTGGCAGTCAGACTGGGATATTATCTTATCGGAGGATTCGTCGGATACACGTATATCGCTAACCCTGGAACATGATAAGAGAGACGATGAATTTCAGCTGGAAGCAAATATAGATGATGCGAAACTGGAGTTAGGGGGAGAAATTCTTGATTACAGCAAGGGCAAATCGATCGAAATCGCGGTCGATACAGCGCGGCTGAACACAGGATGGACTGAAACATGGATGAACGATCAGGATAGTTTCAGCATGTTCCTGAAACCACTCTCTGAGAAGGTGGAAATTCCAAAGGGAAAACAGATTGATATTCTGGATGCAGATGAGGATGACTGGACTGACATGGAACGTGAACTGGATCGCAATTTTGATATGATTCGGTCTTACTAAAACAGATAAAGGGGAGAAGATATATGGCATTTTGTGAAAATTGCGGTTCTCCACTCCCGGATGATGCAGCGCATTGTCCGGAGTGTGGAATGGCGGTAGGGATGAAACAGGCAGCAGAATCAGCAGGCAATACAGTGGAAGCAGTGTTCTGCCCGGAATGTGGCGCCAAAAACGCAGGGGATGACCAGTTTTGTCAGGAATGCGGCGCGCCTTTGAACGGACAGGCACCGGTTCATACAAACGCGCCAGGAAAAGCTCCCGTCTCTGATGGAAAGAATCCGCGAAAAAGCTCCGGCGGCACCGGAAAATGGATTGCAGCGGGGGCAGCCGTCGTGATAGTGGCAGGCGCAGCTTTTACGGTTCCCAAAATATTGGGCGGCAGTACTTCCGGTGGCAGCCCACAAAAGGGTTTTACCTATGAAAAAGACAATGTACTGTACTATACCGACGGAAAGAAAACATTAGAACTGACCGATCGGATCCGAAGCGACAGTTCCAGCACTTATCCGACTTCCCAGATTGCATATTCATCGGATGGAAGATATGTTTTTTACACGGGTAAGTATGGTTCAGAAAGTGAGGGGACTCTTTATCGCAGAGACCTGAAAAAGGACAGCGAAAAGAATGATACCGAAGAGAAGATCGCCAGCGACGTTACTCATGTAGGGCTATATGGAGATAATATTATCTATACCAAGGGATATTCCGTTTCCAACGGGTATCAGTCGGATATATATCTATATACAAAGGAAGACAGTGAAAAATTATGTTCCGGTGCTTCCAGCTACTATG
>ENA-UOJV01002079-UOJV01002079.1-human-gut-metagenome-genome-assembly--contig:-C82-NODE-2079-length-18072-cov-10.208636_pt1 | contig 18072 bp, 17 predicted proteins | sample MGYA00242356_ERZ723903 | MGnify/ENA metagenome assembly ERZ723903
CAGGTTGGGCGGCATGATGCAGCCTGCCAGGGCTGCCCACGGTGCGTTTCTCGCTCGCCGGAAGCTCGCTGCCTCCGGGTCTTCGCGCGCGCCGTGCGCGTTTCCCAACCTGCGGTGTTATCCGCGTTGCTGGCTATTCAGTTGTTTGGGATTGTGATCCCACCCCCCATATTTCCCTAAAGAGCACCAAAAGGAGCGCTGCGGCCATTATTCGGTCGCAGCGCTCCTTCATTACGTTTTATGGTGCGCTTCGGAATATTCTGTTGTCGGCAGGATTTCCTGCTATGTTTCACATGACAACACCAGAACAAACGTTTGTCAATGGTCCTTTGCAGAAAATTTTCTCTTACTGATACCGCTTCTGAATCGAATCGATTCTATCAGTAATTTATATATCTTTACCATATCTTTACTTAATATATCCGCAATATATCTTTATTTTATTGCGTTGGATTTTCCAACGTAGGATATCTCAAGACAGCACTTCCAACCGCAGAGCGTGTAGTAATCTCGTCCCCCATAGTTATTGCCCATACCGGGCGCAATGCAAAAGAACCGGAGCGCACAGGTTTCTGTGCACACCGGTCCTTCTGAGCCTTCTGCGTTTGCAGTTCTTCTATGCTTTGCAGCTTTCTGGTTGCGGCAATGTGGTATACATCGTATCCAAAATCAGTCGGTCTATCTCAACCAGGCCCTTTCTCGCCAGTTCTCCGACATTGGAAATCGTTTCTTCCGGTGTTTGCGCAACGATCCCATCTCCGCCGCAAAAATCATTTCCGCTCAACGCCATTTTCTGCGCTAAGATTCCCGAATAGACAGAACAAGCGATTTTTGCCGCGCAGCTCGGTTTTGCTCCGTCGCAGAGCACTCCCGAGATTGCCGCAACGGAATTTGCAAATGCGTGGCTGATCTGCGCCGCGCTTGCCCCTTTGAGATACGCGATCCCTGCCCCTGCTGCACTGCCGGCACTAACCGCTCCGCAGTAAGCAGAGAGCTTTCCGATCATACCCTTGAGGTACAGTGACATTAAGTTCGCCAACAGCAGTGCACGCAGTGTCTTCTCCCGCGGTGCCTGCAGAGTCTCAGCATAGACATAGATCGGTGCCGTAATGGTGATTCCCTGATTTCCGCTGCCTGAATTGATCACAACGGGCATTGCACAGCCGCTCATTCTGGCATCGGAACCGGCCGCTGCAAAGGCGCATGCAAGTTTCTCCGTATCCGCATTGTTTTCAGTCAGCAGCTTTCCAATATTCGACCCCCAACTGCGCCGCATTCCCTCGTTGCAGATCGCAACGTTCCGATCCAGCTGCATTTGCAGCAGTTCTCCGAGTGCTCCATGGAGATCTGCCTCTTCCGTATATGTATAAATATCCTGTGGGCAAAGCGGAATTGCCTCCAAATCCAGTTCTTCCGCCCTCCAACTGCTGTTTTCCTGCAGCGGCACGCCATTTTTTTCGATCCGTTTCACATGCGTATGTTCATGTGAGATCTCCACGAGGGCCTGTTCCGTCTGTGTCCAAATCTCCACAACGATATGCAGCTTTTCAGCCGACTCCAATAAAGCGACTTCACAGACGTTTGCATCCAGCAGCCGATGCACTTCTGCCAGGCGCGCAGGGGTCATACTTTCCAGGATCTCCAACTTCAGCTCCGCATCTGCACTGCACACTGCCCCGCAGATCGCCGCCGCCGCAATTCCCTTTAGAGCTCCGGTATTCGGTATCACTGCACTTTTTGCGTTTTTGAACAGGTTTTCACTGCATGCGACTTTCATCTGCAGCATCTCCCCGCCGAGCTGCACTCTGCACAGTGCTGCTGCATAGGCGATCGCCGCCGGCTCCGTGCAGCCCTGCGATAAGATCAGCTCATGAAACAGCAGCTCCGTATAGTTTTTCCTTGTTTGTTCTGATATCGACATTCTTCTTAATCCTTTAATGTGTGTTGAAACAGTTCAATTTGTTCCCCGTCCGGCCCATAAAGCCAGGCGACCCTGACCGGCATAGGGACCGGCTTTGACTGAATCAGAAAATCGAAGGGCTCACGATTCGGGATCGCGCCGTGACGGACCGCATTCGCGTAAGCGCCTTCCAAATCCGACGTGTGAATGCAGAAATGGAGATACTGCGGCACCTCTGGAGGCATTTTCCCCGCATTAGAATGCAATTCCAAAAAATTCCCGTCCCCGACATCCAAAAAGCAAAGCCGTTTCCCAGAAAACTCCCATTCGTTGACGCAACTCATACCAAATGCGCGGCAATAGAAATCGCGGGATTTTTCATATTTTTTCACGCTGAGTGCCACATGATGCAGGGAAGCACCCGGAATCACATGATTCATACCTGTGCCTCCGCCTCAGATCGGTTCGCGGCCGCTCTTGATCAGCTGCAGGCAATCTTCATAGGTCATATGACGGATTTTCCCAATATGTCCATCGTATATTCTCCACGCCGTGGAAACAACATGCTCGATCTGCGCATCTGAGAACTCTTTTTTTCCAATGTCAAAGAATGTGTTCGGTGCATGAATGGTTTTGAGCCAGGCAATGTACCGTTCTACACCTTCCGCAGCAGCCTTCTTGTCGTCCTCCTCCACGACGCCCATCACATTTCTTGCAAAGCGCGCAAAAATCGACGGCTTGTCCTGGCATACCATTCGCATCCAGCGCGGCGTCAGTACGCCAAGGCAAGCACCGTGATGCGTATCAAAATATCCGCTGAAGCTTTCCTCCAGCCAATGGCAGGTCATCTCCGGCTCCATCCGTCCGATTTTTGTCAGACCGCCCCAAGCCATCGTCGCACACCATTGCAGTTCTCCGAGCGCAGTCAGATCCTCCGGCGTCTCGTTCAGAACATCCAGCGCATGCATTACAGAAAGCGCAATTGCCTCCGAGAAACGGCTCTGGAACTCGGAGCCTTCAAAACCATTGAAATAATATTCAAATGTATGGCTGAGAATATCCATTGCTCCCCATACGACCAAACGGTGCGGAGCGCTTTTCGTCACGGCCGGATCAAATATTACAAGCCATGCATGTTCGCAGTCGCAATAGTACTTCTCTTTGGTCTCATCATTGACAATGACCGCCGATTTATTCGTTTCCGTACCGGTTGCGGCAATCGTCGGGATCAGGACCGTCCGGAGAGATTTGGTGATCTGTGGTCTCGACCCCCACACAAACTCATACGGATCGCAGTCATACAGCGCAGCTGCCGCAATCAATTTTGTGCAGTCCATTGCTGAGCCGCCGCCAATGGCCACCACGGTGTCGATCGTTTCTTTTTTGCAGATCGCCACACCTTCTCTGACGCTGGAAAGACGCGGATTCTGGTCGATGTCTCCCATGCCATACGTCTGAATGCCTGCGCGCTCCAGAGAGTTTTTCACATCGTCATACAACCCGTTTTCGCGGAACGGCCCTTTTGCGCATACGATCAGTGCCTTGCTCGAAACGCCCTGCATTTCCTCACCGATCTTCTTATGACTGTCAACGCCGAACAGCATCCTGGGGGGCCAATGGAACAAAAAATCTAACATATGCTACCTCCTGCGATTTTGGAAATTGAAATTTAAAAACTAACTTAACTTAAGTTAGTATATACCATATATACACGGTTTTGCTTCATTTGTCAATCTAATTTTTCTTTCTAAGTAATTTTCATTTAGTAATTGCATGTACTTCCATTTTGTGATATGATAGGTGCAAATCATGAGGGAAAACCCACCTTTCTAACAACACTGGGGGCTATAACGTGAACTTTATCAAACAAGACCGTGCATCACTTCGAACCTACAACAAAACCGCCATCATGCGAATTTTGCTGTCGTACGATCAGATCTACCGCGCGGAGATCGCTCGTCTGACGGGTCTCAGCATTCCGACCGTCATGAAGATCACAAATGAATTTATTGAAAACGGGCTCATCACCGAGGTCGGAAAAGGGGTTTCCAGTGGCGGCAAACCGCCGGAAATGCTTCAGCTTCTCCCGAATTCCCGCTTCTTTGTTGGTGTGGACACACGCGGTGTAGAATACCGCTGTGCGATCATGAACATGCGCGGAGAAATTCTGTTTCGCCACCATCTCAGCGCACAGGAGCTGCACACGGCAAAGCAGCTTCGCCGTGCTGCGTCTGCAGATCAGCCCTCTGTGCCGTCCGAAAATCCCAGTACTGAAAAACAGGAGGAACGCGGTGGCCGCTTCGCACAGTTCGTCATTCGCCTGATTTCTCAGCTTCTCGACCGTTCCGGATTGGATCGTTCCCGTATCGTAGGCATCGGCATCGGCGTTCCCTATCCAGTCAACATCAAGACCGGACGCATCGTTTCGATGCGTGACCTGGATCTCGAGAATTTTGACTTGATCACGCCGGTGCATGAGGCCTTCAATATGCCGGTTTTTTTAGAAAACACTTCTAAAACCATTGCTTTGGCAGAGAAATGGTTTGGAGAAGCGGTAAATGAGCAAAATTTTGCAGTTGTCACGATCGGCCACGGCATCGGTTCTGCGATCTTTATTGCAAATGAAATTTACAGCGGCACGAACAGTGCCAGCGGTGAACTCGGGCATATGAGCATTGATCCAAACGGTCCTCTCTGCCGCTGCGGCAATCACGGCTGTCTGGAGGCAATGGCCTCTGTGACCGCATTGGAGCAAACAGTCCGCACCCTGCTGAAAACCGGGATGCCAAGTATTCTCTCTTCTGCCGATCTTTCAACGGTGCGAATCTGCGAAGCCGCACACCAGAACGATGTCCTTGCCCTGACTGCTTTGGATCAAATGACCGACACTCTCGCCATTGGCATCACCAACCTCGTTAATCTGATGGACATCAATCTTGTACTGCTGAGCGGCGGGATCGTCGAGCTCTATCCTGAGATCTGTTCCCAGATCAGCAAAAAAGTAGCACAGCGCCGTCAATCCTATTTCCACGACTGGAGTGTTGCGATCAAGCCCCTCCAAATCGGCCCAGATGCCGCAATGATTGGCGCAGCAACAATGCTCTTAAAGCAAATTGTTGACGGCGGGAATCTGTGATTATTCCCGCCCCACAGCCCGAAACACAAAAAGGACAGACGGTACACGCCAGCAGCCTCACAATCCCCATATGCTGCAGCACAGATGCGTCTGTCTTTTTCTATTTATCTGCATTCTTCTCCATCTATTCAGCATTCCGTCTGTGCTCCAGTGCTTATTCGGCGTTTTTACTAAAATTTCGCCCTTATTTTTGACTTGACGAAAAAATGATTCTGTGTTACTCTATCGACGCGATAACTTACGTTATTTAACTAAGTTACAGACTCTGAATTTAAAAGGAGATGAAGAAACCGCAATGAACAGAAAGGAACGGATGGCCGCAACGCTGTCCGGGCAAAAGCCAGACCGCGTTCCCGTTGGCATGTGGTATCATTATTCACCGAGCCTGAGCGCAGCCCAGGCTGCCGTTGCACACTTCGATTATGTCAGATCTGTAGATCTGGACATGATCAAAATCATGTACGATAACCTCTATTCCCTGGAGGAGCCGATCCATCAGGCCAGCGACTGGTACAAGATCAAACCGCAGGGCACGAACTCGAAGTATTACCAAAAGCAGTGTGATATCCTGCGTCGTCTGGCCGAAAAAGGTGCCGGCGAATATCCCATCTGGATGACAATGTTCGGCGCATTCAAGTTCGCTGTCATGGCCTCCAGCGATGCGTTGGTCATGGCACACTGCCGTGAAAATCCCGACGCCGTGGCCGCAGGTGTTTCCGCGATTGCCGACAGTCTCTGCGAATGGGCTGACGGTTATCTGCAGAACGGTGCCGATGCGATCTTCTATTCCGCGCAGTTCGGTGAAATCGGCCGCTTTACAAAAGCTGAATGGGAAAAGCTCGTCCGCCCGTATGATCTCCGCGTACTCTCCGTTGCAGAGCAAGCCTCGGATAAGTACAATATTCTGCATCTCTGCGGCGAGCCGGAATATCAGTTCCGCGTACATTTGGATCGTTTCGCAGATTACCCCGGCGCCATGATCAACTGGGCAATTTACCCGAACAATTATGAGATCGAGCGTGGACGTGATCTGTTCGACCGTCCAATCTTTGGAGGGCTTGACAACCATGGCGTTATGGCGCACGGCACGGAGGATGAGGTCGAACAGGCTACCCGCGCACTGCTCGATCGTTATGGAACTGTCAATTTCGCCATTGGCGCTGACTGCTCGATCGAATCTCCGGACTGTGTATGGCGGATCCGGAAAGTCATCAACACCGTAAAAGACTACTGCAAATAAGAAAGAGGGAAATTTAGCATGGAAGGAACGATGAAGCGGCTCGCATTACATGACCGTAAAGCATGGGTCGAACAGGCACCGATCCCATCGGCACACGGCGCCAATGTGGTCGTCCGTCTGGAGTCCACACCGATCTGCGGCAGCGACAAAAAGCACTTTCTCAATCCCGACAAAACGATCCGCTATGCCGGCCATGAAGGGACTGGCGTTGTCGTTGAAGTTGACAAATCCAACCTGGTGAAGGTCGGTGACCGTGTTCTGACGAACTGCCTGTCCGGCTGTGGCGTATGTGAGCACTGCCGTTCCGGCAACTACGTATACTGTGAAAACAAGCTGCCGATGGACCAGATGGCCTCGCACTTCTGCCAGTATACCATTTTGCAGGATTTTCTCTGCATTCCTCTGCCGGAAGATATTTCTTACGACATGGGCACTTTAGCCGGCTGCGTGTTGGCCCCAGCATTCCAAACGCTTCAGAAAATGCAGGTTATCCCTTCGGATCTCGTGATGGTTCTCGGTTGCGGCCCCGTCGGCCTCGGTGCGATCACGATCGCCAAACACTACGGCGCACAGGTCCTTGCGGTTGAGATCTCAGGATATCGGAAAAATCTCGCGCGTAAGCTTGGTGCCGACTTTGTGGTGGACGGTGGAGGAGATGACTTGGAGCAGCGGATCCTCGAGCTGACGCACGGACGCCGCCCCAATAAAGTCGTTGACACTTCAGGTTTTGGTCCTCTTCAGCAGTTCGGTATGAAGATGGCCGCCGTCCGCGGTCACTTTGGCTTTGTCGGCCACAATCCGAAGGAAATCACGATCATCCCCAACGAGATCATTTTCAAGGGTCTGACCATCTACGGTTCCTGGCACGTCAATCTGAACGACATTCCCACCAAACTCTATGACATCATCCGCCGCTCCCCTGTCGCAGCGAAGATCATCACACATACCTATTCTTTGGATCAGGCACAGGATGCATTTGATACCTTCATTGCCGGCAATTCCGGCAAGATCCTGTTCCATCCTTGGGAATAAAGCCGCAACAAAAAAACGCAAGAAAGAGAATTGAAAGGAGAATTGACAATGAAAAAGGCACTTACACTGTCCCTCGCGTTGCTTCTAGTCCTCGCACTGTTCACCGGCTGCCAGAAAGCTGATCCTGCCCCCAGCGACACAGCGCCTTCGACCAACGCTCAGACTCCCGCAGACGCCTCCGACACCGCCTCTTCCGAAGAACCTTATTATGTTGCTATGCATATTCCGCTGACCGGTGATGCCTCGCAGTATGGCGGATATATTTCCAACGGCTTTATGGTTGCCATTGACGAGTGCAATGAAAATGGCGGGATCAATGGCCGTAAGATCCAGGTCGATATCTTTGATGACAAGAGTGACAGCGCTGAAGCCAGCACGATTGGCACCAAAATCGCTGAGGACGACAAATATATCGCTGTTGTCGGCAGCTATACCTCTACCTGTTCCCTTGCTGTTGCTCCGATCTACAGCGAATACAAGATCGTAAACTTCTGCCCGACAGCCGGCAGCATGGATCTGCCCGAATATGACTATACGTTTACCATGGCCATGGGTGAGAAGTATGAGTTTGATCTCTTTGCCAAACTGGCAGCCAGCTTGGCCGGCCAGGGCGGTAAGGTCGGCTACATCCATCAGACCAATGACAACGGCATCGCCTCGATGCAGGTCGTCAGTGAATCCATGCCGAAATACGGTGCAGAGGTCACCTTCACCGACAGCTACAACGAAGGCGAAGTCCGTGACTTCACCGCGATCGTCACCAAAATCCAGGATGCTGGTTTGGATCTGATCTGCATGAACGCGACCTACGCAGAACAGGCAAGCTTCCTGATCCAGCTGCGCAGCGCCGGCGTGAGCACGCCCGTCATGTTTGCCTCTCCTGCGAACTGCAAGGAATTTATTGACGCTGCCGGCGAATATGCCGAAGGCTGCTACACCGTTGCAACGTTCTCTTATCTCGATCAGAGTGAAGGCGTACAGCACTTTGTCAAAGGCTTTGAGGCAAAAACCGGCAATGGTATGCCCACCTCCTTTGCACAGCAGCCGTACGAACAGGCCTGCATGCTGATCAAGGCGCTGCAGGAAGGCGCGACAGACCGCGCGAGTCTCTATGACACGCTCAAGAGCTGGACTTCCTGGGACGGCCCGACCATCAAGGCAACGTTCCGTGAAAACGGAAGTTTGGAACGGGACTCTCTGACCCTTCTGCAGGTTGTTGACGGCGCGTGGGCGGTTGCAGGCAACTGATTTCTAAAATCCCCCTTCTCCATTATCAGGGAGGAGCGGCAGAATTGCTGCTCCTCCCCACACAGAATTTGATCCAGCATTACCATACAACGAAGAAAGGCTAACTATGACGCTTTTTATTCAACAGATCATCAATGGCATAGCGTTGGGAAGCGTCTATGCTTTAACGGCCATTGGATACTCCATGGTCTACGGCGTCCTCGAGCTGGTCAACTTTGCTCACGGCAATGTGTATATGGCCGGCGCATTTATTTATTACCTGTTTGCCGTATCACTGGGGCTGCCCTGGTGGCTGAGTTTCCTGCTCACGATTTTGGTAACGGGCCTGTTCGGCGTATTCTATGACGCTGCAACGCTCCGCCCTCTCCGCAGAGCAGGGCTTCCAAAATTCACCGGCCTGATCAGCTCCATTGGCGTTTCCACTGTGATCTACAATTTATTTTTTCTGTTTCTCGGCTCGGAGACCAGAATGTATCCGACCTTCTTTGAAGGCCAGCAGCTCAAGCTCGGCTCCATCAGCGTCAACTATATCTATATCGTGATCGTGGCTGTTTCAGTAGTGACGCTCCTGCTGCTCACGCTTTTTATCAACAAGACCCGTGTTGGGATGGCCATGCGCGCCGTGGCACAAAGCACAGAAGCTGCAGAATGTATGGGGATCTCAACCAATATGATCGTTTCCGTTACATTTTTTATCGGCTCTGCACTCGCGGCGATCAGCGGCATTCTCTCCTGTATGAGCTATCGCAGCATCGACATTTCAGTCGGTACCGCGATCACCATCAAAGCCTTTGCCGCAACCGTTCTCGGCGGTGTTGGCAATCTGCCCGGCGCAGTTGTAGGCGCATTTGTGATCTCCATCGCCGAAGTCCTGACTGCCGGCTATATCAGCTCTAACATCCGCAGCATTTCATCGTTTGTGATTCTGATCCTCGTCCTGCTCTTCCGTCCGAACGGTCTGATGGGCAAATCCGTGCAGAAAAAGGTGTAGCATATGAAAAAAATTCTGACAAAGCGCAGCATCCTGCTCGCACTATTGCTCATCGGGCTTGTGATCCTTCCTTTTATGGGCCTTTCCAATTACATGGTCCGTGTGCTTGTAAACTGTCTGTTGTATTCGGTGCTCGCGCTTTCCCTGAATATGTTCAGCGGCATCTGTGGACAGATCTCCCTAGGTCACATTGGCTTTTTCTGCATTGGCGCTTACACTTCCGCATTGATGTCTCTGCGGCTGAACGCCCCATTTGGTCTCTGTTTCCTGTCTGCAGGCGTGCTGGCAGCCGTCGCCGCGATCCTGATCGGCATTCCGGCCTTAAAGCTGTCCGGCGGCTATCTGGCCATCATTACGATCAGTTTTTCCGAGATCATTCGTCTTGTGATCGTGAACTGGGTCAGCTTTACACGCGGGCCGATGGGTCTGCCCGGTATTCCGCCGATTTCGCTATTCGGTTGGCGTTTTTCCAGCAATATCCCCTACTATTTTTTTATGCTGGTATTCTGCATCATCGTCGTGATCCTCATGAAGCACATAATCAACAGCGCTTTTGGCCGCGACCTGCAGGCCATTCGTGATGACGAGATCGCAGCAGAGGCTATGGGCATCAACAACTACTGGAACAAGGTCGTGGTGTTCGCCTGCGCTGCCTTTATCGCGGGTCTGGCCGGTTCGGTATATGCACACTGCATGAAATTCATCGACCCCACTTCGTTCAAAACCGACGCTTCCTTCCTCGTTTTGAGCATGGTCGTGCTCGGCGGCATGGGAAGCATTTCGGGTTCAATCATTGCAGCCGTCGTGCTGACCATTCTGCCGGAATTATTGCGCGGCTTTGACGACTACCGGATGCTGTTCTACGGTCTGGCCCTGATCATTATGATGCTGCTGCGCACGATTAAGCCGGAAAGCTGGCAGCGAACACTGAGGATCTTCCGGAAAGCCTTCGCGCTGCACGGCCAACACAAGGAGGTACACTGAATGGATATTCTGCGTGCGGAGAATCTTTGTATCTCCTTCGGCGGCCTGGCTGCTGTTAAAAATGTATCCTTTACCATTCCGCAGAACAAGATCATCAGTCTGATCGGTCCCAATGGTGCTGGTAAAACTACGATTTTCAATATTATCACCGGCTTCTATCAGGCAGACTCCGGTACAGTAGAGCTCTGCGGCGAGGTAATCAATCATATCTCCCCTGAGCGGCGCATCGCACTCGGCATGGCGCGCACATTTCAGAACGTACGTCTGTTCCGGCAGATGACCGTGCTGGAAAACGTAATGATCGGCAACCGCCGCCACATTCATTACAATGTTGCCGACGGTCTTCTGCATACTAAAAAGTGGAAACAAGGCGAAGAAACTTCCAAAGCTGCATGCTGTGAGATTCTGGAACGAATCGGTCTGCTGGATGAGAAAGACGAGCTCTGTTCCAACCTTCCTTATGGCAAACAAAAAAAGCTGGAAATCGCCCGCGCGCTGGCAAGTCAGCCGAGGCTGCTCTTGCTTGACGAACCCGCAGCCGGCCTGAACCCCCAGGAAACACAGGAGCTTAGCGCTTTCATCCGTGCTCTGCCGAGTGAATCTCTTTCCGTGCTTCTCATCGAGCACGATATGAGCATGGTCATGAACATCTCTGACTATATCTACGTGGTCAATCAGGGAGAGCAGCTGGCCGAGGGCCTTCCGGAGCATGTAAAAAGCAACCAGGACGTCATTGATGCCTATATCGGCAGAGGAGGGATCAGGAAACTTGCTGAAAGTTGAGCATATCGACACCTTTTACGGTCATCATCAGGCTCTGTGGGACGTATCCGCCGAAGTGCATCAGGGCGAGATCGTCGCGATTATCGGCAGCAACGGTGCCGGAAAGAGCACATTTTTGAAAACCGTAGCCGGACTGATCCGGCCGAAAAACGGCAGGATCCTCTACGAGGGCACAGACATCACCGTCTGGCCCGCAAACCGAAGCGTCCGAAACGGCATCACGCTTTGTCCGGAGGGACGAAAAGTCTTTCCCGCACTCAGCGTATGGGAAAATCTTTGCATGGGTGCCTACACCAGGCCCCGCAGTGAAGTCGCTGCCGATCAGGAGCGCGTGTACAGCCTGTTCCCCATTTTGAAAGAGCGCCGCAGGCAGGCTGCCGGAACGCTCTCGGGCGGCGAACAGCAAATGCTGGCCATTGGGCGTGCCATGATGAGCAATCCAAAGCTTCTTATGCTGGACGAGCCGTCTCTCGGTCTTTCTCCCGTGCTGACAGAAAAGATTTTTGAACTCGTTCTGGAGATTCAGAAGCAAGGCTATACCATCATTCTGGTCGAACAGAATGCAGTCATGGCTCTGTCTATTGCAGACCGGGCCTATGCATTGCAAAACGGTCGCATCACGGCCACTGGCACGGGCGAAAGTCTGCTTGCCAGCGCAGAAATCGTAAATTCCTACTTGGGATAAGTTTTGATAATCATTGGAGGATGTACTTATGAAATTTGATCATTATGGTGTTCCGACCACTGAAGACCGCGAAGGCGCAGGGTTTCATCCTGTGCTGCGTCTGAACTTCTCGTCGTCCGTCAATCCCCTGTTCCGAATCGAGTATCTGAAGTTCCATGACGACTGCATCTTCTCCAAGGAAATCACCGAGACCCGTCATCTTGGCTTCACAGTTGGCAGCATTGATGAAACGCTTAAAACTTTGGACTGCCGCATTCTGCATCCAAAAATCGAGGTCAGCCCCACGCTTACGATCTGCTATGTCAAGATCGAAGACGTAGTTGTAGAGCTGATGGAACGCAAATAAGAAAGGAGATCATCATATGGCAAAGCCCATTGCACTCTGCGTCGGACAGTTTTCCGACATGTCTTTGGAGGACATCTGCAAAATGGCCAGTGAGATCGGTTATGACGGTCTTGAAATGTCTTTCCGCAGCAGTATCATCAATCTGCCCCGCGCCGCTTCCGACAAGGCCTACTGCGATGAGCTCAATGCGCTCCTTGCAAAATATAATCTGAAAGCCTGGGCTGTCTCCGCGCACATGTTCGGTCAGTGTGTTGGCGACTACGACGACCCCCGCCTGGATAATCTCTGCCCTGAGGAATACCGTGGAAAGCCCGACGAGATCCGCAAATGGGCCTGCGAGCAGATGATGCTCACTGCCCCGGCCGCAAAGAACCTCGGGATTCCTGTCGTCACCGGCTTCATGGGCTCTACGCTTTGGAAATACTTCTATTTTTATCCGCAGACCTCTCCCGCTTTCGTGGAAGAACGCTGGGCGGAGTTCCTGGATCTTTGGATCCCGATCCTTGACGAATATGCGAAGAACGACGTGAAGTTTGCGCTCGAAGTCCATCCGACCGAAATGGCCTATGATTACTACACCACGCAGGAATTGCTAGAACGGCTGCATTTCCACGAGGCGTTCGGCATCAACTATGACCCCAGCCATCTTCTCTGGCAGGGCGTTGATCCCGTCGTATACCTCCGCGATTTTGCTCCTTATATCTACAACACGCACATGAAAGACGTATACGTCAAGATGGACGGCAAGAATGGGATCCTTGGCTCCAATCTGCGCTTCGGTGATCTGCGGCGCGCCTGGAACTTCCGCTCGATCGGCCATGGCAGCGTCAATTTCGACGACATCATCCGTCAGATCAATACGATGGACTATCGTGGCCCGCTCTCCATTGAGTGGGAAGACAACGGCATGGAAAAGCACTACGGCGCACGGGAAGCTTTCGAATATATCAGCAAGCTCAACTACGCACCGTCTTCCATCGCATTTGACGCCGTCACCATCAATAAAGACAAGAAATAATAAGAGGACAGCAAATTATGAAAAAAGAGTATAAAGTTGGCATCCTCGGCTTTGGCTTTATGGGCAAGGCGCACACGTTTGGTTATCAGACCATGCAGCTTTATTACGATAACCTCCCATTTTTGATGAAGCTCGGCGCTGTTGCCACCCGCGACGAAGAAAAGGGCAAAGCGCTTCAGCAGGAGTTTGGCTTTGAATACTATGCGGCCGATGAAGATCGGATCATCAATGACCCCAACATCGACATCATCGATATCTGCACGCCAAACAACATGCATAAGGATGCGCTCATCAAGTGCATCAAGGCCGGCAAAAATGTTTATTGCGAGAAGCCCATGGTTTTGAGCATGGAAGAGGTGGCAGAGGTCAAGGCCGCCATGGAAGAATATCATTATGACAAAACCGCGCAGGTCGTCTTCCATAATCGCTACTTCCCCACATCTCTGCGGGCCAGGGAGCTCATCGACGAAGGCCGCATCGGTAAAGTCTTCTCCTTCCGTGCCGCATATCTTCATCCCGGTTCTTCCGTCGGCACCCGTCCGGCCACTTGGCGGTTCCTCCCGGAAATGACCGGCATGGGCACGTTGTTCGACGCTGGTTCACACATTCTCGATCTGCTTGTCAGCATGCTCGGCCGCGAATATGACAGCGTGCTTGCGGCCTCGCAAATTGAGTTTCCGCAGCGTCCCTCGATGGATGGAAAGTCCATGGTCGATATCACTGTAGACGACGCCACCTATATGATCATGAAGTTGAAAAATGGTGCGGTCGGTACCATTGAGTGCTCTAAAATCGCCACCGGGACCAGCGACGAGCTTCGCTTTGAGATCCACGGTTCGAAAGGTGCACTTTGCTATAACAGCATGTCCCCGAACTACCTGCGTTTTTATGATGCCACAACGCCGGACTCCTTCCTCTCGCTCGGCGCAGACCGCGGCTGGCAGGAAATCGAATGCGTACAGCATTATAAAGCTCCGGGCGGTGGTTTCCCGCACGCCCGTTCCAGCATCGGTTGGCTGCGCGGCCATGTTCACAGCTTATATACGTTCTGTGACAATGTCTATAACGGTCGCCCAGGCTGCCCTTCGATCGACGACGGCGCCTACATCCAGTATGTAATGGAATGTGTCGCAGAGTCGGCCGCAGAAGGCCGCTGGGTCAAAATTGCAGAATAATTCACCTTCCTGATACATTAAAAACGGCGTTTCCCGTCCTGGGAAGCGCCGTATCGCATTTACATGCCTGTTCCATTCATCCTCTGTGACCCCCGCCCCCCTGACATAACGTCCCCCATCCATACTGATTGGTGCAGCCGAACAAGTATCGAAACAAGCGGTGCCCGCTCGCCCTCCGGCAAGGGCATCGGCCGCCTTCTTTGCAATTCTTTTGTCCCTCATGGTATGCTTTCTATAATAAGAAGTGTGTTTTACATGGCGACGCAAAAAACAGTTACGATATTCTTTTTGAGGCATCAAAATATCTGGATCAGTAGACAGATGTCCACCACACCTATATCGGTCAGTTGGAGCGCAGCGAAAAAACGCCACGATTGAGAGCATTTCAAAAATCGCCGGAACGCTGGGTGTCTCTCTTTCCAGTCTCTTTGAAAATATCAGCGTCGAGCAGCAGGAAGATAATCTCCCCGCACAGTGCTATGCTCTGCTGCAGGAACAGCCTGTGAACGCTCAAAAAGCGTTGGCAGAAATTCTGGCTGCGCTGATTCAATATAAATTGGCATAAAAATACCCCCGACGGACCGTAATCAGTTCTCGTTGGGGGTGTTGCATAAATTATTAGCTGAAGTATCATTTCATCTCTTTCATGACTTGACTATCGGCAAAGTTCACGTTACAATCCATGTCCTCTCCGGCAGAACCTCTCCAAATCCACCCAACTCCCCTGACCCAGATTATGACCCAAGTGTGCGAAAACGCGGTGGATTTATTGAGATTTATTTGATAAAATAGCACGAATATACTATTTTTTTCAATCGTTTTCCGAATATTTTAACGGCGGCTGCAAGTTGCAGCCGCCGCTTCGGTTTCACGCTTCAGATCGCGTTTCGGATGGTGTTTCCGATCGCGTCTGCCGCGCTCTGTTTCATCCCCGGCGTCGAGTGGACATAGGTGCTGAGCGTGAACCCTGCGCTGAAGTGACCCAGCGTTTCAGACAATGTTCGCACGTCCACACCGCTTTTCAGCGATAAGGTTGCAAATGTGTGTCGCATGTCATGAAATCTCACATGTTCCGCGCCGATCTCCTTGATGTATGGCAATCATGATCCCTTGAATGGAGACCAAGGAGGACTTCAACGCCAGCGGAGGAGAGCTGCTTCTCTATGAGCTTCTCGCCCAACTTCCAGATGAGTATTACGTTTTCCATTCTACACGCTGGAACGAAAAGCTGCAAAAATCAGAATATGCAGATGCACATAGGTACATACAATGGGGCGAAGCAGATTTCACAATATTCCATCCCGCATATGGATTTATTGTCTTTGAAGTGAAAGATGGACAGATTGCGTTTGACCGTCAGCGTGGTTGGATCCAAATCAATCGCTACTCTGGCCATGAGAAGATCATTGATCCTATGGAACAAGCCGAGCGCAGCAAGTATTTTTTTTGGAGCAGATCAAACGGAGATTTGGAGGTTATCCTCTACCGGGCAAATGCTCATCGTGCCGCCGAGCTTCTCTGTTTCATCCCAGACGATCGTCCGGTGGCTGTAGTCAGGTCCGTCGTAAACGGCAACACGTCCATTGCCCTCACCTGCGTAGATCAGCTTCAATCCGCCTTCTGACCGCATCGCGCCTACACTGTAGCACATCGGGATCGTATCAATGATTCTCTTTTCCATAGCTGTTTCCTTTCTGTATATCTGGAAAGCCGGCTCAAAGCGAGCCGGCTCCGTCAACCGGAAGATTGACTCCATTCAGGAATCCAGCTTCCGCACTGCATGTATAAATGACCGCTGCGGCGATCTCCTCCGGTGTACCAAGTCTGCCCATCGGCTGACGGGAAACATAGCGGTGATATGCCGCTTCTGGGTCGGGCTCCGAGTCGATGCGTTGCTGGAGCGACGGCGAAAGCACCGTTCCCGGGCAGACACAGTTAACACGCACACCGTCTTTCAGATAATCGGCAGCCATAGCGCGGGAGAGCGACAGAACTGCGCCCTTCGAGGCGGAATAAGCCGCACGCGATGCAATGCCCTTGATGGCGACCAGCGAAGTAATATTGGTGATACAGCCTTTACTGACCTTCAGATGCGGCATTGCCGCCTTGCAGGTCAGATAAACACCCGTCACATTGACTGCCATGACATGGTTCCATGTCGCCAAGTCTGTCTCTTCGATACTGCCGCCGACAACCACACCTGCACAGTTGACCAGAACATCCAGTCCGCCAAACTGCTCTGCGACCATATCAACCATATGCCTGACCTGCTCTGGGTCCTGAACATCCGCCTGCACAAAGATGCACGTATCTCCATGTGCGCGGATTTTCTCTGCTACACGCTCTGCTGAGCGGCTGGCGGAATTGGCGCAGACCTTGGCGCCCTGCGCAGCAAACGCGTTGGCGCAGGCCTCGCCGATCCCGGCGCCGGAACCGGTAACAAGCACGCGCTTGCCGGTAAAGTCAAACAGCTTTCCCATCAGTCCACTCCCATATAAGCCTTCTGGACCTGTTCGTTGTTCATCAGACTCTCGCAGGTGTCGTGCAGAATAAACAAACCGTCTTCCTGACGCTGGTCAACAGCCGTTCGGACGGCATCCCAGAGCACCGGCGCAATTTGCCATTCGTCGATCAGTCGGGGATTTTCACCTTTCAGCAAAAGTGATGGTTTAGCTGCGGCCGTAGCAAGATAACCATCCTTTTTATCAGGGTCCTGCATTTTTAGAATGCTTTTTGCTTTTTGTTCACCGGTCGTGGTTTTTCCGCACCACTTCGGGCCGACGATCAGTGTCGCGCCGCTGGCCTGCAAACGAAGCTCCAGTTCGCGGTCAACTATACGGGGTAAATATTCCGGCATACGAGCACTCCTTCACAAGCTGTTTTTCAAAGTATAGAATACCGCGAAGGCATTGTCAATATGAATTTTGTATTTTTGATTGTTTTTGTTTTGTATTTTTGATATAATACGCTTTGCACTTTTGAAGTTACAAAACGAGGGCTGCTGTGCTGCGCGTGGGGCGATTTCTTCTCTTTCATGACTTGACTATCGACAAAGTTCAAGTTACAATCCACATCCACCCCGGCAGAACCTCTCCAAATCCACCCAACTCCCCTGACCCAGATTGTGACCCAAGTGTGCGCGAAAGCGTATGGACGCAGTGGACAAATCGCCGTGAAATCCCGTACTTATCGCTGACAGAACGGACGTATTTGACGCAAAAACGCTCCATATCACGAACCGATAGCAGCTGGCAGTCATGAGGTCAGCGGTTCGATCCCGCTTATCTCCACCATGTAAAAAGCCTTGAAATCCTTCTGTCTCCCTTTACAGGGACACAAACTGTCACCCCCATTGAGGGAGCGGAGTTATCCGCTCCCTCTTTCTGTTTTCTCCATGTTATGCTGGGAATTGAATGACTTCGCTCAGCGGCGGGAGCAGCTTCGGCTGCTTCTCATCCGGCTGCATGGCGCTGTCCAACGTGCCGATGTCCCGGTAAATGATGCGGACAGACTGGCTGGAATTGCGGGAGTATT
>ENA-UOJV01002092-UOJV01002092.1-human-gut-metagenome-genome-assembly--contig:-C82-NODE-2092-length-17959-cov-4.800156_pt1 | contig 17959 bp, 14 predicted proteins | sample MGYA00242356_ERZ723903 | MGnify/ENA metagenome assembly ERZ723903
AAAAAGAACACCGCAGAACTGATATATAGAGATTTCACTCCAAAAGTTTATGACAGGACAATGGAATTGTTAAATTCTGTTGTTGGCCCCGGTTTTAACGGAGGAACGTCCACAAAAAAAACCATTGATGGTTTTGAAGCAGAAGTTGGTTTTGATTTAGATAAGATTACGGCGTATCCTCCCTCCGGCGGCATGTGGGGTAAACATGCTACTTGGTCAGGCGAAAAGTTTATTGAAGAACTTATTGAGGGATTTGAAGAAACGGGTTTTCATACATATGTTAATGGCCGACTTCTTTATGAACGCGAACCCGTTGGAATGATTCAAACTACAATTGACGAAGTAGAAGCGGCATTGGATGGAATCGACAGAGAAGTGCCAGATTTTGATACTATTGAGAATACAATATCAGTTAAATTAAATAGGTAAAGGTGGTGAGAGTTAATGGCAAAAAGAATTGATATTCTTTTCGGTTCTCGAATTGACGAGAGCGGCGCTAAAAAGGATATACAAAGAATCAAAACAATATTCAAAAGTTCTGATTTAAAAATTGTTCCGCAAATTGATAATAGTGTTCTAAAGGAGTTCCAAAGAAACTTAAAAGTAACCATAGACGAAGCTACTAAATTAAAGACTCTCACTTCCGGTTTTACGCAGAATGGCGTAAAATATAGTGTTACGCAGAAAGAGTCCTCTGCTAATCAGTGGTCTAAGCCAACCGTGTCAATAGACTATATAGAATCTATGGACACTCTTGAGAAAAAGCTAAAGAGTCTTTACAGGACAGCCATTGAGACGCAGACTAATATAAATAACGCCACTAAGACGGGTGCTGACACATATAAGAAGTATTGGGAAGCGTCTTTAAATTCTATTGAAGAAGAAATTAAAAAGACTGAAAGTTCCTTATCTTCTTTTGGTGTAAAGGTCACAGACGACAGAACAATACAACGTCTTTCTGATAAATTAGATAATGCCAAAACAGAACAGGGCGCTATTGAGCAAAAGAAAGCGTTTGACGACCTTGAAGTTGCATTGTCAAACTTAACTGTCGCTGAGACAAAACTTGAAAAAGCACAGGCTTATCATAGCAGTAGCGAAACAATTACCGCACTTCAAGAGCAGGTAAACTTGTGGAAACAGCAAGTAACAGAAATTACAAATGCGGCGAACGCTACTGATGAGCTTAAAAAGAAAGCGGCCTCTGGGCTTCAAGAATCATCTACAACAGCAAAGGCCGCAGGTTCTGTCGCTTCTGAAAAACAGGGTATTAAAGATTTAGAAGAATATTCAAGAGTATTAAAACAGATTACAAAGCGTAAGATTGAATTAGCCGACGCAGAAAAATCTGTTGAATCAAGCACACAAAAGTCCAATCAGGCCGTTGAAAGCTATGTGAATGAGCTTAAACAAGAAATATTAATGCTCACAACAAAGCTCGACTTGCTCGAAAAAGGAATGACTGGCACAGACGCTCTCACAGAGGCAACTAATAATAGAGCATTGGCGGAACAGCGTGTAAAAACAGCCATTGCTGAATCAAATACCAAAGGCCAAGAGCAATTAACGCTTGTTGATAAACTTAAATCCAGCTTTAAAGGTTATTTTAATAACTTTATGAGTTATGGTTTGGTTAATAATGCTATGAACGCCATGACCACAGCTATTCGTCAATCTATTAATGCCGTGATTGAATTGAACACGGCAATGACTGACGTTCAGATGGTTACTGGTGAAACCGCTAGTCAAACGGCTGAATTAGCACATCAATATAGCCAAATGGCCAAAGAGCTTGGGGCAACCACTACTGAAGTTGCCAATGGAGCGGCGGAATGGCTGAGGCAAGGCAAGAGCGTAGCCGAAACAAACCAGCTTCTTGAATCTTCAATGATTCTGTCAAAAGTTGGCGCTATCGAATCTTCACAGGCGACAGAGCTTCTTACTTCTACACTTAACGGGTACAAAAAAGAAGCAAATGAAGCAATGCATGTTGTTGACGCTATGTCGGCGGTTGACTTGGCTGCAGCTACTTCCGTTGAAGAACTTGCTGTTGCCCTCCAAAGTACCGCTAACATGGCTCGTGTTAATGGTGTTGGGTTTGAACAACTTCTTGGCATGGTTGGCGCTGTTTCTGAGGCTTCAAGGCGTAGCGCTAGTGTTGTCGGTAACAGCTTCAAAACAATTTTTTCTCGTCTTACCAACGTTGCTGCTGGTAAAATGACAGACGACTTAGGCGAGCCTCTTAACGACGTTGAACAAGTATTTAACGGGCTTAATATAAAGCTTAGAGATTCTAGTGGCGAGTTCCGTAATATGTATGATGTTATTAGTGAACTCGCTAATAAGTGGACGAAACTTGACAACGTAGAACAAAACTGGGTTGCTACAAGTGTCGCCGGTACGCGCCAGCGTGAGACATTCTTGACGTTGATGGAAAACTGGGATAGAGCGGTTACATTGTCAACTACGGCTTTGAATTCCGAAGGCATGGCTATGGACAAGATGTCGATTTATCTCGAAAGCATCGAAGCGAACCTGAACAAGCTAAAAGCCGCTGTTGAGGACTTGTTGTATAGCGAAGAAATTGTAAACGTAATCAACCTCGTTATTAAAGCAATAACACGGCTTGTAGAGGGAATATCTTGGCTTATAGATAAGCTTGGAGGAGTCAATTCGGCTGTTTTGGCTACTGTTGCTATTTTCTTAAAACTTAAAAGTGCCATAAATATAGCTAAAGACACTGAAAAAGTGTCGGGCGCTTTAAAAGTTTTTTCTGAAATTGCTGGCAGCGGAAATAAAACCATAAAAGTATTAACTTCAACATTTTCGGCGTTTAAAGACGGAGTATTAGCAGGTAAAGATGCTATAAATATAGCTGGTGCAGCCCTTTGGGCTTCTCCGTTTGTCAAAGTGGCAGTTGTATTGGCTGGGATTACAGCTATTGTTGCTGCGTTTGACGCCCTAATAACGACAACAGAAGAATACGAAGATATACTTGCTGAAACACAGTCTAAGCTTCAAGAAGTAAGTGATAAACGAAATGCTCTTGAGCAAAAAGCCGAAGTTGAGCAACTTACAGAAGCTGAAAAAGAGTATTTAGAAGTATTAAAGGCTGAAGAAGGTATTCTTGAAGCGCGTGAAAAGCGTGATAGACAGAACGTCTATAATTCTGCGGCAAAAGATGTTGAGCGTGGCGGCGAAGGGTTCTGGGCGAGAGCCAAAGAGGCGGCATTTATGTCGTCTCAAAACCCTGTCAACGAAATGGGCCTGCCAATTCCAAACAAAGCTCCGGTTGTTGAATACAACGTAGCTATTGAGGAACTTACTGGCAATATTGAGGAATATAAGGAAGTCACAGACCAACTTAATAACTCAAATGGCAAGTCTCTTGAAGAATACGAGGCATTACAAGAGAGACAACAAGAGTTAAGTCAAGTATTTCTTGAACACATCAAGCGTATATCTGAAGCGAACACTTACGGGCTAGAACTAACTGACACTGATAAACAACTCGCTGAAATGATGGAGAAAGCTGGAATCACAGCAGAAGCTCTGTCAGAAGCAATGGGTAATGTTGCCAATGAGCTTGGTGAAACCGGAGATGACTTAATCAGAATTACATCGGAGGTTTCTGGCTTACAATCCGCATATGATAACCTTATATCTGTCAATGAAGAAGTAGCAAACACTGGAGTTATTTCAATTGAAACCCTAGATGAACTTGTTTCAAGATATCCTACGCTTAATGAAGCTGTAACAAACTATCTTCTTGGGCTTGCTTCAACAGAAGATGTGTTGTCGGAATTACAGTTGGCCTATCAGGATGACGAAGCAAATGCCTATGCTAATATCATAAACAAATTGAAAATGCAACAAAACTATTATAGTTTGTTGTCTACAATGGATTCGGCTTTAATGCAACAATTTGCCGCTGATTACGGTATTGATATTGGCAATCATGGCACATATGCTCAGTCAAAAGAAAAGATAGAAACTGATTTACTTCAGAGAATTTCGTCAATGTGGGCACAGTTCTATAAATCACAGGCATTGACGATGGACAACGTTATTAAGGCTGCTAATGGGGCATTGAAACCAGATGGTGGTTCACTTCTGCCCACCTCAGAACTTAATGCTTTGAAGAATGTTGTAAACTCTTATAACAATGCTATTCAGGGACTTAATAACGTATATGATGAATCAATAAAATTAAGGCTTGACGGATATAAACAAATAAGTTCTGCTGCTAAAGACGCAGCAAAATCTGGTGGTTCTGCATCTAAGCAACAAAGCGAAGCCGAAAAAGCATATAATGACTTATTGCAAATGACAATCAAAATGCTCAAAAAGAAAAAAGAGCTAGAAAAAGAAGCTCTTAAAGAGCAGCTTGATGGTTATAAAAAGGTTATTGATGCCCAGAAAGATTTGCTTGATTTACAAGACGACGAATACAACCATAAACGCGAAGTCGAGGACCAAAATAAGAATATTTCTTCTCTTGAGGCTCAAATAGCAGAACTTCAATTCGACACAAGCGCTGAGGGAACAAAGAAACGTCTTGAACTTGAAGAAGAATTAGCCGAAGCTAAACGTGATTTAGAGGATTACCAGCACGATTACTCTATCGACCAGCAAAAAGACGCTCTTGATAGAGAAGAACGGCGTTTTGAGGAATATATCAACGGGCAAATTGACGAAATTGATAGATACCTCGATAAGACTGGCGAAATCACAGCGGAAGCAATTCGTCTTATCAATGAACGTAGCGAAGCGTTGTTCAATGACCTTATTCAATACAATAGAGCCTATGGCGATAGTCTGGACCAGACCGTAATTGACGCATGGAACGGTGCGATAGGGAAAGTCAACGAATACAAAGAGGCTTGTGACAGAGCGTATGAATCAGCAAGTAGAGCCGCTTCTTTGGGTGGTGGCAGCAGTTATACCGTGTCTAGTCCTAGCTCTGGAAATTCTGGCGTTGGTATGGCCGCTATGCGTCCGGCAAACAGTCCAGTCGTTGATAGAACTCCTAGATATTATATTTATAAAACTGGCACAACGAAACCTATTAGTGGCGCGTTAAGTCTTGAAGAAGCGCAAAGGGTGTGGGGCTATATTCCCGACCCTAAAAACTATTACTGGCAAAAATTTGAGGGTATTACAAAGAAGAATCTGGTGTATGGTGTTAAACCTTATCATACTGGCTTAGACGCCGGATTCGTTGGTGGACTTAAAGGTAATGAGGAATTTATAAAGGCACTCAAAGGCGAGGCGTTCATAACAAAAGAACAGCAAAATAGATTTATGAATAAAATTCTTCCAGATATTGTATCGACTGGTGCGAGTAGTCTTGGCTCAATGTCTTTTGGAAATCTTCTCAACATTGAAGTACAGGGAAATCTTGATTCTTCTGTTGTTCCAAGAATTGAGGATATTACTAAAGATGTTGTCAAGCAAATTAACCAGACAATGTTTAGGGGAGGATACAAGAGGAACACAAGTGTTGTTCCAATCTAAGGTGGTGGGTTAATGTCATTTTGGGCTAGGTCATTCGTTTTTGACGGAATCCCAAGTGAAACTTACGGCCTGTTTTTGATTAGTGAGGGAGGAGCCGGTGTGTTACAAAATACCGGCTCTAACTCTGTTGAGCCATACACGCAAGAAATATACAGGAGAGCAAAACCATATTTCTTTGGTGTACAACAGACACCCGTTCTAACATTCAGCCTAAGTTTTGCTAGTTTAACACCCGTTGACGCATTGCAGCAACAATCTATACAAAAATGGTTGTTTGGACATAACTCATATAAAAAGTTACAAATAATGCAATGCGACATGGAATCTGTATATTTCAATTGTATATTGAATAACCCCACAATTACAACTGTGGGAAACTTTGCTTATACTTTTAAATGTGATGTTACATGTGATGCTCCGTGGGCTTGGGAATATCCAAAGTCAGCTAGTTATGGCCCATTTGATGTTGAAGGTACTTTTACATTTAATAATATATCAGACGATAATTATTATATGTTACCTACATTCACAGTAACATTATCTAGTTCTGAAGATGAATTTCAGCTACTTAATCAAACTGACGATAACAAAGGATGTACTTTTACGGGACTCTCTCCCAAAGAAACGCTTACAATAGATAGTAGTAGGTATTTGATTACATCTAGTACAGGACTATTGAGGGTTGGGAATATGACTGGTATACTTCCAAGACTGGTTCCCGGCCTCAATAAGCTACAAGTTATCGGAAGTGTAGACGATATAAAAATAGACTATCAGAACGCAAGGAAAGTAAGCGGATAATAACCAGAAAGGAGGATATCATGTTACAAAAATTCAATTATTTTGGAGAACACGAGAATTATGTGATAAGGCTGTGTAATCCAAATAAAGAACAAATCTGTTTTTTGAACCAAAGTCATACGCATGAACTCTCACTTAGATTCAACGAAATGTCGGAGTTCCATATAACAATTCCATATTTGATTGATGGAGAAGTGTTTCCATATTATGACAGAGTTCTAAGCAAAAAACTAATCCTGATTGATGATATTGGATACTTCTTAATCACAGAAGTAAATGAAACTGACGATGGTATCGTTAAACAGAAAACTGTAACAGCATATTCTTTGGAAACAGAACTTGCGTTTAAAAAGTTAAATCTATTTGATGGAACTTATAAATTCTATGACCCATTCAACGTTGAAAATACCTTGATGGGCAAGATTCTTTCAACGTCTAACTGGACAATCGGACAAATTGATGCTGATTTGTGGAATCTATATCGTACATTTGAGATTCCAGATAGTACGGTATATGAATTTTTGATGAATGACGTCGAAAACTCATATGAATGTGTGTTCTTGTTTGATTCTTTTACCAGAACAGTATCCGCATACACATTACAGAATCTGATAAAGAACACTGATATTATATTAAGCTACAACAACCTTATTCAAAACATTGATATATCTGAAAAATCAGACGAAATTGTTACTGCTTTGAGTGTGTATGGTGGCAATAATCTTGGTATATCAGCGGTGAACCCACTTGGTAGCAACACAATATATGATTATAGTTATTTTGCTACGACTGAGTGGATGAATCAAGATTTAATAGATGCTATTAAAGCGTGGGAGGCTGCTATAACAGCAAAGCAACCACAATATGCCACCCTATTGACTCAATATAAAGATAAAAACAATGAGTTAGTAACGGCAAAATCTGATTTAGCGGACTTAAAAACAGAGCGAGATACAATTGAGGGCGTTGTAAAGGTTATGATTGAGGGCGACCTCAAGAATACACCTGAATATACTGCCAAAGTTAATGAGTTAAACGCAGCTAACGCGGCTGTAACAGCGCAAGAGAACAAGATTACTGGTATAAATGGCGAACTTGAAACCATAAACAACTCCTTAAAGCAAATTAACGACTCTTTGTCTTTCGCAAATAACTTCACAGAAGCACAATACAATGAACTCAAAACATATACTATTGAAAACACATATCAAAATGAGAGTTTCATTACAACGACTGAAATGGATAATAGTGAAATTCAAGACGTAGCGATGTCTTTGTATACACAAGGACAATATGTACTTTCAAGAGTAGCACAGCCACGTTTTGAATTCACAGTCGACAGTGTAAACTTCTTATTCTTAAAAGAATTTCAGAAGTTCAGCTCACAACTTGAACTCGGGTGTATTGTCAATATTGAAAAAGACGAAGGACAACGTATAACACCAGTCTTACTTGAACTCAATGTTCAACTTGACGACCCCACAAACTTCTCATTAGTATTCGGTAATCGTTATAGACTGGATTCTGGTGCGTATACGTTTAGAGATTTATTTGGTGATGCTATTAAGGCGGGTTCTAGCGTCAAATTCGATGCTGGTAAATGGGGCGAATATGTAAACAGTGGAATGAACAACACTGTTTCGGAGTTTATCAATTCTGCTCTTGATACTTCAAAGAACAACGTTATTAATGCCACAAACCAAGAAATTGTTATTAACCAGAATGGGTTGCGCGGAAGAAACCAGACAGATAGTGGGGATTATAGCCCTAACCAAGTGTGGCTTACATCCAATACTCTTGCGTTTACAAGCAACAACTGGCAAACAGCAGGGCTTGCTTTGGGGCAAATAAACCTTAATGGACAGAACGTCTTCGGCCTTGTTGCGGACGCAATTGTGGGAAAACTTATCGCTGGTAATCAATTACAGATAACCAACGATAATAACAACTTCGTATTGGATTCCAACGGTGCTGTACTCAATAATGCTTCTTTTACTATTGTATCAGACAATGGTAAAAGCCAAATTAAGTTAAACCCAACTGATGGAATTAGCATACAGACAAGGCCGAATACAAGCTCTAACTGGGCCAATCAGTTCTATGTTGACACGAATGGAAACCTCGTGATTAATGGCCAAATAACTGCCACAAGTGGTTCTATTGGCGGATGGCAAATAGGAACTGATAGACTGTATAATACAGCTAGTGGTGACTATATTGCGTCTAATGGATATGGAAAATTGAGTTTGCTTTCTTGGACACCAAGTTCTGCTACGTTTAATGGACGTATTTATGCTTCAAACCTTGGCGACCAAATCAAAACAAATAACATCCAAGATGGTTCTGTTACATCGGCAAAGCTAGATACGTTATACGCCACAAAAGCGTTTGTGGATGAAATGAATGTGGAGTTAGCAAACGTACACACACTGGCCGCTAACGCCGCTACGATTCAACAACTTAATGCTACGAATGCTACTATTGCCAACCTTGACCTCACAAATTTGAAATTTCAAGGCAGAGTTGCAGGATGGAGCTTTACAACATTCGTTACTGGCATACAAACGCACACAATTCGATATGTTTCCAACATAAGTTCTAGTGGAACGCCAACTTATTCTGAAGAAAAAGTCGTTGTTGGGCTTACTTATGGAGGCTCTGGGTGGGTAGTTTCTGGATAATATACCATTATCCTGTTACAACCCACATGCCACTTGTCTTATAGAAGTTTCGTATGCCTGTTATATTGGCAGCAGTATACGTTTTCTTGTCAAAATCAACAGATGTTATGACTAATGTGTTTGTTACATTCAAATCATATACAATGGGTGTTTGTGTCCAACTGGCTGCACGTCCTTGAAATTTCAATTTTATTGACTATATTATAACGGAGGAACCGGAAAATGAAAGAAAAATTGCAATCTATATATAATGCTCTTAACACTATTCAAGTAAGCGGCAAACAGAATTGCGCTATTGTCGCTGGTGTTATGAATGTTATTGAAGAACTGTTTGTCGAATGCGACAACTATCAACTAAAGGAGCCAGACTTGAAAGAGGGAGAATACAATGGCTAATGGCGTATTCTGTATAGAAGTTAATCAGCTAGGTGAATTTGCCATGATTGCTGGCGACTCTGAAACGCTTGAATTTTCTTATTTCTATAAGGACGGAACTCCTTTGGATTTGAGCAGTTCAACAGCGCGTTGGAGACTGTGTTATGTAGGGCAACCCGACGTAGCCGTTTTAGATTTGCCGGGAGAAATATTCGGTGGTAATAACTTCGTTGTAAAACTTAGTAGTTCAAATACTGAAAACCTGTCTGGTAAATTCATACAACAGCCTGTTCTTGTAGACTACAAAGGCGACGAGTATGTATATCAGCAGGGCGTTATCACAATTATTCCAAAAATCAGAGCATGAAAGTAAATATTTCACAGTATATGGGTTAGTATTGCTCTAGCCCATATACTATAACCTATAAATAAACTAAGGAGTGATTTCTTTGGCTATTACAACTTATCAGGCCAATAGACTCAATAACTATCTGTTTGGCTCTACATCGTTTACGCCGAACGGTACGTATTATATTGGGCTTTCTACTACTGCTATAAATGCGGCTGGTACTGGTGTTACAGAGCCGACTGGTGGCGGATACAAGAGAGTAGCAGTCACAAATAACAAAACAAACTTCACAGATTCTACTGGCGGTATCGTACAGAATAAGGTACAGTTTGAGTTCCCAGAAAGCACAACTGCTTGGGGTACTATCACACATGTGTTTATTGCTGATAGTCTAACGGGCGGTAATATACTTTATTACGATGCTCTAACCACGCCAAGAACGGTTCAGACAGCTACGATTCTTTTATTTGCTATTAATTCAATGAAGATTCAGCTTGTGTAATCCTAGAACGGAGGAGATTAAATGAAGCCGTTCAAAATATATGCCAATGCCAAACGTTCATTTACAATAATAGCAGCTACATTTCCTAGACTGGTAACTTTGTTGTTCAACAACATCAACACAATAAAGATTATATCTTCTTTGAAAGCTAAGTTGCTGTCAAAGGTTACTATTAAGACACAATATTTGTTTACAGTAGTAGCTAATCGTATCAAACTTAGAATGTTAATGGCAAATAAAGTTACCCCGATAAAAACCAATTTAATTGTCTCTTTCAAGTCGATAGTATCAAATCTCATTACTATTACCATGACAAGCAATATTGTAGCAAGTATGAAAATGCTTGTCAAGGCCACCACAACTATACCAGTAATGCTAAAAATAACAGCACAGCCATTGGTTGGTAGGTTTAGATTGCTTGGTGAGCTAGACCCAAAAACGCTTGGTGAGATGGATGGTAGCACGCTTGGAGACTTGGATTTTATTATGTCATAATCTTCACAATTATAAAAGCCGCACCTTGTTATTGCCACAAATAAAGGCGACATGGTAAAGAAATAGAAAAGGAGTGGTTTAATTGGCTACAACGCCAAATTATAGCTTTTCAGTGTATAGCAGCACTGACACTGATGTAAGGTTCTTGGATTTCCGTGTTGCCACCGCTGGCAGTCAGAGTACAAGTAACTTTTATGTTATAGATACTGTGCTTAAACAACATTCTGATGCTATTGATAGCATAAATGCTACACCATCAGCATTTGTTGTAAAAGGCACATATTCTTCTGGTTCGTTATATACTGCTAGTGTAGCGAACTATCCCGGATATAAAAACGAACAGCTTATTGTTCTTTCGTTGAATCAAAAGAACACTGGTGCTGTACAAATCAATATTAACGGAACCACAAATAAAGATGTTATGAAATATGGTTCTGATGGCGTCCTCAAAGCAGTAGAAGCTGGCGATTTTGTTGCTAATAGCCCTGTATTGTGTTTATATGATGGCACACGATTTGTCGTTATTGGAATTACAAGTGCTTCTTCCATCACCGTAACAGGCGAAGCTGGGGATATCTTGCAAATAGCTGACGATGGCACAATTGAAAGCTCTGGTAAAAAGGCCGCACAACCCAATGGTATTGCTACTCTTGACGCTGATGGGAAACTTGTACAAACAGCTAAATTGTCCGATAATGCCACTACCGCTGATATTGCTGACGCTGTTGTTGATGGTTCTATTGTAACCGCTTCGTTTTCTGCCGATGCTGTGTGTCCAACCGCCGCTAAAACATCACAAGCTCTGACTATTCAGTTAAATGGTACAGCACAGCCAACATTTAATGGTTCTACTACTAGAACAATCAATGTAACACCAGCTTCAATTGGTGCGGCAACGACTGGTGCGCTGGATGGAGTTGTTTCAGACTTAACTGATGGCACTACTGTTGTGGCGCAAGCTGACAAAGTAACTAACGCTTTAGTCATTATGAGCAACAGTGGAACCGCGTTGGTAAACTATGACGGAAGCGCTACGGCAAATATGACGCTTAGCCCATCCAATGTAGGAGCAGAACCAGCATTCACAAAAAATACAGCATTCAACAAAAACTTCGGTAGTTCTGCTGGCACGGTATGTCAAGGCAACGATTCCAGACTATCTAATGCTCGTCGTTCATCTAATATTAGTATGAGTTTGTCTGGAACAAACCTTAGTATTAGTTATAGTTAAGGATGTGTTATTATGGCTTTAAGTTTTAATGGCACAAATGTACCAGTAAGCGGAAACGTAACATATAATGGAACTGGTTGTAGCACGGTAACATACAATGGAACCCAAGTTTGGAAACGAGCACCAGAATGGTTATATAACAGCGGAAATCAATATACCGAATTTACTGGTGGCTGGAATGCTCAAGCCGCTTATTATTTAGGCGGCTCTGCTGGTACACACTATTACAGAAACCAAACCGCATCTACTCCGGCTTTCAACGCATCAAATATTTCGGTGACGTGTACTGGCAATTATCTTGGCGGTGGTAGTGTTATTACCAACTGGAAAGTTGATTTATCGGCAATTTCATCATTGACCGCAAGTATTAATGTTTTTGACCAATACGAATCATATTCGTATTTTTATATACATATACTTAATTCATGGCCAACGATAAATGCTGACAATACAAGCGTAGCGGCAACTATGGTAACTGGTGTTTCAAATATAACCAGCGTAACTCTAAATACTTCGGGGCTTAGTGGAAGTTACTATGTATTGATGGGTTTTTCAAATAATAACTATCGTAGTTTCACAGGGTATGTTTATAGTTTAAAGTGTAATTTCTAATATTGATACGGAGTATAAGATATGAAATTAAATAAAATCGCTGGGCTAGTTGCCCCCCCCCCTATAAAAGTTGACACGACGGGAGGGATATAAATGGCATTATCATTTAATGGCACAAATATCCCTTCTTCTGGCAATGTTATATTTAATGGAACATATTGCAAAACTGTGTCATGTAACAACGTTGAGGTTTGGAAGAAAGAGTACACTGTATATCCCGGCGCTCCTGTTGCCAATACACAGAACCTTGGATACGCCGCATACTTTACGGTTACAAACAGCGGTACAGATATCAAGGTTGACGCATTCGGAGGCACTGAACGCGGATATGGCCGTGTAATGCTCGGCGGATTCAATTCATGGGGATATTCAAAAATATACTTTTCGAACCTCAGTATATCACTGGCCAACTCTTTCTCTCATGCCAAAGTAGCGCTTAGTGATATTAACGGGAATGTAGTACAGCAGCTTATTTACCGCGAAACAGGAGAGGCTGGCGGCGTCTATGTAACTTACGCAGCCAGTGACATATTCACAATCAATGCGGGAAACGGAAACTATTATTTGATGCTCGAAGTGGCTTCCGGCGCTACGGGTGGTGGTTTACATGCGACCATTCAAATGAACGGATGCTATTTGATTTAAAATGGAGGACCACATATGCTTAAAATTACATTGAAGAATGGAAAAGAATATACAGCTCTTGATTCTACTACGGTATATCCAAGCGGATTGCCGAATATTCGTAGCAAAATGGAAATTTACATTGATGAAAGCGCAATGACATTAGAAGCGCTCGAAAATGTATTTTCGGACGAGTCCGCAACGGATGAACTCCGCATCACCAAAACAGGAGACGGCGGCGATGTCGCTTATGAGTGTTTATATCGTCACTATTGCATTGTGACTAGTATTGGTAAGAAACTCGTTTCAACTACAAGTCACGAAACAGGAGAAACCACAGAAGTAATGTGTCTGTATGTTACTCTGGAACAGAGGACATATGTTGAGCAGAAACTGTATGAAATGGGTATCTCATAAATAAACGACATATAGAAAGGATGCCTAGCTATGTTGAATGAAATTTTAAATGCTGTATTAGATAGCTTAGTAATGGTATCATCTTTTGGAATCTTTATGTTGTTTTGTGCTTTTTCCAATAGTATCTTAGGTTCGGTTATCGCGTCTAAGACAAATGAGTTCCAGTGGAAAACACTTCTTACTGGCGTTGTTAGGAATATCGGCGTTGTTCTCGGCGTCGATATTCTTGCCGCTGGGCTTTCTGGAATTACAAAACTCATAGAAATATACAATGTTGCTCCACAATATTCTGAGAGTATACAAGGTGTTAGCGTATTAGCCATAGTAGCAATCATTATCACATTATCATATACAGTTTACGGGAAACAGGCTCTTGATAAAATCAAAAGTCTTGGTAATTTGAAAGACGAAGATATAGTCGTGATTGACAAAGCCGAGGGCTGGGAACAGAGAGGGACGTGACTTATGCTTAGTTTTTCTGTAAACAAACAAAGACTTACTAGAAATGATTGTCAAAAGGTAGTTGGGGGTACATATAATTATTTATATGCTATGTTTGACTTTTCATATGATTGGGAAGAAGTAGCGCAGAATGCCGTATTCAATAATACGACTGAGGACAAAAACTTTACAGTTCCAATTGTTGGCAATGTGTGTTTGGTTCCATGGGAGGTTATTACTTCTCCTAATTTCACAGTATCATTGTATGGGTTTACAGATACTAAGCGAATTACGACAAATGAAGTAATGGTTCCGGTTAAACCAGCACCATATAATGCCGAGAATATTCCAAGTCCTCCGCCTACACCAACCGACTATGAAGCATACGTCAAACTTGTAAATGAATATAAAGAACAAGCCGATGCTCAATATCAAGAGCTGAAAGATACAAAGGCCGAAACAATTGCAAAAGAGACTGCTATTGAGTTCCCCAACATAGGAAGCGAAAAGAATATATATATCGAAACTTCTACAAATAGGACTTATAGATGGTCAGATACCGATTTAAAGTATTATTGTGTAGGCTCTGATTATAGTGAGATAGATATTATATCAGGAGGGAAAGCTCGTGGCTAATACAACATTAGATGTAAAAATTCAAATAAGAAATGATACTAAAAATAACTGGACTACACAAAACCCCGTTCTTTTAAAGGGTGAAATGGGTGTAGAAACAGATACTAGAAAATTTAAATTCGGTGACGGAGTGAGCGATTGGAAAACGCTTGAATATGCGAGCGCTACTGGCGCAATTATTATGAATAAGGCTCCGACACCTACGGATTCTGGATATGATGTTGGCGCAATGTGGGTTGATACAGCCGCCAATAAAGCGTATCTGCTGTTTAATAACACAACAAATCAAGCCGTGTGGAAACAGCTTGTTACTCCCGATGATTTGAGCGACCTTGGCGCTGGCGACATGTTGAAATCGCAGTTTGCCAACAACCCAAAGGCCGAACAGGGATATGTAAACGCGGCAATTGTAGCCGACACAGCAAATGCTACCACAGGCACGCTTACTGCTGGTTCTAAGACATTTAATGGTTCTGCCAATGTTACGGTTACAGCAGATGATTTAGGTGCTCTTACAGCCGTTCCTAGTGAATATGTAAAGAACACTGATTATGGCACAGCAGAAACTGGCGGTGTTGTTAAGTCTACTGCCAAGGGTACAGATACAGTAACAATCGGTGCTGACGGCACAATGACAATCGGTAAGGCATCAGAGGCTGTGGCGGCTGATACTGCTACCACATTGGCTACTGGACGTACAATTTCTGTTGCTGGTGATGCTACTGGTACATCTCCTGTGTTTGACGGTAGTGCTAACGTAACAATTCCTCTTGTGCTTGCTAACAGCGGTGTTGTTGCTGGTACTTTCACAAAGGTTACGGTTGATGCTAAAGGCCGAGTAACAGAGGGCGTTGCGAATCTGACAACGTCTGATATTCCTGAACTTACTCTTTCTAAGATTTCTGACGCTGGAACAGCGGCGGCAAAAGACTTCGGTACTGCTGAGGGTAATGTACCTGTTCTTGGCGCTGGTGGTAAACTTAGTGAAGCTGTTATCCCCGCAATTGCCATTACTGACACGTTTGTTGTTGATAGCCAAGCAGCAATGCTTGCTCTTGAGGCACAGCAGGGCGACGTAGCTGTTCGTACCGATGTAAATAAGACATTTATTCTTAAAGTTGCTCCTGCTACTACGTTGGCGAACTGGGTAGAACTTGAAACACCAACTGACGCCGTTACGAGTGTAAACGGACTTACTGGAGCTGTTACGCTTACAACGTCCGAAGTTGCTGAGGGTAGTAACTTGTACTTTACAACAGCGAGAGCAAACGCGAACTGGGTTACTCACGCTTCTACTGAACTGACAGACTCTGATACGCTTTTAAGAACAACTGATACCTTTATTCTTAATGGCGGGAACGCATAATTACCATTAAGAAAGGGGAGGTATTAAATGGCTAATATAACCTTAGATGCCAGACAGCAACAAAAGCATGATACTTCCACTAACTTTAATAATGCCAACAAACTTTACCTTGAGGGCGAGTTTTTGGTTGAGACTGATACTGGCAAGGTGAAGATTGGCGATGGAACATTAGGCTATAAATCTTTACCATACACAATAGGAGCAAGGGTGCCAGAGGGAGCTAAATTCACTGACACAACTTATACGGCTGGTACTGGATTATCCCTTAATGGCACCTCTTTTTCAATAAGCAATAGCGGCGTAACTGCTGGTTCTTACGGCCCATCACAAGATAGTAGTGTGGGGTTCGGAGATTCTATTGATGTACCATATATAAGTGTGAATAGCAGGGGACAGATAACATCGGCTGATAGTAGAAGTATAACACTACCATCCGAACCCACTCCTACTTCCATAGGAGCTGAACCAGCATTTGCTAAGAATACGGCGTTCAACAAGAATTTCGGAAGTGCCGCTGGCACTGTATGTCAGGGAAATGATTCCAGACTATCTAATGCTCGTCCAGCATCTGACGTATCAGCATGGGCAAAAGAGCCGAATAAACCGACATATACCCCAACTGAAGTCGGAGTTATCGGTACAGCCCCAACATCTGGACAAGTGGCGGTTTTTGATGGAACGACTGGTAAAATTAAATCAACAGGGTTTACAATAGCTTCTTCTGTACCATCTGGCGCTAAGTTCACAGACACAACATATTCCGCAGCGACATCAACAGCGTTGGGACTTGTTAAGGTTGGATATACGGAAAGTGGCAGAAACTATCCAGTAGAACTTGATGCTGATGATAAGATGTTTGTAAATGTTCCATGGACAGATACAAATACAACATATTCTCAAGCTACATCCAGTACACTTGGATTAATTAAGATAGGGTATACTGAAAGCGGAAAGAATTACCCTGTTGAACTTAATACTTCGGGACAAGCCTTTGTAAACGTGCCGTGGACTGACACTACGTATCCTGTTGCTACGACATCAGCCAATGGGCTTATGAGTAGTGTTGATAAAAGAAAGCTGGATGGAATTGCGGATAATGCTAATAACTACTCTTTACCTGTCGCCACTTCTTCCGTGCGCGGTGGTATAAAGATTGGTTATACGGGAAGCGGTAAGAATTATCCTATTAAACTGTCGAATGAACAGGCATATGTCAACGTACCTTGGACAGATACGACATATTCCGTATTCACAGGCGCTACAACAACAGCAGCAGGTACAAGCGGATTGGTTCCCGCTCCGACTTCTGGCCAATCAACAAGGTATCTTTGTTCAGACGGAGAATGGAGCATACCTACTGGAAGTATTTACAAAGGAAGCACAGCAATATCCGTTAAACCGTCTACGACTGATGGAGAATACAATATATATTTAGTTGCGTTATTTCCGGGCACTACAAGCCAAAGCGTTGGACCAAGCGCTTCAGGAACAATTAATTTTGGCTCTGCTTTTAATGTGCCATATATAACGATAGACCAATATGGCAGAATCACAGCATTAGCGAATAGGAGTATGATTCTTAGCGGGGCATTGGCTAGCAGCTCTGCACCAGGATTATGCCCAAAATTAGACTCTGGCCACCCATCGTACTATCTAAACGCTAATGGAACATGGAGCGCTCCAAGAGGAAGGGTATATGGCGTAAAAGGAAATGCAGAAACTGCCTATCGAGAAGGTCAAGTAAACCTAACAGCCGCTAATATTGGGGCCCTTCCAATTACAGGCGGTACAGTGTCTGGCGCGACTACATTTAGTGACACTGTGACGCTTAGCACCGCTGGAAGCATAATATATGATGATGGTTTTTATGATGGGTGACAACTATGGGAATTAAAATAATAAGACAAACAAA
>ENA-UOJV01002096-UOJV01002096.1-human-gut-metagenome-genome-assembly--contig:-C82-NODE-2096-length-17908-cov-9.660449_pt1 | contig 17908 bp, 9 predicted proteins | sample MGYA00242356_ERZ723903 | MGnify/ENA metagenome assembly ERZ723903
GTACGCACGGTGGTGTGAGAGGTCGGCGGGCCATGGTCCGCCTCCTACTCAATAGTTTTAAGTTGTCAGTTTGTAGTGGATTAAAAAGTTTAATTCATTTTCTATAAACTACAAACTATACAGCAAAAGGGACTGCACATGATGACATCATGCGACAGTCCCTTTTGATTTCTTAGCGGCCACAGATTCTGTCTGGCACTTATGTGGAGATAATATATTGTATCCATGACTGAAAGTTTAGAATTACGCAATGAGAATAACAATTTTATATAACATATATAGATACGAGTGTTGACATAGATGCAAGTGAGTAGTATGCTACATACAAGCGAAGACGATAAGGAGGTGATTCATATGGTGATAACCAAGATTTCCATCAAAGAGCAGGTGTATGAATATCTGAAATCAGCTATTGTCCGGGGAACTCTCGCTCCACATACGATTTATTCTGAACAGATGATCGCTGACGAATTGCAGGTATCGCGGACCCCCGTACGGGAAGCGATACAACTCCTGAAGCATGAAAACCTGGTCGAAATTTATAGCAACCGCGGTTTTGGTGTCAAAGCTATCTCATCAGAAGATATAGACGAAATCATCGAGGCCCGTCTGGCTATCGAGGAATTCGGCATACGCAGACTGGTACGGGACTGCCGCTCAGAAAAAGGGCAGACGGCATTAGATCAACTGGCTTTGTGTATCGAAAAGACGAAGGAAGCTGCGAAATCACATCATCAATATGAATTTTCCGAATCGGACGTAGCGTTTCACAGGCTGCTGGTCGCCTTTACAGAAAATCCGTATCTGATGCAGGTTTCTGATATGATCCATACGAAGCAGGAACAGGCAACTGTCCATTCTCTCCATGATACAGACCGTATGGCAAAGGCAATCAGGGAGCATGAATGTATTTTGACGTTTCTGCGTGCCGGTGATGAAACAGGGGCAGTCAGAGCCTTTGAAGAGCATATGCAGGTTACCAGCGAAATCCTGCACACAGCTGAAACCGTAGCAGACAATTAAAATTTTATTATATTGCTGGTCAAGGAGGTCATTACTATGTTAAAAGTAGGGTTTGTAGGTCTGGGTATTATGGGTAAACCGATGGTCATGAATATGCTGAAAGCCGGCATTGATGTCACCGTATCCGATTTGAAACAGGAACTGGTCGATGAAGTCGTTGCGGCCGGCGGTAAATCGGCAGCGTCGGTCAAAGAACTGGCTAAAGGCAAAGATGCCGTATTTACTATTCTGCCGACAGCAGCTATCGTACAGGACGTACTCACGAAAGAAGACGGCATCCTGGCCGGCGTCGATGCAGGTACAGTCGTCGTCGATTGCAGCTCCGTTTCTCCTATCGAATCCAAACAATGCCGTGATCTGGCGGCTGCCAAAAACTGCCCCTTCCTCGATGCTCCTGTCAGCGGCGGCGAAGAAGGCGCTATTAATGGTACCCTGGCATTCATGATCGGTGGCGATGAAAAAGCTGCTGAAAAGATCAAAGATGCTTTCGAAGCCATGGGTTCCAGCTGGATCGTTGTCGGCCCGACCGGCAGTGGTTCTGTCACGAAACTGGCCAATCAGATTATGGTAAATGTCAATATCTGTGCCGTTGCCGAAGCACTGGTACTGGCCCAGAAAGCCGGCGCAGATCCAAAGAAAGTATTTGAAGCCGTCCGCTGCGGCCTGGCTGGCAGCACCGTTCTGGAAACGAAAGCACCGAAGATGTTCAACCGCGATTTTAAAGCCGGCGGCACCATCAAGGTCAACCTGAAGGATATCACGAATGTCATGAATACAGCCCGCGATCTGCAGGTACCACTGTTCCTGTCCGGAATCGTACAGCAGATCCAGCTCAGCCTTAAACAGTCCGGTCATATTATGGATGACCATGCCGGCTACGTTCAGTTCTACGAACAGATTTCCGGTGTCACTGTCAAAACGGAAGAAAAATAAGGAGTGCAGAAGAGGAGATTATCATGACGAAAGTATTAAAAGAAGAATTATTCAATACCCTTCCGGCTGTACAGGTGAATGAAGAAGAAATCACGAAAGAACTGCTGAAAGAATTACAGGAATTCCATAAAAAAATCGTCGTCCTCGACGATGATCCCACAGGAACCCAGACAGTACACGACATATCTGTATACACGGAATGGACGGAAGATGCCCTGACCCAGGGCTTTGACGAAGCCAATTCAGAATTTTATGTATTGACTAACTCCCGGGCTTTCTCACGCCAGCATACAACGGAAGTACATCAGACGATAGCACAGCGGGTATCGGCTATTGCCAAAAAGACCGGCAAAGATTTCATCGTCATCAGCCGTAGTGATTCCACGCTGCGCGGCCACTATCCACTGGAAACGCAGGTCCTCAAAGATACACTGGAAGCGAATGGCGCTCCTGTCATCGACGGGGAAGTCCTGATGCCATTCTTTAAAGAAGGCGGCCGCTTTACGATTGGAAACGTTCATTACGTACAGGAAGGGGACTATCTGGTACCGGCCAATGAAACGGAATTTGCCCAGGACAGCACCTTTGGATATACGGCGGCGACTATGCCCGAATATATCGAAGAAAAAACGGGCGGTGCGTATAAGGCTGACAGTGTTACCTGCATTGCCCTGGAAGATCTGCGGGCCGGTAATATAGATAAAGTGGCAGCCCAGCTGGAAGCGGTCCATGATTTCAACAAAGTCATCGTCAATTGCACCGATTACATTGATGTCAAAGTATTTGCCCTGGCATTGCTCAAGGCAATGAAAGCGGGACGTCATTTCATGTTCCGTTCCGCAGCGGCTCTGACCAAAGTACTGGGTGGCGTATCAGATAAACCTCTGCTGACGAAAGAAGAATTGGTCGTAGCCGGCAACACGAATGGCGGCCTCATCATCATCGGCTCCCATGTCAAGAAGACGACCCAGCAGCTGAAAAAATTGAAAGAACTGGATAATATTGATTTTATCGAATTCAATCATCTCATGGTCCTGGAAAGTGATGAAAAACTGGAAGAAGAAATCCAACGCGTTATCGATAAAACAGAAGCGAACCTGAAAAAAGGTATTACGACCGCCGTTATGACAGGCCGCAAGCTGTTGAAAATGGATACGAAAGAAGAATCTCTCCGCGTGTCTGTCAAGATTTCCGATGCACTGGTCAGCATTGTGACACGCCTGTCTGTCCAGCCGAAATTCATCATTGCCAAAGGCGGTATTACGTCCAGCGATGTGGCGACTAAAGGCCTGTCTATCAAGAAAGCACTGGTTCTCGGTCAGGTGGCTCCTGGCATTCCTGCGTGGAAAGCCGGAAGCGAAAGCAAATTCCCTGGCATGAGCTATGTCGTATTTCCGGGCAATGTCGGGGCTGTGACGACTCTGCGTGATGTCGTGGCCATGATGAATGCCTGAGATAGGAGTCATCTATGCTTATTAATCTCCGGGACATGCTGCATTATGCAGAAGAAAAAAATATAGCCGTCCCTTCCTTCAATGTCTATAATGTGGAATCTGTCCAGGCTGTCTGGCAGGCGGCGACGAAAAAAGATTCACCTGTCATCATTGCGTTTGGTGAGTCCTATGATAGTCATATGCCGATTGAATCGGCGGCGGCTTTGATATTGTCTTATGTCCGCGATGCACAATTGCCAGTGGTGTTTCATCTGGACCATTGCCGGAGTCAGCGGAATATCCTGCGCGCTTTGCGGGCTGGTTTTACCTCTGTCATGTTCGACGGATCAGCAAAGCCGCTGGCTGACAATATTGAAGATACGAAGGCTATTGTACGTATGGCACATGATCTCCATGTCAGCGTCGAAGGCGAATTAGGCTATATGAATGAAGAAGACGGTACAGGCAGTGTTGCTCCTGGTACAGGATACACGACCGTCGCTGCGGCCCGCCAGTATGCTGAGGAAAGCGGTGTCGATGCCCTGGCCATAGCCATCGGAAATGCCCACGGTATTTATAAGGGTACGCCCAGTCTGGATCTGGACCGCCTCGATGATATCCGGCAGGCTGTCACGGTCCCACTGGTCCTCCATGGCAGTTCGGGAATTCCTGTAGCGTTGCTGCAGGAAGCTATCCGCCGGGGAATCCGCAAAATCAATGTAAATACGGAAGTATCGACGACGGGAATTCAGGCTGCACGGGATTTCCTCGCTACTCATATGGATCCCAATACACGATTCGAAAAAATGACAAAAGCTGCCGAAACGGCGATGAGTCAGGTCGTACAGACGTATATTGATATTTGTGCATTGAAAAAATAATCATAGTACACGAAAAAGGCGCTGTCTTCATTGGAACAGCGCCTTTTCGTGTACTATGAAATCTTCCGTTTCATTTACTCAATATGGTATTCGAGATATAGTTTTTTCCGTACCTCTTCATTTTCAATGGCTAAATCCAGATCTTGAAGGCGGCCATCGGCTTTTAATAATTTTAGTAAAGTCGTCAGCCGGCTTTCTCCCTCCCGGCGGCCTTCCTGACGCCCTTCCTGGCGTTCTTCCATGCTCCATTTTTCCATTTCTCTGCACATGGCATTCACCTCCTCAGGATTATTTTTGTAACGGAAAACTTATTGTTTTTGCTAGAAATTATTTATATACAATTCAAGTATATCATAAAAATAGAAAGAGAACAAATGTTTTATCTGTAGCAGGCAGAATGGCATTTCGGCTTTTAATACGTAATGTAATTATACATGCTTATATAGCATAGCTCGTTACGTTTTTATATATTATGGTCATAATATATATTACTGTTTGACAAGCGTATTAAATGGGTTATAATATATTTATAAAAAGAAAGAAATCATCTAGTTTATCATCTATTGTACCTATCATTTAGTATCCTAGTACTGTAGAAATTGATTCCCAGACATGCTATGTTTCTATTGTCAGAACAGGAGACAGCTCCTTTGGATTCCGCCCCCCGTTTTCAACGTATCAAACAGAAAACATCCTGAGAACCATAGGAGAGGAAGGGTAACCATGGACGCACTGAAAAAAGCTGTACCACTGCTGACAACGGTTGTTATTATCGGACTGGCTGCTGCAGTTATTTATTTTGAATAAGCAATGGAGAACGGGCTGCCTGTAAAGACAGCCTGTTTTTGATATAGGTGTAGTAGCAGTAGCCGCACTGGCTCTGATTCTTTAATATTCACAGATACTTTCATACATCCATATAAACATAAAATGCGCCGGAGAGGGGAAGCTCCGGCGCATTTTATGTTTATATGGAAAAACCGCGGCATAGAATATATCCTGTGCCGCGGCTTTTTTTAACTTATTTATTGCTGTCAGCGATGCATTCGTTCAGATCTGCAATCAGAGCGTCTACGTCAATGCCGTGTGCGCCGGCACCTTCGCCAATGGTTTCAAAATGAGCGGCCATGCAGCCGATGCAGCCGAGACCATAAGCCTGGAATATCTGCACGATTTGTGGATATTTCTGGACAGCTTCGATGATACCTGTGTCTTTGGTAATAACTGGCATGTGAATTCCTCCTTAAAAATTCTTTTCCGAACGTTTTGAAAGAACTCCGGACTGGATTCATTATATCATACTTTATCTCCTTTGGCAGGTGGTAAATGCAACGAAATTGCAGAAAATTCTAACTTTTTTTTAAGGATGATGAGTCATAGCAAGTAGATTTCACGACAGCATATACACATCATACAGACATTATACATAACAATTATTTATTTCTATATAATAATTTTATTAGAATACATCATTTTACGATTAAGTTAAACGTAAAACGTAAACATAAAGAGTAGAGTAAATAAACTATTTGTTTTATATAAAATAATAAAATATAGTAGCATGGTTCGTATATTTTTAGTTTTTATATAAAAATCAGAAAAGGAAGGAACATATTTCATACATTTGTCCATTTACAATAATATTTATTCGTCGATTATGATTATTATGCTATTTTAATTTTATATTTGTATTATATTTTGTCTATAAAAGTACTAACACTATGTTATTTGACCCGGAACACAGATTAAGGTGTAAAATAGTGATGATTTTTTACAATATCATTACAAACATATTGCAAATACAAACGAGAAAAGAATTTACATCACAAAACTGTAAATAAGGTGGGAGGCTTTATGAACAAAATTTACAAAGTCATTTACAGCAAAGTACGGAATTGCTATATCGTCGTATCGGAACTGGCCAAGAGCCATGACGATGGCCATGTACGCCGCAGCCGCAGCGGATGCTGTCGTAAAGCCGCCGTCCTGGCAGCCTTTGTCCTGACGACATCGCTGGCGGTAGTGCCGGTTTGGGCTCAGGCAGCGACAGCTACGAATAGTGGGAATCCGTCTGCTGGACACGCTGTTAATATTGAAATGAATGAATCAACTAGTGATACTACAGATAATTCAGGTACATTAGCACAAGGTTCAGGTGCCTATGCTACTTATGATTCTGAAGGCAATCTGATTATGGGTAAGGACAATGAAGTCGTCCCCATCCAGAAGGACCCGAGGACCGATAATGCCCGGGTGGATAGCAAACCGGAAAACGTGGTGCTGGGTACCCGCAATGGGGTGGGCAAATTCACCCATTCCACGGAAACCAAGAAGCCCATCAGCGGGGATGCTTCCTATGCCTATGAGAAGCTGGATACGGAATGGATTACGGTGAAGGTGTACAATCCCGATACCAATTCCTATGATGACAAACAGGTGGAAGTCTATAATCTGACTCCCGGCCAGTACATGGATGACGAGTATAACGTCCGGGCTAAGAAACCGATAGAAAGTGACTACAGTACGGATGCTCAATATCAAGATGCCCTATCTGTATATAATAAAGTTGCTGATTATTATAAGAATGATAAAACCCGACAGTCTTATTACGTAAGCGGGGCTACTGCAGTGGGTGTGGATAATGTAGCCGAAGGGAACCATTCTACGGCCATAGGCAACAAGGCTAAGGTCCTGAATTCGGTAGGGAGTTTTTATATCGATAAGGATCAAAAATTGACTCGAGATTCAGATGCTGCTTATTATTTTTTGAAAGATGGACAAATTACTACAGAACCACAATATGTGAAAAATCCAGATGGAAGTTATTATAGGGACCAGAAGGGATACTATGTAAAAACCTCTTTTTTGACTGTTGATCGGCTCATCGATTCGTCCGATGCGGTGGCCATAGGCAGCGATGTGACTGCCGAGGGACGGTCCGCGGTGGCCATCGGCCATCAATCCTACGCCAAGGAATACAGCGTAGCCATCGGGGAAAACAGCGTGACTGATTACATGGGTGTGGCCATCGGAAAGGACAACAAGGCCAAGTACGCCAGCACCGCCATCGGCCATACTAACGATGCCAACGGATACTATACGGCGACTATGGGTGTCAATAATACAGCTCGCGCAGATGAAAGCACGGCCATCGGCTACGGCAACAGCGTGGATGGCCAGCAGAACGGGGGCACCACGCCGAAAGCAGCTTATACCCATGTACTGGGTTCCAATAATACCGTGAAAGGCAATTATAATGCCGTATTCGGCGATACCAACACGGTAACCGGGGCCTATGCCCTGGCTCTGGGCGGCCACAACAAAATCAGTGGGGAAAATACGGTGGGCGCTGACGGGGATTACGGCATCGCCATCGGCTATGGCAATACGGTGGAAAAGAACGCCCTGGCCCTGGGCCTGAACAGCAACTCCATCCATGATGGCAGCATTGCCATCGGGAATCAGGTCAATACGACAGGGGATAATAACAACGGGGCAACTGATTCCATTGCCATCGGCACCAAAGCTTCCGTCCATATGAAGAATGGTATCGTTTTGGGTAATGAAGCCTATGCCGGGAACAATGGGAATAATAGCGAAGGCGCCATTGCCATCGGTCATCAGGCAAAATCTGCTGCTGGAGAAAGTATTGCCATTGGCACCCAAGCCACTACCGGCAACAACGTTGGTTCCACAGGCATGACGAATATCGGGGCCATCGCCATCGGTTCCAATTCCACGGCGGATACGGTCTATGACATCGCCATGGGGTGGGGAGCCAATACTAAAAATACGACAAATGGAGGTGCTATCGCTCTCGGACACAATGCCACCATCGAACAGGGCGGCCAGGCTTCGGCAGCCATCGGCGATTCCGCCCGGGTTAAAGAAAATATCCATGATGCAGTGGCTCTGGGTAGTCAGTCCTATGCAGAACGGACCGCCAACAACCAGGGCGGGTATGACCCGGCAAGCGGCAGCAAAAATCACAATGCCGGTTCTGACCCGGTGTGGAATTCCACCCTGGCAGCAGTTTCCGTAGGATCTTCTGACCATGATGTCTGGGATGGAACGAAAAATATCCACTATGCCCAGCAGACCCGCCAGATCACCAATGTGGCAGCCGGGAAAGAAGACACGGATGCAGTCAACGTGGCCCAGCTGAGACAAGTAGCCAATCTGGTCCACCCTGGCGGCGGTGGCGGTACCGGCGGCAGCGGAGTCCACGATTACAGCGTCAAATCGGTCAACTCAGGTACAGATACCAACTATAACAATGGGGGAGCTTCCGGCGATAATGCTCTGGCTGCAGGGGTCAGTGCTTCGGCAACGGGTGCTCATTCAGTAGCTGTCGGTAACGGCGCAACCGCAAAAGGTCAAGATTCTATTGCTCTTGGTACGGGCGCCGTAGCAGATGGAATCGGTGCCACCGCTATTGGACAGTACAATACGGCGTCGGGCCAAAATTCATTGGCCTTTGGCGGCGGTTATAATAAAGGCCAAAAAGGGAATACTGCCAGCGGCGTCGCTTCGGTTGCTTTTGGGGAACGGACGGAAGCCAGCGGAGAAAGTGCCACGGCTTTCGGCAGTGATTCCACGGCCAGCGGGAAAAATGCTGCGGCCTTTGGCGAAAATTCTACAGCTTCCGGCGAAGCCTCTACTGCCTTTGGTATCGGCTCCACGGCAGCGGCTAAGAACTCTCTGGCCGCTTTGGGTGGCACAGTGGATGAAAAAGCCACCAATGCCGCCGCCATCGGCAATGGTGCACAGGCCAAACTGGCGGATACGGTGGCATTGGGCAGCGGTTCTGTGGCTTCTCGTGCAAGATACCGTGATTTGACTGTTGAGGCTGAAAAGGCAGCCTATGCGAAGGGAAATTCCCATGGTGCGGCTTGGGAAGCGACGGCTAATGCTATTGCTATCGGAAATGACAACACGGTCACTCGCCAGCTTACTGGCGTGGCGGCAGGCTCTCTCGATACCGACGCTGTTAACGTGGCTCAGCTGAAGAAAATGGCAGCAGAGGGCCTGGATTTCCAGGGCAACAATGACGTCACCGTTCACCGTGACCTGGGCCAGAAACTGACCATCCGAGGGGAAGGCACGAAAGCGGATACGAATTATTCCGGAGAAAACCTCAAGGTCATAGGGAATACCGATGGCAGCCTGACCATCAAGATGGACAAGGACATCAAGGGCAACAGTGTCACCGTTGGCAAAAAAGGCGAACCGGGTACGCCGGGCAAGGATGGCGTTGACGGTACGATCGGCGTCAACGGCAAAGACGGCTCGGCCGTGGTCATCAACGGCAAGGATGGCAGCATCGGCCTGAAGGGCCAGGATGGAGCTAACGGCCTTACCATCAAGGGCGCTGACGGGGCTGTCGGAGTTGACGGGACGGATGGTCATGACGGCAAGGATGGCATGACGCGTATCGTCTACGAAGACAATAACAAGATCACGCATGAAGTGGCTACCCTCGATGATGGCCTGAAATTCGGTGGTGACTTTGGCACGGATTCTGCGGTGAAACTGAACCAGAAACTTACCGTTACTGGCGGAGAGACCAATCCGGACAATCTGGCCACTGCCAACAACATCGGCGTGGTTTCCAGCCAGGATGGAGACAATGGCAAGCTGGAACTCAAACTGAATAAAGACCTCACCGGTCTTAACACGGTCACGGCCGGCACAGCCAAAATCGGTCACCATGCCGATGGGGTGCTGGATACGGTCCGGAACGGACAGCCCACTGGAGTCCATGCCAAAGGCGGGGAATTTGTGACAGGGCTGACCAACAAAGAATGGACCGTTAAAGACCCGACCTATGTGAGCGGACGGGCCGCTACGGAAGATGAACTGCGGATTGTATCCGATGCGGTGAGCGGTAATACCACCAAGATTACCAATAACACGACCCAAATTACCAACAATACCAATACCATTGCCAAAGGCCTGAGCTTCACCACCAACACCAAGGATGCTTCTAACACCGGCGAAAACTACAAGGGCTACAAAGTGGTGAAACGCAGCCTGGGAGATACCATCGCCATCAAGGCCAGCGATGAAACCGGCGGCCACGACTACAGCACGGCCAACCTGACCACCCGCATTGCCGAAAACGGCGACATCTCCATCCTTATGGATGAAAAACCCACCTTTACTACCGTGACCACCGGCGATGTGATCTATACAGGCAATCCTGATAATAAAGATAATAACGGCAAAGCGGCCCAGGCGGACACCAGCGTCCATTATGGGGATAAGACCCTGACGGACGGAAAGAACATCACTACGTCTGACAATGAAACCAAGGCCACCCGGATGGGGTATGACGATGTCCAGGGACTCCACCACGATATTGCTACCATGGACGACGGCCAGATCTACGCCGGGGATATCAAGACTGATGGCACTCTGGACAGCAACGGCTTTGCACGGACCATGAACCAGAAGACCACTATCAACGGCGGTGTGACGAGTAAGGACAGTCTCACTGATAACAATATCGGCGTCGTCTCCAACGGCACCGACACCCTGACCGTGAAACTGGCCAAGAACCTCAAAGACCTGCACTCCGTCACCACCGGCAAGACCGTCCAGGACAACAGCGGCATCAAGATTACCAACAATGCAGGCGATGAGACCAAGAACGTCATCATCAACGGCGACCAGATTTCCTTTGGCGGCAACCAGGTTAACAACATGGGCAGCGGCTCCGACGGCACGGCTGATGGAAAACCGACCTACAACACGGACACCAACGGCGCCAATATCGGTGATGTGAAGAATATCGCGGGCAGCACCACGGAGGCAGCCAAGCTCACTGGCGACTCGAATATCACCGTCACCTACAATGATGCGGCTGCCGGCGGCAAGAACACGGTCAAGCTCAACGACAGCATCACGCTGGGCAGCGAGGCTGATAAGAAAGTCACCATCGACGGTACGAAAGGCACTATTACGGCTGGTGATAAAGTCAGCTTTGATGGCAGTACTGGCAAGGGCAGCATCGGTGGCGTGACCATCGGCAATCAGACTGGCATTGCCACTACCAAGAAAGATGGCGATACCACCAAGACGGAAGACGGCACCTTTGTTACGGGCCTGACCAATACCAACTGGAATCCCGATGCCAACGGTATCGTCAGCGGCCGGGCGGCTACGGAAGACCAGCTCAAGACGGTATCCGACACGGTCAATGCCGGCTGGGAACTGGATGTCAACGGCGGCAAGCAGAAGGATGTGACGCCTACCAGCAAGAAGGTCAACTTCAAGCAGGGCCAGAACATCACCATCACCGGCAGCGGCGATGATGTCACGGTAGCAACGGCTGATGATGTACGTTTTGCCAGTGTCCGTGTAGGCGGAGATGCTGACGGCAATGGCGGTTATACGGGCGGCATCGTCATTGGCAAGCAGTCTGGCGGAGCCAGTGCGAACCCGGATGAAAATGATTACATTACAGGGCTGAAGAATATAAATTGGGACGCTACTAAAATCCAGAGCGGCCGGGCGGCTACAGAAGACCAGCTGAAAAAGGTAGCAGAAGACATCAAGCAGGGTACCGTTTCTGGAGATGTATACGTTACTGGCGGAGAAGTGACCTATCACACTGATGGCGGTACAGACAATGGTCAGCCTACAGTCAATGATGGCACGGGAAAACTTACGCTGACAGAAAATAATAAAACGACAACGGTCGATATTACCGGTCTCCATGATTACTATGCTACCAGCGGCACTGTTTCTGAAGATGGAAAGAAGCTAACCATTGCCCGCAACGAACGGGATAAAGATGGCAACCCTGTCACCTTTGACGTGGATTTGACTAATCTCCTGAACAAGGAAAAACACCTGATTGCTAATCCGGCTGCTGGCAGCAACGGAGTCTACAAAGTCAATGAACAGGGTGAGGTGACCCTGCAAGTACAGGATGCAGCTGGCAACAATACGCCGGTGACCATTTCCGGATTTGAAGGAGTAGTGGATCATTACAAAGGCCTGAATTTCGATGCCAATTCCAGAAAAACGACTGATGATAAAGCCTATAATGTCAAGATGGGCGGTACAATCAAAGTCCAGGGCATTGATCCCGTCTCCGGCCACGACTACAGTGCAGATAACGTAACTACCGAAGTAGATGATAACGGCAACATCACTATCAAGCTGGATAAAGCCCTGACGGCTGACACAGTAATGGTCAACGGCAAAGACGGAAAGGACGGCCAGATCGGCCTCAACGGTAAAAATGGCACCGATGGTACGGTGACTACCATTATCCGGACTGTTGGGAAAAATGGTACCAATGGCACTGATGGGAAACCTGGCGTCAACGGTACCGATGGCATTACCCGTATTATCTATCAGGATGGAAAAGACGGAGAACCGGGCACAACGACCCATACGGTGGCTACCTTGGATGACGGCCTGAAATTCGGTGCCAATACCCCTGCAGCTGGAAAGACGGACAACCCGGTGGGCAACAAGCTGAACAGTACAATTAACATTAAAGGTGCCGGCACCAAGACGCTTGACCAGTATTCCGGCCAGAATCTGATAACTTCTGTTGAACAGGATGCAGACGGCAATACTACCATTAACGTGCTCATGGACAAGGCTCTGACAGCCGACACGGTGATGGTCAACGGCAAAGACGGAAAGGATGGCCAAATCGGCCTCAACGGTAAAAATGGCACCGATGGTACGGTGACTACCATTATCCGGACTGTTGGGAAAAATGGTACCAATGGCACTGATGGGAAACCTGGCGTCAACGGTACTGATGGCATCACCCGTATTATCTATCAGGATGGAAAAGACGGGGAATCGGGTACTACGACCCATACCGTAGCCACTCTGGATGATGGCTTGAAGTTCGCCGGGGACGACGGCCAGACCGATACCACGAAAGTCATCAGCAAGAAGCTCAACGAGCAGCTGGATATCGTGGGAAAAGCCACGGGAGAACTGACGGACAACAATATCGGCGTGAAGAACGCCGATGGCAAGCTCTATGTCCGCCTGGCGAAACATGTGGACTTGGATAAAGACGGTACTCTGAAAGCTGGAAATGCCACCTTCGGGGCTTTCAGCAATACGGAGCTCACCACCAACAAGAACAACCACCCGTCTGCCGGCAGCTATGCAACGGGCCTTTCTAACAAGGGTTGGAGCGTGGCAGATCCGGAATATGTCAGCGGCCGGGCGGCAACGGAAGACCAGCTGAAGGTGGTCAGCGACGCCATCCACAATCGGCAGCTGGTGAATACGGATTACCAGTTGGTGGCTAATCCGGATACGAAGACAGATGGCAGTTATACGGCGGAAAACGGGACCCTGACCCTGACGGTCCGGGATACGGAACATACCGATGATCCCAAGTATCCCGACAAGACCATCACCATCAAGGATATCGCTTCCAAAACGAAGGTGGACGAAGCCTACGACCGTACCGTGAAATACGATATGAAGGACGGGAAGGTAGACAAGACCCACGTGACCTTTGAAGCTGCGGACGAAGCAGGGAATCCTCTGGATACCCAGGTGAGCCATATGGCCAGCGGGGCTTCGGAGATCACTGATGATGGAAAGGGCAACAAGACCTATACCTACAATACGGAAAACAATGCCGCCAACGTCGGCGACGTGAAGCGCCTGGCCGCTGAGGCCGACCTGCACTACAGCGGGGATACCGGAACAGGCACCAGCCAGCTGAAGGATACGGTTGCCTTCAATGGCACAGAAGGCCAGATTGTCACTGCGGCGGAAAACGGTAAAGTCACGTTCAAACTAGCGGACGACCTGACGACCCAGACCATCACCGTCACCGGCAAGGACGGGAAAGACGGCCAGATTGGCATTTCCGGCAAGGATGGTGCTGATGGCAAGGTGACTACTATCATCAAAACCATCGGTAAGAATGGAGCTGACGGCAAACCGGGTACTCCTGGCGTCAACGGGACGGATGGCATTACTCGTATCATCTATCAGGATGGCAAAGATGGAGAAGCAGGTACTACAACCCATACAATGGCTACTCTTGATGACGGCCTGAAATTCCACGGCGACAGCGGCGATATCGTGACCCGCAAGCTCAACACCCAGCTGGATGTGCTGGGCGGCCAGACCGATACGGCGAAACTAACGGATGGCAACATCGGCGTGGTTTCCACGAAAGCAGCGGACGAAAACTCCAACGGCAAACTGGAAATCCGCCTGGCCAAGGAACTGAAAGGCCTTACCAGTGTACAGGCTGGAGACACCACCATAGATGGCAACGGCCTGAAAATTGAAAAAGCCGGGAAAGACAGCAAGGGAGATATCATCATCAACAAGACCACCGTTTCTATGGCAGGGAACCAGATCACCAACATGGGCAGCGGCCTGGGGAACACTTACACGGCAGCTGGTGACAACAACGGCGCCAACATCGGCGATGTGAAAAAGATTGCCGATGGACGCCGGACCACCGTAAAATCTACCGACGGCAGTGTATCCGTAGTGGATCGAAATACCAATGACCCCAATGCCACCAGCCATGACTATGACCTGTCCGTAGATACGTCGAAAGTGGCAAAAACTGTGGACCTGAAATACAAGGGTGACAACAATACGGAAGGCAGCAACAAGCTCAGCGATGCCGTCACCTTCAGCGGCACGGCCAATCAGATTGTGACCAAAGCAGAAGACGGCAAGGTCACTTTCAAACTGGCGGACAATGTGACTACTCAGACGATTACCGCAGTGGGTCAGGATGGAAAAGACGGGCAGATTGGCCTCACCGGCAAAAACGGGGCCGATGGCTCTGTGACCACCATCATCAAGACGGTGGGAGCCAAAGGAACTGACGGCAAAGACGGCATCCCCGGTGTGGACGGCCAGCCTGGCAAGGACGGCATCACTCGGCTGATGTATGATGAAACAGACGATAAGGGCGGTACGGAACACCATGTAGTGGCAACCCTCGATGACGGCCTGAAGTTTGTGGGCAACGACGTCAAGGTGGTTACCCGGAAGCTTAATGATACCCTGTCCATCAAGGGCGGTATTGATGATGCGGAAATGCTGGCTGATGCTCAACGCGTATCCAGCCGCAACCTGGGGGTCCGTCAGAACACGGCAAAAGACGGGTTGGAAATCGTCATGACCAATCGGCCAGATTTCGAAGCCATTACCGTAGGTCCTGACGGCGATGATCCGGCTCATAAGATTACCATCGGCCAGCAGGACAACAAAGAGGGCAACCCCAATCCGACCAAAGGCAACTACATCACGGGCCTGGATAACACCCAGTGGGATGCAGGCAACGTCGTGGCTGACCGGGCCGCAACGGAAGGCCAGCTGAGCCAGGCCATTACGGACATTTCCGGCAAGGACAAAGGCGGCTTTGGACTGGCTGACGAAAAAGGCAACACCGTGAAGAAAGATCTGGGCGAAACCATTGCTGTCAAGGGCGATGGCAAGAATATCGAAACCAAGGTGAACGGTGATGCCCTGGAAGTCTCCCTGAAGAAGGATGTTGTTCTGGGCGACGACGGCAGCCTCAAGGCCGGGAATACCACCATCAACGGTGATGGCGTGGAAACCAACAAGGTCAAAGTCGGTAACATCACCATTACGGATCAGGGCATCAACGGCGGATCCAAGCAGATTACCAATATCGGAAGCGGCATCGACGGCAAGAAGTATGCCGATGCCGGCGACAACAATGCGGCCAGTATCGGCGATGTGAAGCAGCTGGCCAAGAATGAAGCCAAAGCTTCGGAAGCCAAGAGCGGCAAAAACATCACCGTGAAGGATGATCACACGGTGAACCTGAATGATGATATCATCCTGGGCAACGATTCCAATAAGCAGGTTGCCATCAATGGCTCTAACGGCCAGGTAGTCATTGGTTCCGGTGACAGCGCCATGACTCTGGGCAAACAGGCCAATACAGCGGGAGACAGCAATCCTGAAAACGGCAATTACCTGAATGGTCTCGATAACAAGAAATGGGATGGGGAACATATCCAGAGCGGCCGGGCTGCTACAGAAGACCAGCTGAAGACTGTCAGCGACAAGGTGAACAGTGGCCGCAAGTTCCAGGGTGATGACGGCAAAGATGTGACCGTAGACCTGGGCAAGACTTTGAACATCAAAGGCGGTGCGACTGCAGTCAGCGATGCCAACAACATCGGCATCGTGAGAGGGGACGACAATACCCTCAATGTACGGCTGGCCAAAGACCTTACTGGCCTGAACAGTGTGACTACGGGCAACACGACTATCAATAACAGTGGCCTGACCGTCAAAGGGGATGACAACCACAAGGACATCACCATCCAGCAGGATAACGTCAATATGGGCGGCAACAAGATTACAGGCGTTGCACCGGGTGCGGTGACACCGGACTCGACCGATGCCGTCAATGGCAGTCAGTTGTACGCCGCAGGCCAGGCCATTTCCAATCTGGGCGGAGCGGTGAATAAGCTGGGAACCCGCGTAGACCGCGTCGGTGCCGGTGCCGCTGCCCTGGCAGCCCTCCATCCGCTGGACTTCGATCCGGACGACAAGTGGGATTTCGCAGCCGGTTACGGTAATTACCGCGGTGCCAATGCGGCGGCTGTCGGTGCCTACTACCGTCCCAACGAAGATACCATGTTCAGCATCGGCGGATCTTTCGGCGGCGGGGAAAACATGGTCAATGCCGGCGTCAGCTTTAAACTGGGCCAGGGCAACCACGTTTCAACGTCCCGCGTCGCCATGGCGAAAGAAATCAAGGATTTGCGGGAAAATGTAGCCCAGCTCAATCAGATTGTCAATCGCCAGAGCGCGCTCATTGAAAAACTGACCAGCGTGGATACCGGTTCGATACAGGACAAAGGAAATGATTTGTTCCCCGATGTACCGGAAAACCACTGGGCCTATGAATACGTAACCAAACTGGCCAAAGCAGGTATCCTCAAGGGGTATCCCGATGGAAAATTCGCCGGTGACCGCATGATGACACGCTATGAATTTGCTGCCATCGTCTACCGGGCTATCACTATGGGAGCTGCATCGGATCCCGGTCTGAATCAGGATGGTACCTTAGGAAAACTGGCAAAGGAATTTAACCAGGAATTGAAATTTATCCGCATAGACACCATTCATCAAACGGATCAGGGAGAACCGACAGTACAGCGCGTACGCGTTCAGAATACAACTAAATAGTGGAAAATAGAGAGAGGTTGCAGCAAAATGGCTTTGACAGAGCGTTTTGTAGCAACCTCTTCTTTCGTTATGCCATCCTATGTGAATACAATCTATTATAATTTTTTATCCTGATATAATAATTTTACTAAAACACATCATTTTACGACAACGTAAAACGTAAAACCTAAACATAGAGAATAGTGTATAAAAATATTTCGTTTTAATGAAAAACGACAAAATATAGTAGCAGGGTAAGCAAATTTTCAGTTTTATCATAATAATTAAGAATAAATAAATGCATATTATACATTTTTCTGGTTTAAATATGATTTATTCGTAGAGTACGATTAGTATTACGTTATTTTTACATTATATTTTGTGTAGTCATCAATAAACAAAACGATATTTGACACGTATTCCGTATTAAGGTTTAAAATATTAATGATTTTTACAATATTA
>ENA-UOJV01002099-UOJV01002099.1-human-gut-metagenome-genome-assembly--contig:-C82-NODE-2099-length-17866-cov-8.212958_pt1 | contig 17866 bp, 16 predicted proteins | sample MGYA00242356_ERZ723903 | MGnify/ENA metagenome assembly ERZ723903
TGGGAAAGAAGGAAGACTGCAACAAAATGAGCAAAAAAACTCATTTTGTTACAGCCCCCAATGCAAGATAGATTTTGGAATAGTATAAGACATTTGTTATTGTAGAAATGGTGTCATTATATAAATGGATATTAAATCATTGGTCTCGACCTCCTTGCTTTTGTAAAAAAATAGTAATATTATAAATGCGATTTAATTATAATAAGAAGATTGATTTTAATATTTAGTAGATTCCAGTCAGTGAATAAATCAATATGATTACAAACACAGTTGCCGTTTTTAATAAGGTTATTACAAAAATATTTTTATATGAAGTACGGTGTGTTAATCCACAAATTGCAAGTAATGTAATAACCGCTCCGTTGTGGGGTAAAGTATCAAGTCCGCCTGCAGCCATAGATGCAACACGATGAAGAATATCTGGACTCATGCCTAAAGTGTTAGCCCATGCCATCCAATCCTGTGCCATTAATTCTAACGCAATTGCCATGCCACCAGATGCTGAACCAGTCATTCCTGCTAAAGTTGTAATACTAATAGCTTCTGATACTAGAGGTGTACCGCCTATATGTATGCTGATTAATGCATGTGCAACATGCTGAAAACCTGGTAATTGAGAAATAACATTACCGTGACCTACTTCAGAAGCCGTATTCATTATGGCTAAAAGTGAACCAATAGCGCCTGCATTAAGAACTTTAGTAAGGCAATCTATAGAAGTAATCTCTCCTTTTCCAATAATTAATGCTAAGAAAATACCTACAACAAGTGCAATAATTAGTGACCAGATACTGGCGACATTTTTGACATGAGCAACCACTAGAGGAACGCCTTTCATAGATTGAAAAGGTTCTAGAATGGCTGGATGCCATACTACATATTCTGTGATGACAAAATTAATGATTAAAACGGCTAAAAGTGGAATACAGGCAAGTTTCCAAGATACTAGATTATTATCGTTGGCATCATATTCTGGTTCGTTTATGGTGTGGTTGCCGTATCCTTCGTTTTTAGCGATTGCTTTTTTAAACAGCGTGTGAAATAAAGAAAACCAAGGCAATAGATGATGCAGGCTCCGATTATTCCTGATACGGGAGCTGAATATAGCGTTGTTCCCAAATAAGCAGTAGGAATAATATTCTGAATTTGGGGACTACCAAGTAAGCAATCTACGGTGGCAGTAAAGGCGCCCAAGGCAATAATTCTAGGTATAAGCCGTTTAGGATAATTGGCTTCTTTAAATAGAGCTGCGGCAAAAGGATAGACTGCAAAAACAACTACAAAAGCACTCACACCGCCATTGGTCCTATGTCAAGTTTGAGTACAAGTTAAATTGAGGTTTCTATCAATCAGTTATCCAGCAATCAAAGCCGCCTTTTTCTTGTAGTTCGCATATAATTTTTCATAGTTATTGGGTGACATATAGTTACAGTGACTGTGAATTCGAACGGTATTATAAAACGTGTTAATGTATTCAAACGCCAGCATATAGGCTTGTTGATAATTTTCAATCTTAAATCGATTCAGCCATTCTCGCTTAATCAAGGTATGGAATGATTCTATGCAGGCATTATCCCATGGATAGCCTTTCTTCGAATAGCTGCGGCACATCTGTGCGGTTTCCTTGATATAGGATTGCGAAAGATATTGACAACCGCGGTCGGTGTGAATTACTACCAGACGGCCTGAATTCCTGGTTTGCTTTGCCATTTGAATCATCCTAACAATGCCAGATGCATCCAACTTCCGGGATAAATTCCAGGCAATGATTTTTCGAGAAAACAAATCCATGATACTGGCCAGATACACAAATCCTTCAGTGGTCCAAATATAAGTAATATCGCTGCACCAGATCGTGTCTGGTCTTGGCGGATTAAATTGTTCTTGCAGAATATTAACCAATATGGCATCCAAACAACTGCTCGGGGTCGTAATGGTATAATGCTTGACCCAACAAGCACGAATCCCCATTTGCCGCATGTAAAGGCCCACTGTCCTTTCGGAAATACATTCATCTTTCTGTTGAAGCAATTTAGTAATTTTGGGTGCTCCATAGATTTGCTTTGAATCTTCGTAAATGGTTTGAATCTGTTCTTTTACCTCCTTACGGTGCGTAGCTTGTTTGGATAATTTGCGATGACTCCATCCATAGTAACCTGATGTAGAAACGCCCAATTCTGCCAGCACTCCAGATACCGAAAAATGGCGTTTCCCCTGATGGCTTTTTCGGCTGCCTGTTTGACGCTATGGTAAATGGCAGGGATTATTTGTCTAGAATGCTGATAGCTTTTTTTAAGACATTGATGGCATCCTTGGCATCTCGTAATTCACGTTTCAAACGAGCGATTTCCTTGGCTTCATCCGATGCATAGTTTCCGGATCCGCGATATGGCATTTCCCCATTATCCCGCAATTGCTTTTGCCATCGGGACAGTGTCTGTTGGGAAATTCCTAAATTATGGGCACACCCAATCAGTCCTAAATCACGATGATCATGGTAATATTGGACAGCATCCATTTTGAATTGTTTGTCGAACTTCATCATACTAAGGCCCCCTATATATACTTTTATTGTATCACTTTATGGAAAACCTCAGTTTGACTTGTCCTATTTATATGCTAGCACCACATATGTCAAAAGGGACGATGAGATTACAATAGATAATATTGCTTTACGAGGATCCTTACCTAATTTGGTAATAATAGCGTTCGCAATACTTTTGGCTAGTCCCATGTCTTCCATTACTTTACCAAAAATTGCACCCAGTAAAAAAACAGGGAAAAATGATTTGATGAATGTAACGGCCTTTCCCATAAACAATTCTGTATAGGACGGCATTATTGCTAAACCGGACAATGTTGCAGCCAAAAGAGCCATAATAGGGGCCATCATTATAACAGAAAAGCCACGATATGCTAAAGCAATTAAACCTGCTAAGCTTAGAATTATTATTATCACGCTCATATCCATAGTTTTTCACTCCTATTATTTTATTTATCAGCTGATATTTTGATTATGAACATGAAAGAATCATGTCGTTTTGCGAGAAAATTAAGACTGAGGATATTTTCTGCCAAATAGAGTGATTTGATGTAGCTATCGAATCAGATATTTTTGTTTATAGAAGGTTTTCAACAATAGTAGTCGAAAATATTCTACACTTGTTGATAAAACACTACTTTTATGAATAGGGCTTCTTTATAAATTCTTGTTTTGTTTTTCCCATCTGCCTGTTATCGATATGCAATTCACAGAAGAAACAGCATAAACGTGTTAGCGTTTGGCGGAAACGGTTTAATCGTATAGATTCCTGTACATGACACAGAATAGCCTAAATGAGGATTTTTATATGATATAAAGAGTCCATCTTTATGAATATAGATTATGAGATTGCTTCAATTCCGTTTAATAATTATGTTTTTTATATGTATTGTCCCCAACCTACTAGGGAATCCTCATGCATAAAAATCATAAATCATCTTACATTTACGAATTTGTTTTCTATTTGATAGGCTTTGCTAGGGTTTGTTTGTAATAAGTATTCATGGTTACTTGAGGAAGCGATCTTAAGTTATTTAGCCGGTATTTAATGGTCTGTAATTAGTTTTTCAGTAGTGCATTTGGTGTTGCTTTTATAAATTTTTGACATCTGTTAGGTTGTTTCGTAAATTGTGTACACAACCACAATAGCTCATAATATTAAAAATAATACGTTTAACGTATTGATATTTTTAATATTATGAGCCATCATTCAAGTGTAATTAAATGCTAATAAAAATGTTGCAATGGCGCATAGTAGTGTATGTGTCATTGCACTTTTTATTTTTAGTACAAAAAGCTGAGTTGGAGATGATTGGTTCATGCATATAAAGTTCATATCAGGATGGCAACAAGAATTTAAAATAATTTTATGTAATGCCTATCAATGCAAATTGATAAAAATTCTAAATTACCAGTCCTTTTTAGTGTCGATAAAACCATCGACTAAAAATCAAATTGCAATATTCGTGACGGACGGCCTGCTTTATGATGATACTTCTTCCCTACTTCATAACAGTGGTTAGTATCTAATAATTTTAGAATAATTCGATTCACCGCTCTGGTTGAAATGTGTAGATAATCTGATAATTCGCTTACAGTGCACTCGTGACTATCTTTTTCTGTCAATAGTTTATGAATTTGGCTTAAAGTAAAAGAACTAATTCCTGTTTCTCTGGATAATGTAGAAAAGCGTTCACAAATAATAGGAGAAGGAGATTCTCTTATAGTCGGATAAGGTCCTCGGATTGTATTTTCATCATATACGAGAAAAATTTGATTACCCCCATTTTTTTGCGCTTTTTTTATACCTGTACGAGCATTTTTTTTAGCTTCTAATGCGGTTTTACCCAAGCCTATTCCCATGCTGATTGTCTTAGCTGTTTTTTTCTTTACAATGTTAATGAGAGAAAAATCTTTAAATTTATTAGTCTGATGTTCTATAATCGAACGGGTAGAAAATAAAAGATATTCTGTATCTTTTATGGGAAATAGAGCCCCTTGTATTTTTCTTGCAAAAGAATAAATACATTTAGCGACATTTAAGTTTTCTATAGCCATTTGATACTCATCGTTTGCAATAGGTGAATATAAATTTGGCTCATCAATTGCTATGTGAATAATAACTATCTGGCTTTCTCGGCTGGCTTGGAGAAGAAACGCAGAATGGGCTTTTTCTATCGTGTTACTAATATCAGCCAAGGAAGCGCAAGAAAAAATGATAGGAAAATTTTTCTTTTTTAAATATTGATATACATCGGAATAGATAGTAATACAAGTGTAATTATCATACTGCTTTTGACATTGCTTATAGTATGTAATTAGGTTATCATACAATAATTCATTGAATTCGTATTTAGGCGCTGAGATAATTTTTAATTTTGAAGGATCAATATTGGCTTGTCTATATGAATCATAGATTATGTCTAATTCTTTTTTCGGGGCATCGGTTATTATTTCATATATATTATGGGAGGTAAGAGAAAGACTGAATAATAATTGAACTATACTGGCATTATTTCGGGGGATGACATACCAGGGGATAGTTGGAGTTAGCTTAGATGCAACGTAGTTTAAAGTGGTTCTTCCAAGAAAAAGGAGAGCATCATAATTCATTTGCTTACCTGATAACAATTCTGGAATTTTAAATATGGATGAATAAAATAACAAATCTAATGTCAATTGATGAAAGCGTTCTTTTAAAATAGGGATTTCCTTTTCTAATATATGTTCTGGTGATAATAAACAAATACGCAATCTAATCATTTCCTTTCAAAAATATAAATAAAGACGCAATAAAGGCTAATAAACGAATATAAAGCACAAAAAAGACACTATAAAAGACAACGTATTTTATATAGAATACACTCAAGGGAATGAACGAATGACAAAAACGCATGAAAGATAAAAAGACTGCAAATTATGCATATAAATAGTATATCATAATATAGTTGATATTTATATAGGCGGAGGTGGTTTTATGAATACCCAGGAAAAATCTAAAATTACCTGGAAAAGTTGGTGTTCACTTATTGTTTTGGTTATTGCATTTTCAGGCATATTTGCACATTCAGATACGCCAATGCAAGCTTTTGATTTTCAAGTTCTGGTTGGAAAATTTGGACAGATTACATCAGGAGGTACTTTTGTTGGTAAAGGTGGTACTGGTGCAGATGGGGGATTTCTGTTTGCATTAACATTATTTCCTACTGTAATGTTTGCTCTAGGATTGATTAATGTTGCTGAATCGTTAGGAGCATTGTTAGCGGCAGAAAAGATTTTTAGATATATCTTAAAACCACTGATGGGCATTCCTGGAACAACGGGGTTAGCTTTTGTTAGTAGCTTTACAAGCACTGATGCTGCTGCAGTTATGACTAAAGATTTGGCAGATAATAAATTGATTACTGATGATGAACGTACTATTTTTGCATCGTATCAGATTGCAGGTTCAGGTTTGATTAGTAATGTTTTTGGTAGTGGGGCTGCGTTAATTCCTATTTGCGTTTGTCCAGTAGGTGTAATTATAGCTGTTATTTTTATTGTTAAAGTTATTGGGGCTAACTTAATGCGGTTTTATATTTTAGCCCGGAATAAAGCTGTTAAAACACCCTTGAAAGGAGATTCATGATAAATGGCTGAGACTAGTACAGGCGTAGCAAAGAAAAAAGATAATGCCAATGTAATCAGCTTATTTATGGCTGGAGCTAAAAAAGGATTTTATTTATGTGCAGAAATTGTGACTCCTGCTCTGATTCTGGCATATGTTTTAGTACAATTTTTAACAATAACTGGCTTAATGACGATGATAGGTAATTTAGTGGCACCTATTATGGGAGTTTTTGGATTACCGGGTGAAGCGATAGTTGCATTGATTGCAGCTTTCTTCGCGAAAGCTGCAGGGGTGGCAACTGTTGCGACGATGTATGAAGCGGGGCAACTGACCGCTATACAGGCAACGATTATGTTTCCTGCTGTAATTACAATGGGAACGCTGTTAGCAGGCTTTGTAAGAGTTATAATCGTGTCTAATGTAAATGAAAGATGGCATAAAATATTGCTGGTTTTGCCAATTATTGATGCGTTTATTTCAATGTGGCTCACTAAGCTTATTTTAATATTAATGGGAATTCATTAAGGAGGATATCAAAATGAACAAAGAATTAGTCAAGAAAGTCGAAATGTATGTTGAAGAACATCGGGAAGAAATTGTTAAAAAATATGAAGAATTGATTAATCTGAAAGATTTTTGGAGAGATGCTAAAGATGTAGATGTGGTTGGACAATGGCTGAAAAACGAGTTTGATGCAGAAGGATTCGATTGTGAATTACTTGACTTTGCCCCAGAATCAGGAAAATTGTTGATGGGAACATTAGGGGCAGATAGAAAAGGAAAAGCTATTTTATTTAGTGGTCATATGGATACGGCATTGGCATCTGATTTGTATCCGGATAAACCTTTTAAAATTGTTGATGGAAATGCCTATGGGCCCGGCGTTTTAGATATGAAAGGTGGAATTTTGATTTCGCTTTATGTTGTAAAAGCGCTAAACTCAGCGGGTTATACGGATCGTCCAATTAAGATTTTATACGCTCCTGACGAAGAAGGGTTGCATAATTATACGACTGTGGCAAAATTTATTACTGAGAATTCGTCGGATTGTCTGTTTGCTTTCAACATGGAAACTGGCTTGATGGATAATGGGTTAGCTGTTGGCAGAAAAGGCAGATTAGGAATTGACGTATTTGTTACAGGTAAATCTGCACATGCAGGGGCTGCTTTTTTAGATGGGATTAGTTCCATTGAAGAAATGGCTCACAAAGTACTGGACTTTCAAGCATTGACTGATTTGGAAAAAGGAACGACAGTTAATACTGGCGTTATTAAAGGTGGAACTATCCCCAATGCAGTGCCAGCCGAATGTATGTGTCAGTTGGATATTCGGTTTAAAACTGCTGATGAAATGAATCGTGTAAAAGATGCAGTTGCAAAAATTTGTGAAAAAAATTATGTAAAAGGAACGACATGTACATACAAAGAATTGAATTTGTTTACTCCATTAGAAACCGATGAAAAAATCATGAAACTTTATGAATTTATGTCGCAGACAGCGAAAAACTATGGATATCCAGATACAAAGCCGACACAAGTCGGGGGATGTTCAGATGCCACGTTTATTCAGGCAGCAGGTACACCCGTTCTTTGTTCATGTGGCGTGAGAGGAAATTGGAATCATACAACTCGCGAATTTGCGATAGTAGATTCTTTATATGACCGTATTAATTGGTTTGCTGCAGCTATTATAGACTCGGGAGATTTATCGTTCTAAAAAAATGAAACGGGTGGTAGTCAACTAATAAAATTTTTGATTACCACCTGATTTCGGAAATAAACGACAGAGTCATGTATTTATTTTATTAGTTTATTTAGTAACTAAATCTTGTGACTATTTCATATGAGGAGGAAATATAATGGATGAAAATTTAGTTTTGAACAGTCCAGGATTATGGGCAATTTCCAGCTTAATGATTATTGTATTGCTGGTATCTGCCTGTGTATATTTAAAAATATCATTTTCAGAAGCTAAAAAAATCGGTTTAGAGAAATCTCGTTGTATAGCAGGTTTGCGTTCTGCAATGATTACAGCTGTTGGTCCGTCTTTATCCCCTGTTATTATAGCTTTCGCTTTGATTGCGGTTGTTGGGGCTCCTACTACTTGGATGAGACTAAATGATGTAGGTGCAGCGAGAACCGAAATTGCAGCTATTTCACTTGCTGCAGGTGTTGTTGGATTAGATCCTCAGGCTGCTGGTTTTGGGTTAAAGGGCTTTGCCTATGCGTTATGGGGAATGGCATTGAATAATTTTGGCTGGATTTTTGTAACTTTAATTCTGACTCCAGGCATGAGCAAATATGTTGCTAAATTGAATAAAAAATATAATCCTTCTTGGGTTAAAATGGGATTATCGGGTGCAACGGTTGGGCTGTTTGCATATTTGACTTCCCGTCAGCTTGTTTCATTAAAACCGGGATTATGGTGTGCTACTGCTGTATCAGCCATTTCCATGCTGATCATTTCTAAGGTGTTTGCAAAACATGCACGGCTTCAGGAACTTGCTTTGGGCATATCTATGTTAATCGGTATGATGGTTACTACGGCAATATTTGGATAAGCGAGGAGGTAGAATATAATGTCAGATTTGACTACGGGCATGAGTTATGATGAAAAAGCTATACGCATTGGGACTATAGCTATGATATGTGCAGCTGTTGCTAATTTTGCGCCGGCTGTTTATGTTTACTTAATGTACGGAATTATCCCTCCGGCAGAAGATATATTCAAAATTTGGGCTGTATTGGCAGTTACTTTTGGTGCTTCCTGGATTATTCAGCCAATTACATATTTTAGCTTGTTAGGTGTTAGCGGATCATATTTAGGCTGGATTGCAGGGAGTAACGCAGATATTCGTTGCCCTAGTGCTACGATGGCGCAAAAAGCAGCTAATGTTGAACCAAGTACTCCGGAAGGCGATATTATTTCTACTATTGGTGTTGCAGGTAGTGTATTAACTTCTGTAGTGATGGTAACTATTTTTGTCCTTGTAGGACAAGGCGTTTTAGATATATTGCCACCATTTATTCAACATTCTTTTAAATACGTTTTGACGTCTGTATTTGGTGCAGTTTATGTTCAGTTAGCATGTAAAAACTTGGGTATGGGCGCATGGACTATTGTTTTTGCAATTGCCGTTTCCTATTTTTGGGGGGCGTTACACTTGCCGGGATGGATTTTAAATATATTGATTATTGTCGGAGGTGTAGTTATTGCCCGGATGTTCTTTAATAAATCAATGAAGAAACAAAACGAAGAATCTGCTAAATAGAAATACGAATTGATACGCTGTAGAATTGTTATATACAGCGTATCAATTTGTTTATTATCTTTTTATAAAGGAACGTGATTTAAGATGCGATTAGATCGGGGAACAAGAGCGGAAATAGACTTGAATGCTATTGCATCTAATATCAATTTTGCCAGAAGTATAATACAGCCATCAACAAAATTGTGCGCAGTAGTTAAAGCAGATGCATATGGACATGGAGCTGTAGAAATAGCAAAAGAATGCGTTCAGCAAAGCGTTGATTATTTTGCTGTGGCATTATTGGAGGAAGGCGTGTTGTTACGAGAATCAGGGATTACTAAACCTATACTTGTACTAGGTGCGATGCCTGTAAAGAAAGATGCTGCTGAAATGTGCGTACATTATGATATTGATCATGCTGTATTTGATAAAGAACGGTTACAATTATTAAATGCGGTAGCTATCAGACAAAATAAACAAGCTGGGGTACACTTAGCTGTTGATACAGGAATGAATCGTATAGGAATCCGATTCAACGAATTAAATGAATTTATTCAAACTCTAAAATCTTGTTCAGGAATAAGAGTTGATGGAGTTTTTTCTCATTTTGCTGAAGCAGATATATCAGATAAAAGCTATGCGAAATATCAATATGGGTTATTTTTAAATGCCTTAAGTTTGATAAAGGAAAAAGGAGTTGACATACCTATTCGGCATATTTGTAATAGTGCAGGAATAGTAGAATTACCCCAATATCAACTAGATATGGTGCGTCAAGGGATTACGTTATATGGCCTTAGGCCAGCTCAGATAAAAAAGGGATATGAAAAATTAAAGCCTGCTATGACTATAAAAACTACTATAGCATACATTAAACATGTTCCAGAAGGTCAATACATAAGTTATGGCTGTACGTATAAGACGACTAGGGATAGTGTGATTGCAACTTTGCCAATAGGATATGCTGATGGCATTTCACGTCGATTATCAAATAAAGGATATGTATTAATTCATGGGATAAAGGCGCCCATTGTCGGTAGAATTTGTATGGATCAGTTTATGATTGATATAACGGATTCGTTCAATGTACATGTAGGGGATGAAGTGATTGTTTTTGGTGGGCCAGGCATACCTATTGAAGATGTTGCAGAATGGGAGCATACGAACCCTAATGAGATAGTGTGCAATATCAGTTCAAGAGTTCCTAGAGTATACGTTCGATATTAAGAAAGTCCTATATAAGCTGTTTATCATGAAACTAGCTTATATAGGACACTTTTAATATTTCATAATATTTTGGAATACGACTTCTTCTTCTGTATTATTAGCATAACAATGCCAGATATTAGCATGAAAGTTTATTTTAGCCGGAGCAACTAATGTAAATATTTGTTGTTCTAATTGCAATGTTAAAGTACCTTTTGTTACAATGATATATTCTTCAGCGACACTTCTATGTGGGTCAGATTGATGTTGGGCTCCCGGTTTCAATATAATATAAAAATATTCAAATCCACTAAGTGGGTTAAATGGGAATATGTTATACAATATCATTTTGTTGTTTTCATCATACACTGGGCTGAGTTCATCTAAAATCTCAATTGCCTTATATTGTTGTATGGGCTCATTAAGTAATGTAGATAGTGATATTTGTAAACCTTTAGCAATTTTCCATAAAACAGAAACCGTAGGTATCGAGACACCTCGTTCTATTTGACCAAGCATCGTTTTACTGACCCCTGTCAATGAAGAAACATTGTCTAATGTTAAATCACGTCTAAAACGTATTTCTTTTAATGTTTTTCCAATCTCTTTAGCAGGATCTTCTTCCGCTAAAAATTTTTTTTTCATTTGCATCCCCTAAATCTTTTTATCCATTTTATCATATTTTACACCGTGAAGAAAGAAAACGTCAAGAATAGTATATATAAATGATAGTATCAAACTCCCGACTCCGAAATACTATTTATAAATGAACCATGGTGCTGGTTTAATATTGCTGAAATGTATCCTAAATGGCCCGGCAAGGCGTTTTTTTGCTATTTGGGTTTATTTACCTATCTATTTCCTCTGATTTTTGTTATAATAGTACAGATGCTCTATATATATATATATATAATAGATTTATTTTTTTTATTATATATGAGGTGACATTGTGGACGAACAAAACGTTGATAAAATTTTGCCGGTTTGTCTGGAAAGTGAAATGCAGACCTCGTACATCGATTATGCGATGAGCGTTATCATCACGCGTGCCCTGCCGGACGTGCGCGATGGTCTGAAACCTGTTCACCGCCGTATTTTGTATGCGATGCACGAAGCGGGCATGACACCGAACAAGCCCTATAAGAAATCAGCACGTATCGTCGGTGAAGTTTTAGGTAAATATCATCCCCATGGTGATAGTTCTGTATACGATGCAACCGTCCGCCTGGCCCAGGATTTTTCTACCCGGTATCCACTGGTAGATGGTCATGGCAACTTCGGTTCTGTCGATGGCGACTCGGCGGCAGCTATGCGTTATACAGAAGTCCGCATGGCTAAAATTACAGGTGAAATGCTGGAAGATATCGACAAGGATACCGTCGATTTCATGCCTAACTATGATGGGTCTCTTCAGGAACCGACGGTCCTGCCTTCCAAAATCCCGAATCTGCTGGTCAATGGTTCGGCTGGCATTGCTGTCGGCATGGCGACGAACATCCCCCCCCATAACCTGGGCGAAGTCATCGACGGCTGTGTCATGCTCATCGATAACCCTGAAGCCAGTCTGGAAGAACTGATGACAAAAATACAGGGACCGGATTTCCCGACAGGTGCTAAAATCATGGGCCGCGATGGCATCATCAAAGCCTATGCGACGGGCCGGGGCAGCATAAAGATGCGCTCCTGTGCAGAAATCGAACCGATGAATAAAGGTAAGCACCGTATCGTCGTTTCGGAAATCCCCTATCAGGTCAATAAGGCACGGGTCATCGAAACCATTGCTGACCTGTCCCGGAATAAAGAGATTGATGGCATTACGGCACTGCGGGATGAATCGGACCGCAAGGGCATGCGCATTGTCATCGAGCTGCGCGCCGATGCCAATCCGGATATTGTGCTGAACAAGCTCTATAAGCATACACAGCTGCAGGAAACGTTTGGTGTCATTATGCTGGCCCTTGTCGATGGGCATCCCCGCGTCCTGACATTGAAACAGGTACTGCATTATTATCTGGCGCACCAGCAGGATGTCATAACCAGACGGTGCAAGTTCGAACTGGAAAAGGCACTGGCCCGGGCCCACATCTTGGAAGGCCTGCTCATCGCCCTTGACCATATTGATGAAGTCATCCGGACGATCCGCGAATCTCAGACAGATGAAATTGCCAAGACGGCTCTCATGAGCAAGTTCGGTCTCAGCGAAAAACAGTCGGTGGCCATCCTCGATATGCGTCTGCGCCGCCTGACCGGACTGGAACGGGAAAAAATCGAACAGGAATATAAAGAACTGGAAGATCGGATTGCCTATCTGCGCGATGTGCTCTCCGATACGCATAAAATCATGGGTATAGTAAAAGACGAACTCCTGGATGCCAAAAAGCGGTTTGCCGATCCGCGGCGGACACAGATTGTGGCCGATACATCGGAATTTGGCGTAGAAGATATGATCCCTGATGAACGCATGGTCCTGACACTGACCCGTCGTGGATATATCAAACGCATCAATGCCAATGTATATCATACGCAAAATAAAGGTGGCCGGGGCATCAAAGGGATGGGGACGAAAGACGAAGATGCAGTCAATCATCTGCTCTATACCTCGTCACTGAACACGGTGCTCTTCTTTACCAACCTGGGCCGTGTCTACCGCCTCAAGGCATATGAAATCCCGGAAGCCAACAGCCGTAATTCCAAGGGAATCGCTGCGATTAACCTGCTGCCTCTCGACAGCGGGGAAAAAGTCAATGCCCTGATCGATCTCGATCAAGTGGATCCGTCTATGAATCTCTTTATGGCTACGGAACAAGGCCGGGTCAAAAAGACGGAACTACAGGAATTCAAAAATGTCCGCCGTAACGGTCTCATTGCTATTTCCCTCGTCGAAGGGGATCATCTGGCCAAAGTGCGTCTCACGACGGGCGGGCAGAATATCATCCTGGCAACGAAACTGGGGATGGCTATCTGCTTCAATGAAGACGATGTCCGTCCGATGGGCCGCAATACCCGCGGTGTCCGCGGCATTGATCTGGCTCCGGGAGATATGGTCATCGGGGCTGATATACTCACACCGGGCTGCCAGGTCCTCACAGTCAGTGAAGAAGGATTTGGCAAGCGCAATAACGTGGAAGCCTACAAGGTGCAGAACCGCGGCGGCAAGGGCGTCAAGAACTTCAAGATTACTGAGAAAACCGGCGATGTCGTCGGCGTCGAAGTCGTCCGCGATAATCAGGAACTGATGCTCATTACCGGCAATGGAATCGTCATCCGCACCGATGTGGAAAGCATTGGCATCAAGAAAGGCAAGATTACATCAGGCGTCAAGATCCAGAGGCTGGAAGAAGACGACAAAGTAACGGCCCTTGATACGATTGCCATCGATGGAGAAGATGAAGAACAGGATTCTCCGCAAGATTTGTTTCAAAAACAATAAAGAATTCAGAAAGAGGCGCCCCAGAGGGACGCTTTTTTCTATGCAGAAAATGAAACAGTATGTCTTGTTCTATACCGATTTTGATAAATCCGGATATACGGGGATTTCCTGACTCTTTTACCGGTACGGATATGATAAAATAGTAACTGATCATAGCGGTAATGGGGTGAACAAAGTGGACAAGCAGTCGGTTGAACGTATGAGAAAACGAAATCCGTTCCTGTCTCTCAGCGAGATAGTATATGATATTTTACTTCAGGAAATTGTCAGCTTCCGTCTGGCCCCGGGCAGCCGTGTTAATGAAAGTACCGTTGCCGAAGTACTGGGCGTCAGCCGGTCCCCTGTCAAGAATGCTCTGACAAGGCTCTTGCATAACTCCTATGTCGTCCGTCAGCCGGGGTACAGGGTTGCCGCATTTTCTGAAAAAGAATATACCGATATTGCAGAGCTGTCGGAGCTGATTGAACCCTATGCGGCAGGCCGGGCAGCCATTGCCATGAAAGGCGATGATCTAGACGCCCTGTATGACATGGCAGAACAACTTCACCGCATCTGTGTAGAGAATGGAAATTTACAGCACCGGTATATTGATATCGTAGACCTGGAATATCAGTTTCATTCCCGCATCGTCCATCTGGCAGATCACCCTTTGCTGGAAGAATTTTATGAACACATTAAATATAAGCTATACCGGTATAGAAGCTATCTGAACTATGATCCGCCCGTAGGATATTTTGAAGTCGTCGGGACGGAACATCTGACGATTTGTGACATCTTGAAAATGCGGGATCAGGGTATGGCTGAAGCGATTATGCGGCGACATCTCTCCCTGGCCCGGGCCGAGTTCAAACGCAAATTTCCTGCCGGAAGCAACCGGGATTGCAGTAAAAAAAGTCCTTTTTCGTCACAATAATACAAAAAAGAAAGAAATTATCTGGCAAAATATTAATTTATTATGATATTTTGCCAGATTTTTTTATTATATAATGATAAAAGGAAAAACCAAAATGTAATAATTTATACAAAAATGGACGAAAAGAAGTCCCGAATGAGAAGAATAAAATGAACACAAACGTCATACTGGTCGGAGTTTGACTCTTTAATTGAATAATGTTAACATAAATGCATAAAAGAAATTCGATTCGGTAATAATTAAATAAGGCAACGATGTTTTCAGGTATTATTTTATGTGTAAGGAGGTATGAAGCATGAGTGGATTCGAAAAGTTCGTAAAATTTGTCACCAAGTATGTAACGCTGTGGGTCATTTTATGTGCCGTATTTGCGTATTTTGTGCCAACACCGTTCAAACCGTACGGTGGGACGATTCCCTGGTTCCTGGGCATTATTATGCTGAGCATGGGCCTTTCTATGACGCCTAACGATTTCAAGCTGGTTCTGACCCGGCCGAAGGATGTCATCGTCGGTATCGTGACACTGTATGCCTTTATGCCTCTCGTCGGGCTGGGGCTGGGGACGGTATTTAATCTGGATCCGATGCTGACCGTCGGTCTCGTGCTTCTGGGCTGTACGCCGACAGGGACATCTTCCAACGTCATGACATTCCTGGCGAAAGGCGACAAGGCTCTGGCTGTTACGGTATCGAGCCTGAGCACCATCGTAGCACCGGTCGTCATGCCTATGCTGCTTCTCTTCTATGTGGGGAAATATCTTCCTATTGATGCGGTAGGCCTGTTTATGAGCATCATTAAAATAGTCATTATTCCTATTGCACTGGGACTTCTGATTCACAAATTCTTTGATAAACAAATGCCGGTTATTCTGAAAGTCGTGCCGCTGGCAACGGTAGCTGCCATCGTCTGCATCATTTCCGTCATCGTTGCGCTCAACGTAGAACGGCTGCAGGCTGTAGCAGGAATGGCTGCCCTGACACTGGTACTGTACACCGGTATCGGCCTGGCTATCGGATACGGCGTAGCCCGTCTGCTTCGCATGAAAGCGCCGAAACGGAAAGCCATGACGTTTATCGTCGGTGTACAGAACACGGCACTGGCAGTTACCCTGGGCATTACGTATTTTGATCCCATGTCGGCAATTCCGGGAGCTATCGGCGTTGTCTGGACGACCGTATTCTGCTCCTTTGTTGCCTCGCTCTGGGGAAACAAGACCGAAGATGCAGCAGAAGCAGCTCCACCTGCACAGGGAACCGCTCATTGAGCTCAATGATATGGATACGATGCCGCAGTGTATGAGGCATTAATATAGGAAGGAGAGATAGGTTATGGCAAGATTTAACAAGGTATCGGCAGAATTATTGGACGAACTGAAAAAAGTACTGGGAGAAAAAGGCGTAACCGTAGATCCGGAAAAATTGCAGACGTATCAGACTGATGAAGAAGGCAATCCCTATTGGTTCCGTACCCCGGAAGTAGTCGTATTCCCGAAAACGACAGAAGAAGTAGCAGCGGTCATCAAATTGGCGAATAAGTACCTCGTACCGATTACTCCACGTGCTGCTGGTTCCGGCGTTGCCTGTGGTGCCATCCCTGTTTATCATGGCATCGTCATGGAACTGGACAAGATGGATAAAATCCTTAAAATTGATGAAGACAACCTCTACGCTGTCGTTCAGACAGGTGTCCGTACGAGTGTTATCCAGCAGGAATGCAAGCAGCGGGGACTCCTGTATGCCGGCGATCCCTGCAGTGCTGACAGCTGCCAGATCGGTGGTAACGTAGCAACCAATGCTGGCGGCAACAAGGCCGTAAAATATGGGACGACGCGGAATCAGATTTATGGTATGAAAATCGTTACGCCGACCGGTGATATTGTAGATGTCGGTGCGCGACTGCAGAAGTGCTCGACCGGGTATTGCCTGGAACAGCTCATCTGCGGGTCTGAAGGTACCCTGGGCGTGGTAACGGAAATTACGCTTAAACTGCGTCCGCTGCCGCCGTATAAATTTGACCTGGTAGCTATCTTTGATGAAGACGCCAAAGCCTTTGCCCTGCCGAATAAGATTTTAAAGGCCGGTATCGAACCTACCAGTATTGAATACATGGATAACAAGGCACTGAAGATGTGCAGCAATTTCTGCAAGGTAACGCTGCCCCATGTAGAAGAAAACTGCTGCTATGTCATTATTACCGTAGAATCCTTTGATGAAGATGAACTGGATAAGAAGATGGAAAAAATCAGCGATCTCTGTGATGATATGGGTGCTGTAGATGTCATCCAGGCTGATGACCGTATCTGGGGATGCCGCCGTCAGTTTGCAGAAGCAGCCCGCGATATCGATATCATGTTCGTAGCAGAAGACTTCGTCGTACCACTCGACAAGATTGCTGAAATTACAGCAGAAGTGCCGGGACTGGAAGAAAAACACGGAATCTACACAGTAACATCAGCCCATATCGGCGATGGCAATATTCACGTACTGCCGCTTAATAAAGATGGCCTGTCACCGGAAGACTGGATGAAGAAGATGGCCGGTTTCCATAAAGACCTCTTTGAAAAAGTATATGCCCTGGGTGGTAAGATGTCTGGTGAACACGGCATTGGCTACAAGAAACTCGTTGATTTCAAACGCTGCACTCCGCCGGGTGAATATAAGATGATCCGGGCTATCAAGAAAGCATTGGATCCGAATGATATTCTCAATCCGGCCAAGATTGTCGATCTGGAAGACAGCATCTGATGTAGTATCTACCCCTCCATGTATGAATTAGATATCCCGAAGCAGCTGCAGGCGTCCGTATTGGACGCCTGTCTGCTTTTTTTAGATTGTGTAAAAAATGCCCTTGACAAGAGGTGCAGAGTGGGATATACTAAACAAGCTGTTGAGCGGACGTGAAGGCTTCCTTCCTC
>ENA-UOJV01002105-UOJV01002105.1-human-gut-metagenome-genome-assembly--contig:-C82-NODE-2105-length-17759-cov-7.729270_pt1 | contig 17759 bp, 20 predicted proteins | sample MGYA00242356_ERZ723903 | MGnify/ENA metagenome assembly ERZ723903
GAAAAAGACGCGGCTGGCTGCCGCGCCTTAAACCGTAATTATTATTGTAGGAGGTTCCTAAATACTTGTTTCCTTGAAAACTCGGTACAACTACAGGATTATCTGCTGCAAATGCAGAAACACACATTGCACAACACATGAGCGCACACATGACGAAGCTGACAATTCGCTTTTTCACTTCTAATAACCTCCTAATAATTTTCAAATCCGAAACAGACATACTATAGCTGAAATTATGTCCTTTTGCGTCCCCCCATTCTTTTAAGATTTCACCATTCGCTTTCGATATCGCCTCACTCCTCATTCTATTTTGAAGGAAGCTTTTCCAACCTTCTATATATAAAAACATTCTGAAATGGCAATGTGCAACAAAAAATGGGCGGAGAATTTTCTCCGTCCATTTCCTGCTCCTTGTCGGTCATGTTTTTCCTTGGGAATCTTTTTCTGATTCCATTGCCTTTTTGGCCTTCCTCTTCGCTCGGACAATCGCCATCCGTACATTGTCCGGGGACATCTTCAGATCAGCGGCAATTTCCTTCCCACTTTTATTTAAGATATATCTTGCTCTGAGCAGATACTGTGTTTTTTCGTCCAGCGTATTCCACACATCTGCCAGACGATAGAGATCTTCTTTCCGAATCAATTCGTCCTCGGTGTCCTCCGGCGACGGTTGCTCGTCCGTGAGTTCTTCAAAGTACTTAGCCTTGTTGTCCCTGCGGAAATTCAGTGCCGTGTTCCGCGCAGCGGTTACAAGGTAGTCAATCAGGCGCTGTCGATCCAACGTTTTCAGAAGTGCAATTCGGTCAATCAACTTTACCAAAAGGGACTGCATGATGTCATCCACGTCCCAGGTCTCCTGTACGATCTTCAAAATTTCTCTGTACATGAGCCGTTGATATTGTTTATAGAGCCCTGTCATAAATTCTCGGTCGTCATCATCTTCGATTGCAAGGATAATAGAAGGGATCATCGGCAGCTCCTGTCTTCCGTTATGGTTCCATTTGTTTTTTCAGGGTCGCATTTATGCGGGCGTCCTTTGCCAGCAGATATAAGGCGTATCGACGATCCTCCGGAATCTCCCGGAGCAGTTCTACAAAATCATGAACTGTGACCTCGCCACAGATGGGTTCTGCCAAATAGTCTGGTGAGATATTATAGGAAGTTCTTCCCAACAGGTAGTCTGTCGTCACATGAAAATAATCTGCGATCTGTACGATTCGGTCTGAATTTGGAAGGCTGCTACCCCGCTCATAGCAGGATATCGTACCTCCCCCAATATGAAGCACACGCCCCAGTTCCTTTTGTGACAGCTCGCGGTCATTATGCAGTTCTGCCAAAATTTCTCCAACATGAGCCATGGGATGCGCCCTCCGAATCGTTTTTTTCAATTATAATATTTTCCGAAGAGCCTCCTTATTTATTCTAATATATTTTGATAAAAGCATTGATTTATAAGGTAGTTTCTAATATTATTAGATTTCTGTGGAGGGTATACTACTATACACAGCACCCACGCAAAGAAAATCCGAAAAAAATCCTGTTGCAGATCATGATTTTGGGTGTTTTATAAAATGTGATCTGAAAGAGGGGATGCTTGTATGATACAATTGATTATATCAGGCGAAGTGTCGGAAGAATACGTTTTCTTCACAGACCTATACCAGCGATACCAACGCCTGATGTACTCTGTGGCAAAGCGCTATGCCGCAAGTGAAAATGAAGCCGAGGATATCATGCAGGATGCAGTAGAACGGCTTTTGAAGAGAATTCCAAAGCTCATGGAGCTTCCTGGTTGCACTCTGCCAACCTATCTTGTTTATACTGTTAGAAGTACCGCAGTCAATTTCAAACGGCATCAAAATGTCATTGAGAAACACACGCTGCCGATTGACTACGATGATGGGAACACATACGAAGAGCCCAGCGAATCTCCACAGGAGATTCTGGAACGGGAAGAACAGCAGCGCCAGTTTGCTGCTATCTGGGATCAAATCCCGCGGGCAGATGCGGAGCTGCTCTATCGCAAGTACATTTTCCAAGAAAGCGACGAAAAGCTCGCAGAAATTTATCACTGTAAAAAGGAAAGTATCCGGATGAAACTGACCCGCGCAAAACGCAAGGTCATTTCCCTGATGAAAGGAGGAGACCATTCATGACGCGGCGTGAAAAACTGGAAGAGCAGTATGAGGACGCCTACTTTGCATTGCTGATGGACGCAGTGGCGGAAAAGGAGGGCGCTCGTTTGGAAGAGCTGAATGACCAGCTTAACCGGGATCCCACTGCTGCAGTTCCGGAAGAAATTGACCGGCGGTGCCGGAAAGTAATCAATCGACATTTTGCAGAGCAGCGGCGTTCCGGGTATTGGCGGACGACCAAGCGGGTACTGAATCGTGCAGCGATTGTGGCGGCAGTGATGATGTTGCTGTTCACGTCGGCCTTTGCACTGTCGGAGGACTTCCGCATTTCCGCGTTGAATCTTTTGATTACTGTGGAAGAACAGTACACACAATTGGAAATGAAAAGCGATGATCCCAGTGAAGATCTCAAGTCTCTGCCCACTACGTCAGAGGGGCTTGCTACTTCAGAGTATTTTGAAAATCTGGAGATTGGCTGGATCCCCGAAGGATTTTCCTGTGTAGACAGTACATTCAACCATTATGCTGGATTTCAGAATGACGCCGGACTCTATTTTTCGATCATCCTATCAGATGAGAATAGCGTTGTTCAGATTGATACAGAAAATGCAGAGAGCATCGAACATCTGTCGATCAACGGTGTTGATACAATGCGTGTCTTCAAAGACGGCGATATTAACTGTGTAATGATGGATACAGACAACGGTATTTTTATCAGAGTTTGGACTTCCTTGGGCATTTCCGTTGAAACAAATGAAAAGATCGCCCAGAATATAAAATTTTTGAAATAAGATGTTGCAGATTTGATTTTCTGCGTCTCTTATAAATAGAAGCGCAAAGCGCTTAAATACACTAAGTCAAAGGAGACAATGAAAAATGAAAAACATCTTCAAGCGCAGCCTATGCCTACTAACCGCAATTTTGATTCTGTGTGCTTCAGCAAGCGCTGCAGCTCCGCAAGAAGCGCTTGATATTCCTGAAATCTCGCCTAGATATGCCTATATTCGAGATACGGAAGCCGATCTTGAGATTACCGGGGGATTGGCTAATTGTTCAGCATCTGTTTCTGCCCCTACCTCTTCTTATGATGTGGAATTGACCGTGGAACTCCAACAGAACCGCTCCGGCTGGGATACGATCAAGACCTGGACTGACTCTGGCACCAGATATGTATCTGCAGGCGGGAACTGGTATGTTGCTTCCGGATACGACTATCGTGTAAAGGCAACAGCAACTGTCTATAACTCCAGCGGCAGAGAAATTGAATCTGCAACTTTCTACTCATACACTGAGTCCTATTAAATAAATCAGCTAAATTTACACAGTGAACGCCCAGGACCATGTCCTGGGCGTTTTTCAGTACTGGTGCCATTAAGTCTGTAGATATAGAAATTTAGACGGAGTAAGTTGCATTTCTTTCTTCTTAGCTGTTTTATAAAGTAGATGGGAAAGGAGAGGAGTGGTTTCCATGAGCACCGAATGAAGGTTCTAAGCGGCGATCTAGTTACAACGTCTTTACAAGGAGATATTTATGAAAAAAAGGATTTTAAGTGTAGCTCTTGCCCTTACGTTGCTTGTCAGTTTAAATGTTCAAGCTTTAGCGACAGCTCCGGAAGAGAAAGTACTTCTCGATTCCGAAAGATTTCAGGATATTTTGAACGAATATCCCGATGAATTCGGATATGTTGAAGAAACCTATGGAGTCGAAATTACAGATTACACCGCTGAGACAAGTGATTTGATCAAGCAGGCCGCTCGCGATGCCTACAATACAGATAGATTTGATTGTCTATCTCAGCTGGCTGCAGAGCTTGCAGTCGCTAAATACGAACAGTCAATGCTGAACCATCCAAGTGCGATTGACATCAATGGTGTTACTAGGGTAGTTCAACCTATTGATACAACAGTTATCCGCTCGTATGGGCCCATCAAAGGTGTTGTGCTCGACCGCATTGCTACGGGTGTGACATCTTCAAAAACTGTTGGCGGCTCTATTAGTGTAGACAGTGGTGAACTTATTGGGGGGTTCTCTATTTCTGCGGAGGTTTCAGTTGAAGCGAGCATGGAGGCTACTGGGCCAGAAGAGGGCGCCCGCTTAGCAAATGGTGCAAAAGTTACGCACCGCATCATCTCCGGAATTCTGTTCGGAGTAATGGTGAGAACTACCTATGCGGACATTGACCCATGGACTGGCGCACAATTGGGGGATCCATATTATGAATACACCATTATAGATGAGGATGGAATTGCATATTCTCATCTTGCTCACATTGCTAGTCCGACCTATGTTGAAAAAGCTACAGACAGCTCGTATGTAACGGATAACAATTATCAAGATTTTAAGGAACACTTAGCGAGTTATCCTGGTGATTTTATTTGAAGCCAAGCCCGGGACAGAGATGATCTGTCCCGGACTTTAATAATTGTATGGGAGCATTAAATTATAGGTGGCAGAACTACGATGGCATAAATTTTGACCTCCAGGGTATGTAAAATAGATCAAAAGGAGCTTTTACCATGGATCGGAAAATGGTTTGCGGTATACTACTTGTGATAATTGGGTTAGTCTTTACATCCGTTAGTATTATATATGTTGCACTTTCTGAAAATATTACTTATAGCGATAATGGCCGTCAAATTTTTGGCGTATTCGGCTCTTTACTGGCAACACACATGCTTGTTCCGCTAATTATTTCCCTAGTTATTCTGATTTCAGGACTACTTATATGTTTTTTGCTGGCATTTAGTAAAAAACAGTGATGTAAAAAACTCCAGTTTCCACTTCAACATCGCGATGTAGCTAAAGTCGGTGTTGTTGATATCATCCAAATTCTTGAAGGTCCTTCTCGATAAGAGAAGCAGCTTCAACGTAAGCTGTTCCTTTCCCAGCTAAAATACTTTTTTCCAGATTTTTTGTCGATATTAGGTTGCACTTTTAATCCCTTCACTGTTTTTAATAATGAAAGCAAATTTAGCATGTATTCAGGAAAGCTGTTAGCGTCAGGCGAGATTACCCCTCGACTCAAAACATATATCTTATGTGAAGGGAGATGGTAGATACAATAATCAGTAGCAGTCAACTAATTCAGTATAGGGTTGGACGTTCTAAAATGGAAAGTGAGGCAAACAATGAAAATGAGAAAATCCACTTCAAAAATTCTTTCCTTGGTGTTGGTGCTGTCCTTTGTTTTTTCTCTCTCTGCGGTCACAGCATCTGCAGCCGATACAAACGAACAGGATGAACTTGTAACGTTCATCCTTGAGTATGATAAAAACTGTGAAGTTTATGAATTGAGCGATGGGACAACCGTTGTTTTCGGTGTCATCCCTGCGGCAAGCACATACGCAGGCTATGATATTGAAAAAGCAACTGCACGGCCAACCGCAACACACACGTACACTTGTTCTGCAAATTTAGGTGACGAATGCCGTGGAGCCATTGAAAATATTGACGAAGAAAACAGCATGACGGCAACAATGGAATACGACGCTACTTCTGCGCCGGAGGATAACGTAAGCTCTACCCGAACGATTGTCCCTGGAGACCGTCTTGTAATGGTCGCAAAATCTACAAGCGGAAATGGTTTGGCAGGAATTATGACAGCAACAATTACCGCAGAGAAGGCCAGTTCTGTGATTTATTCCTACTCTGTTGACCAGCATTGGTGATCAGAATGAGGAAAACATCATCGTTTTTCTGTGGCATGGCAGTTATGGCCTTACTTGTTTCCATCACAGGAACCGCTTTAGCAGCAAGTAATGCCATTTCATTTAACACCGCGAACCTCTCAATTAACGGAAAAAGAATTGTCGATAAAGGGGATGTGCTAGAATCATCTGCCGGAGCTGAACTTCCATCCATTATACGATATACAGATTCAAATGGCTCCGCAACTCACTATGTATCTGTTCGGTTTCTGGCCGAAGCACTTGGTATGGACGTATCCTGGAGAGGAAGCAATAGCACCATTGATGTTGAAGCAGAAGGTGATGCGGCGCTATATACAATGGCGCTTGATAATGCTGGTGTCATTTTCGATAATGGAGAATTAGAAGAGATTACACCCCTAACTTCTAATTCAGGAAAAGTTATTTTGAAAGAAACAAACCAGTCCGACGATCCATTTGAGTCCACTCTAAATCCAAAAGAAGAGGATGGAGACTATATCAGTATCACTGTTACAAACAGTGGAAAATACCCCTTGGAATTTGATTTGGGCCGGCAATTGCCTTCAACAAATGTCACAAATCCCTCTGCAGTCCCGGCAGGCCAGAGTGCTACCAGAACCATTAAAATAAATACCTGGGAAAGTATCGAAAGTAAGCCGGTATATTTTAAAGTAGGTAATGCTGAGTATATCACAAGAAGCATGGACTTTACTGTGGAAGTAAGACAATTTTCAAAGTAAAAAGAGTGCACGTCAAACATCACAAAAATTAGAAGACAGAGAATAGCGACACCATTCTCCATTTTCCTTTCGAACTTCACAGCCCAGGGACTATGGAGTCTATTGATTCGAATGGCAGAAGCTATCAAGAAGTAATTTTAGATGACAGCCGGAGGGGCCCGCAACCGAGCGGGCCCCTCCAAAACGATTCTCTCTAACATGACTCTAACATCGGCAACTTCAGAGAAAGGAAATTCCCGGTTGTTCAGCAGAACTCAGGACGCGGAAGCTTCTTCATACTGTGATAAACCGTTTGGCAGGCCCCAGCAGTTTCTCCAGCAGCGCGCAAATCACCCAAAGTAATGGTGCTATCCTGGATCGTTCCGGCGGTCCAGCGTTACTGGGAGTCCATGTACTCACCATGATTCAAAAGCCAGCGGTCCTTTAGGGTGCGGGTACTCGGTTTATGTGCTCACAGGTCAGTCTTTAACACCAGCCACCGCCTGAATTTCAAAGAGAAATTTAGGGGCGGTAAAGGTCACTTCCATGACGCTGCGGGTGGTGGGGACATCTGCGCTCAGAAAGTACTCATCAAAAATCTGGTTCATCAGGGCAAAATCCTCCCGATGGGCCAGGAAGCAGTCACAGTGCAGGACCATGTCCATACCGGAACCGCCGCCTTCCAGCGTGTTTTTCAAGCTCTCAAAACAGCCGCGAATCTGTTCTTCCGGTGTGGTGGGCATGGTGCCGTCGGGCCGGGCAGCGGAATGGGCTGTGGTGAAAATGAGGTCGCCGTAGCGAATGGCCCGGGACCACTTGGTTTTCAGAGAGTCGCCGTTGGGGATGACCTGAATTTTTTTGGGTGCCATAAATCGTTACCTCCTTAAATCATTGCAGCATTGTGTCAAATACGAACGGTTACCAGTCGGCTCCAGCCTGTTTCCGATTTGCACAATAAGACCAGAGCCCGCCGGCGGTGATGAGGGCAGCGCCCACGATGGTGGACAGGGACAGGGATTCGTCCAGCAGGACATATCCCAAGATTGCGGAAAAGATGATGCCGGAGTAGTCATAGATACTCACTTCCGCCGCTGGGGCCTTTTGATAGGCATAGGTCAGGCCGATCTGGCCGCCGGCACCGAAGATGCCGATGAGCATCAGCATCATGAGATCCCGGGGTGTGGGAACCACAAAACTTGGAATCATCAAAAGACCGGCGGCAATGGTACTGAACAGGGAGAAGTGGAAGATCACGGTCATGGGATTCACTTGGCCGCGGCAAAAGGCAATCATGGTATAGGCAAGACCGCTGCTGACCGCAGTCAAAAGGGCCAGTACCAGAGGCAGTGTGTTGGAGTCAAAAGAGGGGCGCATGGCCGCGACAGCTCCGACAAGACAGAGCAAAATGACCGGAATCTGCACTTTGGAGATCCGTTCCCGCAGGAGCAGCAAGGCAAACAGGCTCACCCAGATGGGAGAGGTGCGGTTGAGCACGGCAATATCGGCCTGCCGGGCGCCGGCTGTGGCATAAAAGAGCATGACCACGCCGATGAAACCGAAAAACGACCGGGCCAGTAGGGCTGGCTGGTATTTTCGACCGCCCAGCAGCGGCAGGTGACTGCGCTGCAGCAGGACAAAGGAGATTGCCATGCTAATGAGGTTGCGGCAAAAGACCTGTTCCATGGTGCCGATATTGGTGGCGGAGAGTTTGACCACCGCCTGCATCAGGGAAAAGGATAGGGCGGAGAGCAGCATCAGCACCACTGCCTGATTTCGCTCATTCATAATCTGTTGACCGGTGAGACGGCCACTCCTCTCAATAGCAGTTATGTCCCACAATTTCCTCCAAGGGCTTGCGGGGTTTTCTGGGCTGGGTGCCGTCATGGTAGCCCAGGGGCATCATGGTGATAACCCGTACCTGCGGGGGGATTTTCAGAACGGCTTTTACGCCCTGGGCGTCAAAGGCGCCCAGCCAGCACGTCCCCAGGCCCAGCGCACAGGCTTGGAGCATCATATAGGCACCGCACAGAGCCATGTCGACGGGGGCGCTGCACTCGCCGCAGGGCATGACAAAGTCTGTTTCCTCCGTGGCGCACAGGACCAGCACCACAGGCGCCTCCTCAATCATGGGCTGGGCACCGGCCTTTTCCCGCAGCAGATGCTTGACGGCGGGATCATCCACCACAATGAAGCGGCGGTATTGGTGGTTGAACGCAGACGGCGCCAGCCGTCCGGCTTCCAAAACCTGTTCAAGCTTTTCCGGTTCCACCAGGGTGGGCAAATAGAATTTCACGCTTTGGCGCTGGAGCAGCGCCTCCATAACCTCCATACAAATACCTCCTGATTCCGGCAGGCCCTGTCCTGCGGACAGGGCCTGTCAATCCGGGCTGTCAGGCCCGATAGTCCTCAATGAGCGTAGCCCCCTTCAAAATGGAGCCCACGCACCGCTGATAGATGGACAGCCAGCCAGTCTTGGGTTCCAGACGGAGCTCGGCCTCGGCCATGCGGCGCTGGAGCTCCTCGTCGGAAAGCTCAATGGTCAACTCCCGCTTTTCAATGTCGTAGTGGACCCAGTCGCCGTCCCGGACGGCGCACAGCGGGCCGCGCAGGGCGGCCTCGGGGGAGGCGTAGCCAAAGCACGCGCCGGATGCCGCGCCGGAGAGCCGCCCGTCGGTGACGGTGGCGACGTCATCTTTGAGGTGGCTACCCTTGAGGGCGGTGGTGAAGGCATACGAGGTATGCGGACCGGCCTTGACGCCCTGATAGAGGATAAAGACCACATTGCCGGCTTCGATGCGGCCGTCCCGCAAAGCAGCAATGGCTTCATCCTGATCGTAAAAGACCTTGGCGGTGCCCCGGAACTTGTGGAGCTTGGCAGGAACTGCGGACTGCTTGATAAATGCGCCCTGGGGTACAAGATTACCCTTGCACAAAATGAGGCCGCCATCGCTGTCCAGGGGCTGGGCCAGAGAGTGAATGACGTTGGGATTGCGGTTGACGCAGCCCTGAATGTTTTCACCCAGAGTTTTGCCGGTGACGGTCATACCTGTCAGGTCCAGCTTGCTGGTCAGCTCGTTGAGAAGGGCCCCCAAGCCGCCGGCAGCCTCAAAGTCCGCCATACAGCATTTGCCGTTGGGCCGGATGCCGATCAGAAGCGGCACCTCGCAGCTGGCTTCGGCGTATATGCTGCTGCAGTCCATGTTTAGGCAAGCTTCTGTGGCCACAGCCGGAATGTGGATAATGGTGTTGGAGGAGCCGCCGATAGCCATACAGACTCGGATGGCGTTAGTAATGGCGGATTCCGTGATGATATCCCGGGGACAGATGTTCTTCTCCCACAGCTCCATCACCTTCCGGCCAGCTTCCCGGCTGAGGTTGATGAGCTCGCCGGACACGGCGGCCATGGTGGCGTTGCCGGGCAGGGACATGCCGATGGTCTCCGTCAGCAGGCTCATGGTGTTGGCAGTACCCATCATGCCGCAGGCGCCACTGCATGGCGCGCAGGTGTGAATCAGCTCCTCGAATTTTTCCGGCGTCATTTTGCCTTCCTTCACCTTAGAGATGCTGGCACCAATGTCGATGAAGTCCACATAATCTCCGTCCATGACGGGGGTTTTCATGTAGCCGCCGGTGACGATGACGGTGGGAATATTCACCCGACCTGCGGCCATCAACATGGCGGGAACCACCTTGTCGCAGGTGCCGATGAGAACCATGGCGTCCAGGTGATGTGCCTTGGCATTGAGTTCAATCTCATTGACCAGTAGGTCCCGGGAGGGCAACACGTAATCGCCGCCGCCCACGCAGTCACACAGGTTGACGCCATAAAACAGGAAAGGAAGTCCGCCGCACTCGATGATGCCCTCCCGGACGGCGTCGGCCAGATGGCGCTGGTGAATATGACCAGGGTTGATCTCGTTCCAGGTGTTCATAATGCCCACCCGGGGTTTTTCAATGTCAGCGTCATTATAGCCCAGGCCATAGAAGAACGCGCGGGTTCCCTGCCAGTCCAGAGTCATGCGGTCATCCAGATCACTGTTGATTTTTCTCTTGATGTCACTCATAAAGCATCTTCATCCTTTCTTTATGAAACGGCAGTCTGCTCCAGTTTTTTTGCGCGGCATTCCGATATGACCAGGAAGGCCAGTACCGCTACGCCGATGATGTCTGTGATATGCTCCGGAATGATGCAGCAAAGTCCGCCTACTACGGCAAGAATCCGCTTCCACTTGATTAGGGGACGGACCACCCAGCCCTCCATACCGGCGGCCACCAGGAAGCAGCCGATGATACTGGTGAAAATACAGATAACGGAATTGACGGTGCTGCCACCGTTGAACAGCATACCCGGCTCATAGACGAACACAAATGGAATCAGAAAGGCGGGAATGGCCATCTTGAAGGCGGCCCAGCCGGTGGAAGAGGGATTGCTGCCCGCGATTGCCGCTGCGGCATAGGAGGGAACAGCCACGGGAGGCGTGATACAGGCGATGATGCCGAAGTAGAAGCAGAAGAAGTGGGCGGTGAGGGCTGGAATCCCCAGCTCCATCAGTACGGGGGCGGTGACAGTAGCCTGCACGATATATACAGCTACCGTGGGCATGCCCATGCCCATGATGATGGACATAATCATGACCAAAATCAGGGTCAAGAACAGATTTCCCTGAGAGATGTCCAGAATATAGTTGCCCAGAACGTTGCCCACGCCGGTCAGGGTGGTCACACCAATGATCATGCCCACACAGGCGCAGGAGACGCCGAAGGAAACGGTTTTCTTGCCGCCGTCCACAAAAGCGGCGGCAATCTGCTTCCAGGACATGCGGGTTTCCTTTTTCAGTGGGGAGACCAGCAGCACCAGAATGATGCCGACCAGGGCGGCGAAGGAGATGGTGTACTGGCGGATGATGAGATAGATTACTGCGGCAAAGGGGATCAGCAGATGGCCCCGGCTCTTCATGGCGGCCCGGACGCTGGGCAGCTGCTCCTTGGGCATGCCGTTGAGTCCCAGTTTCTTGCTCCGCAGATGCACGGTGACGAAAACGCTCATGTAATACAAGAAGCCCGGCACCAGACCTGCGAGCATAATTTCTGAGTAAGGAACGCCGATGTACTCAGCCATGATAAAGCAGGCGGCGCCCATGACGGGGGGAATCAACTGCCCGCCGGTGGAGGCGCAGGCTTCCACAGCACCGGCAAACTCCGGGGGATAACCGCACTTTTTCATTAAGGGAATGGTGAAAGTGCCAGTGCCCACCACGTTGGCGGCAGCAGCGCCGGAGATGGTGCCGAACGCGGCACTGGAGATAACGGCCACCTTGGCCGGGCCGCCGGTGGAGCGTCCCGTCAGGCCCAGGGCGACATCCTGAATGAAATCACCCATGCCGCATCCTTGCAGCAGAGAGCTGAAGAGGACGAACAGCGACACGTATGTAGCGGCAGTGCCCAGGGGGCTTCCAAAGATGCCCTCGGGAATCATGAACATGTGATCGGCCATGCGGGTAAGACCGCCGGCCTTGGTTTGGAACATGCCCGGCATGACGTTGCCGAAGTAGGCATAGACCAGGAAAATGAGGGTAATCAGGGACAGCGCGGGACTGACTAGACGCCGGGTTCCCTCCAGGATCAGCACGGCCAGAATCACAAATACGAACTGATCGGTAGAATTGGAAATACCGAAGCGAAGCAAAATATCTTCGTAGTTGACAAACGCATACAAACAGCAGCCAAAGGAGGCGGCGGCAAACAGATAGTCATACCATGCCACGCCCTTTTTGCTGTGCTTGCTGAACGCGGGATAGACCAAAAACAAAATCACCATGGCACACAGCAGGTACAGCGACCGCTGCTGCATGGCCGGCAGCTGGCCGAACGCCGCTGTGTAGACTAGAAACAGGGAAATGAACAGGGAAAATACGTTGACCACGCGGGCAACCCATTTGGTCAGTTGGCGCTCGTTATCCTCCGGGGAGTATTCCCGCAGGATTTCATCTGCCCGCTCTGCACTGAGGGGTTCTGTGCTGGCGGCGCCGGAAGCGCCGCTTTTAGCTTCCGCCGGTTTCTTTGAAAACAGCTTCATACGAAATCCTCCTTCCGTTGTGGAGGGTGCCGGTCCGACTGATCCTCCGGGGCCGGCACCCGCAGCCCCTTACAGGACGCCCTGCTCCTGATAATACTTCAGGGCACCGGGATGGATGGGCATACCCTCGATGTCCTTCACCGCGTCGATGGTCAGATCTGCCACGGCGGCATGGAGGGTGTTGAGGCGCTCAATATTTTCCCACATGTATTTGGTCATCTCATAAATCAGCTCTTCGCCCAGATCCGCGCGGCAGCACAGATAGGTGCCGGTTGCGAAGGTTGGCAGTTCTTCAGTCTGATTCTTATAAGTATCGGCAGGGATCACAGCGGGATAATAGGAAGGATAGGAGTGATCGCCGGGATCACACATAGCGTCGATGGTATCTTGCTCCAGGGGGATCAGATACGCCTTGTCGGCGTTGGTCAGCTCCACGAAGGTGGAGAAGGGAAGCTGGGTCAGGGCGATGGCGCCGTCAGCGTGGCCGTCCTTCATGGTCTCGGCGCCTTCGGTACTGCCCAGATACAACGGCTCGAAGTCCTCAAACGTCATGCCCATGGCGGCGTACAGAGCCTCCGAAATGGCCAGATCGCCGGAACCGGGGCCGCCGACAATGAGCTTCTTGCCCTTGAGATCGGCTTCCGAGTGGATATCCTTAGATACAAACTGCTGGAAAATGGCGCTGTACAGAGGTGCAATAATCACCAGATTATCGTCCGGGCCGGTTTCGGCAAATGAGTCTGTGCCGTCCACGGCCTGCACAAACACGCTCTGGCCTATGATGCCGAAGTCTGTGGTGCCGTTTTCCATAAAAATGACATTCTGGACGCCGCCGGTAGTTGCGGTGGAGGAGAATTGTCCGAAACGTTCCGAGTCGTTAAAGAACTGAACAAAGAGGTTGCCCATTGCGTTGAAGGTGCCGCCGGTGGAGCCGCCGCCGATGGCGTAAAGGGCACCGGCATCGATTCCGCTGGTTTCTTCCGTCTGCTGAGTATCATCCGCAGGATCTTTGCCAGAGGGGGGATCCTGAGCGGGGCTGCCGCCGCAGGCTGCTAGAGAGAGGGTCGTGGCCATGGCCAGAAGCAGGGATAAGATCTTCTTCATGTCGTCAACCTCCATTTTTTCGTTCCTCTTGGTATTTTCACTCAGCAGGATCCGTTGACACTGCTGGAATGAACACGGTTAGCGGATCAGTGCCTGAATTTGTTCCGGTGTTTTCCCGGATAATCCCAATTTTTCTGCAGTCCGTCCCTGTGCGCGGAAATCCCGGCCGCAGACAACGGAGCCGATTTCGATGAACGCATTCATGATCGGCGTTTCCACGCCCAACTCCGCGCCGATGGAGGCCAGCGGTACAATGCCGCAGAGCAGATCCTCAATAATGAAGCGGTGCTCCAGATTCATGGGACTCTTGAGTCCCCGGTAGGCTGCGTTGTGTTGAAGCAAGTCGTAAAGATCCGTTTGTTTCAGACCGTAGGTTTTCTGCAGAGAGGCAACCAGGGAGGACACTTCCAGTCCCAGTGCCCGGCACACGGCCAGCCGCTCACAGTCGCAGGCGCTGACCAGACGGGCAATGCTAGGGGTGATGCCGTCTATGTAGTAATCATAGTCCTGGGCGCGGTCCATACGGTTGAGATTCATCAAACTGGGAATGGGGTGAAGCATGGCGCCGCCGCCCTCAAAGCCCGTTTCCAAAATGCTGCCCACGGGATGAAGAGAGGGAAAAATCGGTCCCAAAACTTCCATCAGACGGGGCGTATCTGATGCGGGAAGCGCGGCCACAGCCACATGCTGCTTGATGCCGGATTGAAAGATCTCCCCTTCCTGCACCATACGGCAGGCAAACATCAAGTCTCCGGTTTCAGCAATGATCACGCGGGCGGAACAGGCAAGCTCCTCCAGAAGAATATGCCGGACCTCCAGTGCGCCGCCCACATGCCCAGGGTTAAGCAGGATGATTTGTCCATCTCGCAGATATCGCGCACACTGACGAGCAATGGTGCTGTGGGCATCAGTGGTGGTGACTACCAGAATGATGTCTGCACCATCCAGCGCCTGCGGCAGAGAATCGGTAATTTGCTCTGGTGTTCCCTGACAGGTCCATTTTCCGGTCACACGGATTGTCTTGAGAGTTTGCAACTGCTGAATCCGTGTAAAATTGTGGTCGTACAGGCGAACGGGGTAGCCCTTTTCCGCAAGAAATGCCGCCATGGTTTGGCCGCCAGCGCCGGCACCCAGAACTGCGAAGCGAAGCTTCTTCATAGAAAAGCCTCCTTATTTTGAATGTCGCTGTACTTATACGCGAATTGATTCGTATATATGTACGTGTTTTTGCGTATATAATAATGACAAGATGTAGCTGATCTCCTCTTTGGTCATCTCTGTAGAGGCCAATCTGTTTACTTTGTTGAGGATGGCACTGGGACCCATAGGCTGCTTCCCGTCATTCAGCGCAGGCGGGGCCTCCTGGTTGCCATGGTGGAGCTAAGCAAAGATCCTGGCGCCGTGACGGTGGACCTGCTCCGCCATGCGCTGTACACTGCGTATATGTTTACGGGTGGCTATACAGAGCTGATTGGGATTACAGGCGCCGCTGGTTTCATCCACCCGGGTAAATTCCGTGAAAATCAGGCCGCAGCCGCCTCTGGCGCGATCTTCGTAAAATTGGATCAGTTCTGGTGACGCCTCAGACAGGTGGTGAGTTATATCTTTGCGCCTTCCAAACAGATTCTTCCGGGAAAAGCGTTAAAACACCGCTGCATAAGGTCCTGATCGAATATGCAGGATTACCTACATGTGATATTAATTTCCAGAATTTTTCAGATGTGTTCTTCCCGCCCCCCTATTTCACTACTCTGGCAATAAGTAAAATTAGCCATTTATGGCTATTTATATTGTATAGCCAATAATGGCTACTGTCAATATAGCCACTTATGGCTAAATTTACAATTTATTCTGCTCAAGCATGGTAATATCACCAAAAAGTAGGTGATATTACGAGTAGCAAAACACGGCTTAGAGATCTGCGAGAAGATCGTGATTTAACTCAAAAAGATGTTGCTGCTATTTTGGGTACAACCTATCAATATTACCAAAAGTACGAAAGTGGTAAACGCCCGATTCCAGTAGATCGCTTAGAGATTCTTGCGGACTTTTATCAGACATCTGTGGATTATCTTTTGGGACGGACCCCAGTAAAAAAACCTTACCCCCCAAAATAGCGCGCCCTGTATTAGCCATATATGGCTAATACAGGGCTTTTGCCTACTCATTCGTGTTAGCATCAACATGTCTGATTTAGTAGGTGATATTTTTGAACAAACTGAGACTTCGGGATTTAAGAGAAGACCATGATATGACCCTACAGGATGTTGCCAAGATCCTGGGGACTACGCTCCAGTATTACCAGAAGTATGAAAGCGGAGTACGTCCGATTCCTGTTGAACGGCTAGAAATTCTCGCTGACTTCTATGGCACATCCACAGATTATATCCTCGGGCGAACACTAGTTCGGAAACCATATCCAAAGAAATAGGTTCAGAAACAATCGAGCACCGGACTGCACTCAATAAGTTTATACGAGTGTTCGTTCGTAGATGATCGACTTGTCTGAGGAATAGAATGGCCAGCGCCCCGGTTGACGGAGCGCTGGCCTCTACTTTGCAGCGTATATCAAATCGATATAAATTCCCATGCAGGATACAACATAGAAAATAGATCCTCACTTCGCTTTCTTTGCTCTCTCTTTCAGCTGTGACTCTTTGAGTTCTGTAGCACCTGACATTAATCTCTCTGGCTGAATGAACTATCTGTAGACAAATTCTTCATACAGGTATTCTCAATTTGCAGCCTACTGCCGGCAACGCACAACTACACCTTTGATAAACTTTTTCCGCTGAGATGGGTGAGCCCTTGTCCTCATTCCCCCAATGTGGTATATTGTCAAGTTAGGACCGCCAGAGAAGCGGTCAATAAAATACTCCAAGAAATTACGGAGCGTTTACCATGAAGCGAAAGAAAACCAATCCCAATCGGATTCCAATCAGTCCTAAGAATTATGATCTGGAAAAACTCAAGCAACAGGCCACCAACGGCAAGGTCTTGCAGACGTGGGCGGTTCTCCTGGCAGCACTATCCGATTTGGGGGGGATGACCACAGAAAGGCTGCTGGATATCTGGCAACAGATAGACCAAGCCCCCACTCAGATCTATACCTTTGCAGAGACGGAGAAGGAGCTTGTTAAGATCCGGGAGCTGACCGGTGTCTCTTTATCGCTCCAGCGATCCTCTTCTGTGATTCGTACCGAGGGAGATTTGACGCATTTTATCCGCACGACGGCCGCAAATGCTGTCTCTGCGGCATTTGCAATCATCGCAGAGCCAATGATTCGGGAAAAAATTATTCCTCCGGAGGAATTACGAATTGTGCTCCAGCGGGCGGCGGCTATGAATGAAGAGATCGCGGACGGCGAGATTTCTGTTCAAGACATTCAGCAGATGTTATTAGATGAATACGGCCTCAAACTCATAGATGCCGACGGGCAATGCTCTCTGGCGGCAGTGGAAAACACAGAACCGGCAATGTTGAATGGTTGATTGCAGGCGGAAAATTTCCGTGGGTAGTTTGTCTCTGGCCCGAAAAGGTTTTGTCATAGGTAAAACATCGTAAGCGCCAAATAAAGAGTCAGGCAAGTACCCGTAAGATAATGACAGTCTTTTTGCTCTGCCCCCGGTCTATATGGAAAATGCCGTGGGCAGGCTCACGGCACGAAAAACGTCCCGGCGCCGTAATCGGCGCCGGGACGTCTGCGTCTGGTCTGCTTCTCCGAAAATCAGCCCACTCCCATCTTGCGGATCTTCTGATACCACCCCCCTGACGTTGGCGATCTCCTTCTGATACAGGGCATCCGCCGGGGCTTTCAGGACCCGCGCCGTGTCACAGGTTTTCAAACTTCAGGACAGCACCCTCAGAGCCGGAGGCGGCGATCTTGCAATAGAGGCCCAGCCAGCCCTTCTTGAACTTGGGATCCGGCCGCTTCCAGGCCTTCAGGCGGGCGTCGATCTCCTCCTGGGAGACCATCAGGTCCAGTCGGCGGCTTTCAATGTCGATGACGATCCGGTCGCCATCATGGATGATGGCGATGGGGCCGCCCTCCGCCG
>ENA-UOJV01002106-UOJV01002106.1-human-gut-metagenome-genome-assembly--contig:-C82-NODE-2106-length-17756-cov-8.165245_pt1 | contig 17756 bp, 18 predicted proteins | sample MGYA00242356_ERZ723903 | MGnify/ENA metagenome assembly ERZ723903
CTATCCCCAAATCCGGTATGTTTTTCTCTGAAAAATTATGCTGCTCGATTTTTGAGAACCGGATGCTGTGGATAAATGCAGTAAAATAAAAATATTGTTTTTTTGACAGAAAAACATGGAAAAATTTTTCTCTATAATGCACAAACATTACATCAGTCTCTTGGGTGCATATTCCGCAAAAACAGGGTTCTTCCGCAATCACCCGTTTTATCCATTTGACAATATAAGCTTTGCGGCCAATAGCTCCTTACCACAACGACCATACATGGTACGTTTTATCATTTTCAATTTGCTGCTTGTACCCTCAACAAAACCATTCGATAAGGGGCTGGCTACAGCATTTTCTACGGCAGATAAATCTTTCTCCAGCCCGGAAGCAAAACGGGAAAGCTCCTTAAGATCGCTGTTTTTATATTTTTCAATAAACAGATATAAGCAAGGCATGCTTTTTCGTTGAAAAATTTCCCGAAATTCCCGAATACATGACATCAAAGTTCTAAGTTGCGGATAAGTCTCCACTAGATATGATTTATGGCTATCAGTTATCTCTTGATTCATCCAAAGAAAACGAAAAATACCATTTCTTGACAGGTGATCATATTTCTGAAGCTTTTTCTTTTTCTGAATTGCATCGGATGAGGAATTTTTATATACCGCAATATCAATATGAAAACGTTCGATGATCTTATTCATGTAATCATAAGCAGCTGTATGACCGCCCTTGTAACCTTTTGGGATGAGACTTCGTAAAACATCTTTTCTACTCACACCAGATGATAGTTCTTTGATGATATAATCATAAAATTGATCCATTCCGCTATAAAAGTGTTTGCAGCATAAAGAATCATAGTTACCGTCAAGATATTTCGCTACTGTATTCCTACTGCAATGAAGCATTTTAGATATTTCACATTTGCTGTACCCTGCTTCTGAGTATTCGTGGATCGCATTGTATAACGGTACACTTTTTTCATTGTAATCTAAAAGGTTATCCACATTGCAATGCATTTTTTTACAAGTCTCTTCGAGCTCAGCGGTCATTTCCTTTTTTCCATAATTTATAGGAATCCGGACATCTACAGGAATAACAGAATTAACTGTGTTCCTAATAGCTTCCAAAAGGTTTTGATGCAGATGGAATCTATCCGCCATTTGCATAGCATCCGGCAAAATTTCCTGGATGGCAGATGAATAGGCATTTGCCCTGTCTCGTTATGCTGATTATTCTTAAGCCATTCCTTGAGACTCATCCCATCACGTCCGTCAAGAATCGCAACAGATCTATGGGTAGCCTGATCTACAACGATCGTTCCATATGTATGTCGCTTTTTAAATGCAAAATCATCAACACCAATGACACTTCCACATTCTGAGACAGGCTGCAGACGATAACGTTCGGTTAAAAGGCGGATGACGCTGTCTCCACTGATTTGAAGATTCATTGCTCGACAGATACGGGCACATCCTTCGCAACTGGTTTCCATGGCCAGAATGCAGATGAAATCAGCACATCGTTCTGTCATGCGTCCATAATAACTGAGAAACCCGTCAAAATCTTCAACAAATGTAACTTTTGAACAGGATTCATTATTACAAACATACTCATGAGCTGTTATATGAAGTCGTGCAGTTTTTCCGAGAATCGGTAAATCTTGAACCTTGCGTAAATATGTCCCATGATAAATTTGGGTTTCCTGACCACACTCTGGACATTTGGAAGAATGTGTTTTGGACCGCATTTTAATATGAATAGAACTGTCATCATGGTTAACAGAAGTAGTTGACAGCAATTCATCCGGGAAAACATATCCAACTTTAACAAATCATTCTTCATTATCATATACCGCCTTTATTTGATACCAATATTTTATCACAGAAATAATTTCATTGGAAGCAAAAAACGGGTGATTGCGGAAGCTAAAATGAAAATTTAAATTCCACTTCTCCATTATAACAGGGAGTAATGATTAAAACTAAACCTGTTTTCATAATTAAATTCCTCTTAGTTTTTACTGTATTTTCCTAAGTTCATTCCACTGGCAGTGGTCTGACCCTCTGCAAGGCCTTCTGTACTCTCCGGCAAAAACAAAATCTTTACTGTAGCCAACATAATCTTCAGATCCTCAACAATGCTCGGATGTGCGATATACATCAGATCCATAGTCAGCTTGTCATACGGCGTAGTGTTATACTTCCCATAAACCTGCGCATAACCTGTAAGTCCTGCTTTTGCCTGTAAGCGAAGTGCAAACTCCGGCATCTCCTCGCAGTACTGGGATGCAATCTCTGGACGCTCCGGACGCGGTCCTACAATACTTAAATCACCTTTTAAGATATTGAAGAGCTGTGGAAGTTCATCAACTCTGCACGCACGGATGATCTTTCCGACCGGTGTAATTCGGCTGTCGTTTTCACCTGTGGATAAGCGTGCAACTCCGTCTTTTTCTGCATCGACACGCATACTACGGAATTTCAGAATCTTAAACTCTTTTCCATCCTTTGTGAGACGAACCTGTTTATAAAATACTGGGCCATGGTCAGTTGCCTTGATTGCAATCGCAGTGATCAGGAATACCGGGCTTAAAATAATTGCAGCAATCAATGACACTACGATATCAATTACACGTTTCATAAACAGAAACTCCGGCTGTGCAGAATAACGGCTGACCTGCAGCATCGGAAGATGGAACATATGTATTGATCTTGCACCAGAAAGAATCGTGTCTCCGATTCTCGGAATAACAAAAACGTTGATGCTGTTTGCAATGCAGTATTTCAAAATAATGTTTCGATCATGGCTGTGGATTCCGCTTAAAAATACCACCTTGATTCCATTCAGCATTGAAAGATCGTTTAGACACTCTTCCGCACTGGCAGTTAAAACCACTTTGTATTTGTTATCCATGCCATACTGGCTGATCAGCTTTTCCATTCCGTGACGGACATCGTAGATAACGGCTGTCTCCTGCGGTGGGAATGTTGAAAAGTACCATTTATTTGCTCCGAATGCCCATATCACTGCGAGCAGAATCTGTCCAGTAAGTGCCGCTACTCCCGGAAGAATATTCGGCAGATGTTTTGTGAGCAGCCAGATCACAACATACATAAGAAGGTCGCTGGCACCTGCAGCAAGAAACTGGGCGTAGATTACTTCCGATACCCTCTGCATGCTCATTCGGAATGCGTCATAGATCCGCCCGAACGTGATATATGCCACAAAAAACAAGGCAACCACAAGGATATTTCCTTTGGAATAAAACGGCGAGTATACACGCTCCGCATAGTAGAGATACCAGCAAAGTGCAAACGGTATCGTAATCAGTGCTGCATCCAGAATCTTTACGATTCGCAGCAACAGGTCATGCTTGAATTTTGTCATTTCGTTCATCCTTCATCTTTTGGCTAATAGAATCGTGCCTGTCAGCAGTTAAAATCCAAGCACATAAAAATACAGCGTTCTGATTTTCCAAGCCTGCGAACGCCTTAAGTCAAAGCTGTAACTGCGTATAATGATCCTTATCGGAAGTTATAAAAGATGTTGCCTTATGAATTTGAGATATATCATTGTGGAAAGAATGGATGTTAAAATAGAAGATACATAGACGAGAAAGTATTTATATTCAGACAGAAATGGGGGAATAGATATGTTATTTAAGTACAACATAGAACTACACTTAACCTACAACCGCATGGCTCTATACGACCGGACTCCAGATTCGGAATTCAGAGTAGAACTCGAAAAGCCATTTGTATGGGAACTCAATCAGATAGTTCAGCTAAAGGAAGAAAACAGTGAGCCTAAGACTTTTTCTGACACCTACAAGATCGAACTCAGCAGCGTCTGGAAGGAAAACATCGAAAAGGACCACATGCCGGAACCATATTTTATGATGGTGATCGAAAATATCCTCGGAGAGACCAAAGATGCAGCCTGCGAATATCTGTCGGGGACGATTGAGCGGATCTGTAAGAATCTTACCTTGGAGATCAACCATCACAACTGCAACCGCCATCACTACCCGCCCCTCGTGGAGACGGACTGGAGTCATGCGGTGTGGAAAACGCAGGAGTATGAGCCGTATCTGGAATATCTGGAGAATCAGGGGAATGGTCGGGAGTTCCATGTGTGGAATCATATGACGGAAGGCTTTTACATGACGAGCTGCCTGAAATTCCGGGAAGGAAAAATCGACTATAAGAATTGGACCATGCCGGAGAATGAGGCGTACGAGTTTCTGATGAATGAGTATTATATCGCTCTCGGGCAGGAAGACGCGAAAAGTAAGTTCTTTCATCTGTTCTCGATCATCGAATATATTGAACACCGCTATGAACAGTATAACGGGGCAATTCCACTCTATCCGGAGAAAACGCGGAAGGAGATCGGGGATATGCTTCAGGAGCTCCTGGCGGAGCGGGATGATTTTGGTTCGAAGGAGCGGAAACAGCTCTGCAGCCAGGTGTCAGGAGCGCTTGCCAGGGCAGCGAATATTGGACGGGCGGACAAGCTTAAGAATATCCTGCAGTACATGAAAATTGAAAAATTAAAGATCCATGACCATGAGATCGAGGTGAACCGGGCGTTTCTTCAGAAAATGATCGCTCTTCGGAATAAGACCTTCCACGGGGAGGGAAAGGACCTGCAGGAGTATATTCAGGCAGGTCCCAAGATGCTGTATCTGTGCGAGGTGATTCTTGAAGCGGTGCGGAAAGGCATGTGATGGACGCGTATCACCAGTTTACGACCTGATCGATCACTTCCCGCTGTTCTCTACTGCTTCTCCTCAGATAGATCCTTGTGGTCTCGATATTTTCATGTCCAAGGAGATCGGCGAGGAGAGCAAGATCGTTAAAGCGTTCCAGAAAGCTTTTTGCGAAGCGGTGGCGGAAGGAGTGAGGATAGACAACGTTGGGGTCGATCCCGTAGAGGAGTGCGAATTTCTTAAGCTGGCTCGCGATGCCGCGGCAGGTGATCCGGTCGCCGTAGCGGTTTGTGTACAGGAAGCCGCTGGTCCGCTGTTCAGTGTTGATCCAGTCCAGCGCCTCCTGCTGGAGAGACTTTGGGATATAGATACGGCGGAGTTTGCTGCCTTTCGAGTAGATATCGATGTAGCCGCATCGGACATGTTCAAATTTAAACTGGACGAATTCATGGATCCTGGCGCCGGTGGAGGCGAGAAAGTGGACGACGAAATACCAGTAGAGATAGCTGGAGTTTAAGAGGTAGAGGTAGTCGGCTTCGCTGATCACATTTTCGAGAAATGGTTTCTGCTGTTTCTTGATAAAAGGCAGCTTCCAGTGGTCTTTTCCACAAAATTCCAGGTAGCATTTGATGCCCCGGATCCGCAGGTTGACGGTCTGGGGACGGTAGGTCTCCAGAAGATAGAGCTTATACTGTTCCAGATTCCTCTGGGTGAGCCGGGGATAGAGGGAGAAGAAGAGTTCGCGGCTGTAGTTGTAGGACTTGATGGTGTTCGGGGAGAGCTTTCGCAGGGTGAGATATGTTTCAAATAAATGTTCCATGGGACCTCCGTTCTACCGCACGATGCGGTATCATTTGTAATTGAAAAGTAACTGTAAAGATGCTGAACAGTAACGTTGGGATTACAAAAATTATAAGTAGGATCCAGAAAAATCACAATGGAGGCGGTGGCAGGAGAATTTGCGGCAATTCACCAGGAATTCTCCGGAAACAGCGGTATCAGTCAGGATCATACTTGTATGGCTTTCTTGATTGTGTTATAATCAAACCAACTGTCTTTTCGACAGAATATGAGATTTGAGAAAGACGAAGGAATTTACATATGTGTGGAATCGTTGGATTTACAGGACATAGACAGGCGGCTCCGGTGCTGCTTGACGGACTTGAAAAACTGGAATACCGTGGATATGACTCGGCGGGAATCGCGGTCCGGGACGGCGAGAAGGATGTGGAGATCGTAAAGGCGAAAGGTCGCCTGCGCGTTCTTGCGGAAAAGACGAATGATGGAACCGCAATGCACGGAACATGCGGAATCGGGCATACCCGCTGGGCGACACACGGGGAACCGAGTGAGCTGAATGCACATCCGCACTGCAGCGATGACCGGAATGTAGTTGGTGTCCACAATGGAATTATTGATAATTACCAGGAGCTGCGGGAAAAGCTGCAGCACAAGGGATATAACTTCTATTCTGATACGGATACAGAGGTTGCGATCAAGCTGATCGATTATTACTATAAGAAGTATGAGCATACGCCGGTGGACGCGATCAACCATGCGATGGTGCGGATCCGCGGTTCTTACGCGCTGGCCATCATGTTCAGGGACTATCCGGAAGAGATCTATGCGGCGAGAAAGGACAGCCCGATGATCATCGGTGTTGCGGACGGCGAATCCTTTGTTGCATCGGACGTTCCGGCGATCTTAAAGTATACGAGAAATGTTTATTATATCGGAAATATGGAGATGTGCCGTCTGCAGAAGGGAAATGTGACATTCTACAATCTGGACGGCGATGAGATCGAGAAAGATCTGGTGGAGATCCAGTGGGATGCGGAAGCTGCAGAGAAAGCGGGCTTTGAGCATTTTATGATGAAGGAGATCCATGAGCAGCCGAAAGCGATTCGGGATACGATAAATTCTGTAGTTCGGGATGGCAAGATCGATCTTAGTGGAGTTGGAATTACGGAGGAAGAGATCCAGAAGCTGCAGCAGATCTATATCGTTGCCTGTGGTTCCGCTTATCATGTTGGTGTTGCTGCCCAATATGTGATCGAGGATCTGGCGCAGATCCCGGTCCGCGTAGAGCTGGCGTCGGAGTTCCGTTACCGGAGAATGCTGTTTGCGCCGAATTCTCTTGTGATCATCGTAAGCCAGTCCGGAGAGACGGCGGACAGTCTTGCGGCGCTCCGGGAGGCGAAGGCCTATGGGGTTAAGACGTTAGCGATCGTCAATGTAGTCGGATCCACGATCGCCCGGGAAGCGGACCATGTTTTCTACACGCTTGCGGGACCGGAGATTGCGGTTGCGACAACGAAGGCGTACAGCACACAGCTGATCGCGTCCTATATTTTATCCATCGAATTTGCCCGTGTCCGCGGAATGATCAATGAGGAGAGGGCAGCGGAGCTGATTGCGGAGCTTCAGACGATCCCGGATAAGATCGAGAAGCTTCTCGAGGATAAGGAGCGGATCCAGTGGTTCGCGGCGAAGCAGATGAACGCACAGAATATGTTCTTTATCGGCCGTGGAATCGACTATGCGGTGAGCCTGGAAGGCAGTCTTAAGATGAAGGAGATCAGCTATATCCACTCTGAGGCCTATGCGGCCGGTGAGCTGAAGCATGGAACGATCAGCCTGATCGAGCCGGGAACGCTGGTGATCGGAGTTTTGACGCAGCAGGATCTCTATGAGAAGACTGTCAGCAACATGGTCGAGTGCAAGAGCCGCGGGGCGTATCTGATGGCGCTCACGACGTATGGAAATTACAGCATCGAGGACTGTGCGGAGTTTGTGATCTATATCCCGAAGACGGATCCGCTGTTTGCGGCGAGTCTTGCGGTGATCCCGCTGCAGCTGCTGGGGTATTATGTATCTGTCGCGAAGGGACTTGATGTAGATAAGCCGAGAAATCTGGCGAAGAGTGTGACGGTGGAATAATTTTCGCGTGGAATTTTACACGTTGGGAAATAAAGATGAAGGAGAGTACCATGGAAAACAATGCAAATGAAGTTGTAGAGATCGACCTGAAGGACCTGATGTTTGCGGTTCTTCATAAATGGAGACCGGTGCTTGCAGTCGCGGTTATTATGGCGGTTCTGCTTGGCGGTGCGAAGGGCGCGATGACTTACAGGAAGCAGAATGACCCGGAGACGGCGAAGGAAGCGAGAGTAACTTACCAGAATGATCTGGAGCTCTATGAGAAGAATAAGTCTACATATGAGCGCGAGATGGAAAATCTCCGCACAGATATTGCGAACCAGCAGGAATATCTGGATCATTCGATCTGGATCAACATGAGCCCGTACGATGTATGCGAGGCGAGAGCGGATCTGTTTGTTTCCACGGGATATCAGATCATGCCGGGTATGGAGTATCAGAATCGTGATAATACAGATACGATCCTTCAGGCATATCAGTCTCTTTTAACCAGCAGCGCAGTTCTTGAGGATGTTGCGAAGCAGGTAAAGACGGAGCCGAGATATCTGGAAGAACTTGTGGAAGTGACGATCGGGGCAAATCAGGATGGCCAGTTAAACCGTATGCTTACGATTGATGTAAAGCATACGACAAAAGAAGATGCCGAGGAAGTTCTTGGCGCGTTTCTGGCACATGTAGACGATATGCATGACCGGATCGCCACAAGTATTGGGGAACATACAGTTTCTATCGTAAATGAGAGTGTCAGCGCGCTGGTGAACCTTGATCTTGCAGAACTTCAGCGCCAGCAGACCGAGAAGCTGACAACGCTGAATGACAGTTTACAGACAAAGCAGACTGAATATGATGAACTTGAGGAGCCGAAGGAAGTCGATTCTTCCAAGCGTGCGGCGTTAAAGAGCGCGATTAAATATGGAATTCTCGGTGGAATTCTTGGTGGATTCCTTATTGTGTTTGGAATCTGTGTTGCGTTTGTGATGAGTGATAAGCTGTATTCTGCGAAGGAACTCCGATCCCGCTATAAGGTAAAAGTTCTCGGAAGACTTTCCAAGGGCGGAAAGAAAGCTGGAGCGATCGACGCATGGCTGAATCGTCTTGAGGGACGCGCATGCAACGTGAACGCTGAGACGGAGTATGGTCTGATCGCGGCGAATATTAAGAACTATGCGGATGGAATGAAGACCATTCTTGTTACCGGTGATGTGGATCCTGAGGTCCTCAGAGGGGCTGTGGAGGCACTGGAGAAAGAGCTTAGTGGAATCCGCGTGATCTCTGGAAACTGCATGCTGGAGGACGCTGAGACCGTTAAGAAGCTGCCGGAGTGCGATGGAGTTGTGTTTGTTGAGCAGTGCGGTATGTCTAAGTATAGTGCGCTGGAGCTGGAGATCGAGAGAGTGAAGGATCTTGGGAAGAGCGTTGTGGGGTGTGTGGTGTTGGAGTAGAGAACACTAATGTCCGTACGGGAACACTGGAACCAAGAGGTTGATTGTAGGTTGTAGTAGTTTTAGTTTATAGGTGAATATTGAATGAGAGAAAAAGGGAGCGATCGCTTGGGATTTTCTATGGTTGTGGAGAGTTCGGAGAGGTGGCTTCCTTTTTGTTATTTAAATTGTAAACGCTCCATAGCGTTTACGTAATGGAACGGGATTCTGACGAATTATAATGGTATAGTGGTTCAGCTTGACTACACAGCGATATTGACGTATGCTGAATGTGGAAGACAATACCATGGTTGATATCAAAGAGTGGAAACAATAAATGGAACCTATAAAATGGTTTCGGAACTTTTGAAGGAGGAATTGGCATGAGTGGCGTAGCAACTCTTAGCAATGAAAAAAACTATACCGTGTTCCAGTTCGGAAACCATGTGATCCGGTTCATTGCTCCGTATTCGTTGGAACGATATACAGCAGTGAAAGAGTGGGACAATGGATATCTTGTTGTTATGGCAAAGTATAAGCACAACGAGAAACCGGAAGAAGAATATATTGATTTAGTTCCGATTCTCCAGAATTTGTATTTCGATGTCGATAAGTTCTTAAATCCAATCAAAAGCGTGGAGGTGGCAAATGGTTGATGTGAAGCAGGTTGCAGATGCGGCAGATATGATTGTAAATGGTTATGCGTTTACCCGTTGCGCTGAGGGATTCCGTGTTTTGAATTTGAATCGTCCTGATTGGGCCGTAGTGTTTTCAAGTGATGGTAAGGTTTTGGAGACCAGCATGGATGATATTGAGGTTCGGATCGCGAGAGACTTTCCATTTTAAATCTGGAAAGTCTTAGTTTATATATGGAGAGGATAAAATATATAATAAGTGGTAAGGCGGATCAACATGCAGGAATACTCAAGAATTCCAATCGAAAGATATTGCATGGAACATAATTCAGCAAAAAGCCGCAGGCTGCAAAAGCTGGTTGAAATGTCATATGATTTAAGTGCTGTGGGAACGGATTCAGATGCAATTTTTCTTGAAAAAGTAATAGAACAGGAAAAGGATTCAGAGCTGAAGGAAGCATTTGAAGATTTGGATGATTATTTGTTTAACTGGTAAAAAGCGTTAAAATCATAAGGGTGCATTCAAAAGAAAGTGTAGATAATTCTATGAGCAGCGGTATGGGCAATGAAACAAAAAAGTTAGGGACTGAGATTGATGTTCTTAAGAAACGAATTGAATACCTGGAGACGATTACACCAAAACACGCCAACTATTTCTATTCATTCTTCAAGGGCAGAACTGATGTCTATAGCAAGAGATCAGGAAAGCCGAATCCCAAAACCGGAAAGACAGGATATTACACACAATGTTGGAACTATTGGAAAAATGGTTTATGCCCAAAACGCGAGGGAAAGCAGATAAAATGTGGCAACTGTGAAAATCAGAAATATAAGAGTTTGACAGGAAATGACTTATTGATGCATTTACGTGGAGATAGGGAAGACTGCTCAGACATTTTTCCTGCTATCATTCGTCAGACCTTTGATGTCGCGATTTATGATATCTGCAGCAAGAAGAGAAGTAAAACGGAGCCAGTTTGTTTTTGCGGAATTAAGGAAACGGTAGAACGTGTTCTTGGAAAACGCTTCCTCAAAAGAGCCGGTCTGTTGCTGCATATACATACTTCTTCCGACAAAAATGTTACTGAGTTTGTAACGAAACAGAGAAACCGGAGAAACGCCTTTTTCTTTCATGCCATTACATCTGGCAAGAAGCTTGCCGACATGGTGTTTAGAAAAAAATCTCTGAACGCAGTCAATTAGGGCTTTTTCATCAGAATGGTTTTGTGGTATACTGGACATGGCATAAATCTCCTTTGTAAAGATGGTTTCTAGTCAATTCCATTATACCAAACGGAACAGGTTTATGCCTTTTTTATTGGCTGAAATATTGAATTTTCAAGGTTCAACACACCATATCGGTGTGGGAAGTTTTAGTAATAATATATAAGCGCGAACGAATCTAATGGGAAGAACTGGAAACTGAAGATAATATTACCATGGAGTCATTACAGAAAGATGAAAACACAATATATACCAGAATATTAGGTTGACAAACCCGTATGTAGGTGTATAACTTAAATAAGACACAATATACAGACAAAATATCAACTAAATCAAAATATCTTGTATCATAAATCTTAATCTCCCCCAATAAAGGAGCCCAACTCATGATCCTCATCTACGCCTACATAAACAAATTCAAAAACTACACCACCCAGGAAATCATCTTCGATCCCCGCTGGCAGATCAATTTCTCAAACAAAAAGCTGTCGATCCAATACCGTGGTCAATCATCAGCGTCTGCGGTCATCCGTGGAGACAGGAAACTTGACAACCTGCATATTCTTGTTGGAAAAACAGGGTCTGGAAAGACGAATCTGCTTCAGATGATCGGGGCGAAGCATGATGTGCGGTATCATAGGAAGTGGGAAGGAGAGGATGACTCGTATTTTCTTCTTTATAGTATCAGCGATACGGAATTTTTCCTTGAGATATGTGACATGGAGATCATGCAGTTTCCGAAGCCTGTGGAGAGGGATGATTCGACGATTCCGGAGCCGATCAGGGAGAATGCGAGGCGTGCGGGGACGCTGCGGACGGTTCGTTTTGCGCTGGAAAAAGCGTTGAATCCGGGCGAGACAGCGGTCAGATTTTGCGCGGTAAAAGAGTATGGATACGAAAAAGGTCTTCCGGAATTAAAGGTCCGCGATATGGCAATGTTCATGAACTGTTATGATGTTCACGCGTTCATACGACCGCCGTATCCGGATGATAAGGAGGATTTTACGGATTTCAGGAGTGACTGGATTGGCAGGGCGGCTTTTCCATATCAGAGGACATCGCTCTGGCAGATCTGCAGCTATATCCGAGAATATCTTACGAGTCTGGAACCGGGGAGCGGGAAACGTCAGGTTTCGTTTGTGCTGTCGACGCATAATTTTGCGGATCAGTATCCATTAAAGCTTTCTAAGGCAGTGGAGAAGGAATACTGGACGTTTTATGAGAGGATGCAGGATGAGAAACGCGCAGTCTATGATCCAGAGGTCAGGGAACGTGTACGGAAGAGGAAAAAGAAGAAAACGCTGACGAACAAGCAGATGTTCATTCATGATCTGTGGACGGATTATGCGAAGTATCTGCGGAAATGGGTCGAGAAAATCCGGAACTTTAATGCGGAAGAGGAGCCGGCGGAGGACCTGGATGCTTACCAGGAGTTTATGGACTATTATATAGGGAAAACGCGCAGGGAGAGCATCGATCCGTCTGTGCTGCCGGATGGAGAAAAAATGTCCATTGTCAGGAGATGTACATGGCTGGCGGAGTATATAGACAGAGCCGGGGATGGGGATCCACATGGGCTGTTATGGCAGATCATGGGGGATATTAAGGACATTGCCGGTTTTCTCGAGAAGCTGGATGACCGGTATTTCACGGTGGACACATGTTCCATACCGGTGGTTGATATGGAGAGGCCGGAGTATCGGGAATTGTTTGATGACCTGTTTGAACGCATGGAGCAGTATCGTCCGGATGATGCGGGGATTTTTACAGAGTGTCTTCTTCCATACGAGTTTACGAGACTCAGCACAGGGGAGTATCAGTATGCCAAGGTCCTTGGCGGGATGGAGGACTATTTGAAGCTTTCGTCTTCCGGCAGGACCAACAGAGGACTGGACAAGATCATACTGATGGACGAGCCGGAGGCGTATATGCATCCGGAGCTGGCACGGCAGTTTATCGCCCGCATGCTGAAAATCGTTGAGAAATATCAGGGACCTTCTACGATCCAGATCATACTCAGCACGCATTCGCCATTTATGCTTTCTGATGTTCTTCCGGAGGAGATCACCAGGCTGACGATCGACCGTGAGACAGGAAATGCGTTGGTAAAGAACGGATCAGATAAGGAATATTTTGGTGCAAATATTCACACGATCCTGGCGGATGGATTTTTCCTTGATTACACCATCGGGGAGTATTCCAGAAGCTTTCTGCAGAATGCTTTTTCGCGGCTGGAGAGGTATGGGGATCATGGTGACGCTGATGAGTCTTTCCTGATGTCGATGGGGCAGTTGATTCCGCACATCGGGGATCGGATGATCCGCAGGGCATTTGAACTTCAGATGGAGAAGGTGAGAAATCGTGATTAAAATACCCGAGAAAGAGGGGCGGCTTTCCGCAGCTAAGGCCGCTCATATTGAAGCAGTTATAGCATTTGTGAAAAGGAAGACGGAGGGATACAGGAGAGACCTGTTTGCAAATATCAGCCGTGTCATGACTGTTTCAGGGACCTTTGAGGACATGAGTGCCAGGGATGACTGGAGCTGGCTTTCTGATTTTATCCTGGCAGATGTGAAGACTTTGAAGCAGATGATCGGCAGGCCGGAGCTGCTGCAGTTTGATGAGTTTAAGAGAATGTATTCCGATTATTTCAGTGCCGGAAGTGATAAATATGTGGATGCGTCAACGAAATATAATGCGTACATGTTTATTGAGAACCTTGGTGTCACGATCTGTCCCTACTGTGACGAGGAGTATCTGGATGTTGTTGAGAATGGAAATGGAGGAAAACTGAGGACACTGGAGATCGACCATTTCTTTCCGAAGGGAAAATATCCGGCGCTCGCAATGTGCTTCTATAATCTTGTTCCCAGCGGGCAGAACTGCAATGGAATGAAAAGGGAAGAGCTCCTGGGAATGAATCCCTATGAAGATGGAATCGAAGGCTGTACATGGCTCTACCCGGATCTGCCCGTGGGAGTCAACATGGAAAAGGTCCCGGCTGCTGACTGCACGATCCACTTTCATCCGAAGGCGGGAATGGAGAAGAATGTGAAGGCGCTTCATCTGGAAGAACGCTATGAGCGGCATAAAGCCACAGCGCATAAATATCTTCTTTTGCGGCAGCAGTATGACGATGCGAAAGTGGAAGAGATGGTAAAAATGGGAATGTTCCCGACAAAGGATTTCGCGTATAGGGTGCTGTATGGAGAGCCGTTGGATGAGGAGGCGGAAGAGGGGATTTTGAGGAAGTTGAGGAGGGATATTGCAGGTAGAGGGTGAGAAGAGGATGCCCAGCTGCGTGTTTGAGGGGTAAACGGTACAACGCACGTCCTACGGTAGAATTTAAAATAAGGATAAAATATATAATAAATGAAAAGGCGGATCAACATGCAGAAATACTCATGAATTCTAATCGAAAGATATTGTATGGAACATAATTCAGCAAAAAGCCGCAGGTTGCAAAAGCTGGTTGAAATGTCATATGATTTAAGAGCTGTGGGAGCGTCTGGAAGGAATCCCGGATGGCTGTGCGGAATGTTTTCCGTTTGAAATAATAGATGAACTGAAAAGGGAATATTTGGGAAAGGTTTGATAATTGATCTCAAATTCCGCAGATATGCGGCGCTGTATTTGGTGCGGGGCGGAGGGCAAGAGGACCGATAAAGCAGGAGTTTCCTGCCCTATCGGTCAGATTTTTGTACATTTCGACTACCATTCCAGCCGATCCCAATCCACTTCTCCGAGCTGTGTGTCCAGCCATTTCTCATAGCTTTCTTCAGTAAACGGTCCATGCTTATCGACATAATCGTAAGTAATATTCAGGAATTCATCGATACTTTGAAAGGGGACGGGACGATTGTAGAAAATTTCGGCATACGTATCATACTGCTCCAGCCCGGTGAGGATCGTATTGGCGATATCCGCCTGGAATGTCAGGATATTTCTTTCTAAGTCTGCTGCTTTGTCCGCAGCTCCCGGAGTGTTGAAATCTGTTTTCCCAGAGGATTGTATGCCCTTGGCTCTGCCGGGGGCTTTTTCTTTTATCAGAGCGTAAGCGATGAATAATCCACCGTATTGCCCACTGCCCCCTTGGTATCCTTCGCCTTAAACAGGCAGTGGTTCATGGTGTTCCGGTGTTTGATTTTCAACATCAATCAATCCGCTGCAGCGTTCCTTTATAAAGTCGCTCCACGGTAACAGCTTTTCTATACTTGCGGGCTCATTTTTGTAGTCCGGCATATAAAGTAGTACTGTGTAGAGATACTGGAACACATTCAGATTGTTGGCTTTTGCGGTTTCTACGATACTGTACATGACAGCGCTGGCTTCTGCTCCGGCAGTCGATGTGTGAAATAAAAAGGCTTTTCTGCCAATCGCATAACTTTTCGCACGTCTTTCCGCTGTATTATTCGATATTTCGCAACGTCCATCCTGAAGATAATTACGCAGTGTTTCTTTATGATTTTTTGCGTATATCACAGCTTTTTCCAGCTTGCTTCTTTTTACAGGATTGAGTTGTTCCAACCATGCGTAAAAGCTTTCCCATACCGGCACTTCTGTTTCCAGACGTCTGTCTTTTCGCTCTTCCGGAGTAAGGTCACGGAACTGCTTTTCAAAAAAGAAAAGCTTGTTGCAGTATGCCAGGCCAACTTCAGCCGGAATCATGCCGGGGACTTCTTCTTTCTTAGGAAGTAGCGGCTCTTTGATTTCTTCCTCGGAATTGATATCCAACAGCTTCAGCTTTTTCCGACGCTCCGCTGGTATTGCTTCGTAAAACTTCCGGCGACAATGAGCCAGACAGCAAACAAGCAGTACGTTATCTACTTTATTGTATCCCTGGTAGCCGTCGCATTGCAGCATACCATGAAAACCTTCGAGGAATTGCTGTGCATACTTGCCTGCACGTCCTGCCTGATAATCATATAGGATGATTGGAGGCAGACCATCATTTCCGCTGAGATAGATCCACATATACGATATCGATTCTGCAGCTTTGCCTTCTTCACGCAAGACCTGACATGTTGTCTCATCAGCATGGATAAGATCCCGTTGTATCAACAGTTCGTGCATCCGTTCAAAAAGTGGATAGAAGTATTTCCCAGCCCCCTGTATGCACCAGTTGGCCATGGTCTCCCGGGGAAGTTTTACTCCCAACTGGAACATTCCTGATTCCTGACGGTAATACGGAGTACCGACAAATGTTTTGTGGTACATCACATACGCTACAATCGAAGCAGATGCAGGGCTATGTGGGAACAAAGCGGTTGGCGTAGTGGCTTTTACAAGCGTACCATCGCCATCTTTCCTGCATTCCGGACATACCGCAACCTCCTGTTTATAAAGAATACGTTCTACCTTTGCAGGTGTTATACGCAGTTCTTCGCGGACATCGGTATAGCCAATGGTTGTCATTTCTGCATTGCAGTACGGGCAGTGACGTTCTTCCTCCGTTAATGGAATCACGATTTCGCGAACCGGAAGGTTGGCATAAAGTTCTTTACGCGTAGCCTTGGTTTTTCTTTGTCGCGTATGGCTTTTTACTTCTACCGTTTTTGCTGGTTCTGCAGTTGCATTCTGCTGTTCCTGTTTCTTATCTGGAGCTTTTGTTTTTTCACTTCGAACGCCAAAGAACTGTCGCTGAAATTCCTTTAAGGTTTCTTCCAGATTTGCTTTTAACGATTGCAGTTCATCGACAAGCTTACGAAGATCTGCGATGACAGCATCTTTTTCCTGAATCCGTTTTTCCTGCTGATCAATAATGGTCTGCATCAGCTTGATCTGATCTTCTTTTACCATGAGCACTGCCTTCCTTTCATGATACTTCCATTATACAGGAAAGCAGTGATGCTGACAAACCGGTCTGAAAACAGTATCGTCATTTTGACGGAAGCAAATCTTGCTGAAATCGCATGAAAACCAAAGCTTTTTTCTTGATTATCAGCTACTTATCCACAGTCTGGGATCTATAAGTTTTGAACTGCACGAATAAGTTCCTCTATCCACGAAAGCTTGTGGATAGCATGAAAAAAGCGGGATAAAAACCAAAGAAAAGATTTTCATTTTCAGCTATTTATACAAAATCAGAAATCTTTTTTCTCTTTGGATGGCCGGATCGCTTTTGGCTGGTCAATTGCAAGACCTTCCATAAGCCACCGGAATTCCTGGCGTGTTAATAATCTGGCTTCCGAAGCATTGCGCGGCCATTGAAAACGACCATTTTCATCAAGTCGTTTCTGATAGAGCACAAAGCCATCCTTGTCGTAATGGAGTGCTTTTAATTTCCGGCTATCCCTGCCACAAAACAGATACAGTGCATTTGCATAAGGATCCAACTGATAGGTATCTCGTATAATAGCCATTAAACCATCAAAACTTTTGCGCATGTCGGTTCGTCCGGTGATGATGAAAATCTTAGCTACACCGGACAGCTCGCCTAACATAACTGCCGCAGCGCAGTGATGGTATTTCGAATGGTTTCACTTGCTGCCGTATTTTGAATCTCCACGGAAAATCCAGAATAGATTACGCGGATTGCTGGTGCGTATGCAACTGTCTCATTGCGGGGCTGTTCTGTTATTTCACTTTCCGCAGGAACCGAAAAATCAACTGCTACAACTTCATGCTGTTCCTGACAGGAAGATACGGGATTCTCTGGGATTTCGCAAGCCATGTTTCGAAATCTCCGGATATGATAATAAAGACTGCTGCGCTGAATGTGATTCCGCTCACACCAGGCCTTATCAGTAAGACCACTTGTGCGGCATTCTTGAATCAGTTTGTTGTGGTCAAGCTTTTTTGTAACACTTGTGGCTAAAAAAATAGTGCTTATC
>ENA-UOJV01002110-UOJV01002110.1-human-gut-metagenome-genome-assembly--contig:-C82-NODE-2110-length-17735-cov-20.909446_pt1 | contig 17735 bp, 14 predicted proteins | sample MGYA00242356_ERZ723903 | MGnify/ENA metagenome assembly ERZ723903
AGCGCACGCTGGCCGATAAGATCGGTATGCTGGCAACGGTGATGAACGCACTGGCCGTCTCCGACAAGCTGGAGCAGTTGGGCGTGCCGACGGAGGTGTTCACCTCCATCACCATGCCGCAGGTGGCCCCGGCCTTCACCCGCAAGGATGCGCTCCGTGCGATGGACGCGGGCAAGATCGCCATCTTTGGCGGCGGCACCGGCAACCCCTTCTTCTCCACCGACACGACCACGGCCCTGCGCGCCGTTGAGGTCAGCGCCGACATCATGTTCAAGGCCACGATGGTGGACGGCGTCTACGACAAGGACCCCCACAAGTACCCCGACGCCAAGAAGTACGAGACCCTCACCTTCACCAAGGTGCTGGAAGACCGTCTGGCGGTCATGGACGGCACCGCAGCCACCCTCTGCCGGGACAACAAGCTTCCCATCCTCGTGTTCGATCTGGCCGACCCCGACAACATCGCCCGCGCCGTGCAGGGCGAGAATGTGGGCACGCTGGTCTACGAGGGCTGAGCATACCGCCCCGCTTCCGACAATAGAATGAACCAGACGCGTCCTGCGGCTGGTGAAAATTGATAACAAACAGGAGACTAGGACAATGAGCAGCAACACCAAGGCATTTGAAGACAAGATGAAGAGCGCAGTCGAGCATCTGGAGCGCGAGCTGAAGACGGTGCGCGCAGGCCGTGCCAACCCCGGCGTTCTGGACAAAGTGACCGTGGATTACTACGGCTCTCCCACCCCCATCCAGCAGGTGGCTTCTGTGGCTGTCAGCGAGGCCCGCACCCTGACCATCACCCCGTGGGACCGCACGCTTCTGCGTGCCATCAGCAAGGCGATCCTCGCCAGCGATGTGGGCATCAACCCCATCGACGACGGCCAGACCATCCGCCTGAACTTCCCGGCCCCCAACGAGGAGCGCCGCAAGCAGCTGGCAAAGGAAGTCTCCAAGATGGGTGAGGAGGCAAAGGTCGCCGTCCGCAACGTCCGCCGCGACGCGATGGATAAGGCCAAGGCCATGAAGAAGGCCGGTGAGCTGACCGAGGACACCCAGAAGACCATGGAAGAGGATGTCCAGAAGCTGACCGACAAGTATGTGAAGAACATCGACGCTGCCGTGGAAGAGAAGCAGAAGGAGATCATGTCCGTCTGAGCCTGACCGCTGTAAGCAGGAAGGTGCCGTGCGCTGAGAGAAGGTGCGCGGCACTTTTTGCCAGACGAATCGTAGAGGAAGAAGAGCATGGAACATCCAAAGGATTTTGCAAAGGGACTGTCCATCGGCATCATCATGGACGGCAATGGCCGCTGGGCCAAGAGCCGGGGCCTGCCCCGCACCGCCGGGCACAAGAAGGGCGCGCAGGTCTTTCAGGACATTGCGGACTACTGCGATGAGCTGGGTGTGGAGTCGGTGTATTTTTACGCATTCTCGACCGAAAACTGGAAGCGCCCCGCCGAAGAGGTGGGCGCGATCATGCGGCTGTTCGGCGAATACCTCATCAAGGGCTTCGACTACGAGAACCGGAACGTCCGCATCTGCTTCATGGGCGACCGCACGGTGCTGGAGCCTAAGCTGCAGGAGCTGATGAACAAGCTGGAGCGGGACTCTGCCTGCAAGACCGGCCTGACCATCAACATCGCCATCAACTACGGCGGCCGGCCGGAGATCGTCCGCGCAGCCCAGCGCCTCGCGGCCAAGGCGGCTGCGGGCGAGCTGAAGCCGGAGGACATCACGGAAGATGCCCTCTCGGCCCAGATGTACACGGCCGGCCAGAAGGACCCCGACTTCATCCTCCGCCCCAGCGGGGAGAAGCGGCTCTCCAACTTCATGCTCTGGCAGGCGGCCTATTCGGAGCTGGTGGAAATGGACGTCCTGTGGCCCGATTTCACCCGCGGCGACCTCGACGCCGCCATCACGGAGTTCAACCGGCGCTCCCGCCGTTTCGGCGGCCTGTAAGGCGTTTCACACCCAGATGCCGCGCAGCCTGCGCGGCCCCCGGCGGGCGTCCGGTATTTCCTCGGGCGCTGATGCCGCTGCCTCTGCCGCAGCAGGGGAGCGGCTCCCGGACGAAACAAAGGAGAACATGAAACAATGAAAACACGAATCATCACAGCCGTGGTGGGCCTGTTCGTCCTTGCGGGCGTCCTGTTCACCTTCAATACGCTGGTGTTCAATCTGGTCATTGCGGCCATCACCCTCATCGCCCTCCATGAGATCTACTCTGCGCTGGGCTTCGAAAAACAGGACTGGCCGCTGCTGGGCATTCTGGTGCCCTACACCCTGCTCATCATGCTGTCGAGCTACAGCATCTACCGGGCGATGGTGATGCCCGCCTCCTTCTTGGTGGTGCTGTTCTACGCCATCTATCTTGTGGTGCGCAATGGCGTCATCAGCTACCAGAAAGCCAGCGGCCTTGCAATGTTTTCGGGCATCGTCATCTTCTGCTTTTACTCCTTCATCCGGCTCAAGGAGCTGCTGCCGGTAGAGAAGTTTGGCTACGACGCCATCTTCTTCATCCTGCTCATCCTCTGCTTCGCATGGGGCGGCGACACCTGCGCCTACTTTGCGGGCCGCGCCTTCGGCAAGCATAAGCTCTGCCCGGTGGTCAGCCCCAAAAAGACGGTGGAGGGCGCTGTGGGCGGTGTGCTGGGCACGATGGTGTTCGGCGTGCTGGTCACGGTCATCTACTCGGTGGCGGCAGACCGGATGGAGGCGTTCACCCGCTCCAACATCGGCGTGTCCATGTATATCATCATCGCGCTGCTGGCCTGCGTGGCCGCAGTGCTGGGCATTTACGGCGATCTGTTTGCCAGCGTGGTCAAGCGCCAGTGCGGCATCAAGGACTATGGCACCATCTTCCCGGGGCACGGCGGCATCCTCGACCGCTTTGACAGCGTGATGTTCATCGCGCCCTTTGTCACGATGGTGGTCATCGCAGTGTTCTACTACTAAAAAGAACAGGAGGTAGCGCTTTATGGCTAAAAAAATCACGCTGCTGGGTTCCACCGGCTCCATCGGCACCCAGAGCCTCGACGTTATCCGCGCCCAAGGGTATGAGGTGTTCGGTCTGTCGGCCCACAGCCAGACGGATAAACTCTTACAGCAGATCGAAGAGTTCCACCCCAAGTATGTCTGCATGACCAGCGAGGCCGGGGCAGAGAAGCTCTCGGCTGCACTGGCGGGCCGCGCCGACGCGCCCAAGCTCCTGACCGGCCCCGAGGGGCTGAAGACCCTCGCCGCGATGGACGGCCCGGACGTGGTGCTGAACAGCGTGGTGGGCATCGCGGGCCTCGGCGCCAGCCTTGCCGCCATCGAGAGCGGCCATGACCTCGCCCTCGCCAACAAAGAGAGCCTCGTCACCGGCGGACATCTCGTGACGCAGGCAGTGGCGAAGCACGGCGTCAGGCTGCTGCCGGTGGACAGCGAGCACTCGGCCATCTTCCAGTGCTTGCAGGACAGGGAGAGCGCCAAGAGCCTGACGAAGATCCTGCTGACGGCCTCCGGCGGCCCCTTCTTCGGGATGAAGACCGAGGAGCTGCGGGGCAAGACCAAGGCCGACGCCCTCCGGCACCCCAACTGGAACATGGGCGCGAAGATCACCATCGACAGCGCCACCCTGATGAACAAGGGCCTTGAGCTGATCGAGGCAGTGTGGCTGTTCGGCCTCCCCCCCGAGAAGATCCAGATCGTCGTCCAGCGCCAGAGCATCGTCCACTCGGCGGTGCAGTACAGCGACAACTCCATCATCGCCCAGCTGGGCGTGCCGGATATGCGCATCCCCATCCAGTATGCGCTGACCTACCCGGCCCGTGTGTCAGGCGTCGTGCCGGAGCTGGACTTCACCACCCTCAAGCTGCTGACCTTCGATGTGGCCGATGAGGAGACCTTCCGCTGCCTTGCCGCCTGCAAAAAGGCCATCAGGAAGGGCGGTCTCGGCCCCTGCGCTGCCAACGGTGCCAACGAGGAGGCCGTCAGGCTCTTCCTTGAGGACAAGATCGGTTTCCTCGACATCGGCCGTCTGGTGGAGGCCGTCGTGGACAGCGACAGCTTCGGCGGCAGCTACAGCCTCGCGGATGTGTACGAGTGCGACCGCATGGCCCGCGCCTTTGTGAGAGCACACCTGTGAGATAGGAGAAAGAATGTCAGTTTTCATCACCTTTGCGGCTGCGCTGCTCATCTTCGGCGCAGTCATCGCCATCCATGAGTTCGGCCATTTTGCGATGGCGAAGCTCTGCGGCGTCCAAGTCAACGAGTTCTCCATCGGCATGGGGCCGGCCCTCATCAAGACCTACCGCAAGGGCACCCAGTACACCCTGCGGCTCCTGCCCGTGGGCGGCTTCGTGGCGCTGGAAGGGGAGGAAAGCCCCGAGAGCACGCAGGCCGAGGGCGGGAACGAGGAGGATGCCGCCCCGGCCATCCCGCCGGAGGTGCTGGCACAGCGGACGGGCAAGCCTCTGAACAAGGCCGCCGTCTGGCAGCGGATGCTGGTGATGGCAGCAGGCGCGGTGATGAACTTCGTGCTGGGCTTTGTGGTGCTGCTGCTCCTCATCTCGCTGCGCAGTGAACCCATCACCAGCAAGGTCATCTATGCCGTGGAGGACAATGCCCTCTGCGGCCAGACCGGCCTGCAGGCCGGGGACGAGATCGTGGCCGTCAACGGGCGGCACTGCTTCGTGGCCAACGATATGCTCTACGAGCTTATGCGCACCGAGAGCTACCGCGCAGACTTCACCGTCCGCCGGGACGGCAAGCTCGTGGAGCTGCCGGACGTCCAGTTCGACACCTGGCAGGATGAGCAGGGCCAGACCCACATGACACTGGGCTTCACAGTCTACGGCCTTAAAAAAACACCGCAGAACGTCCTGAAAGAGTCGGCCAACAGCGTCATCTACTATGGACGCATCATCTATACTTCGCTGGCCGACCTTCTGCGGGGCCGCGAGAGCATCAACGACCTGTCCGGCCCGGTGGGCATCGTGACCGCCATCGGGCAGGCCGCCAGCTACGGCTGGGAGGATGTTTTCGAGCTGCTGGCGCTCATCACCATCAACCTCGGCGTCTTAAATCTGCTGCCGTTCCCGGCGCTGGACGGCGGCAAGATCGTCTTCCTGCTCATCGAGGCAGTCACCGGCCATGCTGTGCCGGAAAAAATTCAGGGCAGTCTGACCGTCGCCGCCTTCGCGCTGCTGTTCGGCCTGATGCTCTTTGCAACGTACAATGACATCGTCCGGCTTGTGACCGGAGTGATCTGAAAGGGGAAGTACCATGCGGCAGCTGAAGCGTGAAGTCAAGATCGGAAATGTGACCATCGGCGGCAAGAATCCCATCGCCGTGCAGACCATGCTGAACGTCCCGGTGGAGGACATCGAGGGCAATGTGGCACAGGCCAAGCGCTGCGAGGCGGCGGGCTGTCAGATCCTGCGGGTGACCTGCCCCAGCGCGGCGGACGCCAAATGCATCGAGGCCGTCAAGAACGCCGTCAATATCCCCATCGTGGCAGACATCCACTTCGACTACAAGGCGGCTCTCGCCTGCGCCGACGTGGGCGTGGACAAGATCCGCATCAATCCGGGCAACATCGGCGACGACGACCGGGTGAAGGCCGTGGTGGACGCCTGCCAGCAGAAGAACATCCCCATCCGCATCGGCGTCAACGGCGGAAGTCTGGAAAAGCACATCCTTGCTAAATATGGTGCGCCTGTGCCCGAAGCGATGGTGGAGAGCGCGCTGTACCACGTCCGCCTGCTGGAAAAGTTCGATTTCAACAACATCGTGATCTCCATCAAGAACTCCAACGTCCCCCGCATGATGGAGGCCTACCGCCAGCTCAGCGCCGTGACGGATTACCCGCTCCATGTGGGCGTCACTGAGGCGGGCACCTACCAGATGGGCCTGCTCAAGAGCGGCATGGGCATCGGCGGGATGCTGCTGGAGGGCATCGGCGACACCATCCGCGTCTCGCTGGCGGCCGACCCCGAGAAGGAAGTGGAAGCGGGCTACAACATCCTGCGCGCCGTCGGCTTCCCGGTGGCTGGTCCGGAGGTCATCACCTGCCCGACCTGCGGCCGCACCCAGTACCCCTGCACCGAGATCGCAAACGAAGTGGAGCGGCGGCTTCAGGGCTGCAAGAAGTCCATCAAGGTGGCCGTCATGGGCTGTGTCGTCAACGGCCCCGGCGAGGCCCGGGAGGCCGACATCGGCATCGCCGGCGGCAAGGGCGAGGCGGTGCTTTTCGTCCACGGCGAACCTGTCCGGAAGCTGACGGGGGAGAATATCCTCGACCAGTTCATGGAGGAGATTTATAAACTGTGATTTTGCAGAATAAGCTTGGGCTGACGAATGAGGCCGAGCTGGCCCGGGCAGAAGAAAAACTCAGCAAGACCCGGGCGCTCGAGCTTTATGACACCGGTCTGCTGGATACCTTCGAGGTCGGCACCTTCAAGGGGCTTGCGGCCATCCATAAGCATCTGTTCGGAGACGTCTACGAGTTTGCGGGACAGATGCGGACGGTGAATATCGCAAAGGGCAATTTCCGCTTTGCGCCTGTGATGTACCTGCGCCCGGCACTGGAAAGCATCGATGCGATGCCGCAATCCTCCTTCGATGAGATCATCGAGAAGTATGTGGAGATGAATGTGGCCCATCCGTTCCGGGAGGGCAACGGCCGCAGCACCCGCATCTGGCTGGATGCGATCCTCAAAAAGGAGCTGCATCAGGTCATCGACTGGAGCCGCGTCGATAAGGGGGACTATCTCCTTGCGATGGAGCGCAGCCCGGTCAAGGATGTGGAGATAAAGGCCCTGCTGCGCGCCGCCCTGACCGAAAAGATCAATGACCGCGAGGTCTATATGAAAGGCATCGACGCCAGCTACCACTACGAAGGCTACCATGTCTTCAAGACAGAAGATTTGACTTAAAAGCAACTTACTGCCACGCCCATCCCGGGCGCGGCAGTTTGTGCTGTTATCTGATAGAAAAAAGGAGTACCACTGTGACACCACTTGTTTCCCAGCTATGGCCGCAGTTTATGGCGGACCCGGACTTTGCGGCCTGTTTTGGCCGCGTGGTCGTCGAGCACGCCCAGATGCTACGGCAGGAGCGGCAGGTCATTTTCACGCTGCGCAGTTCTGCCCCGCTGGACAAGGGGCTGTGCGCACGGCTGCTGGCCTCCCTCGCGCCCGACTATGAGGGCTTTGAGCTTCGCATCCACAACCTCTTCGGCTACGCCGCGCTGGACGAGAGCGGACTGCGGGAGCTGATGGAGGAGATGAAGCGGGACGGCGTGCCCATCAACGGCTTCCTCGACCGATGCCGCATCGCCATCACCGGCCAGAACATCACCATCGGCGTCTGCCATGGCACGAAGTTTTTGCAGGAGATGCAGTTCGAGCGGCTGCTGGCGGAGCGTATCGCCGCCCACACCGGCGTGAAGCCCAAGGTGACGCTGGAAAGCAGCGTGGGCGAGGCCGAGCAGCGCCAGATGGAAGAAAAGCTGGAGCGCAAAATTGCTCCTCCTGTCGTCAAATTCGAGCGAAAGAATACGGCGCCCTCCATCAAGGTGGAGGGCCTCGACCTCACGGACAAGCCCGTTACCATCTTCCACGGCAAGATGTTCTCCCCCAAGAACCTCACCCCCCTCAAGGATTTGGGCGGCGAGGGCGGAAAGTGCATGATCTGGGGCGATGTTTTCTTCACTGAGGTGAAGGGCAGCTTCCGTAAGATCTATACCGTCTCCATCACCGACTACACCGGCTCCATCAACCTGAAGATCCGTGCGCAGGAAGGGGAGGACTGTTCCAAGTGGGAGTCCATCCCCAAGGGCACGACGGTCGTGGTGCGGGGCGACTGCTCCTACGACAAGTACGAGCATGACTATATCGTCTGGCCCTACGATGTCCTCTTCGTCGAGCGCAAAAAGCGGGAGGACAATGCTCCCGTCAAGCGGGTGGAGCTGCATCTGCATACCAAGCTGTCCAGCATGGACGCCTTCTGCGACCCCGGCGGCATCGTCAAGCTGGCCCACCGGATGGGCCACCCGGCCATCGCCATCACTGACCACGGCGTCTGTCAGGGCTACCCCGAGGCCATGTTGGCGGCGGACGCCATCCACAAGACCGACCCGGATTTCAAGCTCATCTACGGCTGTGAGGCCTACTTCGTCGATGACATGATCCCCTGCGTCTACGGCGTGAAGGACGAGCCGTTGAACGGCGAGTTCTGCGTCTTCGACACCGAGACGACGGGCCTCGACCCGGGCGTGGAGTACCTGACCGAGATCGGTGCAGTCATCGTGCGGGACGGCGAGGTGGTGGAGGAATTCGACACCTTCGTCAAACCCGGCAAGCCCATCACGCCCAAGATCACGGAGCTGACCGGCATCACCAACGAGATGGTGGCCAATGCCCCCGGCGAGGCCGAGGCGCTGGAAGCCTTCCTCAAATTCGTGGATGGCCGCATCCTCGTGGCCCACAACGCCCACTCCTTCGACATCCGGTTCCTCCGCGCCGCTGCCAAGCGGAGCGGAATCGAGTTCGAGCCGACCTATATCGACACTCTGACCATGGCGCAGGCCATGTATCCCGGCCTCCACAACTACAAGCAGGGGACTATCAACAAGCACCTGGAGCTGCCCGCCTACGAAGCTCATCGCGCCTGCGAGGACTCCGCCGCGCTGGGCCGCATCTTCTGCGTCATGCTCAAGGATCTGGAGGAAAAGCAGGTCACAGCCGTCAGCGGCATCAACACCGGACTCGGCGGCAACCGCGAGGTGCTGAAAAAGAAGTATTACCACCTCATCATCCTCGTGCGCAACCAGATGGGCCTGAAGAACCTCTACAAGATCGTCAGCGAGGCCCATGTCAACTACTTCTTCAAGAAGCCCCGTGTGCCCCGCAGCCTCCTCAACAAGTACCGCGACGGCCTGATTTTGACCTCGGCCTGCGAGGCGGGCGAGCTGTACCGCGCCATCGTGGAGGGCCGCTCCTACGAGGAGCTGAAGAAGATCGCCTCCTATTACGATGTACTGGAAGTCCAGCCGCTGGGCAACAACGCCTATATGGTGCGGGACGGCAAGGTGGAGAGCGAAGAGGTCATCAAGGACTTCAACCGCACCGTCATCCAGCTGGGCGAAGACCTCCATAAGCCCGTCATCGCCACCGGCGACGTCCACTTCACCGAGCCGGAGGACGCCATCTACCGCTCTGTTTTACAGGCAGGCAACGGCTTCAAGGACGCGGACAACCAGCCGCCCCTGTTCTACCGCACGACGGAGGATATGCTGGACCAGTTCCGCTATCTGCCCAAGGAGAAGGCCTACGAGATCGTCGTGACCAACCCCCGCAAGATCGCGGCCAGCATCGACGGCAGCGTCCGCGCCATCCCGCGCGGCACCTATCCGCCCAGCATCGAGGGCGCAGAGCAGCAGCTCCGGGACGCCACATGGGCGCACGCCAAGCGGGATTACGGCGACCCGCTGCCCGAGATCGTGGAGAAGCGGCTGCAAAAAGAGCTGGACTCCATCTGCGGCCACGGCTACGCTGTCCTGTACGTCATCGCGGTCAAGCTGGTGGCCTACTCCAACGCGGGCGGCTATCAGGTGGGCAGCCGCGGCTCGGTCGGCTCGTCGGCTGTGGCCCACTTCTCCGGCATCTCGGAGGTCAACAGTCTGCCGCCCCATTACCGCTGCCCCAAGTGCAGGCACAGCGAGTTCATCACCGACGGCAGCGTGGAGGACGGCTTCGACCTGCCCGACAAGAACTGCCCCGCGTGCGGCACCCGGATGCTGGTGGACGGCCACGACATCCCCTTCGAGACCTTCCTCGGCTTCTACGGCGACAAGGAGCCGGATATTGACCTGAATTTCTCGGGCGAATATCAGTCCAACGTCCACCGCTATACCGAGGAGCTGTTCGGCAAGGCCAACGTCTTCAAGGCGGGCACGGTCTCCGGCATTCAGGACAAAACAGCCTATGGCTACGTCAAAAAATATCTGGATGAGCGGGGGAGAACGGTCAACCACGCCGAGGAGAACCGCCTGACGCTGGGCTGCACCGGCGTCAAGCGCACCACCGGTCAGCACCCCGGCGGCATGGTCGTCGTGCCCGACACCTACGAGATCTACGACTTCTGCCCCATCCAGCACCCGGCGGATGACGTGGCGGGCGGTCTGCTGACCACCCACTTCGAGTTCAAATACCTTCACGACACCCTGCTCAAGCTGGATGAGCTGGGCCACGATATGCCCACCTTCTACAAGTATTTCGAGGAATATACCGGCATCCCGGTGGACAGCATCCCCATGAACGACCCCAAGGTCTACAGCCTGCTCACCAGCCCGGAGGAGCTGGGCGTCACGCCAGAGCAGATCGACAGCCAGACCGGCACCTTCGGCATCCCCGAGATGGGCACGAACTTCGTGCGCGGGATGCTTGTGGAGGCCCGGCCCAAGAATTTCTCCGAGCTGATCCAGATCTCGGGACTGTCTCACGGCACCGACGTCTGGACGGGCAACGCCGATGAACTCATCCGCAGCGGCACCTGCACCATCGCGGAGGTCATCGGCTGCCGCGACAGCATCATGCTCTATCTGCTGCGCAAGGGCCTCGAGCCGAAGATGGCCTTCGACATCATGGAGGCCGTCCGTAAGGGCAAAGTGGCCAAGGGCGGCTTCGCGCCCGGCTGGGAGGAGGCCATGCGGGAGCACGAGGTGCCGGACTGGTATATCGAGAGCTGCCGCAAGATCAAGTATATGTTCCCGAAAGCCCATGCCGTGGCCTACCTGATGTCGGCCATCCGCCTCATGTGGTTCAAGCTCTACCATCCGCAGGCGTTCTATGCGGTCTACTTCACTGTCCGCGGCGATGACATCGACTACGAAGCCGCTGTGGGCGGTGCGGCGGTGGCCCGCGCCCACATGAACGAGGTCAAGCGCCGCCTGAAGGAGGAGAAAAACGCCAAGGACGAGGACGTCCTCGTCTCGCTCCAGCTGGTCAACGAGATGCTGGTGCGGGGCTACGAGTTCCTGCCCATCGAGCTGGGCAAGAGCCGCGGCTCGAAGTATGTGGTGGAGGACGGCAAGGTGCGCCTGCCCTTCTGCTCCCTGAAGGGTCTGGGCGGTGCCGCCGCCGATGCGCTGGAAAATGTGACCATCCACGGCGAAGAATACCTCTCCATCGAGGAGCTGCAGCAGGCCTCCGGCGTCGGCAGCAGCATCATCGACCGCCTGCGTCAGGTGGGTGCTCTGGGCGACCTGCCCGAGAGCAGTCAGGTGAGCTTCTTCTAAAAAGATGTTGACACCATATGCGACACCATATATAATGGAAATAGGAGAATCAGGATGTCAAAATGGGATAAACTGTTGGCAAGGATATGCTCTTTGAGCAAAGACCTCCGGTTCGACGAACTGCGCAGGGTCTTGGAAAGCTATGGCTATGAGATGAGCGCACCCCGGAGCGGCAGCAGCCATTACACTTTCCGCAAGACAGGCTGCTATCCCATTACGATCCCGAAGCATGAACCGATCAAGAAAGTCTATGTCGAAATGGTGAGACAGATCGTAGAGAGCGAGGCGAAGAACGATGAAGACGCTGAATGATTATCTGGCGCTGTCCTATCGGATGGAAATTATCAGGGACAGTGACGAGGGCGGTTTTGTGGCCTCTTATCCGGACCTCCCGGGCTGCATCACCTGCGGAGAGACGGAGGAAGAGGCGCTGAAAAACGCTTTGGACGCCAAAAAAGCATGGCTGGAGGCAGCGCTGGAAGAGAACATTGAAATTCCTGAGCCGGACAGTCTGGAGGCGTACTCCGGGCAGTTCAAGCTGCGCCTGCCCCGAAGCCTGCACCGCGCTCTCGCAGAGCATTCGCAGCGGGAGGGCATCAGCATGAACCAGTACTGCGTGTACCTTCTGGCGAAGAATGACGCCCTTCACGCCGGGTAAAAATCAGTATAACTATAGCAAACCAATTTTTTAATGCAACGGCAACAACATTGGTTTGCATATCGCAGATATGCTGTTACTGTTGCGCTAATTTCTAGCCTTGCGATAAAAAACGACCTCTGCGACCGGATGACCGGAAGCAGAGGTCGTTTTGTGTTGCGGGTATCTTTTTGAGCAGGGGGAGAGGCTTACTCCACGCTGATCATATAATAGTAGACCGGCTGACCGCCGCGGATGTGGCTGACCTCAACGTGGTTGGGGCACTTGGCCTTGACGATCTCGGTCACCTTCTCGGCATCCTCGTCGGAGACGTCGCAGCCGGAGATGATGGTGACGAAGCTGGAATCCTTCTTGCACATACCGCGGGCCAGACGATAGGTGGCCTTGGTGATGTCGTTGGAGGTGGAGACGATCTTGCCGTTCTCCAGCGCCATGATCTCGCCCTTCCGGATGCGCTTGCCGTCGTACTCGCTGTCGCGGGCGGCGTAGGTGATGAGGCCGGTGGATACCTTGTCGGCGGCGGACATCATGTTGATGGTGTTGGCCTCGACGGTGGCGGAGGGGTCAAAGTTCAGCAGAGCCGTGATGCCCATGGGGACGGTGCGGGTGGGCAGGACGACCACCTGACGGTCGGCCAGCTTCTGGGCCTGCTCAGCAGCCATGATGATGTTCTTGTTGTTGGGCAGGACGAAGACGGTCTTGGCCGGGACGCTCTGGACGGCGGCGAGGATGTCCTCGGTGGCGGGGTTCATGGTCTGACCGCCGGAGACGACCGCGTCAGCGGACAGGTCGGTAAAGACGGCCTTCAGGCCCTCACCGGCGGCGACGGCGACAAAGCCGTAGTCGCGGCTGGGATCGACGGCAGCATAGATGAACTCGCTGGCCGGGTCGGGCTTCTTCTCGGCAGAAGCCTGCTTCTCGAGGCTCTTGCCCTGCTTCTGGCGGGCAAGGAACTGCTCGTGCATATTCTCGATCTTGAAGTTGGTGAGGTAGCCGTACTTGATGGCCTCGCTCAGGATCTTGCCGGGGTCGGCGGTGTGGACATGGAGGTTGATGACGTCATCGTCTTCGATGCAGACGACGCTGTCGCCGTTGGACTCGGCGAAGGCGCGCATCTTTGCGGCGCTTGCGCCCTCGTTCTTGTTGATGAGGAACTGGGTGCAGTAGCCGTTCTTGATGTCCTCGACCTTCATCAGGTCATCGGTAAAGACGCCCTTGCCCGCGTTCGCGGTGGAGAGCTTGGCCTTGTTGGGGACAGCCTCGCCGCCGGCCACGATGTCCTCCCCGTGGAAGACCTTGCCCATGCCCTCAAAGATGATCATGATGCCCTGACCGCCGGCATCCACGACACCGGCTTTTTTCAGGACGGGCAGCAGGTTGGGGGTGTCCTCCAGAGCCTTCTGGCCCGCAGCAAGGACGACGTCCCACAGCTCAGCCACATCCTCCTTGCCGCAGGCGGCAGCTTCCTCCGAAGCCATACGGGCCACGGTCAGGATGGTGCCCTCGGTGGGCTTCATGACGGCCTTGTAAGCGCCCTCGACGCCCTTCTTGAGCGCAGAGACGATGTCGGCGGCGTCGGCCTCTTTCTTGCCCTCCAGAGCCTTGGAGAAGCCGCGGAACAGCAGGCTGGTGATGACGCCGGAGTTGCCGCGGGCGCCGCGCAGCATAGCGGAGGCAGCGGTCTTTGCGGCCTCGCCCACGGTGCAGCTGTCGTCCATGGCCTGCAGCTCACGGACGGCTGCGCCAACGGTCATGCCCATGTTGGTGCCGGTGTCGCCGTCGGGGACGGGGAACACGTTCAGCTCGTCCACGCGGGAGCGCTGGTTGTTGATGTTGTTTGCGCCGGAAATAATGGCGTCGCGCAGGATCTTACCAGAAATCATTGCTTTTTACTCCTTATATCTTCCCGGTACCCCCGGGCGGGCTTTGTCTCATCAGGCAACCACGTCATCGACCGATACGACCACGCGGGCGACTTTCAGGCCGGTGGCCTGCTCAACCTCGTCCTTCACGCGGTGCGAGATGGATCGCGCGGCGGTGGAGATGTTCAGCCCGTAGCTGACGGCAATGTGCAGCTCGATCACGAGACGGCCCTCTTCCTGTGTGACACGGACGCCCTTGGCCGAATCGTCCACGCCGCGCACGGCGCTGCGGACACGGTCGGTCAGATCACGGGGGGCCATTGCGGCCACGCCGTAGCATTGTTTGGTTGCTTCGCCCACGAGCGTGGAAAAATACTCGGCTGAGAAGCTGACATCTCCCAGCGGAAAACGGGAAGTGATCATAGTCGCTCTGCTCCTTTTATTCATGATTGTACCCCTGTCCGCACGGCGGCGGGGCGGCGCGCAGGCCCAAAGGGCGGCGTACCGCTCTTATTATACAACTTTCTTCGGAAGCTGTACAGCACATAATTGCAGATGCAAAGGGGAAAAGTCTGGCACGGACCGCCGGCTTCGGCCTGTTTCGACACCGCGAGCCGGTATACTGGAAGACAGACGAAGCCGCCAAGGGCCGTATTCCTAGTGTTAGTATAGCACAAAATCCTTCGCTGTGCATCCATTTCGTGAATATTTATCCGACGAAACAAAAGGTGATTGTGAATAAAATATAAAACATGGCGCAGGCATCTTTATCTTACTATGAAAAAGTGCTAAAATCTAAAGTGGAAAGAGTAGGACTGTATCCAGCGCAGGATACAGGAATATTTGATCAAGGTGATGAAGACAGGAATTTGCTGCGGCTGCACAGGAGCTGCGGCCCCGGCGGCGGAAAAAGTTCATAATAGGAGTTGTTTTCATGAATATTCTGTTTTTCCTTTCCCCCAAGCAGGACCTGATGTATGTGTACGATGACTTCACCCTTCGCCAGACGCTGGAAAAATGGGAGAACAACCGCTACGCATCCATCCCGGTGCTCAACCGCAAGGGCGAGTATGTGGGTACCCTGACGGAGGGGGACATCCTGTGGGGGCTGAAGAAGTTCCACGGCCTTGACCTTGAGGCGGCGGAGGATGTGCCCATCCGGGACTTCGCCCATAAGCGGGACTACAAGGCCGTTACCGTCACGACGAGCATGGACCAGCTCATCGAGGCGGCCATGAACCAGAACTTCGTCCCCGTGGTGGACGACCGGGGGATGTTCATCGGCATCGTCCGCCGTCAGGCCATCATCCGCTATTGCTACGACCGCTCCCGCGCTGCCGCTCAGGAGCAGCGCAGAAAGCCCGAAAAGCGTGTCCCGGCTGCGGCTGGGGCGCGGTAAAACAGGAAAAGGCCCCGTCGCTCTGCATGAAATGTGCAGGGCAGCGGGGCCTTTCTATGCCTGTGGGAAGGGGAGAGAGGAGCTTCAGCCCACGGTGAGGCTGGAAACGGTGAGCCGGTGGGTCAGGACAGCCTCGGCGTCCTCGCCGCCCATGGCCAGCAGCTCGTCCACCGAGAGGGTGGTGGAGCAGAGGATGGTCTGGAAGGTGATGGTGTCGATGCCCTCAGCCCGCAGCTGACGCAGGGTGGCCAGCGAGGCCCGGAGGGAGGCCGTGAACCGCCCGACGCGGATAGAGAGGACGTTGTTGCCCCGGATGCTCGTGTAGGAGATGCGCTGGCCGTCCTTGTCGGTGACGACGAGGCCCGGGAAGACCGACTCCTGCACAGAGGCGTCCGCAGAGCCGCCGCCGGAAGAGGAGGAAGTGTCCGCAGGGACAGGGTAGCCGGGGTCAGTGGGAAGGGTGGTGTTCTTGCCCTCGGAGTCATAGCGGGTGATGGAGCCGTCGAGGCCGGTGAAGACCTGCTCGCCGCCGGTCAGGTCGCCGATGGCCGCATTGCCCTCGCCCGCCTTGGCAACGATGGTCACTTTGCCCTCGAGGGTGATGTTTGCCTTGGTGTCGCCTGCGCCGCCGCCGATGCCCGCGCCGCCGGGGAGGTCTTTCTGAAGATCTTCATCAAAGCCCGATACGCCGCCGGTGGCGGTCACAGTGGGGCTTCCGGCCTCGCTGCTGCGGATGGTGATCTGGTTGACGGCAGCGCCGCCGAAGTCGATAGCATTGACGCCGTTGCCAATACCCGCAGCACCTAAGCCGCCGACCGCATTGACGGTGGTATTGCCCTCGATGGTCACATCACCCACACCGGAGGTGGAATCATCATCGTCATATCCATTACTATAATAGTAACCGCCGCCGATGCCTGCGGCACCAAAACCGCCCTGCGCCAGACCGATCTTGGCGTTGTCTTTGATGGTCACTTTGCCGTTGCAGGGGGCGCCCGATTCGCCCAGACCGCTGCCGATGCCTGCGCCGTAATCGCCGCCAGTCACCTTGTCGATCCTGGCGTTGCCGGAAATTTCCACGTCGCCGTCAGCACCCTGACCGCCGCCGATGCCAGCAGACTGGATGCCGCCTTGTGCTTCTTCAATAACAGCATCGCCGGTAATGGTCACACGACCGTCTCCGTAATAGCCGCCGCCAATGCCTGCGCCGCCGGGGTCGGTGGGGCTGAGAGATTCGGCTTTTTTGATGGTGCCGCCGCTGATGGTCACATCGCCATCGGCGCTCCGGCCTCCTCCAATGCCTGCACCATAAACACCGGTCGCTGTGATGGTGCCGCCTGTGATTTCCACATCACCATTACCGCCAACACCTGTACCGCCATCACCGCCGCCGATGCCAGAACCACCACCGTAGATGAAGCGGCCAGAACTAGACCCAGCGGTAGCAGTAATAGTACCACCGGTGATGGTCACCTGACCGTTTTGGGCTTCACCGCCACCGATGCCAGCGCCTCTAAATCCACCGGTAGCGTCCAGACTGCCGTTATTATCTTTGTCCTGAATGGTCAGCTTGCCGCTGGTCACATTTCCTTCGCTGTCTACGGTCTGGTTGTGCTCAAGACCGGCGTGTCTATAGCCGCTCTTCAGCTCGTTGTCGCCATCCAGCTCGATATTGGTATCGCCCTTGCCGGTCACGCTCACGGCGGCTTCGCTCCCGCTGCTGGCGTCGATGTTCAAATCCTTGAGCGTGACCTCTACCTTATCGTCCTTATCTTTGGCCTCGATGGTCACGGTGTTCCTGTCTGATTTGCCGGTGATGACGGTGCCGGTGTCCTCCACATCCTTCTGCTCGCCCTGTGAGACCATGTTCGTCCCCTCGGCCTCGCCCGCTTTCACGGTGATGTCGCCGTTGGCGATGTCCCATGTCTTGGCAAAAGCCGGGGCGGTCAAGGTGGTGAGCATGGCGGCGGTCAGGATGAACGCCGCTGCCCGTTGAGAGGCCGGACGGGGTGAATCGTTACCCCCCCCGTATAGAGAGGCCGACCCAGAACACGCATCGCAAGCTTACGATATGACAGCATACAAAAACCTCATTTGAATGGTGAAAATAAATGGTGAAAACAGAGAGCGTCTGACTGACCTGAATGTACCACATCTGGGGGAAAAAATCAAGAAAACCTGCGCGAATCGCCCTGTTTCCTGCGTGAATGGAGAAAAACCGTCAGGAAGAATGCCTTTAGGCTCTCCCTTTGGGAGAGCTGTCACCGAAGGTGACTGAGAGGGCAAGGATGCTGACGGAGAAGAGCAGGCGCAGCGATAGCATCGCTCTGCCAAAGAACCTACTTATCGCTGCGTGGCGGCTCTCGGGAGACGGGCTTGCCCTCTCCGTCATCGCTTGCGCGATGCCACCTCTCCCAAAGGGAGAGGCTTTTCTGCGCTTTTTTGTTCAAAAAACCGCCTAAAAATACATTTTATTGGACTTTTATTCTGCTATACTCCTGTCAGAACAAAAAGACACAGGAGGGAAGAGGAATG
>ENA-UOJV01002114-UOJV01002114.1-human-gut-metagenome-genome-assembly--contig:-C82-NODE-2114-length-17683-cov-12.897606_pt1 | contig 17683 bp, 14 predicted proteins | sample MGYA00242356_ERZ723903 | MGnify/ENA metagenome assembly ERZ723903
ATAAATGACAAATTATCAAATATGAAAAATTCTTTTTCATTTAAAATTGGTAGAATTATTACATACATTCCAAGAATGGCGCGAAACTATATTTATAAAATAATAAAGTAATATATAATTCAAATCAAAAAAGTTTCATGCATCTGGAAATGGTTTTATCGGCCGTCGAGATGTATGTCCACATAGTTCTCTGGTGGCGGGACATTCCCGATAACCGGGGAACAACGCTTGAAATGACAGGCTGTGATGAGGTGGCGGATAGGCTGTTGGTCTTCTCGTATACTGTTTTGAGAGGCAGGTCTCCCCGTACATGAAGGAGTGGAGCAGACGCCCGATTATGTGCCGGCCCCGCGATTCTTCTCATCTATGTCCAAGCATATGTAATGTTTCTATGAGAAATTCTTTATGTTTCGTGCTGGCGGCAGGCAATCCTGATCAGAGGTAACTACATGATGCCTTCCGGGGAGTGGAGCTCTCAAATCCTGTCAGGCGCCGGAGAATCCAGCGGCAGTCTGCGCCAGCGCCAGTTTCCGTTGCCGGGCCAGGCTGATTATCCCTGTTGTGCCGCTTTTCTTTCATGGACAGGGAACACGCTTTGCATTAATGATAGAGTTTCATAACATTCCAGATTTCCTTCGTACCCGGCGGACTGAACCGGCGGGAGAGGGGTGAAATCAGGACAACTTTGTAGAGGGAGGCGGCGCTCACGGAAAGGACCGGTACTGGTTCACGCCGGGGAGCGGCGGCGGAAGAAATCATGAAAGTGTACGAAAAATCACATAAGCTTGATCATGTGTGCTATGATATTCGCGGCCCGATCATGGAAGAAGCCAACAGAATGATCGCCGGCGGCGAAGATGTCCTGAAACTCAACATTGGCAACCCCGCCTACTTCGGCTTCAGGACGCCCGAGGTGCTTCTCGACTATATGGCCGACAAGCTTCCCGACACGGAGGGCTACTCGGATTCCCACGGCCTGGTGAGCGCCCGCGAGGCTATCTGCGAGTACTGCCGGGAGAAGGGCATTCCCAACGTGGGCATCAACGATGTCTTCACCGGCAACGGCGTGAGCGAGCTCATCACGCTTTCCATGCAGGGCCTGCTCGACAACGGTGACGAGGTGCTCGTCCCCACGCCCGATTATCCCCTCTGGACCGCTTCCGTGACCCTCGCCGGCGGCAAGGCCGTGCATTACATCTGCGACGAGCAGTCGAACTGGTACCCGGACATCGAGGACATGCGCAGGAAGGTGACGGACAAAACCAAGGGCATTGTCGTCATCAACCCCAATAACCCCACCGGCGCCCTGTATCCCAGGGAAATTCTTGAGCAGATCGTTGCCATCGCCAGGGAGCACGACCTCATCCTCTTCGCCGATGAGATTTACGACCGCCTCGTCATGGATGGCAAGGAGCACACGGCTCTGGCCTCCCTCGCTCCCGACCTTCTGACCGTGAGCCTCAACGGCCTCTCGAAATCCCATCTCGCAGCCGGCTACCGGTGCGGCTGGATGTGCCTCGCCGGCGATAAGTCCAGGGCAAAGGGATACATCGAGGGCATCAACCTGCTCTCGGCCATGCGCCTCTGCTCCAACGTGCCCGCGCAGTCAATCATCGCTCCGGCTCTGGCCCACAGGGACGAGACGAAGAAGCTTCTCGTTCCGGGAGGCCGTGTCTACGAGCAGCGCGAGGTGATTTACAACCGGCTCAGGTCCATACCCGGCATTTCTGTCACCAAGCCCGACGCCGCCTTCTACATTTTCCCGAAGATGGATGTGAAGAAATTCAACATCCATGACGACGAGCTTTTCGCTCTCGATCTGCTCAAGCAGGAGAAGATCCTCATCACGCACGGCGGCGGCTTCCACTGGATCCACCCCGACCACTTCCGCATTGTCTATCTGCCCGACGTGGATCTGCTCAACAGGGCCTGCAACCGCCTGGCCCACTTCTTCGCCGGCTATCACCAGAAGTAGTTTTTCGCTTCTGGCAGCTGCCTGATTTGATGGTGCCAGTTTAGGTTTGAGACTGGCATCGTTTTTAGATTATAGGTAATACGCCTGCCGCGCTGATCCGGCGCATCCCCGGATCAGCGCGGCGTTTTCCGAACGATTTACTCCCTGGTGCCCCGTTTATGAGACTGCGTTTCGGCAGGTTGTTGAAAAATATCTTTTCCATGGTAAGCCTCCGGGGAGCGGAGTTCCTTATCGGACTCGTGCTTCTGCCGTATCTCGTGCGTGTTCTGGGCGTCGATCGTTTCGGCGCTCTCGTTTTTATGCAGGGCGTGGTGCGCTACGGCACGGTTCTCGTGGAGTACGGGTTCAACCTCACGGGACCGAGGAACGTGGCGCAGGCCTCGTCCAGGGAGGAGACAGCCCGTGTCTTCTCCAATATCATTACCTGCAAGCTGCTGATTTTTTTATTTATAACGGTTCTGGCCGCCGTGGCGGTCACCGTGGCCGGCAGCATGGGCGCCGCCTTTGACGCACAACTTTTCTGGGCGTCCTATCTTCTTGTCATGGGCTATGCCGTATTCCCCATCTGGTTCTTTCAGGGAATACAGCAGATGCACTACATCACTATTTTCAATGTGGGCGCGCAGGCGATCGCTCTCGTTCTCATTCTTCTCTTCGTGCGGGGACCTGATGATTACGTTCTGGCGGCCCTGTTCCTGTCCTGTGCGCTGCCCGCGGCGGGCGTCTGTTCCCTTGTGCTGCTCCTGAAGAAGTTCCGCTATATCTTTGTTCTCCCGTCCTGGCGCGGGATCCGGAACGCCTTTGCCGACGGCTTCTACGTCTTCACTTCCACAGTGGCCATCAACATCTACACGACCACCAATACCGTGGCGCTGGGAATCCTCACCAATGACACCGTGGTCGGGTACTTCGGAGCCGCGTCCAGGCTCATCGACTGCGTCAAAGGCCTCATGTACGCTTTCAATCAGGCCGTGTACCCGTACGTAAGCACGAAGCTCGCGGAAGGCAGGGACGCGGCCTGCCGCTTTATCCGGAAATTTCTGTTCGCCTACGCGGGAGCGGCTTTCGCGTGCGGCTGCGTCATTCTGGCCGGAGGGCATCTCATCGTGCGTATCTTCTTCGGTCCGGGCTATGATGAGTCGGCGTACCTTCTCAGGCTCATGGCCTTCCTGCCCGCCATCATCGCCGTGAGCAACGTGTATGGCATCCAGGTCATGCTCAACTTCGGGCTGCAGGGCGCCTTCAACCGTATCATCTGCTCCGGCGCCGTGCTCGATCTCTTTCTGGTTGTGCCGCTCGTGCTCAAATGGGGGGGCACGGGAAGTGCCCTCGTCATGCTGGCTGTGGAGTCGTGGATTAGCGTGGTCATGTTCTGGTACGTGGAGCGCATGAAAAAAATCCGCATCGTCTGAGAAGTCTGTCCCGGAAACCTCTCCGGCCAGGCACTGCCTTTTCGCGGCGAATCCTGCTATTGTCCGGACGGGTGGCGGAGTACATCCGCTGGAGGATACAATGCGGCAGGAAACGGTACGGCTTTTCACGGCTCTGGAGATCCCGGAGAGTCTTTGCTCCGCCCTCGCGGCTGTCCCCGGCTCCCTTAAGGCGCAGCTGACTGGAGCCCGCTGGGTTCCCGCGCGTTCCATGCACATCACCCTCCATTTCATCGGCAATGTGCCGCGCGAAAGCCTGCCGGAGATACGCCGGGCACTCTCCGGCGTCTTTCCGGCTTCAGGCACGGGGCCTTTTTCCCTGGGTCTGACAGCCCCCGGTTTTTTTCTGCGCCAGGGCAGGGCTTCCCTGTGGGCCGGCGTTACCCTGCCGGAAGAACTCACTGCCCTGCACCGCGCGGAGGGGGATATCCTCAGGCGCGTGTGCGGTCTGAGGGAGAGCGGCGCCTACAGGCCCCACGTGACCCTGGCACGCGTGCGCGGGGCTTCCCGGGCCTCTCTTGAAGCCTTTCTTCACGAAAATGCCAGTCCGGTCTGGGCCGGGAAGTCCTTTCCCGTGAGTTCGTCAGCCCTCGTGAAAAGCGATCTGACGCCGGCCGGATCCGTATACCATATCATCGAACGCTTTTTCCCCGGTCCGTGAGCGCCCGCAGCCGCAAGGCGCGCGCCGGCGCTGTCTTTTTTCCGAAAAACAAGGAGTCGCGTATGCGTTTTTTCGTCCTGTCCGCTGTTCTGATTTGTTCCTGCCTCGCCGCCGGCTGCTTCGGCAGTGACGATGAGACAAAGGCGCGCACGGAGAACATGGAAGCCTTCAGTCTGGATCTGCCGGACGGATGGCAGACCAACGTGCCTGACGGCATGCAATGCACGAAAGGCCGCTGCATGGCCGGATTCACCGGCCGCGAAAAAGGCAGCCGCGTGGCCGTGACCGTGTCCGTCATCCCGAGCCTCGGCAAATCCCTCCAGGAAATCGCCGGCGAGTCCGCAGGGAGCCTGAAGCGCGAGGAAACGAAGATGGACATCGTGTCCCAGACTCCTGAGCGCATTGAGTACAGAGGTACCATAAAGGATGAAAAGGCCGTTCTCGTGGCCACCTTTGACGCGCCGCATCAGGAAGTGGGCGTTCTCCTCTGCGTGGGAGAGGGGGATCAGATTAAGAGCGTCGTGAAGAGCATACGCATGACGAACCCGAAACTTGCCTTTGGCAGCATCGAATAGAAAAAGGGGGAGTCTGCCCATCGGGACGGACTCCCCTCTTCCTGTTATTCCATATCCTGGCGTGAGGCCTGTTTCATGGCCTCCTCGTGAATGAGCTTAAGATCCGGGGCCACCATGGCGAATTTCTGCGCGAGTTCCTCCGCGCGGTCCTTCGGAAGGGTTTTCAGGATTTCCGACACCCCGGCGTTGTCGCCGCGCAGGGTATAGAGCCAGGCCATGCATTCGGCGTTGGCTTCGGGATTGTTTTCAAGCTGTTCTCTGACCTGTTTTTTCTGCGCTTCGCCAGGGATCTGTCCGGTGATGGCGGAAAATTCGTGATCCGTGGCGGCATCGGTAAAAAGTTCCATGAGGGCTTCCTTTGTTTTTGCGGTGGATCCTGACAGACGGACTCCGTATCTTTCAAATGTACGGTGCCGGGCCTGTCCGGTCAACGCCGGACCTTCTTTTTTTTCGTTTCCGTGCCGGGAAGGGGCAGGCTTTCCCCGGTGCGCGCCGCCGCGCAATCTGCTACCATGCGCAGGGTCTGCGTCTTTTTCCGCTGTTTTTTCTGTGTTCCGGAGTGTGTCCATGCTGCGTACCGCTGCCTCAGTCTGTGTCGTGATCCTCTTATTTCTGTGCACGGGGGCCCGCGCAGAAAGCCCCGCGAGCCTCGCCATTGACGTGGCCAGGGCTTCGGTGCGCGGTCCTTCTGTCTTCGTCATGCCGAACCGGGGAGCCAGGACCGTGGCGAATGCCGGAGAGCGGGAATTTCTGGTGGGGGGCGTGGTCAGCAACGGCCAGGGCCGCTGGTACGAAATCATCTATCCCGTGCGGGGCTGGATGCGCGAAAGCGATGTGACATTCACCGGCCCTTCGGGGGCCTACAATCCGGGGCGTTTCACGGAGGAGCAGCGCATTCTCATGCGGCTCCTGAGCGATGTGGGCATCACCCCTGGGATCTGGAAGGAGCGGCTCGGCATGCCTTGGGCAGAGGACACGGTGCAGGATGGCGCGGACGGCGCCTCCGTGCACACGGCTGTCTGGCCCGGCGTGGCCATCTCTTTCAGGGAAACGGCGGGGAGGCAGCTGCCGCCTGACGCGGAAAGCGCCCGTATCGTGAAAGCCGTGGTCTGCGGCCGTCCGCCCGTGGGCTTCGGTCCTTACGCCCTGGGCGCGGACGGCGCCATCGTGAGGCGCCTCGACAGGGATTTCACGCCGGGGCCCTACGCCGAAATGACGAAGGGGCATTTCCGCGCCGTGCTCGATGAGGACGGCGCCGTGGACTATCTTGCGTACGCGGAGGACGGGAAAGGCTTTCTTGTCTGCCCGAAGCTCGACGCTCCGGATCCGGAGGAACCTTTTTACGCGGCCTCCCTTTACCCCGAGAAATGGTGCGGCACCAAGGTCCTGCGCGCCGGCCTCGCCCTGGAAGGAACGTACGAGGGGTTTGGCTGCGACGAGGGCTGCGCCGCCGAAATCCGTCTTGATTCCGGAACGGACAGGGACCTCTTCGCCGAACAGCAGGAAGCGGACAACTGGCTCGGTACGCGGGAAGGCATCCGCGTGCGCGCCGTGTACAACGTGGAGCAGAAGTGGAATCCGGATCGTCATTTCTGCGAGCAGAGCCTGCGCCTGCAGGGCGGCAGGGTGATCGGCGGGGCGTCCCCCCTTCCGCAGTCGAAGGAACAGTGCCGCAGGCTTGTGGTGGGTTCCGGCGAGGCCCAGGGCGTGATCACGCGTGTGGGGCACGGCGTGAAAGGCAGGGGCGGCGCCACGGAGGACTGGGAAATTCTCCTGGATTCGGAAAAGGCCATGTCTTTCAGCGCCGGGCCGCATTTCCCCGGAGCGGGCGTGAAGCTTTCCGAGGGGCAGCGCATCGGCGTGCAGTTCGAGCGCGTGCGCGACTGGGACAGTGATGCGGGCGACTGCGGTCTCGACACGTACGTGAACGCTCCCGCGAAAGTTCTTTCCGGCAGGTAGGCCGGGGATTCAGGCAGAGAAAAGAAAGCGGCCCGTTCCCCATGGGGGAGCGGGCCGCCTGTATTTTTCAGGAGAAGAAGTTATTTCTCTTCCTTGTTTCTGAGCTGACGCAGCGTGTAATTGAGCTGGATGTAGGACATGCCGAGGAGAGCCGCGGCTTCCTTTCTGTTGCCTCCGGTCTTTTCCATGGCTTCCTGCACCTTTTTAAGGCGCAGCTGGCGGAGCCAGTCGTCGAGGCTGAGGTCGCCGCCGGGCTCAAAGTCGTCATCGCTCCGCCCGGCCGGTTCTTTGTCTTCCGCGGGAACGCTTCCGGCAGTGCCGGGCAGGGGCAGTTCCATGGCCGTGAAGCCGTGCAGATCCTGTTCGGGAACGGCGGGGAGTCCGGCGGATACCGCCGGCTCGGTGAGAACGGGGGCTGGCTTTTCCCCTGGGCAGATGCGGGCCAGCCTGAGCTGGCTCAGCACGTAATCCCTCGTGATGGTGCCGTCAGCCGGGGCCATGAGGCAGATCTGCTGCATCATGCGGGTGAGTTCCCTGAGGTTGCCGGGCCATTCCTCTTCCACGAGAGCCTGCCATGCGTCACCGTTGAAGTTCCAGCAGACGCCGAGCCTGTGCTGCAGGCGCACGAGCAGACTCCTGAGAAGGTTCTGGCGCTCTTCGGACGTGTAGCGGCGCACGGGCGGAAGCTCGGCGCTGACGCCGGCGAGGCGGTAGAAGAGGGCGGGGCGGAACTCGCCGCTGTGGATCTTCTCAAGGATGCGTTCGCTGGCCGAGGCCACGATGCGGACGCGGCTCGTGAAGCCCTGGCGGGGGCCCTGGCCGGGCAGGACGACAACGGTCTCGCCGGAAGGGGACAGGACGCGCAGCAGGATGGCCTGCTGGGAGGGCGTCAGCATGTCGACGTTCTCGAGGAAGATGGTGCCGCCGTTGGCCAGGCGGAAAGCGCCCTCGCGGGCGCGCCAGGCGCCGGGATAGTCACCGGCCTTCTGGCCGAAGAGTTCGCTCGTGAACATGGCGTCCGTGAGGCCGGAACACTCAATGCTCACATATTTGCCGCCGCGGCCGCTCCATTCGTGAACGAAGCGGGCGAGCCGGCTTTTGCCCGTGCCGTCCTCGCCCATGAGCAGGACCGGGAGAGGCATGCTGGCGATGCGCTGGACGCGGGCGTAGACCTTCCCGAGAGCCTCGGAAATTGTCGGCGGCTCGCCTTCCTGGGGCTGGGCCTGCATGTTGGGAGCCGTGGTGGGCTTTCTGATGCCCTCGTAAGGCTCGGTAATGACATCGTCCGTCCTTTCCTGCTCCATGCCGCGCCCGATGGAACGCTTGTGCAGATAGCGGCCTCCGCGGCCGTAGCGCTGGTGGACGCGCTCGTCAAAAGAGACAGAAGGCTGTTCCTCCGGTTCCGTGCTGGCAGAGACAGGGAGCCTGTCTCCGGGAGCGGCGGGCGTCAGCGCCGCGGAGGGAACCTCGATGGTGAGCACCTCGGGGCGCTGCCCTATGCCCGGGAGCCTCGTCTGGACGAGACGGATGCCGCGGTAGCGGTCCGCGGCGAGGAGCATGAGCACGGCGTGTGTCGCGGGCGAACCGGGAGAAAGATGGAAGGTGATGCCTGTGCCGTCAGCGGGCAGGCCGAACTTCCGGATTGTCTCGTCCACCACATCCATGACAGCGGAGCAGATGAGCGCGTGATCGGAAAGGTCGCGGACGCCGGTGCGGCGGAATTCCAGTGTGTTTTCGTCAGCGCAGGAAGCGAGCCACTCGCGGAAGAGATCCTCCACATTCTGATTCTGGGGAGTGAGGAGAATGATGTGATCAAAGCGCTCAATGCGTTCGAGAAGCATGCGCACGGGGCCGGGGTTGATCTGATCGTGACGCAGGGCAGCGCCGATGTCGACCTTGCCCACCCAGCAGATGAGGATGCGGGGGGATCCGGCGTGCGCGGCGGGAGCCGGGGCGGGGACAGGCTCTTCCCCGGGGACGGGACCGCCCTGAAGGTTTTCCACGAGGCCGCGGAAGGAGCCGCCGGAGATATCACGGGGGCTGTCCTTGAGTGTCCTCGCCATATCCTCAGTGGACATGGTGACGGGCGCGGCATCGGCGGAGGCGGCCTCCTGCACGGGGGCAGCGGGCTCCAGGGGAGCCGTCAGGCTGGCGGGAATGTGGAAGTCGCGGAAGATGCGGTGGCTGAACTCATCGCTCTCCGTGAGCTCGCGGAGCGCTTCGCTGATTTTTTCTTCTCTTTCCCTGGCGGGGACCGTCTCTTCTGCGGCTTCCGGGGTATCAGCGGAAGCGGCGCCGGGAGCCGGGAAATTGAGTCTGCCAATGCGGCCGGCATGCGTGTCGTCTCCGGCAGTGATGTTCCTTTCTCCGGAATATGAGGCTGCGGGTTCCCCGTTTTCATCCTGTTCCCGGACTTCGTCTGCCGCGGGAGCCGTGATTCCGTCCTGAACGCCGGAAAGTTCATCCGCGGGGGTATCGTTCTCTTCCGCTGCAGGTTCTTCTTTCGTGCCGGGTTCCGTTCCGGGAAGCGTGTACCCGGGATTTTCTCCGACGGCCTGGGGCGTCACATCGGATTCCCCGGCCGCCAGAGGGGCTTCCGTTCCGGCGGTTTCACCTGACGGAGCGGCGGGAGTGACGGGAGTTTCTTCAGACGCGGCCGTTTCCGCAGATCCGGCGGGAATTTCATACGCTGCGGAGGCCTGGGTCCCGTTTTCGGAGGGGAGCTCCGTGCCGTCATTCTCCGGAGAGCCGGAAAGCGCGAAACTCTGGGATGTGGCCGCGGGCCTGCGCCGGTGCGTGGCGTTGCCGTGGGTTTTGAGGAAGCGGCCGTAGGCCGAGGCCCTGGAGGTATTGTTGCCGGCGGAAGCGGACTGCCTGCCAGGAACATCATCCACGGCCTGGAGGATTCCGTGAATCAGGGGTCTGACCGTGGAAGTTTTCGCGGAGACGGTGGAAGGCGTTTTTCTGAGGCTTTCTTCCTGGGCCGTCAGGGCTCCCTTTCTGGTTTTTATTCTGCCTGACTGGCTGCCAAGCGTTGATTTCTTATGGCTGCGGACAATGACGCGGGGCGTCTGGCTTTTTTCGCCGCCGCTTTCAGCGGCGTCCTGAGGTATGCTGGCTTCGGTGTCTTTTTTTTCCGCCATGGGTTCCCTTCCTCTGGCCGTACAGCAGAAAACTGCGTGCGCGGCACGGGAATTTCCTGCCTCTCTCCGGGCAGGTACGATATGATGAAGAGGCCGCATCCGGCAGTACGTTGTTTTCTCTGCCGTGATACAAACCTGAATGATGTTCCCAGCGGGCCGGGGTGATAAAACAGAGGAAGCCTCCCCGGAACCAGAAGGCTGCATCCCGCGCGGAACATGATAAAAAAATACGCTGCGGCTCCTTGTCCTGAGCCACAGGCCCATAGATACCCAAAAAAAAGCAAATGGCAAGGGGAGAAGGGCACAGTCGGCAAAAAAAACCGTAAAATGGGCCGCCGGGCGGGCTTTCCGGGAGAGAAAGGGACCCTTTCTTGCGAAAAACGGGGAAAAATGGAAGATATGCGGGCAGACAGGAGGAGCCCCGCTCCGTTTCCTGATTTTTCCCCAGAGGTTGTTTGCGACGTGCTGACCTTCCACATTGTCACGCTGTTTCCGGATTTTTTCGGCTCGGCCCTGCGGGCCGGGCTCATGGGCAGGGCCATTGCCGCCGGAACCATAGCCGTGGACTTTCATGATCCGCGGGAATTTTCCACAGACAGGCACCGCCACGTGGACGACCGTCCGTACGGCGGGGGACCGGGCATGCTCATGCAGACCGCACCCGTGGCCGCAGCCCTGAGATCCCTTGAAAGGCCCGGGCGCATGCTCGCCATGGCGCCGAACGGCAGGGCCGCGGATCAGAAACTCATGCGCGAGCTTTCTCTGGAAGGAGACATCACGCTTCTCTGCGGACGCTACGAGGGATTTGACGCGAGGCTTTACGGCCTCTTCCCCCTCGAGCCCGTGAGCGTGGGAGATATCGTCCTGAATGGCGGCGAGACCGCGGCCCTCGCCATCATGGAGGCCGTGTCCCGCCTTGTTCCCGGCTTCATGGGCAGGGAGGCGTCCGGGGACGAGGAAAGTTTTTCCGCCGGGCTTCTTGAATATCCGCATTACACGCGGCCTCCCGTCCTCGAGGGACATCCCGTTCCGGAAATCCTCGAGTCCGGGGATCACGGCGCCATCGCAGCCTGGCGCAGGGGCGAGGCCCTGGCCACGACGCTCGCGAGAAGGCCGGATCTCCTGGAGGGGGCCCCGCTGACGAAGAAAGACGGGGAACTCCTCGCCACCTTTACGCGGCCGAGCTGCGCGAGGAGCATTTCTTTCTGTCTTGTCCACTCCCCCGTGGTTCTGGCCGGGCACCGTACGGGCATGTCCTCCGTGACCAATCTCGATCTGCACGACATCTCGCGCACGGCGCGCACCTACGGCATGGGCACCTTCTACGTGGCCACGCCGGCAGCGGATCAGCGTGCTCTCCTCACCGGCATCATCCGGCACTGGGAACGCGCCGGCGTCATGGGCCATGAAAACCGCCTTCAGGCCCTCCGCATGGCCTGCCCCGTGGAGAGCGTGGAGGAGGCCGTGAGCCGCATGACAGAGAGCTACGGCGAAGAGCCCTTCGTGATCGCCACAACGGCCAACTGGCCGAAGAAGCCTGCCTGCGTGAGCTTCCGGGACGTCCGGGCCGTGGCGCGGAAGCGCCCGGTCCTCATCCTCCTCGGCACGGCCCACGGCCTTTCCCCGAAACTCGTGAAGGCCTGCGGCGCCGTGCTCCGCCCCGTCCGCTTCATGGACTATAACCATCTCTCCGTGCGTTCCGCCGCGGCCATCATCGCGGACCGCATCATCGGCGACTTTTACTGAGATCCGGGGAAAAAGGAACCGGAAAAAAGAAGGGCAGCCGGAGTTCTCATACTCAGGCTGTCCTTCTTTTTTTTCTGTTATTCAGGGGTATTGACATATAGTCACGAAAACGATTAAATTCGTGACAAACAAGGGCGCGGAGAAGAGGGATCGCGTCCGCAGGAGGACTGTCATGCTGTTTCCCGTCTCCGGTGTCGACGTTCCTGTCTTCGTTCCCCCGCTGGCCGCTTTCATCGTGTCGTTTTTCTGTTCCATGGGCGGCGTTTCCGGGGCCTTTCTTCTGCTGCCCTTCCAGATGACGTTTCTCGGTTATACGTCGCCTTCCGTGAGCGCCACCAATCAGTTTTATAATGTGGTGGCCATTCCGGGCGGCGTCATCCGTTACGTGAGGGAGGGCCGCATGGTCTGGCCGCTCGCCGCTGTCGTGGCGGCAGGCACGCTTCCCGGCGTCTTTCTGGGCGCTCTCGCGAGGCTCGTCTGGCTCCCTGACACCGCTTCCTTCAGAATTTTCGCGGCCTGCTTTCTTTTCTGGATAGGGGCGAAGCTTTTCCTCAGTGTCATTTCGGGAAAGCGGAAGGAAAAGGCGCCGGGCGGGGAGCGCGTGGACGGTGTCTCCTGGTCTCTTTCCCGCGTCAGCTACACCTACAGGGGCAGGGCGTATTCCTGTCCGACCGTGCCGCTCTTCCTCGTGAGTCTCGCGGTCGGGGCGGCCGGCGGCGCCTACGGCATAGGCGGAGGCTCCATCATGGCTCCGCTTCTGGTGTCCGTCTACGGTCTTCCCGTGCACACCACGGGCGGCGCCACGCTCATGGGGACCTTCCTGACCTCTGTGGCCGGCGTCATTTTTTACAGTGTGCTGGCGCCCTTTTTCCCCGGGCAGACCGTGGCTCCCGACTTCCTGCTGGGACTTCTTTTCGGCGCGGGCGGCTTTCTCGGTATGTACTGCGGCGCGAGGGCGCAGAAGTTTGTTCCGGCGGGGGCCATCAGGATTCTGCTCTGCCTCACCATCGCCGCGGCCATTGTCCGTTTTCTTCTGGATGCCCTCGGTTGATCTTCCCCGGGCGGAGCCTGGAACAGAGGAAGGGCGGGAGCGGCTGTGTGCCGGTCCCGCCCTTCTGGTACAGGGAAGAGAACTTCAGAAATCCAGCTGCATCTGAACGTTGCTGCCGGCGCCCTTTCTGTCGGCGGCTCCGGGCATGCCGAAGCCGATGGTCAGATCCGGATCGGCTTTCGGATGCATTTTGACGCCGCCGATCTGCGTGCCGTCGCGGCCCTGGACAAATTCCATGTCCGCCCGCCGTATGGCGTCGTTCAGAACGTTCTGGTGGTAGCTTTCCGCGTCCTTTTTGCGGCCGAGGGCCGAGTCGGGCGACTGTTCATTGCAGATTCTGTTCCGTCTGGCGCGTGCTGCAGCCCAGTCGGAGTCCTTGAATATCGGTGCCAGTGAGGCCGTAGCGTGGAGCGCTGGTCCGGGCTGGGCCATGGCCTGCTCCCCGGAAACGCCGGCCTGTGCGGTCAGGCAAAGGAGCAGTGCAAGGACGAGACTGTGCCGCCCGCGGAGGGGAAAAAAGCGATTTGTTACCCGCATGGTGCAGCTCCTTTTTGTCAATCATCATCTTCGCCGCTGCGTCCGTCAAGATATTTCTTCAATCGTTACTTGAATTTTTACCTGAGCGTAACAGGGGAAGGAAAGGCACGCGCTTATCACTCTTCCGGCACACAATTGTCACAAAGGAAAGGCATGAAGAGCCTGACTGAATGAAGGGAATTGTTTTTTGTGCACTCTTTACAGAGAGGAGTTTTTCCGTGGAATCCTTCTATGTAGTCATGCTGGTGTTTCTGGCCCTGCTGGCTGCTTTTGACCTTTTCGTGGGTGTCAGCAACGACGCCGTGAACTTTCTGAGTCCGGCCATCGGCTCCCGCGTTGCCCCGTTCAAAATCATCATGCTGGTCGCCAGCGTCGGTGTGCTCGCCGGTGCCACCTTCTCGAGCGGCATGATGGAAATAGCCCGCAAGGGCGTCTTCTACCCCCAGATGTTCCAGTTCTCGGATCTTATGATCGTGTTCTTCGCGGTCATGATCACGGACGTCCTGCTGCTTGATGCCTTCAACAGCCTGGGGCTGCCCACGTCCACCACCGTGTCCATGGTGTTCGAGCTGCTCGGCGGCGCCGTCTGCGCCGCGTTCTACAGCATCTACAGCCATGGTGAGGCGCTGGCGGACATCGGCCGGTATATCAACAGCGGCAAGGCCCTGACCATCATCTCGGGCATCCTCATTTCCGTGGCCGTGGCTTTCATCGCCGGCGTCATTGTGCAGTACCTCTGCCGCCTCATCTTCACCTTCAATTACGCGGCCATGTACCGCCGCGTGGGTTCCGTCTTCGGCGGCGTGTCCATTACGGCCATTTTTTACTTTCTCATCATGAAAGGTGCCAAGGGTTCCTCCTTCATGGACCCCGGATTCATCAAATGGATTGACGCCAACACCTGGCCCATCCTCGCGGTCACCTTCTGCGTGCTGACCGTCATCTTCCACGTGTGCATCCGCGCCTTCAAAGTCAATCTCTTCAAGCTCATCATTCTGGCCGGCACCTTCGCCCTGTCCTTCGCCTTTGCCGGCAACGACCTCGTGAACTTCGTCGGCGTGCCGCTGGCCGCCCTCGACAGCTATAACAACTATCTCGCCGCCGGCAGCAATCCGGGCATGAAGATGGACTGCCTCCTGCACGCCATGCGCACTCCCACAGGCTATCTGCTCCTCGCCGGCGTCATCATGACCCTGACACTGTGGTTCTCGAAGAAGGCCCACCGTGTTGTCCAGACCACGGTCAATCTGTCCGCGAGCACCAGCCAGGAAGAACAGTTCTCTTCCACGCTGCCCGGACGGGCCATCGTGCGCGGCGGCCTTGCCGCGGGGGAGATACTCCAGCAGATCATGCCCGCCAGCGTGCTTTCCTCCATCGGAAACCGCATGAGGAAACCCGACCATCTGCTCGACAGCGAAGGCCGCGAGCTCCCCTTCGATGAGCTGCGCGCCAGCATTAACCTCGTGGTGGCCAGCATACTCATCGCGTCCGCCACATCTCTGAAACTTCCTCTTTCCACCACCTACGTCACCTTCATGGTGGCCATGGGGTCTTCCTTTGCTGACGGCGCATGGGACCGCGAGAGCGCCGTGTACCGCGTCTCCGGCGTCATTACCGTCATCGGCGGCTGGTTCCTGACCGCGCTTACGGCCTTCACGGCCTGCGCCATTGTGACGCTGTGCATCTTCTGGGGCGGTGTTCCCATGTCCGTCTTCCTCATGGCCCTTGCTGTCTTCCTTCTGGTGCGCTCCAACTTCATCAGGAAGCAGAACGAGGCAACGAGCTACGCCATTGTCACGGCCAAAACCGATGATCCCAAGGCTCTCAGCCTTCAGCTCAACAAGGATGCCGATGAAAGCATCGCCGGAATCATCGCCATCGCCAACGAGGGCCTGAAGGGCCTCCTCAACGAGGACGCAAAAGTGCTCGCTGAAACGAAAAAGAAGGCGGCCGCCTTCTTCGACAGGACTGACGCGCAGCGCAACGAGTACTACAGGCTCGCTGTCAGCGGCTCTCGTGAGAACGAAAAGGCTGACGCTGCCCACATCTTCCATTACCGAGTCTTCAATAACCTGCGCATCGTGGCCAGAAATCTCCAGACAGTCTGTGACGGCGCCTACGACCAGGTCATCAACAATCACAGGGCCTTCACCGGCGTGCTGCGCCAGAATCTGCAGGACATGGTCTCGGGCCTGTCCCGTTTCCGCGCCATGGCGAAGGAGCGCTCCGGCAATATGGATGCCTTCAGGGAATATGTGAACACGGTGAGCGCAGAGATTACCCATTATCAGATGGAACTCCTGCGTCAGATTTTCCCCATGCGTCTCTCCCAGCGCAGCAGCGACTTCTACCTGGCCATGCTGGCTTTCGGCCGTGACGCCCTGAACCGCTTCTCCATGGTCATGTACCTCGAGCAGGAACTTGCCGGAAGGTACAGCGCGAAGCCGGAGAAGAAGGCGGCGGATGCCGGCGGCACGCCGGAGCCTGCTGTCTAACTCCGGACCGAGGAAGAGGAATCTTTTCCCTCATCCAGGCCCCCGCGGGAATGAACGGCTTCCCGCGGGGGCTTTTCTGCGCTCTTCCGTACCGCGCTGTTGCCATGTTCGTCCGCGGGGGAGTAGCATGCCCCTGAACCGGAGCCGGCGCGCAAGCCCTCCGCACACGAAAAATCCCTGGAGGACCCCATGTCTGAAGTTTTTGATGTCCGCTGCGCCATAGACGACGGCGATATGGACAGGGCCGTGAGCCTTGTCCGTGCCATGAAAAATCCCGACGCCCAGGCCGACCACGGGCGTTCCTGTCTGCATTTCGCCGCCTGGCACAGGGGGACTGAAAAGGTCATCGCCGCTATCCTGGAATGCGGCGGCAATGTGAACATCCGCTCTGATTTTGACGGGACGCCGCTTTTCGGCGCGGCCTGCCATAATACGCCGGAGGCCGTGAAGATGCTTCTCGGGGCGGGCGCCGATGTGAAAGCCACGGACGGGGAGGGTGACACGCCCCTGCATTTCGCTGACTGCCGCAATATCCCCCTGCTCCTTGAGGCCGGTGCTGACGTGGAGGCCAGAGACGCCCTCGGCAAGACCCCGCTGCACACGGCGGCCGAGCGCGATGACGGGGATGCCATAGAACTTCTTGCCGGGGCCGGGGCCGATGTCAACGCCATGACCGGCGACGGCCGCACGCCGCTCAGGCTGGCCGTTGAAGAGGACTGCGCGGAGGCCTGCAAAACCCTGCTCAGGCTCGGGGCAGACGCCTCTCTCGCGGCCAGGGACGGACTCACGCCCGAGGCCTGGGCCAGAGCCCACGCCGGCGACTGTGGCAGCGTGCTCGAATCCGTGTTCACGGCGCAGAACGGATAACGCGGAACTTCCGCCTGAAGGAAAAATTCCGGCAGGCTGAAGGAAGGAGACAGTGCGTTTCCGGAAAACGGAATATGTTCTGTACGTGGCGCAGGAACGGGATGCCCCCGGTTCCCCTGTCCGGGGCGCCGGCCTCCGGGCCTACCCGAGGCCCGGGAGCCGTATCTGGCGGATCCGGCTTCCGTCCCTGCGGCGCTTTGTGACTGTATAGTCCTCCACGCTTCCGAAGAGCAGGGGCGAAGCCGGATTCTGGATTGCCGGAACCGTCCCGCCCGGCCTGCGGCAGGCGTAGCAGTAGAGGCATCCGGCCCTGCATGTGTCGTAGGTCCCTATGTCCACTGTTGCCATGCAGCCGCAGCCCCGCCGTCTGTTCCCCGGGCGTGTGCGGCCGAGGCACAGGCCCCAGGCCTTTCCGAGGAGGGCCGCCGTGACGCATCCCGAGGGGCCGATGCCGAAGCGTGTATAATCCGGGGCGGGGCCGCAGGTCTGAATGGGAAAGCCGAGCCTCTGCGCGGTCTGTCCGAACCATGCGGCTAGTGTGTCCATGTCCCGCATGGAGACAGGCATGAGATCAGGCATAGCCCTGCGCACTTTCCCGTAGAGATCCACGAAGCTGAAGACGCAGAGGCTGATGAAGGGGGCGAGGACCCCGGCCATGGCCATAAAGTCCCTCATGTGGCGCTGCACGGGATAGGCTCCGTTCACGAGCACGGGATCGTAGCGCCAGGCGACGCGCTCCCTTCCGATAATCCGGGAAAGCTCCCGGAGCGTGACCATGCTTTCCCTCACGTCCGGCACCCCGGGCTCCACATCCCTGCCGTAGGGCGTGATGGTGTAGTGGCAGTAGACGGGCCATTTCCCGGCGAGGCGCGCGAGATGCGGCAGGAGAGGGCGGTAGTCCTTGGAACAGAAGACAATGCCCTGCACGCTTTCCGGCGAGAGATCGAGTTCCATGGCGTGGTCCGGCACTTCCGGGTTGGGCACTATGGCCCGGCCTTCCCTGAGGCGCTCAAGGAACCAGGGCGTGTAATAGTGCACAATGTCCGTGCGCGAACTCACGTTGAGGATCATGCGTCTCTCCTTCCGGGAAGGGGCGCCCCTGTTCCCCAGGCGCGCCCGGAGTCTTTTTTTGCCATGCCGGATCAATGGATCTACAATGGCTCTCTCTGGATAACGTACCAGAAAGAGGCTTTTTTATCTTAACCCACCAGAAGACTCCTTCCTCTTAGGTGGGAGATGAATGG